>Ga0180223_1000243_pt1 | contig 86340 bp, 82 predicted proteins | sample eDN5th30CKraftOP_FD_151337 | JGI IMG/M metagenome (GOLD analysis project Ga0180223, IMG submission 151337) | Enriched Organic Plus compost microbial communities from Emeryville, California, USA - eDNA 5th pass 30_C Kraft OP (version 2) (version 2) ...
GGCTCAGGAAATCCTGCTCGAACTTGCCGACCGCGTTGACCGCGATGTTATCGAGATAGCCGCGCGTGCCCGCGAAGATCACGCAGACCTGCTCTTCCATCTGGAGCGGCGAGAACTGCGGCTGCTTCAGGAGTTCGGTCAGGCGGGCGCCGCGGGCCAGCATCTTCTGCGTCGCGGCGTCGAGGTCGGAGCCGAACTGAGCGAAGGCCGCCATTTCGCGGTACTGCGCAAGCTCGCCTTTGATCTTACCGGCAACCTGCTTCATCGCCTTGGTCTGTGCCGAGGAGCCGACGCGTGACACCGACAGGCCGACGTTCACGGCCGGACGGATGCCCTGGTAGAAAAGGTCGGTTTCAAGGAAGATCTGACCGTCGGTGATCGAAATGACGTTCGTCGGAATGTAGGCCGACACGTCGTTGGCCTGCGTCTCGATGACGGGCAGAGCCGTGAGCGAGCCGGCGCCGTGGGTGTCGTTCAGCTTGGCGGCGCGCTCGAGCAGGCGCGAGTGGAGATAGAACACGTCGCCCGGGTAGGCTTCGCGGCCCGGCGGACGGCGAAGCAGGAGCGACATCTGACGGTAGGCGACGGCCTGCTTGGAGAGGTCGTCATAGGCGATCACGGCGTGCATGCCGTTGTCGCGGAAGTATTCGCCCATCGTGCAGCCGGTGAACGGTGCCAGGTACTGCAGCGGTGCGGGCTCCGAAGCGGTTGCAGCAACGACGATCGAGTACTCCAGAGCGCCGTGCTCCTCGAGGACCTTCACGAACTGAGCGACGGTGGAGCGTTTCTGACCGACGGCAACGTAGACGCAGAAAAGCTTGTCCTTGTCGCTCTTCGCGGCCGCGTTGATGGCCTTCTGGTTGAGGATGGTATCGAGGATGATCGCGGTCTTGCCGGTCTGGCGGTCACCGATGATCAGCTCGCGCTGGCCGCGGCCAACGGGGATCAGAGCGTCCACGGCCTTGAGGCCCGTCGCCATCGGCTCGTGCACCGACTTACGCGGGAGAATGCCGGGGGCCTTTACGTCGACGCGCTTCTTCTCGTCGAACTGGATCGGACCCTTGCCGTCGATCGGGTTGCCGAGGGCGTCGACCACACGGCCGAGCAGACCCTTGCCGACCGGAACTTCCACGATGGCGCCGGTACGTTTGACCGTATCGCCTTCTTTGATGCCACGGTCGTCGCCGAAGATAACGATACCGACGTTATCGGCTTCGAGGTTCAAGGCCATGCCGCGAATGCCGCCCGGGAACTCGACCATCTCGCCGGCCTGGACGTTGTCGAGGCCATAGACACGGGCGATACCGTCGCCAACCGACAGCACTTGGCCGATTTCGGAGACCTCGGCTTCCTTGCCGAAATTCTTGATCTGGTCCTTGAGGATCGAGGAGATCTCTGCGGCCCGGATGTCCATCACTTGCCTCTTCCCTTACAGCGCATTTCCGTTACGTGCTGGCGCCGGCGGCGCCGGGCGATCTTGCCAGGAACAGCCGCAGGAGAGCCCGCGGCGCGTCTCCCCGATCAAGCAGTGCCCTTCAGCACGACCTTTAGATTGCTGAGCTTCGTCCGCAGCGAGGAATCGAACATGCGGCTGCCGACCTTGACCACCAAGCCGCCGAGCAGCGAGGGGTCTACCTTGGCATCGAGCCGCACGTCCTTGCCGTAGGACGCCTTCAGCGTGTTCTTCAGTGCGGCGAGCTGCTCATCGCTGAGCGCGACTGCCGACTGCACTTCGGCCGTCATCTCACCGCGATGAAGGGCGAGCTGCTGGCGGAAATTCTTGATCATATCCTCGGCGACGGCGAGGCGCCGGTTGCGCGCCACCACCCTGAGGAAGTTGCCGGTCGTCGCGCCGACAGATGCCCAATCGAGCACGGATTTGAGGGCGCGCTCCTGATCCTCGGCGGAGAAAGCCGGGCTGTTCACCAGGCGCTTCAGATCATCGCTCTGATCGAGCATCGCCTGGAACTTGGTGAGGTCCGCATCGACGCCGTCGAGCTCGCCTTGCTCGCGTGCCAACTCAAAAAGCGCTGAGGCATAGCGCCCCGCAACACCTGACGTCATCTGATTGTCCGTTGCCACGTGAAAACGCTCTCGCCGGCAGCCATACGGGGGCTCAGGGCCAGATAGGCCTGTCCGCTCCCTCCCCCGCTTTGAGGAAATTCATCCGCACAGAAGGACGCCGCGGGCATAGAAACCCCGGCACCCTTGAAAAGTGCGCGCGTTCTCTAACATGCACCGGGCGGCCCTTCAACGGGGGACAGACGTCCGAATGCCGCATTTGGCCGCCGGAAAACGGGATTCGCCAGATGAACGTAAGCTGCACGGCCCCTTCAGAGGCGGTTCAGCCCGAAAAGTATTGAATGCCCCTCATCGCCGGCAACGAAGCCGGCACCGGAACACGGGCCAGCGTCTGGCTAAGGGGAAGACAAAATGACCATTTCTCGCAAGCTCACCTCCACCCTCACTGCTCTCGCCATCGCGGCGGCAAGCTTCGCGCCCCTCGCGACCTCGGCCAATGCGGGCCCCCGCGGGCACGGCCACGGCTACGGCAACCATTATAATCACGGTTACCACGGCGGCTACCGCGGCGGGCGCGACCGCTACTACGCCCGCCACCACCACCGGAAGAACAACACCGGAAAGTACGTCGCCATCGGTGCTGCCGCTCTGATGCTCGGCATCATCGCTTCGGAGGCCAGCCGCCGCTAGCCATCAGCGGCCATTGTCTCCGACGCCGGAGGCAGCAAGCGCCTCCGGCGACAGGTTTCACCCGCGCCCTCACCCAGCGCAGGTGGTTGCAGGGCGCTCCGGCGCCACCATTTGAATACCTAAGCATATTGACTGAGCGCCCCCACCCTCGCGCCAGTCCGGGCCGAACCTTTCCCCCCAAGGTTCGGCCCTTTTATTCATTGGCTCGCCCAGCGCTGCCGCCGCTCCGCGTTCTCGCGATCGAAATGAGACAGGGACAAAGCCATCCGCTGGCGGGCCCGGCCGACGAAGTCGCGCTCCGTATCCGTTGCCATGCCCACCGTTCGCCCTGACGCAACCGAGACCTTCACCGTCATCGACAGGAAGCGGCGCTCTCCTCGGGCGACAATTTCCGGCCGAGAACCTGCCCGCTCATCTGGTCCAACAATTCTGCCGCGCATGCCGTGCCCGTGTGCCGGACTTGACGCCGTCTTTTGAAGCCACCGCTTACCCGGCCTGCGTCGCGAGCCACCATGTCGTGCCGCCCGGATCCTTCACCCCGCCACGCGTGTCATTATCGTCCTTCCGCACGGGCTCCATGACAGACGTTCCACCCGCCGCGAGTGCCCGCCCGTAAGCGGCATCGACGTCCGGCACATAGAGGTGCACGTGCGCCGGCACTGCCGGCCAGCCCTCGACGGCATCTGCGAACATAATGACGGTGTCGTCGATGCGCGCTTCGCCATGCACGAGCGAGCCATCCGGCCGTTCGATCACACGCAGCGGCTCCGCGCCGAATGCCGCGCGTAGGAATTCGAGCGTCGCCCGCGCATCACTGACAACGAGATACGGCGATAGAGAGTTGTAGCCGTCCGGCTTCCAGTCCGTCATGCCGGTCCTCCTTCGCAAGGATCACTACGCCACGCGCCTTACCCAGACAGCTAAAGGAAACTATATGGATCGATGTCGATCGTGACACGCACGTCGCCCTTCATCGGCGGCACCTCCGCCATCCACGCGCGCAGGTAACCCTGCACGTCCATCTCGCGCGGCGCCTTGACGAGCAGCCGCCAGCGATGGCGGCCGCGGATCACCGCCAGAGGCGCCTCGGCGGGGCCGAGCACCTCGATCTTCTCCGAACGCGGCGCACGGTGCGCAATATCCCGCGCGATGAGCTGCGCGGTCTCCTTGTCGCGCGCAGCAACGACGAGCGCGACCAGCCGCCCGAACGGCGGCAACAGCCCTTTTCGGCGGTTGGCGATCTCGTGCACGAGGAAGGCTTCGCGGTCACCGCCAATGATCGCCGCCATCACCGGATGATCCGGCATGTGCGTCTGCACGAACCCGCGTCCCTCCGCCAGTGCGCGGCCCGCACGCCCCGTCACCTGATGCAGGAGCTGGAACGTGCGCTCGCCCGCGCGCGGATCGGCGCCCTGCGCCAAGCCCAGGTCGCCGTCGACGATGCCGACCGTCGCGAGGTTCGGAAAGTGATGGCCCTTCGCCACCATCTGCGTGCCGATGACGATGTCGATCCCGCCCGCCTCGATGTCGCGAATGATCTCACGCATCTCGGTAAGCCCCGGAACGAGGTCCGACGACAGTAGCGCCACGCGCGCATCGGGGAAGCGCTCGGTCACCTCCTCCGCGACGCGCTCCACACCCGGTCCGCACGCAACCAGAGCGCCAGGTTCGGAGCATTTCGGACATTTCTCGGGTAGCGGGATGGAAAACCCGCAATGGTGACAGTGCAGCCGTCCGCGGAAGCGATGCTCCACCAGCCACGCCGTGCACTGCGGACATTCGATCCTATGCCCGCACGAGCGGCACAGGGTGAGCGGCGCATATCCCCGCCGGTTGAGGAACAGCAGCGTCTGCTGTCCATCGCCGAGCGTGCGCGCCACCGCCTCGACCAGCGGCGGCGCGAGCCACTTGCCCTTTTCCGGAGGATCGGAACGCAGATCGATCGCCGTGACATCGGGCAGCGAAGCGCCGGAAAAGCGCCCCGGCAGCACCACGTGCCGATAACGTCCGGTACGCGCGTTGACGTGCGTCTCGATCGACGGCGTTGCAGACGCCAGCACCACCGGGAAGCCGCCGAGATTGCCGCGCACCACCGCCATGTCGCGCGCCTGGTAGTGCACGCGGTCGTCCTGCTTGTAGCCGGCATCGTGCTCTTCATCGACGATGATGAGCCCGAGATCGCTGAATGGCAGGAACAGCGCAGAGCGCGCGCCCACCACCACCCGCGCTTCGCCGGTTGCCGCCTGACGCCATACGCGTCCACGCTCCGGCCCCGACAACGCCGAGTGCCATTCAACGGGCATACAGCCGAAACGTGCCTCGAAGCGGCGCATGAACTGATCGGTGAGCGCAATCTCCGGCAGCATGATCACCGCCTGCTTGCCGTGCTCCAGCGCCCGCGCCACCGCCTCGAAATAAACTTCCGTCTTGCCCGAGCCGGTGACGCCGTCGAGGAGGGTCGCCGAAAAATTTCCCGCGTCTACGGCGGAGCGCAGCGCGTGCACCGCCGCCGCCTGCTCCGGAATGAACTCAGTATCGCGATAACGCGGATCGGGAACCGGCGGCCGCTTTTCCGGGATCGCCACCTCGACCAGATTGCCCGACGCAACGAGCCCGTCGATGACGGCCGTGGAACATTCCGCCGCCTGCGCCAGCGCCGCCTTGGCGCGGATCGCCCCATCCCGCGCGATTTCCAGCGCACGCTTCCGCGCCGGCGTCATGCGCCCCGGATCGGGCGCGCCGTCCACCAGGGTAACGCCGAACCGCGGTTTTACCGGCTCGAACGCGGCGCGTGCGCTCATCATCATGCGCACGGTCATGCCGAGCGGACTCAGCGTGTACTTGGCAATCCACTCCGCAAAGCGCAGCGTGATCTCTGGCAGCGGCGGCACGTCGAGCCGCGCGGTAACAGACTTGAGCTTCTTCGGATCGACGGGTTTGCCTTCCTCGCCCACCGGTCGATCCCACACGACGCCGATGCGGCTTTGCGGCCCGAACGGCACCATCACGAAGCAGCCAGGCTCGACCGCGATGCCGGGCGGCACGAGGTAGTCGTACGTCTGGTCCAGCGCGACGGCGAGCACCACGGGCACCTTCATCCAGGCGCTCGTTTCAGCGGCGCTGGCGTCGCTCTCGATGGGCTCGAACAGACTTTGCATCAGCGCGACATTACCCCCTGGCCGGCGCGCGGCGAACATGAGCCCGGAACTTAAGCGTTGAGGACGGCGCCCCCAAGGCGCGGGCGGCGGATTGCCCCGCCTATTGTCCAGCGATGGCGCAGAACATTATTCATTGCCGATACCACAGATTAACCGGGGATCGAGAGCGGTCCGCTATGCTGGGCGCGGCGTCAAGGCGTTGAGGGAACCATTCGCCCCATGGAATACAAGGACTACTACAAGATCCTCGGCGTTGAGCGCAGCGCCAGCCAGGACGAAATCAAGCGCGCTTACCGGAAGCTGGCGCGCACATACCATCCCGACGTGAACAAGGAAGCGGGCGCCGAGGCGAAGTTCAAGGACGCGGGCGAAGCCTACGAGGTCCTGAAGGATCCTGAAAAGCGCGCCGCCTATGACGAGTTGGGTGCCAACTGGCAGCAAGGGCAGCAATTCCGTCCGCCACCGAACTGGGATGCTGGCTTTGAATTCTCGGGCGGCGGCTATACCGACGCTGACGCATCTCAATTCTCCGACTTCTTCGAGGGTCTGTTTGGACGCGCCCGTGCGAGTGGAGCCCGCGGTGGTGCCCACGGCGCCTATGCACGCCGCGAGTTCCACGCCCCCGGCGAGGACCACCACGCCAAGATCGTCATTCCGCTGCGCGACGCCTACACCGGGGCCAAGCGCGAGATCACATTGCGCGTGCCGGAACTGGACGACACCGGCCACGTTGCGCTCAAGAACCGGACGCTCAGCGTCACCATTCCCAAGGGCATCCGTGAAGGCCAGCACATCCGCCTCGCGGGGCAGGGCTCGCCCGGCATCGGCAAGGGCCAGCCCGGCGATCTTTATCTCGAAGTCGCTTTCGCCCCCGACCCGCATTTCCGCGTCGAGGGCAAGGATGTCTACCTCGATCTGCCCGTAACGCCGTGGGAAGCCGCCCTCGGCGCGAGCGTGAAAGCGCCGACGCCCGAAGGCGCGGTCATGCTGAAGATACCGCCGGGTTCAACCAAGGGCCGCACCATGCGTCTCAAGGGCAAAGGCATTCCCGGCAATCCACCGGGCGACATGCACGCCGTTCTGAAAATCGAGCTGCCGCCCGCCGACACGGACAAGGCCAAGGAGCTGTATAAAGAGATGGAGCGCGAGCTGCCGTTCAACCCGCGCGCCGGCCTGGGAGTGTAAGCGATGCCAGAACAGCAAAAGCCGTCCGTCATCGTCCTCGAAGAGGAAGAGATCACCCTCGCCGACCTGACGCGCACGTGCCGTGTTCGCACCGAGTGGGTGATGGAGCTCGTCGATGAAGGCGTGATCGAGCCGCGCCAGCGCACCGGTCCGCAGTGGCGCTTCTCGGCGACCAGCATCGTGCGCGTCGAGAAGGCGCGCCGGCTGCAAAGTGACCTCGGCGTCAATCTGCCGGGCGTTGCGCTGGCGCTGGAGTTGCTCGACCGCATCGATGCATTGGAAGCGCGCCTGCGTGCAGCACCCGCACGGCCCGACGCGGACGATTCCGATTAACCTATTGGCGCGGCCGAATCGGTTACCGTCGATGCAAGGTTGCAGGGGCTCGCGGAGCCGCATCGCTGGCAGGCATCGGCTTGGATAAAATCGCGCAAGAAGACGCGGATTTGGAACTGCCGCTCGGAGCCGATCTCGAACGGGCCGTATTCGCTTGGCTTGTGCACCTCCAGCACGGGCGCGGCTACGCGGATAAGACCATTGAGGCCTATGGGCGCGACGTGCGCCAGTTTCTTTCCTTCCTAGCCCACCAGCTCGGCCATGCGCCCTGCCTTGCCGACCTCCAGCGCATCGACCTCAAAACCTTCCGCGGCTTCCTGGCCGCCCGCCGCCGCACCGGGACCGTGAGCCGCTCCCTCGCGCGCACGCTGTCCGCCCTGCGCCAGCTCTTCCGCTGGTTGGAAACGCAAAGACTGGTCGAGAACCGCGCCATCCTGCAGCTTGCCATGCCGAAGCTGCCGCACTCGGTCCCCAAGCCCCTCACTGTCGCCAAGGCGGCGGACGTGGTCGACCCCGGCGCTACGGTCGAGCTCGACTGGATCTCAGCGCGCGATACCGCCGTATTGCTGCTGCTGTACGGCTGCGGCCTGCGCATTGCCGAAGCCCTGAGCCTCACACCAAAGGCCGCGCCGTCCGCGCATCGCGATGTGCTCCGCATTACCGGCAAAGGCGGCAAGGAGCGTCTCGTTCCCGTGCTGCCGGTCGTGCGCGAAGCCGTAGCGCGCTACATGGAACTCTGTCCCTATACACTCGCACCCGACGAGCCCCTCTTCCGCGGCGCGAAGGGCGGCCCCCTTTCCCCGCGCATCATCCAGCTTGCGATGCAGCGCCTTCGCGACGTGCTCGACCTTCCGGCAACCGCAACGCCGCATGCGTTGCGGCACTCGTTCGCCACGCACCTGCTCTCTGCAGGCGGAGACCTGCGTCAGATCCAGGAGCTGCTGGGTCACGCGTCGCTTTCGACCACGCAGGCCTATACGGAAGTCGACCGTGAGCGCCTGCTCGCGGTCTATGATGCCGCACATCCGCGCCCGTAAGCCCTATATTCCGGGGCCTGACGATCAGATCGCGCAAATCTCGACCTAATTTTGCCTCTTTTCTTCCGCCGGTCGCCGTGCAAATGCGGATGTTAATCCTGCAAACGCAACCAAGTCTTGGGAAATCGCATGCGTTTCCGTCTACTTAACACCATAGCGGCCATCGCATTCGCGGCATCGTTCAGCGTCGCCAGCGCAGCCGAGAAGGAAACCGCCGACACCGGCGGCCAGTGCCGCGGCGTCGACATGCTGGCTGAAACCGCCGCCAGGGACCAGGCTACCTACAACCGCATCATGGCCGCAGCCTCGGCCACCAAGAATTCCGATGCCATCCTCTGGAAGATCGAGAAGGAAGGCCACGCGCCGTCCTATCTATTCGGCACCGTTCACCTCACCGACGAGCGCGTGACGAACCTCTCGCCGGCCGTAACGAAGGCACTGAACGATGCCAAAGTCGTCGCGCTCGAGGTCTCCGATCTCACCGAGACCGCAACCGCTTCGGTCATCGCGCAGTCGGCGCCGCTGGTGATGTTCACCGATGGCCGCCGCCTCGACAATCTGCTCTCGAGCTCCGAATTCGACACCGTGAAGTCGATCATTGGACGCTCCGGCATGCCGGCGGACCTTGCCGCACTGTTCAAACCGTGGATCGTCACCATGATCCTCTCCGTCTCAGACTGCGAGCGCGAGAAGGTTCAAAATGGCGCGCGCGTTCTCGACATGAAGATCGCAGAAATCGGTAAGAAGCGCGGGCTTGACGTTGTTGGCCTCGAAACCATTCCGGCGCAGATCGAAGCCCTCGCCGCCGTCCCCGAGCGCCAGCAGCTCGACATGCTGCGCTCTAGCCTGCGCTTCGCCGACCGCACAAATGATATGATGGAAACACTGGTGCAGCTTTACCTGAAGCGCCAGATCAGTGCCGCGCTGCCATTCCAGATCGCACTCGCCCACGAGGCGGGCATCGGCGATGAGGCCTTCGCCGGCTTCCAGCAGAAACTCCTCAACGAGCGCAACGAGAAGATGCTTGCTGTGGCCCAGCCCCTCTTGGAAAAGGGTGGCGCGTTCATCGCCATCGGCGCGCTGCATCTGCCGGGCGACCACGGCTTCGTCGATCTACTCCGTCGGGCGGGTTACACCGTCACCGCCGTCGAGTAGCTGGACGCGCGTTGCACGCGGCCGTATCCGCGCTGAACCGTCAATGTGTCGAGAAAACCGGTTTCGATGGCCGCGTTGGCGACCGTGGCTGAATGGGCGCGGCAGCCAGGGCGCAAGGCGCCCCGGCGCGAGCGCCGGCCCTCAGCGGACGCCAACAACCGTTGAACGACACTGCTCGCAACGAGTGTCAGTGATCTAAAAATGAATTGCGCGCTTGTCGACGGCCAGCGCCGCTTCCTTTACCGCCTCCGACAGCGTCGGATGCGCATGGCAGGTGCGGGCAAGGTCTTCCGCCGAACCGCCGAACTCCATCAGCACCGCGCCCTCCGCGATCAGCTCTGACGCATTGGCACCGATGATGTGCACGCCCAGCACGCGGTCGGTATTGGCGTCCGCGAGGATCTTTACGAACCCCTCCGTCTCCTGGTTCGCCTTCGCGCGCCCATTGGCCGTAAAGGGAAACTTGCCGACGTTGTAGGCGACGCCAGCCGCTTTCAATTCGTCCTCCGAGTTGCCGACGCTCGCAACCTCCGGAGCGGTGTAAACGACCGACGGAATGACGCCGTAGTTCACATGCCCGGCCTGCCCGGCGAGGATCTCCGCGACCGCGACGCCCTCTTCCTCCGCTTTGTGCGCCAGCATCGGTCCTTCGATCACGTCACCGATGGCGTAGATGCCCGGCACGCTCGTCCGAAAGTGCGCATCGACGACAACGCGCCCGCGCTTGTCGGCCTCGATGCCCGCCTCGCTCAGCCCCAAACCATCGGTGTGGGGCACGCGCCCGATGGCAACGAGAACAACATCGGCGGCGAGCGTCTCCGTTTCGCCGCCCTGCGACGGCTCGATCGTCACTGCGTGCGCAGCGCCGTTCTTCTTCACGCCCGTCACTTTGTGACCGAGCTTGAACGCCATGCCCTGCTTGCCGAGGATGCGCTGCAGTTGCTTGGCCACTTCGCTATCGGTCCCCGGCAGGATACGGTCGAGGAACTCGACAACCGTCACCTCCGCGCCGAGACGCCGCCACACCGATCCCAGCTCCAACCCGATAACGCCTGCACCGACGACGAGCATCCGCTTCGGCACCTTTTCCAGCGACAGCGCGCCCGTCGATGAAACGATCGTCTTCTCGTCGATCTCGATGCCCGGGAGTTGCGCGACGCCCGACCCCGTCGCAATCACGATCGACGTTCCATCGACGACCTGCTTTTCGCCGTTGATGAACGTCACCTCCACTTTGCCATCGCCAAGAACGCGGCCGGTGCCGTGAAAATGATCGACTTTGTTCTTCCGCATCAGGAAGGCGACGCCGTCCGTGTTTCCCTTTACCGCCTCGTCCTTGAACGCGAGCATCTGCTTGAGGTCGAGCTTCGGCTTCACCTCTATGCCCATCGCGGCGAACGAATGTCCGGCCTCCTCGTAAAGCTCGGACGCGTGCAGCAGCGCCTTCGACGGGATGCAGCCTACGTTGAGGCAGGTTCCACCGAACTTCGATCGCTTCTCCACCATGGCCACCTTCATGCCGAGCTGGCTGGCGCGGATGGCACACACGTAGCCGCCCGGCCCCGCGCCGATGACGATCAGATCGTAAGTAGCCACGGGAATCTCCGTTTAGAAATCGAGAGCGAGCGGCGCGCTGAAAGCCCACACGTGTCCGAAGGGGTCACGCACGCGCCCATAACGCATCACCCAGAAAGTATCGGACGGCGGCGCAGTGACGGTCGCGCCTGCTCCCGCCGCGCGCGCGATCGCGCCATCGACCTCGAGCGGCGAGGCGAGATTGACCTGCACCGTCACGCTGCCTTTGGCATCGGAACCGCGCGGCGCGACATCTGTGATGTAGTCGGGAAAATAATCGGACAGCATGAAATGACCGCCGAACACTGACAGCGACGCGTGCTGCACGCGCGCCCCATCCTCGGCCATTTCCCTGTATGTGACTTTGGCCCCGAATGCCTTCTCGTAAAACGCGATGGCGTCGAGGGCATTCTCTACCGTCAGGTAGACTTCGATCGCAGAAATGTCTCCCTCCGCCATGCTGCCCGCTCCTTGCTTCGGCGAGACTTAAAGCTCCAGAAGAAACCGCTGCGGATCTTCAAGACACTCTTTGACGCGAACAAGGAAAGCCACAGCCTCCTTGCCATCGACGATGCGGTGATCGTAGCTCAACGCGAGATACATCATCGGCCGCGCCACCACCTGCCCATCGCGCACCACTGCCCGTTCCTCGATGCGGTGCATGCCGAGAATGCCCGATTGCGGCGCATTGAGGATCGGCGTCGACATCAGCGAGCCGTAAACGCCGCCGTTGGTGATGGTGAAGGTGCCCCCCTGCATTTCTTCGATGCCGAGCTTGCCGTCGCGGGCGCGCTTGCCGAAGTCGGCGATCTGCGCCTCGATCTCGGCGAGGCTCATGCGGTCCACCTCGCGCACCACCGGCACGACGAGCCCGCGCTCCGTGCCGACCGCAACGCCGATGTGGTAGTAGTTCTTGTAGATGATCTCGTCGCCGTCGATCTCGGCGTTGACGGCCGGGATCTCCTTCAGCGCCTGCAGACACGCCTTCACGAAGAAGCCCATGAAGCCGAGCTTCACGCCGTGGCGCTTTTCAAAGAGATCCTTGTAGCGCGAGCGCAACTCCATCACGGCGCTCATGTCGACGTCGTTGAACGTCGTCAGCATCGCTGCCGTGTTCTGTGCATCTTTCAGGCGCTGCGCGATGGTCTGGCGCAGACGTGTCATGCGCACCCGCTCCTCGCGCGCCGCATCATTGGGAGGCGACGGCAAGCGCAGGCCGTGCAACGGCACGGGCATTGGAGCGGCAGCGCGCCGCTGATCCGAGACAGCACGACCGGCCGAAGTCTCTTCGTGCACGCGTTCGTCCGCTGTCGGCTTTGACGTCGCCTCGAGCACGTCTTCCTTGAGGATCTGCCCGCGGCGGCCCGTGCCCTGCACGTCGGCGGCGTCGATGCCAGTCTCGGCGAGCTTTTTGCGCGCAGCAGGGCTGGGCGGCATCGGGCTCGCGTTTCGGTCCTCGCTTCTCGCAGGCTTTGCGGCAGTCTTCTCAGGAGGCTTCTCTGCTGGCTTCTTCTCGGCTGCAGGCTTGGCGTCGGACTTCGCCGTAGCCGCTGCGCCGTCCCCGATCCTGCCTAAGAGCGCGCCGACGGCGACTGTCTCGCCTTCCGTGACCTTGATCTCGCCCAGCACGCCGGCAACGGGCGCCGGCACTTCCACTGTGACCTTATCGGTCTCGAGTTCCACCAGCGGCTCGTCCACGTTCACCACATCGCCGGCCTTCTTGAACCACTTGCCAACGATTGCTTCCGTGACGCTCTCGCCAAGGATCGGAACGCGTATCTCCGTCGCCATCGTCCGTCTCGCTTCCCCGCCAGAATTGCAAGCTGCTGGTTCGCCAGCCGCTCAGCTGCCCGTACTGCCGTTGAGTGCCGCCTCGATCAGTGTCTTTTGTTCGTGGAGGTGCTTCGAAAGCTGCCCCGTCGCCGTCGATGCCGATGCCTGACGGCCCGCATAGACAGGCCGCCTGTGCTTGGCGCCGGTGTGCTCTAGCACCCATTCGAGATTCGGCTGAATGAAGCTCCAGGCGCCCATGTTCTTCGGCTCCTCCTGGCACCAGACGACCTCCGCCTGCGGAAACCGCCCAAGCTCGTGCACCAGCGCGCGCGCCGGGAACGGATAGAGCTGCTCGACACGCAGCAGGTAGACGTTGTCGATGCCCTGCGACTCGCGCGCATCATAAAGGTCGTAATAGACCTTGCCCGTCGACAGCACGACGCGCCGGATCTTGTCGTCGGCAACGAGCTTGATCTTCTCGTCGGGCTTATATTGTGCGTCATCCCACAGCACGCGATGGAACGACGTGCCGGATGCCATCTCATCGAGCTTCGAGACGACGCGCTTGTGGCGCAGCAGCGACTTCGGCGTCATCAGGATAAGCGGCTTGCGGAACTTGCGCTTCACCTGCCGGCGCAGAATGTGGAAGTAGTTGGCGGGGGTCGTCACGTTAGCGACCTGCCAGTTGTCCTCCGCACACAGTTGCAGATAGCGCTCCAGCCGCGCCGACGAATGCTCCGGCCCCTGCCCCTCGTAGCCATGCGGCAGCAGGCACACGAGGCCCGACATGCGTAGCCACTTGCGCTCGCCCGATGAAATGAACTGGTCGAACACCACCTGCGCACCGTTGGCGAAGTCGCCGAACTGCGCCTCCCACATCACGAGCGCGTTCGGTTCCGCCAGCGAGTAGCCGTATTCGAAGCCGAGCACCGCCTCTTCCGAGAGCATCGAATTGATGACCTCGAACCTAGCTTGGTCGTTGGCGACGTGCTTCAGCGGCGTCCAGCGGCGCTCGGTGTCCTGGTCGATCAGTACCGAATGGCGCTGTGAGAAGGTGCCGCGCTCCGAATCCTGGCCCGACAGGCGCACAGGATAGCCTTCGTTCACCAGCGAGCCGAACGCCAGGTGCTCCGCCATCGACCAATCGATGCCGGTGCCCGTGTCGACCATCTCGCGACGGCGGTCGAGCAGGCGGCGCACCACCTTGTGCGCGTTGAAGTCGGGCGGAATGGACGTGATACGGCGGCCAATGATCCTGAGGCGCTCGATATCGACGCCGGTCTCACCGCGCCGCTCCTCGTCCTCGGCAAAGCCGAGGCCCGCCCAGCGCCCGTCCAGCCAGTCGGCGCGGTTGGGCAGGAAGCTGTCGGCGGATTCGAACTCTTCTTCCAGCCGAGCGCGAAACCCCGCTTGCATACGCTGGCTTTCCTCGCGCGTGACGACGCCCTCCTCCTCGAGCCGCTTGGCGTAGATCTCGGTCACAGTCGGGTGTGACTTGATCGCCTTGTACATCAACGGCTGCGTGAACATCGGCTCGTCGGCCTCGTTGTGGCCGTAACGCCGGTAGCAGAACATGTCGATGACGACCGGCTTCTGGAACTTCTGCCGGAACTCGGTCGCGATCTTGGCGACGTGCACCACCGCTTCCGGGTTGTCGCCATTCACGTGGAAGATCGGCGCTTCGATGACCTTCGCCACGTCCGAGCAATAGGGCGACGACCGCGAGTGACGCGGATTGGTCGTAAAGCCGATCTGGTTGTTGATGATGAAATGGATCGAGCCGCCCGTGCGGTGGCCCTTGAGGCCCGAAAGACCCAAGCACTCCGCAACGACGCCCTGCCCCGCGAAAGCCGCATCGCCATGAATCAGCAGCGGCAGCACCGGCGTGCGCTCACCCGGCTTGCATCCGCGCTGATCCTGTTTCGCGCGCACTTTCCCGAGCACCACCGGATCGACGATCTCAAGATGCGAAGGATTGGCCGTGAGCGACAGATGCACATTGTTGCCGTCGAAAGAACGGTCCGACGAGGCGCCTAGGTGGTATTTCACATCGCCCGAGCCCTCCACGTCGTCGGGCTTGAACGAGCCGCCCTTGAACTCGTGAAAGATGGCGCGGTGCGGCTTCGCCATCACGTTGCCGAGGACGTTCAGCCGGCCCCGGTGGGCCATGCCGATGATGATGTCTTTTACCCCGAGCTGGCCGCCGCGCTTGATGATCTGCTCCAGCGCAGGAACCATCGACTCGCCGCCATCGATGCCGAAGCGCTTGGTGCCCGTGTACTTCACCTCGCAGAACTTCTCGAAAGTCTCCGCCTCGATCAGCTTGTTGAGGATGGCCCGGCGCCCTTCCGGCGTGAAGCGGATCTCTTTCTCTTCGCCCTCGATGCGGTTCTGGATCCACGCTTTCTGCGCCGGGCTCGTGATGTGCATGTACTGTACGCCGATGTGCCGGCAGTAGGTGCGGCGCAGGATGCGAAGGATCTGCCGCATCGTCGCCGTCTCGAGCCCCAGCACGCGATCAATGAAGATCGGCCGGTCGAGGTCGGCATCCGTGAAACCGTAGGTTTCGGGCTTCAGTTCGCGGTGCACCTTGCGGTCGGCAAGCCCGAGGGGATCGAGGTCGGCTGCCAGATGCCCCATCACGCGATAAGCGCGGATCAGCATCAGCGCGCGAATGGAATCCTGCGTCGCCCGCAGCGAAGCGGCCGGAGACATCTCGAAGCCCAGCGATTGCGTGCGCGCCTGCAGCCGGTCGCGGATCGCCCGTTCGTTTGCCTCGTATTCGCCCGTCAGCGCGGCGACAAGATCGCCGTTTTCCAGCAACCCCGGCGCCGGCACGCCCCACGAGGGGCCTCGCTCGCCGTTGCGGGACCCTGCCTGCTCCTCCTGCAGGCTATCGAAGAAATGCCGCCACTCATCGCTCACCGAGCCAGGATTGCGCTCGTACTCGGCTTGCATGTCCTCCACGTAGGCGGCGTTTGCACCGCCCAAGAAAGACGTGCGCAGGAAAGCTTCGTTACGGGGATTGCGGGCCATTGCTGATCTCAACTCGTCGTCGATGCAGCGTAGATAGGGCGCGCAGGGGAAACGTTACGTTAGAGCGCCCGTGCGAGGATGTGTGCAACGCAGCATACGCTGACCGATTATAAAAGCCATGCCCTAGATTTCCGCCTTTAGACCCGGGCCTTTAAGACATTCATCAGCGTCGTGCCGAGCGCCGCGGGGCTCGGCGCAATTGCGATCCCTGCAGAGCGCATGGCCTCGAACTTATCTTCCGCCTTGCCTTTACCGCCGGAAATGATGGCGCCGGCGTGGCCCATGCGCCGGCCGGGCGGTGCAGTGGCGCCCGCGATGAAACCGGCCATCGGTTTGGAGCGGCCCTTCTTCGCCTCGGCCTTGATGAACTCCGCCGCTTCCTCTTCCGCAGAGCCGCCGATCTCACCGATCATGATGATGGAATCGGTTTTAGGATCGGCGAGGAACAGCTCCAGCACCTCGATGAACTCGAGCCCCTTCACCGGATCGCCACCGATGCCGACGGCGGTCGACTGTCCGAGCCCCGCGTCCGAGGTCTGCTTCACCGCTTCATAGGTGAGCGTCCCCGAGCGCGAGACGATGCCGACGCGGCCCGCCTTGAAGATGTTGCCGGGCATAATGCCGATCTTGCATTCGTTGGGCGTTAGGATGCCGGGGCAGTTCGGGCCCAGCAGCCGCGATCCCGATCCCTGCAGTGCGCGCTTCACCTTCACCATGTCGAGCACCGGAATGCCTTCGGTGATGGCGACGATGAAGGGGATGCCGGCGTCGATCGCCTCCAGGATGGCGTCGGCGGCAAAGGGTGGCGGCACATAGATGGAGGTGGCGTCGGCGCCCGTAGCGGCCCGCGCCTCGGCAACGGTATCGAACAGCGGCACATCGCCGAGGTCTCCGTCGGGATGCTTAGAGCCGCCCTTACCCGGCGTCACGCCGCCGACGATCTGCGTGCCATAGGCCCGCGCCTGCTTGGTGTGGAAGGTGCCCTGGGCGCCCGTGATGCCCTGACAGATGACCTTAGTGGATTTATCTACGAGAATTGCCATTTGCCGTCCGCTGCCGCAGAGCCCTAGGCTCGCTCCCCACCAGTATGCTTCATTTTTTCGGCCGATTTTTGCACCGCATCAAGCGGGACTTTTTGGCCAGATGCAGTAACTCAGGCGCTGACAACGGTCAGCCACTATCTCGTCATGGCCGCGCAGGCGGCCATCCACACCAGCGATAGGAGCGATTGCAGCAGAGCGTGAACTGCGTGCGTGTCCGGTTGCGGCGCCGTGTCGGCCATCCATGCGAAGCATGGGGCCCACATGCCGTAGAGACCGCCAGAGGCTAAGCAGCCGCTTTCACCGCTTCGGTGATCTTCCGGGCCGCATCGTCGAGGTCATCGGCCGGCGTGATCTTCAGCCCGCTCTCCGCCATGATCTTCTTGCCGAGCTCGACATTGGTGCCTTCCAGGCGCACCACCAGCGGCACCGTGATGCCCATCTCGCGCGCCGCTGCGACCACACCCTCGGCAATGATGTCACAACGCATGATGCCGCCGAAGATGTTGACCAGGATGCCCTTCACCGCCGGATCGGAAAGGATGATCTTGAACGCCGCCTGCACCTTTTCCTTCGAGGCGCCGCCGCCCACGTCGAGGAAGTTTGCGGGTTCCGCACCATAGAGCTTGATGATGTCCATCGTCGCCATGGCGAGGCCCGCGCCGTTGACCATGCAGCCGATCGTGCCGTCGAGCTTTACATAGGAAAGATCGTGCTTCGACGCTTCAACCTCGGCCGGGTCCTCTTCCGTGAGGTCACGCATCTCGACGATGTCGGGATGCCGGTAGAGCGCGTTGGAATCGAAGCTCACCTTCGCATCGAGGCACGAAAGCGCGCCGTCCTTCGTGGTAATCAGCGGATTGATCTCCAGCATGCTCATGTCCTTGGCGAGCATGAGGTTGTAGAGATCCCCGATCAGCTTCACGCACTGGCCGACCTGCTTGCCGCTCAGCCCCAGCGCAAAGGCGATGCGACGGCCATGGAACGGCTGGTACCCGCTCGCCGGATCGATCGTCACCGAGACGATCTTCTCCGGGCTTTCGTGCGCGACCTGCTCGATGTCCATGCCGCCAGCCGAGCTGGCGATGAAAGCAACCCGCGATGACGCGCGATCGACCAGTGCCGAGAGATAGAGCTCCCGGTCGATGGCGACACCTTCCGTCACATAGACGCGGTTGACGGCGCGCCCGTCGGCCCCCGTCTGCGCCGTGACGAGCGTAGCGCCGAGCATCTGCTCCGCCGCCGCCTCGACCTCGGCACGCGACTTGGCGATGCGAACACCGCCCTTATCGCCTGCCGAAGCTTCCTTGAAGCGGCCCTTACCGCGGCCGCCGGCATGGATCTGCGCCTTCACCACATAGACCGGGCCGGGAAGCTGCTGTGTCGCCTCCCCGGCCTCACGCACGTTGAATGCCACGAAGCCCTGCGGCGTCGGGATGCCGTACTGATGCAGCAGTTCCTTGGCCTGGTGCTCGTGAATGTTCATGCGCTGCCCCCCTGTGGCATCGATAAAGTTGCCCTCACGCCCCCAGCTGCGGAGCGATCTTGGTGCAGGCGTCGACGAGGCCCTTCACTGATTCGACCGACTTGATGAACATGTTGCGCTCGGCAGCGTTGAGGTCGATCTCGACAATGCGCTCAGCGCCGCCTGCGCCGACGATCACCGGCACGCCGACATAGAGGCCCTTAACACCGTATTCGCCGTTGAGGTAGGCGGCACAAGGTAGGATGCGCTTCTTGTCCTTGAGGTAGCTGTCGACCATCTCCAGCGCCGAGGAAGCCGGGGCATAGTAGGCCGAGCCGGTCTTCAGGAGGGCCACGATCTCGCCGCCGCCCTTGCGCGTGCGATCGACGATCTCATCGAGCCGCTCCTGGCGCATCCAGCCCATGCGGACGACATCCGGCAACGGGATGCCGGCAACGGTTGAGTAGCGCACGAGCGGCACCATGTCGTCGCCGTGCCCGCCGAGCACGAACGCGCTCACGTCCTCGACGGAGATGCCCAGTTCGGCGGCGAGGAAGTGGCGGAAGCGGGACGTATCGAGCACACCGGCCATGCCGACCACCATATTGCGCGGCAGGCCCGAGGCCTTCTGCAGCGCCCAGACCATGGCGTCCAGCGGGTTGGTGATGACGACGACGAAGGCGTTGGGCGCGTACTTTTTGATGCCGGCGCCTACCTGCTCCATCACCTTGATGTTGATGCCGATGAGGTCATCGCGGCTCATGCCCGGCTTGCGCGGCACGCCCGCCGTCACGATACAAACGTCGGCGCCTTCGATGTCCGCATAGGCGTTCGTGCCCTTGAACTGGCAGTCGAAGCCCTCGACGGCACCGGATTGGGCGATATCCAGGGATTTGCCCTGCGGCAAACCTTCCGCGATGTCGAAAATAACGACGTCGCCTAACTCCTTTAGCCCGATCAGGTGCGCGAGCGTTCCACCGATCATACCGCCGCCGATCAAGGCGATCTTCGTCCGCGCCATCCTTGAGCTCCCCTAATTATCTCTGGAAATTGATTTGTGCGGCGACCGTCCGCAGGCGGTTAGGTCCGCCACAACTCGGACACGACTACGTTTAGACTAGGCCTCTGAACAGGGAAAGCCCGGACGTCGGCCGGGTTGCGCTGAGCCTTTGTGCGCGCCCGGCGTGCATGGCGACGTTCGGCATCGACAGACCTGGGCAGATGGCGATCCGCACCCGGTGCGGAAATTGGGAGGGGAATTGCGAATAGCATTTCTCGCCGGACTGGCCGGAGCGCTGGCCAGCGGCTTCGCTTTGCTGAGTGGGCCCGACGCCAGTGCTGGCGACGGGGCGACCTATCTCGGCTTTCGCCTGCTCGATCTCGAAGACCAATCGGTGCGCTGGCAGACCCCGGCGTTCGGCTCCGGCGCTGTGGTAACCTACGCCTTCGCCAATTCCCCCGTCACAACGGAGGGTGCGCGCAACTGCGCCCGCATGCTTCCCCCCGAAGCCGCCTATGCCCCATCGCGTGTCTCGGAGCAGGCGTTCCGCGACGAGGTCGCCGCCGCGTTCCGCATGTGGGAGGAAGTGGCAAACATATCCTTCCGCGAAACTTCCGACACTGATACGGCGGGTATCCTCATCGGCGCCCAGGCGGATCCGGTGGGCCGTGCCTTCACGAACGTTTCTCTGAGTGGCGAGGCCGAAGGGCGCAAGGTTATCGGCCGCTCGCTGATCTGCCTGAACCCGAAGCAGCCTTGGAAGGTGGGCTTCGACGGACACCTCGACATCTACGACCTGCGTTACACCATGGCGCACGAGATCGGCCATGCCATCGGCCTCGATCACCCGAGCGCCGCCGGCCAGCTCATGTCCTATCGCTACGACGAAAAGCAGGCCGACTTGCAGCCCGGCGACATCAAAGGCGCGGTGCTGCTCTATGGGCCGCGCCCGAAAACGCAGAACTTTGCCGCCACCGCTCCCGCCGAATCCGCGAACGCCGCCCCCGACGCAGAGAACGGCAGGCTCTTCGGCATTGGCGATCGGGGCGGATCGTCCACGTCACCTGTGACAACCGGAAGCCTGCCGGACAAAGCACGCCGATAGGCGCTATCCCGCGCCAATCTGGAATCGGCCGAGCGGTGCGCCTAGGTTTCCGGCGTCGCGAGATCGCGATCCGCTGCCGTCCCCCCGCCGCAACCTGCTCCCTCGGCGTACCTCCGGCCCGCCCCCCGCGCCGCCACGTATTCCGTGCCGCGCATCTCGATCAGCCGTGAGACCGTGCGCTCGAATACCTTGGCGGTGTGGGCATCCTCGCAAAGCCCCTCCGGCTCCGCCGCCGCCGAGGCAATGAGGCAGACGCCGTTGTCATAAAGAGTGTCGATGAGGTTGATGAAACGTCGGATCACCTCGCGCCGGTCGCGCTGCATCACCGGAATGCCGTCCACCACGAGCGTATGATAGGTATGCGCCAGGCTTAGGAAGTCGAGCGTCCCAAGCGGGGCTTCGCACAGCTCCGCAAAGGAAAAACGCGCAACCCCCATGGCCGCACAGGGCACGTGCAGCGGGCGCCCCTTCACCTTCAGAGTTTGGCTCTGCCCGGCGTCCCAGGCGGTAAGCCTGTTCCAGTGCGCGTCGAGCTCAGCGGCGGCGCGATCGTCTGCCGGACTGAAATAGAGCGGCAGTCCCGCAAGCTTCTCCAACCGATAGTCCTTCGCCGACTTCAACTCCACGATATCCATGTGCGCTTCGATGAGCCCGATGAAGGGCATGAAGAGCTGCCGGTTGAGCCCGTTCTCATAGAGCGCCGACGGCTTCGCGTTCGACGTCGTCACCACTACGACCCCTTCCGCCAAGAGGTGCTGGAACAGCCGGCTGAGGATCATCGCGTCGGCGATGTCGGTCACCTGCATCTCGTCGAAACACAAAAGCCGCGCCTCTTCCGCGATGCCGGCCGCCACAGAGGGAATCGGGTCGCCCTCGACGGTGCGGCGCGCCGTACCTATGCGCTCGTGCACGTCGGCCATGAACTCGTGGAAGTGGCTGCGCCGCTTCGGCGCGAAATCGACGGACGAGAAGAAGAGGTCCATCAGCATCGTCTTGCCCCGGCCCACTTCGCCATGGACGTAAAGCCCGCGCGGCGCCGGCGTTCTCCCACGGGAGAACAACGCGAAGCGGCGGTTTCTCGTCGGACGCCAGGTGGAAATACGGCGCGCGAGAGCATCAAGGCTTTCAGCCACAGCGAGCTGCGCCGCGTCAGCCTCGAGGTGGCCCGCTGCGATCTGCGCGTGCAGCTTGTCGATGGGATGGGATGCCATTTTCCTCAAATACCCCGCATCGCGCCGCATACCCCAACCATGGAGGCGCGACGGAATGTCACCGAAGCGCAAACACCACACGGAGCGGTCCGTGTATGCCGCAGAAAGCATTGCACCGATGGAAATCCCTCCATCGCACCCGCATATTTGTGCAGTGCAATAGGAACCCAATGGCGCTGCTGGCTTGCGGCGCTCCATGCATCCGGCCCGACGAAACATATAGGCCGACGCGGAATGCGGAGGGACTTCTCATGAGCGAGCATCATCTGCCGCACGGGACCATACGAAAGCTGTGGCCCAACGAGGCGTGGAAATTCCGCGATCATCTACTGCGTCTCGACCCGTCAAGCCGCCAGCTGCGCTTCGCACACGGCGTCTCCGATGCCTTCATCGAAGATTACGCGGCGCACATGGGCGACATGGGCGACATGGGCGGCATCGTCTACGGCTTCTTCGACGGCGAGGAGGTACGCGCCGCGGCCGAGCTGAAGAAACTCGGCGACACCTGGGGGCGCGAGGCCGAAGCGGCCTTCTCCGTCGAACGCTCGCTACAGGATCACGGCATCGGAACCGAGCTGATGGGGCGCGTCATTCGCGCTGCGCGCAACCGTGGCGTCCAGCACCTCTGCCTCACCTGCCTTGCCGACAACGGCAAGATGCAGGCCATCGCCCGGCGTTACGAAGCGGACCTGCGTTTCGAGTACGGCGAGGTCGTCGGTGAAATCGTCCCGCAAGGTGCCAACTACTTTTCCCTTCTCGCCGAGGCGGTCGAAGATCGCTTCGGCTACATGATGGCGGTGCTCGATTTGCAAACGCGCGTCGTCAACGCAGCGTGACGAAACGAGGAGCGCGCGAGATCATTTCACTCCCGTTGTGATGTCAAAGCTCGCCCGTTGCGAAGACGAAAAGTGCAACGAGAGTCTGCAGACAACGCTCCATGCCGTTCGAAACACGACAAAAATGATGATTTCACGCAACACACTCGATTGAATGCGCGCGCGTTAGCTTCGAATTTGCAATTTCGTGTCAACAAAATGTTCGAACTTGCACATGATTTTTTTAGTTCGAGTGATTCGGACTGAGAGAGATAGAAACAGAGACGCCAGAAAGAGAGAGACTCCAATGGTCAAGAAAGCCGTTAAGCGCAAAGTGAAGAAGGCCCCGGCCACCCGCACGGCCGCCGCCAAAAAGCCTGCTGCTCGCAAGACCGCCGCCCGTAAGCCAGCCGCTCGCAAGGCGACTGCCGCCCGCAAGACGACGGCTGCTCGCAAGACGACGGCTGCCCGCAAGACGACCGCTGCTCGCAAGCCGGCTGCCCGCAAGACCGCCACTCGCAAGACGACCGGCGCGGCCAAGACCGTTCGCAAGACGGCCCGCAAGGCCACTCGCAAGCCTGCCAAGAAAACCCGCCGGGCTGCTGCCGCCTAAAGAAGCAGCCAAAATCTGCGCCAGTTCCCCTCGTTCCGCGCGATTTCGAAGGCTGACGAGCGCCCCGGGGTGCCCAGCCTTCATACCTTTCAAGACCGGTGGAAGCGAAAGCACCACCGGTCTTTCTTTTTTGGCCATTTCCGGCCATTTCCGAGGGATTGTTATTCGAGAACCGCCGCTATTCCGGCAGGTGATTGACGGCCTCGATATTGTGGCCGTCGGGATCGAGCACGAAGGCTCCGTAATAGTTCTCATGGTAATGGGGCCGCAGCCCCGGCGCGCCGTTATCCCTTCCGCCAGCCGCCAAGGCGGCCTCGTAGAAGGCGCGCACGCTCGCCCGGTTCGGGGCGGCAAAGGCCACGTGCAGGCGGCCGATAAGGGGCTTCCCGGTACCGATCCAGAAGTGCGGTCTGTCCGGACCGAAGCCGGCGTAGCCGTCATCGTCATCGTCCGAAAGGCTCACGTCGGTGAGGATGCGATAGCCGAGCGGCGCGAGCGCCTTGGCGTAAAAGGCTTTCGAGCGGCCAAAGTCAGTGACGGGAAAGCCGATGTGGTCGAGCATCTTCCTCACCCTAGCAGCAGGACTCACTCTTCCGCGAAGTGATGCCTCACTTGGCCGCCGTCGGCGGCAAAGCCCCAATTGCTCCGCCAGAGGCGGCGTGGACCCCGCGCCTTTGCTCCGATCGCCCGAGCGCCTATCGAAGAGCGCCTGAATCGGCAGCACTATAATACGCGCGGATATCATCGCGCGCGGCCCAAACCGCAAACAAGCTTCTCTCAGCTGGCGTCACCCAAAAAATCAGACGCGGCGCTCCACCATCAGCTTCTTCAACTCGGCAATGGCCTTGGCGGGATTGAGCCCCTTGGGGCATGCCTTGGTGCAATTGAGAATGGTGTGGCAGCGGTAGAGGCGGAAGGGGTCCTCGAGATTGTCGAGCCGCTCACCGGTCGCCTCGTCGCGGGAATCCTGCACCCAGCGGAACGCCTGCAGCAATGCCGCCGGCCCGAGGTATCGGTCCGAATTCCACCAGTAACTCGGGCACGAGGTCGAGCAGCATGCGCAAAGGATGCACTCATAGAGACCATCGAGCTTCTGCCGGTCGGCGTGCGACTGGCGCCACTCCTTCGGCGGAGCGGGGGTTTCCGTCTTCAGCCACGGCTCGATAAGCCGGTGCTGGGCATAGAAGTTCGTCATGTCCGGGACGAGATCCTTCACCACCTCCATGTGGGGCAGAGGATAGATGCGCACGGCGCCATCGATATCCCCATGGCCCTTGAGGCATGCCAACGTGTTCGTCCCATCGATGTTCATCGAGCACGAGCCGCAGATACCTTCGCGGCAGGAGCGGCGGAAGGTCAGAGTCGAGTCGATCTCGTTCTTGATCTTGATGAGGGCATCGAGAACCATCGGACCGCAGCGCTCGGTGTCCACCCAATAGGTGTCCAGGCGTGGGTTCTCGTCGCCCTCCGGGTTCCAGCGGTAGATGCGGAACTCCTTCCACGATCCCTTGTCGCCCGGCTGGTTCCAGGTCTTACCGCGCTGGACCTTGGAGTTCCGGGGAAGCGTGAAGTGGACCATGGTGAAGAGACTTTCCTGGCTGTCCGCGGCCGGCCGTGCCGCTACCCCACATGAAACGCTGCAAATCCCCCTGTCAACGCTCGCCGGCGTCGCGTCGCGCTGAGAAAGCCTGACCCTGAGGGTTCGCTATTCCGGACGGTGCTTTTTCAGCTCGCGCACCAGCTCGGTAAGGCGCACGGCCACGTCCGCTCCGGTGTCGACCAAAGTCTTCAAGGTGGCGCGCGTCTGAATCAGCTTGTTGAGGCGCTCCTGCTGCTCGCCGAAGCCGAAGAACAGCTCCTCCGGCGCCTCCACTTCACCATCCTCCACCGCCGACATCACATCGAATGCGTTCTGCGAGGCGAGAACCAGCATCGATGCCACGTCGTTGATGAGCTGCTGGAAGAGGCGCGCGGCATCAGGGCCGACGCGCGGCCCGTGCACACCGAACTTCAGCGGTGAGGACGACGGCGCGCCCTCGCCCGCGAAAAGCCGCGGGTTACGCTGAAATCGGCGGAAGATCTCCTGCAAGCCAAGACAGCACGTTTCGAGGTCGCGCAGCGCCGTACCTGCCTTGCGCTTCGACCGTGCCCTGTCCGGGGTGCGCTCCTGAGCTGCCCAGTTGATGGTGGCGATCGAAGCGATGGCCCCGAGGGCCGCAACCGCCGGAAGTACCGCAGTGAACGGATCGGGGGAAAGACGCGTTTCTCCACCGGCCTCAGCCGGGCGCGTCTGGGGCTGGGGCTTTTTATCCTCGGCGTTCTCCGCCGGAGGCTTGGCTCCGCCGGGTGGCCTCAAAAAGCGGCTCCGCATTGTTCAAATTGCCCTATGTCCAGGCGGTGTCGCGGTTTCTCACGAGCGCCGCACTTACTAAACCCCTAGACTGCTTCCGAGAAGCAAGATCGCGAAGTGAAAGCTTCCGGAGAAGAGCGAGCCAGCTTTCCTTTGGGAAACGCCCCCGGTTCCCGGAGGGATCGCAGCTCGCATTTCAACCCACCGGATTCCAAAGTCCGAAGAGATATTCCATGCCTCTTCCCGCCACACCCGCTTTGACGACCGATTGCGTCGTCTTCGACGCCCGCGGCCGCGTACTCCTGATTCGCCGCAAGAATGAGCCATTCAAAGGCTCCTACGGCCTTCCCGGCGGATTCGTCGACATCGGCGAGCGTGTCGAGGATGGTTGCAGACGCGAATTGTCCGAAGAAACCGGGGTAAAAGCCGGCGCGCTCCAGCTTATCGGTGTCTTCTCCGATCCGAAGCGCGATCCACGCGGCCATACCTGCTCGGTCGCCTTCCTCACCGAAATCGGCGAGGCGACCCCACACGCCGGCGACGACGCCGCAGCCGCAGAATGGGTCGAGGATTGGCGAACCCACAAACTTGCCTTCGACCATACTCAGATCATCACCGCCGCGGAAAAATTGCGGCGGCCGCCCTCGGCCGCCTGAACGCTCCCGCGTCTCGGCCTTGCGATGCACGGCTTCCGCATCTACCGGGCGCCCCCAAAATACTCAGGCACGCCCGCACTGAGGCAGGTCATCTCCACGCGGATATCGGTGAACAGGAAACGGCAGAGCTCTTTCTTGTGGTTTGGATTATTCCGAATTGCCTCGAAGCTCGTCTTGAAACCGCGCTCGAGGGCGACCTCGGCGAGGAGCTTGTCCTGGCAATAGGGCGTCGCCATCCAGTTGCCCCTGATGAGCTGACTACCGTCCTGACATTGGATCGCCGCCTGCACCGGGATCGCCGCCCCCGTCGCGAACGCGAGCGTGGCAAAAGCGGTCGGCAAGGCCTTGGCAAAATGCATGCGATCCCCCGATGGCGAAGCCGGCGCGGAATGCGCCGGCGACTGATTCGCAATCTAGGGCAAAGTTGCAGCAGCCCAAAGGGCAGCGATGTGCATCCGCTGAGAAGCGCCTGGGTCTGCAGCGCTTTCACTGGCTGGCTGTGGAAAACTCCTTCGCCACGATCATCTTCACCGTCGGCTTCGCGGCGGCGATGCTGAGCTGGCGCACCGGCTGACCGGCACTGAAGTCCAGCGTCTTGAGATCCACCGCCTTGAGGCCCGGGTCGTTGTAAGTCTTCCAATAGAAGACCCCGCCGGCGTGGTCGCGGAAGGTCGTCCACTGGGTATAGTCGCCCATTGGCTTGCCGCCATTTGAATAATCGCGCACGAGCCCCTTCGGGATGTCGACCCGGTTGATGATGTGTTCCGCCACCAGCAGGGCCTCCGCCGTATCCCGCGGTCGATCCGCAAGATGCGCGGCTGCAGCGGCCATCACGAAGCGTGAGGGCGGCGTCGGATCTCCAGGCAGACCGTGCAACCCGGAGCCTTGGCCCGTACCGGCATAGGTGACGTTCCCCAGCTTCACAGGGGCGGCATTCTCCGCTGTGAGATTCACGTAGTTGCGCAGATTCTGCAGGTGCCATTCGTAGGTCGGCGAGTTGGTGAGAACGCCTACCCCGTGATCATGGATGTTCACCTTGCCGTCGACGTACTCGATGACGATGCTCTTTCCGTCCTTATCGTGCACGACGTAATGGAGCGGTGCGAAGGAGCCGAGCTGAGACACCGTCTCGCCCCAAACGACCACATCGGAAAGCGCCCTGCGCACTTCATCGGCGGTGGCGAAGTTACCGAGCACCCACGCGCCGAAGCTGACATTGGAAAGCGCGCGGGCCTGGTTGTCCGCCGACACCTCCTGATACTTCGTCTCTCCCGGCAGGTAGAGTGCGCCGAACCCGAGACCCTTCTCATTGAGCCCATCGACCGCTATGGACATGCCGAGGGCGTTCATCGCCACGTAGCCGTACTTCGATGTCCACTTGAGGCCATCGCCCGCCGGAGCTGGCGACGTGGAGACCACCCCGCGCGGCACGATTTGCACCTCGCTGTTGAGGTCCATGGCAAACTCCATGGTGCGGACCGACAGCACCGAGCCGTCCCCCGCGATAAGCCGGACGTCGGTACAGGCCAGCGTCGGCGCAATGCCCATGATGCCGATGCAGAGCGCAGCCACAGCCCGCCTCAGCGAATGCGAATTCATCTGATCACCTCGGATTGAAGGGTGGCGCAGGAATGCTCCGCAATGCAGAGCTCACGCCATTGAGCTGTCACGGAGCGGCGGGAAAATATTCGAGCGTCGAACGGCAGCTCGCAGCCCACTCTTCCTTCGTCATCTGCGTCTGCGGACCCCAATCCTTCATGCACTCGGCAAAGTCCTTATGGGTGACTTTGAGATCCTTCTTGGAGTCCTTGAGGATGATCTCGGCCTCGTCCGCCTCGCCGCTGCGCGAACCATCGGTGCCCGGCTTTGCCGTCTTTGCGGCGGCGATGCGCTGAGGGCTCTGAGAAGCGCCCTCACCCCGACCGATATCCGAACGCTCCGTCATGGCGCCGGTGGAAGACAATGAATTCAGATTGGCCGCAATCTCAGCGGCCGGCGCGGGTGCGCTGAATATTGCCGAAACCGCGAAAAGAGCGGCGGGAAGCAGCGATTGCAGATGCATGTGGAGCGGCCCTGAATGAATACGCTGGCGCCTATGCGCCGGAAGGCCGACAGACTAACCGAGCACGCTGACGGGCCCGCAAAAGGGCGTCTCGGCCTTTATTTCAAATGCATCGCATCGGGTGCACCCGCTGAGCCGGGAAGGCTGCGGGCTTTATCGCCGCGATAAATTTTTCTTATCTCATGATCACGCAATTGCGATTTCTGTTTATCGAAGGCCGTCGCTATATTTCTATTATGGAAACGGCGGACAGGCGGTTCGCCAGCATTCGACAGGAGGAAACTATGAAGGTTTGGAGCAAGCCGGCCGTTCGCGAGCAGGAAGTTGGCCTCGAGGTCACCTCCTATATGCCGGCCGAGATCGACATCATCTAACGCGATCTGAGCTTAGCTGATTTCGGGCGGCGACCGGATCTTCCGGCCGCCGCTTTTCTTTTGTCTGGAGACCGGCGCGCGCTAGGGTCGAGCCGCTTAGAGGCCCCCCGCGGGTGAGAAATTCCAACCCCGGAAATGGCACCCAAAGGTGGCGTGAGAGGCGCATCCCAATCACCGGCCGCCTGCTTTACTTGGGCTTACACGCCGTTCCGACGGCGATGCACTGGATGCCACCCTTGACGTCGTGGCAGTCGATATCCGTCCCGTCGGCGTTCTTCCACACGCCCCATTCCTTGCCGTGCTTTTTGCGCGTGTCGATCTCCCAGCCGAACACCGCCTGCTCCTCGGCCTTGTCGCGCTCCTTGCGCTTGGCGCCGTAAGAGCTCAGCGAATCGGACTTGCACTCCTTCTTCGCCACCGCTTCCTTGGCCGCCCCGGTCAGCTCATGCAGCTTGTCGATGCAGGGCTTCGCGGTACGGGTGCATGTCCATTGGCCGCCCTTCTCGAGACAATCGACGTTACGATCCTTCGAGTAGCGCCAGGAATTGTATTCGTGGCCATGCTTCTCTTTCACGGCCGCGCGCCAGGCGAACAGCGAGTTGGGATAGGCGCCGAGATCACGCAGCGTCGCGGGCTTGCCCTCGGCGGTCACCGGGTCTTTGCAATCCTCTGCGGCTGCCGGCAGGACAGCCAAAACTGAAAAAGCGGCTGCCATAGAGACCAGCCGGACGCACAAATTCATGTCCATCGTTCGTTTCCTGATAGCTGAGCGTATGCCTCTACCGGAACCGGCTGGAGGCTTGGCACACTCGCATAGAAAACGGAGCGATTTGAGACGGACTGCGCTGTCGCTGCACCGGGGCCATCGGGTCGTGGCCGCCCGGATACAGCCGCTGGCTACATACGCACCCTGCCGAGGCCAAGGTAAGCGGCGATGCCCCGCCGCAGCCATCGGGTGGGAATTTTTCCCCGCACGAAGTGGCTAAGATGGGCGCTCCGGTGTACCGGATTGCGGAATCGCGGCCGTCGCGCTTCCAGCACGTTGGCGATCTTCACGCCCACCTCGTACGGGTCGCGGCCCTTTGCGGCGACGTGGGCGTCGCCGGCGCGGAACGCGTTCTCGCTCCACCGGCGATAGGCGCTGTCCGCTGGCGCAAAGCGCGGCGACACCTGCCAGATGTCGGTAATGTACGGCCCCGGCTCGACCATCAGCACTTCGATGCCGAACTGCTCCACCTCGAATGCGAGCGATTCCGCCCAGCCTTCCATTGCCCACTTGGACGCGACGTAAATCGAGTTGCACGGATGGCCGATGAAGCCCGCCTCGCTCGACACGATGACGATGCGGCCCGACCTTTGCTTGCGCATCGTCGGCAGCAGCGCGCGCGTCAGACCCAGAACGCCAAAGAAGTTCGTTTCGATCACCCGCCGTACTTCCACGTCGGGGATGTCCTCGAAGGCGCCCCCCGCGGCAACGCCCGCATTGTGCACGACCGCATCGAGGAAGCCGCCCGTGATGGCCAGCGTGTCGGCCACACCCCGCGCCAGGGAAGCGGGGTCCGTCACGTCGAGCTGGATGATGTCGACGTTGCCGGTCGCGCCGGCTTCGGCAAGCGCCGCCTCGAGGGAGGCGCGCCGTTCGGGGTTGCGCATGGAGGCGACCACGCGCCAGCCGCGCTTGGCGAGTTCTACCGTGGCCACGAGGCCGAAGCCGGCCGAAGTCCCCGTGATCAGTACCGAGCGCATCCTGTTCCCTTCAATCCGTCCTTACCCGGCCGGACAATCCGGTGGGTCGGACGTCTCCTCGAAAAAGCCAATTGTATAGCCGTTGGGATCGCGAATGGCGAACTCCCTCCATCCGTACGGCATGACCTCGGGGCCCCAAATGAAAGACACCAGCGAGCGCCATTCTTCGGCAAGGGCACGCACGTCATTGACGCCGGCATAGAGCGTGCCGGAAAGGACGGGCGTGGCAGACTGGCCCCTGAGATTCATCACATGGAAATGCAGCCGCAGCCCGTCCCGGACGAGCTCGCACCAGCGGGCCTCCCCCTCACACGGAAGCGTTGCGTGGACTTGGAATCCGAGCTGGCCGTAGAACGCGATTGTCTCGGCGAGGTTGCGCGCCCTGAGGCTCGGTATGACAACCGGACCAGGGCGCCCACCTTCCATATCAGTACACGCGCGCCTTGGGCTCGATGTACTTCACCTCGTTCGTCATCGTGTGCGTGTGCACCGGACGGTAATCGAGCTTCACGCTCTTCGTGCCGTAATCGGCCCAGGCGAGCGTGTGCTTCATCCAATTGACGTCGTCGCGCTTGGGGAAGTCCTCGCGTGCGTGGGCGCCGCGGCTTTCCTGGCGGTTATGCGCGCCCGTCACCGTCACGGCCGCCTGGGCGATGAGGTTGTCGTACTCCAGCGCCTCGACGAGATCCGAGTTCCAGATCAATGACCGGTCCGTGATGCGGATGTCATCCGACGCCCTCCAGATCTCGTTGATCTGCTTGATGCCCTCGGCCATGACCGGCCCATCGCGGAACACGGCGCAGTGCGACTGCATCGCCTTCTGCATCCTGAGGCGTAGATCCGCGGTCGGCGTGCCGCCCTTCGCGTAACGGAAACGGTCCAGCCGCGACAACGCACGGTCGGTGATCTCTGGTGCGAGGTCGGGGTGGGCGGAGCCCGGCTCCAGCACTTCCGCGCAGCGCAGACCAGCAGCCCGCCCGAACACCACAAGATCGATGAGCGAATTGGAGCCGAGGCGGTTCGCCCCGTGCACCGACACGCACGCAGCTTCGCCCAGCGCCATCAGGCCCGGCACCACGTGATCGGGATTGCCGTCCTTTAGGGTCAGCACCTCTCCATGGTAGTTCGTGGGGATGCCGCCCATGTTGTAGTGCACCGTTGGCAGAACCGGGATCGGCTCACGCCTCAGATCGATGCCCGCGAACACCTTGGCACTTTCGGTGATGCCCGGCAGGCGCTCGGCCAGAATTGCCGGATCGAGATGGTCGAGGTGCAGATAGATGTGATCGCCCTCAGGGCCCACACCGCGCCCCTCGCGGATCTCCACCGTCATCGACCGCGAGACGACGTCACGCGAGGCGAGATCCTTCGCGTTGGGTGCATAGCGCTCCATGAAGCGCTCGCCGTTCGCATTCGTAAGATAGCCGCCTTCGCCGCGTGCGCCTTCGGTGATGAGCACGCCCGCGCCATAGATACCCGTCGGGTGGAACTGCACGAACTCCATGTCCTGCAAGGGCAGGCCAGCGCGCAGCACCATCGCGTTGCCGTCACCCGTGCAAGTATGCGCCGACGTACAGGAGAAGTAGGCGCGGCCATAGCCGCCCGTCGCGAGCACCGTACGCTTGGCGCGGAAGCGATGGATGGAGCCGTCATCAAGACAGAGCGCGATCACGCCGCGGCAGGCGCCGTCGTGATCCATCAGAAGATCGAGCGCGAAGTATTCGACGAAGAACTCCGCCGAATGCCGCAGCGACTGGCCGTAAAGCGTGTGCAGCATGGCGTGACCGGTGCGATCGGCGGCAGCGCACGTGCGCTGCGCCGGCGGGCCCTCGCCGAACTCGGTCGTCATGCCGCCGAACGGCCGCTGATAAATGCGCCCGTCCTCGGTGCGGCTGAAAGGAACGCCGTAGTGCTCCATTTCATAGACGGCAGCAGGCGCGTTGCGGCACAGGTACTCGATGGCGTCCTGATCGCCGAGCCAGTCGGCGCCTTTCACCGTATCGTACATGTGCCAGCGCCAGTCGTCGGGGCCCATGTTGCCCAGCGCCGCGGCAACGCCGCCCTGCGCCGCGACCGTGTGCGAGCGCGTCGGAAACACCTTCGTCACGCACGCCGTCTTGAGACCGGCTTCTGCGCAGCCGAGCGTCGCGCGCAGGCCAGCGCCGCCGGCCCCAACCACCACGACGTCATAGGTGTGATCGTGCACCGGATAGGCGTGGCCGGTGACAGCCGGAGCAGACCCCGGCTTCTTGGAGCCGTTGGCTTGCGCCGCGCCGTTCTTCTTGTTCTTGTCGGCCATCGAACTTAGCCCCCAAAGCTCAGTTTCAGCACGGCGAAGATCGAAACCGCGGCGATCGCGCCGGCGAACAGATTGTTGCCAAGCAGCAGGAGCACCTTCAACCCGTCGCCATGCACGTAATCTTCGATGATGACCTGCATGCCGATGCGCATGTGCACGCACATCGAGACGATGAGCGCCAGGAGCGCGGCGGCGACGAGCGGATGCGCGAGCGTCGCCTTCACCGTCGCGAGGTCGGCGCCCGCCAGCGTTGCGATGAGGCCGACAGCGAACGCGGCGAGTATCGCGTTTGCGGCACCCGTGATGCGCTGTTTCAGAAAATGATCCGCGCCCTCATGGGCCGATCCGAGGCCCCGGGCGCGCTTCAGCGGTGTGATCATAGCCATGCCGAAAACCATCCCCGCTGGCAGCCGATGAAAATCCACAGCGCCGCCGTCAGCAGCACCGACAGCACGATCGTCGCCCACCCGAGCAGATCGACCGTCCCGATATCGAACCCGGCACCCGTGTCCCAGATGAAGTGGCGCACGCCACCCAAAAGATGGTGGATCAGCGCCCACGAATAGCCGAGCAGCACGATCATGCCGAACCAGGTAGAGAACAGCCCGTTGACGAAGTCGAAATAGCTGGGCCCTGTTGCCGCCGCGAGCAGCCACCAGGCAAGCAGCAGGGTGCCGACGTACAGCGCCGCTCCGGTGATGCGATGCAGGATCGACATCACCATGTTGATCATCGGGCGGTATATCTGCAAATGCGGAGACAGCGGCCGCGCACGCGCCCGCTTCCCGGTCGTCACCCCAGCCATTCAGGATGCCTCGCTGTTCGATCTAGAGCGGTTTTAACGCGCCGATCTTCGCGCGGCAAATCGCCAATCGCCACAGCTTAGCGCAGTCATGCGCAGCGAATCCCGTCGAACTTCAACAGCCTCTGCTGCGAAGCTTGCAAAACGGCCAGAGGGCGCATCCGAGCTAAAGTAGTAGCTACCGGTTGCCGGTAACCGCCAACCTCGCCAGCAAATCCCGACGTTACAACTCGGGATCAGCGCGGCAGCAGCACCCAGGCGTCGAGATCGAGCAGCACGCCGTCGGCATACTGGCCGTCCTCCTTCTTCAGCGGGAAGCTCGCGCAGTCGTTGTTCTTCACGGCGACGAGCCGGACGCGCAGCGCGCCGACGTCCGTGCGCCCTGGCAGCTCCACCTTCTCCAGCACCTCCGACCAGGCATAAACCGTATCGCCCGCAAAGCAGGGTGAGACGTGCCGGCCGCCATTGATCGCCGCGAAGTGGAACGCGTTGTTGAGCCCATTGAACGACAGCGCCCGCGCCAGCGAGATGACGACACCGCCATACACGATGCGCTTGCCGAAGCGGCCCTTCGCTTCCGTATGCTGGTTGAAGTGCACCTTGGCGGTATTCTGATAGAGGCGCGTCGCGATCTGGTGCTCCGCCTCTTCCAGCGTCATGCCATCGACGTGGTCGATCTTCTCGCCCACCTCATAGTCGCCCCAGCGGTAGGGCGATCCGGCCAGCGCGAAATCATATTTGCCAATATTGAGCGCCGGCACCGCGGCGCCGATCTCGGCCGGGTCCACGCGCTGCGGCAGGTTCGGCACGATCGCCTCGGGTGCGGACGCTTCCTTGTCACGCTTACGCACCATCACCCAGCGCACGTAGTCGAGCACCGTCTCACCGTTCTGATTGCGCCCGGTGGAGCGCACGTAAACGGTGCCGGTCTCCCGGTTGGAATTCTCCTTGAGCCCGATCACCTCGGACGTCGACGCCAGTGTATCCCCCGGATAGACAGGCTTCAGGAAGCGGCAATTGGCATAGCCGAGGTTCGCGATAGCGTTGAGGGAGATTTCGGGCGTCGTCTTCCCGAACACCACGTGAAAGGTCAGCAGATCATCCAGCGGCGATTGCGGATAGCCGATAGCCTTGGCGAAGGCGTCGGATGACTGCACCGCAAAGCGGGTGCCGTAAAGGCTCGTATAAAGCGCCACATCGCCCACGGTCACCGTGCGCGGCGTTGGATGTACGATCACCTGCCCGAACTTGAAATCCTCGAAATAGTTGCCGGGATTGGTCTTGGTCGAAGTCATCGGTCAGCCTGGTCCTTCTCGTGGGCGCAGGGGGCGAATAGTCACAAAGACCGGCTCTGTCGACTACCCTTTTCGCCGCTCGAACCCCTTCGACGGGCCAATCCAGGCAATGGAGAGCCCCTAAACCACCCCAGCTGGCAAATGAAAGAGACCGCGAACCCGCCACTCCGTCATCCCGGCGCAGGCCGGGATCCACGTGACGCTCCACGGCGGGTGCGGTGAAGGAACGGCGGCGACGTTCACGCGTCAGTTCCAACAAAGCGTTCGTTGCGACGTGGCGCCGATTTGCGAATGACGCAAGGGCACGCGGATGCCGCCCCCCCTTTGTCATCCCGGCCAAGGGAGCGCAGAGCCGGAAACCAGCGTAAGGCGCGCCGGCAGGCGCTTCGTGTCTTCGAAAGGACTGCTCCGGTTCCCGGATAGCCACTCGCGGCTTCGGGGATGACAGTGAGAGTGAGAGCAGCGGCAGCCAGGGCGCAAGGCGCCCCGGCGCGAGCGCCGGCCATCAGCGAGCCGCAGCAGCCATTGCACGATGGCGCTCACCGCGCGTGTCAGAAAACAAAAAACTAGAACCACTCTTCCTCGGTGCGCCGCATAGCTTCGATGGCGTCCGCAATGGCCACCGTCCGGCGCGCCATGACGAGGTGCAGCCGTTCCACCATCTTGCCTTCCAGCGTGATGACACCCTTCACCCGGTTGGCCGGCTCCTCGAAGGCGGCGATGATCTTCCGCGCCCACGAAACCTCCTCCACCGTCGGCGAGAAGATCTCGTTGCATGGGCCCACCTGGGAGGGATGGATCAGCGTCTTGCCGTCCATGCCGAGGGTGCGGCCGTGCTCGCATTCCTCGCGGAACCCGATATCGTCCCGGTAATCGTTGTAGACACCATCGAGAATGTCGAGCCCGTATGCGCGGGCCGCAACGATGGTCATGGCGAGCCACGGCACCACGGCGACCCGGTTATGCAGCGCCCGCGCCCGCGATTCCTTAAGCAAGTCGTTGGTGCCCATGACGAGGCACGAAAGCCGGTTCTCCGGATCGGCCCCCAGCGCCGCGATCTCGCGCGCGTTCAGCACCGAGCTCGGCGTCTCCATCATGGCCCACAGCCGCACCTTCGCGGGCGCGTTGATAGCCCCCAGCACCTTCGCGACCGTGACGATATCGCCGGGATTGGAAACCTTGGGCACTAAGATCGCATCGGGCTCGACGCTCGCGGCGGCGCGCAGATCGTCCATGCCCCAAGCCGTCTCGATGGCGTTGACGCGGATGACGAGTTCGCGCCGGCCGTAACCTCCGCCCCTCACGGCCTCGCACACGCCATCGCGCGCGGCGGCCTTGCCTTCGGGCGCGACCGAATCCTCCAGGTCGAGGATCAGCGCGTCCGCTGAAATGGACTTGGCCTTTTCCAGCGCACGTGCATTGGCGCCGGGCATGTAGAGAACGCTGCGTCGCGGCCGTACTGTCATCGGGTCTCCCTCTTGTGCGATGCACAATAATCTGCGCCGCGCCGACCTCCAAGGCGCTTGGCATTGGTCTTGTGGCGGAGCGCCGGCCGGCTCTGGCCCGCAGCAGCGGCATGTTGCAATTGCACGGCGCGCTCTGTCTAATCGACGACGTCGAAAGCACGTCCGCACGCGGCGCCGTCAGGCCGCGAAGCTCCCCTTCCTCGTTCTCGGTGCCGAACACCCAATGGCCCGCATCCTCGCGATCTCCTCCCATGTCGCCTATGGCTCGGTTGGCCTTGCCTCCATCACCCCCGCGCTTCAATGGCTCGGGCACGAGACGATGCCCGTGCCCACCGTCGTGCTCTCGTGCAATCCGGCCTATCCGCACTTCGCCGGCAAGGCGGTGCCCGCAGACGAGATCGCCGCCATCATAGAGGCGCTTGGCGCCAACGGATGGCTCGCCGAAACAGCAGCCGTAATCTCCGGCTATCTGCCCTCCCATGCCCATGTCGAAGCGGTGCGCGGCGCCGTGGAGCGCGTACGCGCCGCCAATCCGGCGGCGCTCTTTCTGTGTGATCCTGTGTTTGGCGATACCCCGGAAGGGCTTTATCTGCCCGCCGAGGTCGCCGACGCCATCCGCGACCGCCTGCTCCCCCTGGCTGACATCGCAACGCCCAACAGTTTCGAGCTGTCATACCTCGCGGGGCGGCCCGCCTCGAACCCGCAAGAGGCCCGCATGGCCGCCGCCGCGCTCCCGGCGCCGACTGTCCTCGGCACGTCCATTCCCGCCGACGGAAACCGCCTCGCCAATGTGCTCGTCAGCGGTAATGAGGCGCTCGTTTGCTACGTCGCACGTCGGGCCGAAGCACCACACGGCACCGGCGACATGCTCGCAGCGATGTTCCTCGGCCATCGTCTAAACGGCGCCTCCAACATCCATGCTCTCGGGGCAGCCGCCGGCGGCGTCGACGCAAGCGTCACCGCTGCCCATGGCCTGGAAGAATTGCCGCTGGCAAGTGCTGATTTCGTCTGGCGCAGCGCTGAAATCCTGCCGACGGCACCCATATTTTAGGCACGCCAGCCTAGACGAGAGGGAACCCCCACATTGATGTCACGCCACCGCTTGCAGAAGCCGCGAAAGACGATTGCCCAACGTGTCGACGGCGCCAAGGCGTTTTTCCAGCATGAGGCATCCGGCGGCATCGTGCTGCTTATCGCGGCCTTGCTCGGCCTGCTGATGCAGAACTCTCCCGCGAGCCCGCTCTACGATGGGCTGCTGCACACGCACGCCTCCCTCCGTGTCGGCTCCATCGGCCTCGACAAATCGCTGCTGCACTGGATCAACGACGGCCTGATGGCGGTCTTCTTTTTCCTCGTCGGCCTCGAGATCAAACGCGAGCTGGTCGTCGGCGAGCTCTCCAGCCTGCAAAGGGCGGCTTTGCCCTTCATCGCTGCGCTGGGCGGAATGATCGTGCCGGCGGCGATCTATGCGGCCTTCAATTGGAACGACCCCGTCGCGCTGCACGGCTGGGCAATTCCCTCCGCCACCGACATCGCCTTCGCCATCGGCGTGCTGGCACTGCTGGGGTCGCGCGTGCCGGTTGCCCTCAAGGTATTCCTGCTCGCCCTCGCGATCATCGATGACCTCGGCGCCATCATCATCATCGCGATTTTCTACACCGCACACCTTTCGGTAGAGGCGCTGGCCTTGGCCGCGGCGGGGATCGCCACTCTCGCCATTCTCAATGCGCGTGGCGTCACCCGCACCGCACCGTATGTGCTCGTCGGTATTTTCATCTGGCTATGCGTGATGCAATCGGGCGTCCACGCGACCCTTGCCGGCGTTGCTACGGCACTCGCGGTTCCGCTGACACGGCCGGCGGGCGGCGGTCACGGCACGCTGGAACGGCTGGAAGAAGCCCTGGGCCCCTGGGTGAAGTTTGCCGTGCTGCCGATCTTCGCGTTTGCCAATGCCGGCGTCACCCTCGCCGGCATCACGCTGGAGCACGTATTGAGCCCCATCCCCATGGGGATTGCGCTCGGCCTCCTCATCGGCAAGCCGGTCGGCATCTTCGGCTTCACGCTTGCCGCCATCGGCATGCGCATCGCGCGCCGCCCGGAAAATGCAACTTGGCCGCAGCTTTTCGGCGTCGCGATACTCGGCGGCATCGGCTTCACCATGAGCCTTTTCATCGGCATGCTGGCATTCACCGACGCAACGAGCGCCGCTGAGATTCGCGTCGGTGTGTTGCTCGGCTCGTTTGCCTCTGCGCTCGCTGGCTACCTCTACCTCAGGAGCGTGACGAAGCTCCCTGCGGCGCAGGCCCAGCCCACGCCCCCGCCTTAGCCGCCTCGCGCGCAGCCTTCCGGCTCGACACGCGGCGCTGATGGTACTTTTGCGATAGCTCGTCCCACTCGATGGTGAGTGATCCGCCCGTTGCCGCGTGCTGGCGATCCCAGTTCGAGAGCAGGTCGAGACACGCGTGGTCGATGTAATCGAGCTGGCCAATGTGCACGTGCACCTCCGCCCCGCGCGGCAGCCCTTCCAGCTCTGCGGCGAGCTTCGGCAGGCGGATCAGCGTCGCCGCACCCTTGAGATGTACATCGATACGCTTGCCGTCTGCATCGGCCTCCTTCTTCACCTCGAGATGCGAAAAGGCATAGAGCAGCTTGATGAGCGACAGCGCCAGGCCGACGAGCACGCCTTCGAGCAGGTTGGTGGCAACGATCATCACGATGGTGACGAAATAGATCACCACCTCGCCACGCCCGTACTTGCGCAGCGCCGGAACGATCTTCGGATAGGCGAGCTTGTAGCCCGTGAACACCAGGATCGCGGCCAGCGCCGAGACGGGAATGTAGGTGAGCGTGAAGGGAATGACGCTCACGAACACGAGCAGCCACACGCCGTGCAGAATGGCCGAGGCGCGCGTTTCGGCACCCGCCTCCACGTTGGCGCTGGAGCGCACGATCACGCCGGTCATCGGCAGCACACCCAGCGCGCCGCAAAGCGCATTGCCGATGCCCTGGGCGGAAAGCTCACGGTCGTACTTGGTGCGCTCGCCGCGGTGCATCTGATCGACCGCCGTCGCGCACAGAAGCGTTTCCGCGCTGGCGATGAAAGCGATGGAAATGGCCCCGACGATGATGGGCGTTTCGATGATCCGCGCCAGTCTCTCGGCCGTGGGGAAGATCGTCACTGACCAGATGTTATCCGGCACGCTGACGTAAGCGATGTCGAGGTTGAGGGCGCCAGCGACGGCGATGGCCACCAGAACGCCGACCAGCGGCGCGGGCACCAGCCGCCAGCGCCGTGGCGCGAGCGCGCCCCATGCGAAAATCGTGGCAATCGTCAGAGCGCCGATCAGGAACGCAGTAAAGTGCGCGCCGCGCGCGCTCACGGCCTCAAGCAGCGCGCCCGGAATGCCGGCCAGATTCTCGATGCCCGTACCAATGGGCTTGGCATCCATCATGACGTGGAACTGCGAGGCGAAGATCAGGACGCCGATGCCCGCGAGCATGCCGTGAATGACGGCCGGCGAGACGGCCCGGAACCATTGGCCGAGCTTCAGCATTCCCGCGACGAGCTGAATGACGCCCGCGAACAGCACGATGACGCCCAGCATTTCAATGCCGAACTGTTGTACGTACTGCCAGACAAGAACGGTAAGCCCAGCCGCCGGACCACTGACCTGCAACGGCGAGCCGGCGAGAAAGCCGACGACGATGCCGCCAATGATGCCGGTGATGATACCCGCGGTGGGTGGCAGGCCCGACGCGAGCGAGATGCCCATGCAAAGTGGCAGTGCGACCAAAAAGACAACGATCGACGCCAGGAAGTCACGGCCAAAGGTCGCCGATGTGTAGGGCGCTTTCATAAGGCAACAATCCGCTCGCTGTTCCACTCGCCGACGGGCGCGCGATAGCCATTGATAGACAAACGTTTTCGGGCTCCCCCCGGTGGCTGGGGACGATAGACCGCGGCTCCCGGCCGGGCAAGCTGTACCGTCCCGCACGACGACCAATGGTTGAGCAGAGCTGTGAGGGATTGGGCACACCCGGACAAATTGACATATCCGAATCAGACAAGAAAAGAGTCATTGATCTGGATCATGAGCAGCTTCCCAGAAACACTCGCCGACCGTTATCGCCGCTTTCACAAGCGTCATTTCCTTCCCCGCGCAGAAGATTACGAGGAGTTGGCAACCTACGGGCAACACCCGGAGGCGATGATCATCTCCTGCTCCGATAGTCGCGTCGATCCGGAGACCATCTTCAGCGCCATGCCGGGCGAATTGTTCGTCGTCCGCAACGTTGCCAGCCTCGTTCCTCCTTACGAGACCGGCGGCAAATTCCACGGCGTTTCCTCCGCAATCGAATTCGCCGTGCTCAACCTTCGCATCAAACACCTCATCGTCATGGGTCACTCCGGCTGCGGCGGCATCAAAGCTGCCTTGAACCAGAGTGCCGCCATTCAGACTGAGGCGCAGTTCATCTCGCGCTGGATGTCGATGCTTGACGATGCGCGCCTCAGGGTACTGGCGGCCCATCAGAATTGTCCGCAGGCCGAAAAGCAGGCGGCACTCGAGAAGGAAGGCGTGAAGACGTCGATCACCAACCTGCGGACCTTCCCCTTCGTTGCTGAAGCGGAAGACCGCGGCAGGCTCGCACTCCATGGCGCCCATTTCGATATCGCCAGCGGTACGCTGACCGTGCTCAACCACTCCCGCGGGCAGTTCTTCCCGCTCTGACATCCGAGCGCTTCGGGCCCCTCGGGGTCCGAAGCTCGCTCTCTTCTAGCGTCCCATCGAATTTGGCGTATTGCCCCGCGCGCTTAGCGCAAAGGCGCGGTCGAAGCTTGGGCGATCGCCGGCACGAGCTTCGTCATCATGCTCTCGGCTGACACCGGACCGACGTGCTTGAACACGATCTCTCCCTTGCCGTTCAGCACGAACGTCTCCGGCATACCGTAGACGCCCCACTCGATGGCACCACGGCCATTCGGATCGACACCCACCGCCGTGAACGGATTTCCGAAGCGGCCCAGAAAGCGGCGCGCGGAAACCGGATCGTCCTTGTAGTTTACGCCGTAGAGCGCCACCCCGGTCCGCTTCTGCAGCTCGACGAGGATCGGCTGCTCCTCGGCGCACGGCACACACCAGGATGCCCAGAAATTGACGACCGTCGCCTTGCCGCCAGCGAGATCGGCGCTGGCAAAGCCCGGCATCGGCTGTCCGTTTGAAAGCAGCTCTGGCAGCGGCGCAAACGTCGTCGCAGGGGCGGGCTTGCCGATCAGCGCCGACGGAAGCTTTGAAGGATCGCCCGTCTTGAGCGCGAAACCGAATACGGCCACCAGCGCCCCGAACACGATGAGGGGCATGATAACCCCGCCAAAGCGCCGCTTTCCGGGCGAGGGAACCGCGTCATTGGCGGGCTGCATATGCGATCTGCCTTCGTTCGATGATCAGGTGCGTCCAGCCGAACGGCGCCGCACGCCGCGCGCTGCAAGATCTGCGAGGCGCCGTTCCTGCTCGCGTCCGTCGAGCACGAGCCGCACGATCAGCCCGGCGATGACCAGCGCCACGATCCCATAGGCCGACCAGATGAAGCTCGCGTGCGGTCCAAGATCGATGCCGAGGTTCAAGGGGTCTACTCCGCCGCCGCCAGCTGTGCCGCCTGCGCCCGCTCTACCTCTGCAAGCTGCATCGCGCGCACGCGCCGGCGCATGATTTCGTTGCGCATCGCCTTCAAATGCATGGCGACGAACATCAGTGTGAAGCCCACCGCCATGACGAGCAGCGGTGTCAGCAGTGAGACGTCGATGGTCGGGCCGCCGATGCGAATCACGCTTGCCGGCTGGTGCAGCGTATTCCCGAAGTCGACCGAAAACTTGATGATCGGCAGCATGACGATGCCGACGAGAGCGAGGATGGCCGTCAGCTTGGACGCAAGCGACTCGTCCTCGATGGAAGAACGCAGCGCCATCAGCCCCAGATAGAGAAAGAAGAGTATCAGCACTGAGGTAAGCCGCGCGTCCCACACCCAATAGGTACCCCAGGTCGGCCGCCCCCAGAGAGAGCCCGTCACCAGTGCCAGAAAGGTGAACGCGGCCCCGAGCGGCACCGCCGCCTTGGCCGAGACATCCGCAAGCGGGTGGCGGAACACCAGGAAACCGAACGCGGACATCGCGATGATGCTGTAAACGGCCATCGACAGCCAAGCGCACGGCACGTGGATAAACATGATGCGCGCCGTCTCGCCCTGTTGATAGTCGGGCGGGGCGACGTAGAACGCGAGGTAAAGGCCGTAGCCGATGATAACTGCAGCCGCGGCCGAAACCCACGGCAGCACGGAAGCGGAAAGCTCCATGAAGCGGGTCGGATTGGCCAGGCGCTGCGTCAGGGTCTGCATTGGAGTTGATCTAAGCTAGGGCACGCTGAAGCGCAAATGAACATGCAGCCATCAGGAGCTTAACCGAAACCCCGGGCCCTGCGCTGCATCAGTCGGGGCCCCGAACCACAACTGCACTGCACAACAGCCGCCCGGATTACCGTTCTGTCGCAGCCCGCTCTACTGCATCTGCACGCGCAGGGCCGCCGCGGCCGCCAGTGGGCATAGCACCACCGAAGCCAGCGAAAGTGCGGCAAGAATGAGCATGGCGCTAGCGGTTCCGGACACCCCGAGCAGTCCGTTGATCGCCGCCATGCCGAAAATGAGTGTCGGCACGTAGAGCGGCAGCACCAGAAGTGCGATCAGCAGGCCCCCGCGATAGGCGCGCAGGGTCAGCGCCGCCCCGACTGCCCCGATGAAGCTCACCGCCGGCGTGCCTGCCAGCATGGTCGCGATCAGCAGCGGATAGACCGCGATATCGAGATTGAGCAGCAGCCCCAGCACGGGCGCGGTTAACGCTAGGGGAATGCCCGTCGAGATCCAGTGCGCGAGCGCCTTCGCGACCACCACCATCTCCAGTGGCAGTGCGCCCGTCGCCAGCACATCGAGTGAGCCATCCTCGTGGTCGGACGAGAACACCCGCCCGAGCGACAATAGTGCCGCCAGCAACAGCGCGATCCAGAGAATCCCCGGCGCGATCCGCGAGAGCAGATTGAGATCGGAGCCGAGTCCCAGCGGCAGCAGCGTTACCACCAGCATATAGAAGCCGAGCGCGGTGCCGAGCGCGCCGCCCTGGCGCACGCTGAGAACCAGATCGCGTCTCAGAAGTGCCAGAAACGCGCTCAAAGCTTCGCCTCCTGGCGGCCGAGGTGAATCGCCTGCACCGGCTCGAGCGCCATCGGCACGTGCGTCGCCACCACGGCCATGCCACCTCGCTTCAGATGCCCGTTGATGGCCCTCACCAGTACATCCGCGGAAGCTGCATCGAGCGACACGGTCGGCTCGTCGAGCAGCCACAATGGACGGTATGCAACGGCGAGCCGCGCCAGTCCAAGGCGCCGCTTCTGCCCCGCCGAGAGATACCCCGCAGGAATATCCGCGAGCGCATCGAGCGCGAAAAGCTCCAGCGCCCCGTCGACACGCGCCGCAATCGATTCGCCCGCATCGGCCGGCCCGGCGAGGTAGGAAGCCCAGAACAAAAGGTTCTCCGACGCCGTCAAATGTGTCTTGATCCCATCGAGGTGTCCGACAAATTGGCACACCTCGGCGACTTCGCAGGGTTCACCCCCACCCCCGGAATCACCCGCCGCGCCCGTGATCCGCACGCTCCCGGCGGCGGGGCGCAGATATCCGGCAAGGGCGCGTAGAAGTGTCGATTTTCCAGACCCGTTCGGCCCGGTCAGCACCAGTGCCGAGCCGCTCTCGAGAATGAATGAAACGCCATTCGCAACCTTGCGATTGCCGCGCTCCAAGACCAAATTTTCAGCGATGAGCTGCACGGGGCTTCATAATCCGTGTGGCAGAATGCGCTAGCAATACTGTGGGAAAATCCCGCAGAATGGGCTCACAAGCGCGCTGGGCTGGGGCCGGACGCTCCTGCGTATCACGCATTCGCTTCCAACGTCGCCAGCATATCAGCATAAATCTGCGCCGTCCCCGGCCGCTCCTGCGGCAGGGTTGACGACTGGGGGAGCGGCCGCCAGCGGCGGTCGTGTATAAAGGAGACGATTTTGAAGGACGCGCAGCCGATCTCACAGGACAGCTTTAAGAGCCGCAAGACGCTTTCAGTGGGCGGAAAGACCTACACCTATTTTTCGCTCCCCGACGCGGAGAAGAATGGACTTGCCGGCATCTCCCGGCTTCCCTTTTCCATGAAAGTGCTGCTGGAGAACCTGCTCCGCCACGAGGACGGCCGCACCGTCACCAAGACCGACGTCGAGGCCGTCGCGGCTTGGCTCGTCGACAAGGGCACCGCCGGCAAGGAGATTGGCTTTCGCCCGGCGCGCGTGCTGATGCAGGACTTCACCGGCGTTCCCGCTGTGGTTGATCTGGCCGCCATGCGCGATGGCATGAAGGCCCTCGGCGGCGATCCCCAGAAGATCAATCCGCTCGTTCCTGTCGACCTCGTCATCGACCACTCGGTGATCGTCGACGAATTTGGCTCGCCCCAGGCCTTCGCGCAGAACGTCGAGCTCGAATACAAGCGCAATGCCGAGCGCTATAACTTCCTGAAGTGGGGCCAGGGCGCCTTCGATAATTTCCGCGTCGTCCCGCCTGGAACCGGCATCTGCCATCAGGTGAATCTGGAGTTCCTCGCCCAGACCGTCTGGACGCGCAGCTACGCCGATGGAACCACCCTCGCCTATCCCGACACCCTCGTCGGCACCGACAGCCACACCACGATGGTCAACGGCCTCGCCGTGCTCGGCTGGGGCGTGGGCGGCATCGAGGCCGAAGCCGCCATGCTCGGCCAGGCGCAGTCGATGCTGCTGCCCGAGGTGATCGGCTTCAAGCTGACCGGCAAGCTCAACGAAGGCGTCACCGCCACCGATCTCGTGCTCACCGTCACGCAGATGCTGCGTAAGAAGGGCGTCGTCGGCAAGTTCGTAGAATTCTACGGGCCCGGCCTCGATACGATGCCGCTCGCCGACCGTGCCACCATCGCCAACATGGCACCGGAGTACGGCGCGACCTGCGGATTTTTCCCGGTCGACGGCGAGACGCTCAACTACCTGAAGATCTCCGGCCGCGAGGCCGGTCGCATCGCGCTCGTCGAGGAATATGCCAAGGCGCAGGGCATGTTCCGCGTCGAAGGCTCGCCCGATCCCGTCTTCACCGACACGCTCGAGCTCGACCTCGGCACCGTTGTGCCGTCGATGGCCGGCCCCAAGCGCCCCGAGGGCCGCATTTCACTACCCGAGGTTGCGCCCGGCTTCGCCAAGGCACTCGAGGCCGAGTACAAGAAGACGGCCGACACCTCTGCGCAATTCCCCGTCGAAGGCCGCGATTTCACTGTCGGCCACGGCGACGTCGTCATCGCCGCCATCACGAGCTGCACCAACACGTCGAACCCCAGCGTACTCATCGCTGCGGGCCTGCTCGCCAAAAAGGCCGTTGAGAAGGGCCTCACCGCGAAGCCATGGGTGAAGACCTCGCTGGCGCCCGGATCGCAGGTCGTTTCCGCCTATCTCGACAAGGCCGGACTGCAGCCCTACCTCGACAGGATCGGCTTCAACCTCGTCGGCTTCGGCTGCACCACCTGCATCGGTAACTCCGGCCCGCTGCAGGCGGAAATCTCTGCCGCCATCAATGAGAACGGCGTCGTCGCCGCGGCCGTGCTGTCCGGTAACCGCAACTTTGAAGGCCGCGTGAGCCCGGACGTGCAGGCGAACTATCTCGCTTCCCCGCCCCTCGTCGTCGCCTACGCGCTTGCCGGGTCCGTCACCAAGGATCTCACCACCGAGCCCATCGGCACCGGCAGCGACGGCCAGCCCGTCTTCCTCAAGGACATCTGGCCGTCCTCGCAGGAGATCCACCGCTTCATCGCTGAGAACATAACGCGCGAACTCTTCCTCGAGCGCTACGCGGACGTCTTCAACGGCGATGCCTCCTGGCGCGCTATCGATACCGCGGGTGGCGAGACCTACGACTGGAACGATACCTCCACCTACGTGCGCAACCCGCCATACTTCGAGGGCATCAGCAGCAAGCCTGCTCCGCTGACCGACATCAAAGGTGCACGCATCCTCGGCCTTTTCGGCGACAAGATCACCACCGACCACATCTCCCCGGCCGGTTCGATCAAGCCGTCGTCGCCCGCGGGCGAATACCTGAAATCGCACAACGTCCCGGTTGCCGACTTCAACCAATACGGCACGCGCCGCGGTAACCACGAGGTCATGATGCGCGGCACCTTCGCCAACATCCGCATCAAGAACTTCATGCTGCGCGACGCAGACGGCAACGTGAAGGAAGGTGGCTTCACGGTGCACTATCCGTCCGGCGAGCAGATGCCGATCTATGACGCCGCCATGCGCTATCGCGACGAGGGAACGCCTCTCGTCGTGTTCGCGGGCGTCGAATACGGCAACGGGTCATCGCGCGATTGGGCGGCGAAGGGCACGAACCTGCTCGGCGTGCGCGCCGTCATCGCCCAGTCGTTCGAGCGCATCCATCGCTCCAACCTCGTCGGCATGGGCATCGTCCCGTTCGTGTTCGAGGAAGGAACGAGCTGGCAGTCCCTCGGCCTCAAGGGCGATGAGGTGGTGAACATCCCCGGCCTGACGGCCATCCAGCCCCGCCAGAAGATGGTGGCGGAGATCACCTCCGCTGACGGCACGGTGCAAAAGGTGCCGATCCTCTGCCGCATCGATACCCTCGACGAGCTCGAATACTACAGAAACGGCGGCATCCTGCATTACGTGCTGCGCAATCTCGCCGCCGCCTGACGAAAACGCCGAAGGTCCGCCGCGCCCGCCAGGCTTCGGCGGACCCACGCGTTTTACACGCTTTTGTGAGTTCTGTTGTAGCGTTACACACCGGCCCCTGGACTTACCTGGATAGGTTCTTTCGGTGTAGTTTGCGCCCATGCGGCTCGCTTATCTCATCGCCCTCGTTCTGGCGGTCCTCGTCCCCGTTCCCGCTTCCTCGCAGGTTGCGCCGGACATCAATCCCTCGTTTGGTCCGCCCAAGGACGTGCTGGAGCTGTTTACCAGCCAGGGCTGCGACACCTGCCCGCCGGCCGACCAGGTGCTGGCCAAGTTCGCCGAACGCCCGAACGTCATCGCCATCACGCTGCCGGTCGACATCTGGGACTACCTCGGCTGGAAGGACACCCTCGCCTCCGACAAGAATTCCGACCGTCAGCGCGCCTATGCCAAGGCGCGCGGCGACGGCGCGATTTACACCCCGCAGGTGATCGTCAACGGCATGATCGGCGTGAACGGTGCCGATCCCGCCGCCATCGAGGAAGCGATCAAGGTCTCGAACGAGGCGCTGGCCGGCGGGCGGGTGCCCATCCGCTTCTGGCACGAGCGCAACTCAATCATGATCGAGGCCGGCGATGCCCCCGAGGGGCGCCACTACAAAGAGGCGACGATCTGGTTCGCGGTGGTGCAGAAGCACGCGAACGTGCCAATCGAGCGCGGCGACAACAAAGGCAAGACGCTCACCTACACCAACATCGTGCGCGAAATGCTGCCCGTCGGCTCATGGAACGGGCAAGCCCTCAGCCTCCAGCTCGCACGCAATTCGGTCATGCGCCCCGAAACCGAAGCGGCCATCATCCTGCTGCAGGAGGGTAAGGCCGGCCCCATCATCGGCGCCGCCTGGACCGGCCTTTGGTGACGAACGGCCGGCCCCGACACTGACTTCCCGGCGAAGGCCGGGATCTACGTCAGCTTCCGATTGCTTGGCGCTTCGAAGCACCCAGCGGGCGCGTGCAGCTAAGCGGCGAGCCCCCGCTTTTTGAGCAGCCCCTTGATCTCCGGCGGCCGGCCGCGGAACGCCACATAAGCTTCCAGCGGGTCGCGACGGTTGCCGCCCGAGTAGATGAACCGGTGCAGCTTCTTCGCCGTCGCCTTGTCGAACGCGTCACCTGTCTCCTCGAACGCGGCGAAAGCGTCGGCGTCCATCACCTCGGACCACAGGTAGCTGTAATAGCCCGCCGCATAGCCACCCATGATGTGCAGGAAGTGCGGAATGCGATGTCTCGCCACGATCTCGGCGGGCATGCCGAGTCGCTGTAGCGTGTCCTTTTCGAATGCACCGACATCGAGCCCGCCGTCCTGCGCTTCCAGGGCATGCAGATCCATGTCGACGAACGCCGAAGCCAGATATTCGACCGTCGCGAAGCCTTGATTGAAGTTGCGCGCCTTCTTGATGCGCTTCAGCAGTGCCGCCGGCATCGGCTTGCCGCTTGCATGGTGCTTGGCGAACTTCTCCAGCGTCTCCGGCACCATCAGCCAGTGCTCGTAAAGCTGCGATGGGAGCTCCACGAAATCGCGCGTCACCGACGTCCCCGAGATCGATGGATATGTGACATCCGAAAGCAGCCCGTGCAGCCCGTGTCCGAACTCGTGGAACAGCGTTCGCGCATCATCGAGCGATAACAGGCTCGGCGCGCCTTCCTCGCCCTTTGCGAAGTTCATCACGTTGACGATGATGGGCGTCACCTCGCCCGCCACCTTCGATTGCGAGCGGTACGCCGACATCCAGGCGCCGGAACGCTTCGACGGCCGCGCGTAGTAATCGCCGAGGAACAGGCCGACGTGCTTGCCGCCGCGGCCCGTAACCTCCCACACGCGCACATCGTCATGATAGCGCGGCGCATCTTTCAGCTCTTTGAACTTCAACCCGAAGAGCTTGCGCGCCGTATCGAACGCCGCCGCGATAACGTTGTCGAGCGTGAAATAGGGCCGCGTCGCCGCCTCGTCGACATCGAACCGCGCCTTGCGCTCCTTCTCCGCATAATAGCGCCAGTCCCACGGCGCGATTTCGATATTGCTGCCCTCGGCGCGCGCGCGCTCCTGCAAAGCTTCGCGCTCTTCGCCCGCACGCTTCACCGCCGGTTCCCAAACGGCCGAAAGCAAATCGCGCACGCTGCCGGGTGTTTTCGCCATCGTTTCTTCGAGGCTGTAGTCGGCGTAGGTCGCAAAGCCGAGCAGATTGGCGAACTCGGTGCGCAGCCCCACGATAGCCGCCGCGATGCTGCGGTTGTCGGTGTCCTTGTCCACCTCGCCACGGCGGATCCAGGCGTTGAAGGCCTGTTCCCGCAGATCGCGGCGCGACGAGAACTGCAGGAACGGCTCCACCGAGGAGCGCGAGAGTGTGATCAGATACTTGCCGGAAAGGCCCGCATCGGCGGCTGCCCGCGCCGCCGCATCGCGCAGCTCCCGCGAAAGCCCCTCGAGATCGCTTTCTTCGAGCACCATGCGCCAGGACTGCTCGTCCTTCAGGACGTTCTGTGAAAATTGCGTGGCGAGAGTCGCAAGGCTTCCGTTGATCTCGGCGACGCGCTTCTTTTCCTTCGGCTTCAGCTTGGCGCCGGCGCGCACCAGCCACTTGTAGCGCAGCTCCAGAACGCGGCGCTGCTCCTCGTCGAGATCGAGCTGATCGCGGCGCCCATAGAGATCCTCGACGCGCTTGAACAACTTCGCGTTGAGCATAATCGCTGTCTCGTGCGCGGCGAGCTTCGGCGCCATGTCGCGCTCGATGGCCTGCAGGTCCTCATTCGTATGCGCACCAGCGAGGTTGTAGAAAATCGACGCGACGCGATCGAGCAGCCGCCCGCTCTTCTCCAGCGCGACAATGGTATTCGCAAACGTCGGCCGCGCCGTCTGATCGGCGATGCGCGCAATTTCCGCTTTGTGCTCTTTCAGCGCAGCAGCGAATGCAGGTTTGAAATCGGACGGCGAGATCTTGCCGAACGGCGGCATGCCGAAGTCGCGGCTCCAGCGAGCCAGCAGTGGGTTGCCCGGCCGCGCAGCGCGAGCTTTGCCGCCATTGCCGACCAATACGTGCCGCTTCGAAATCGGCTTGGCTTTCGCCGCGGCACTTTTACCCGTTACGCCCTTCGTTGTGCCCTTAGCATTAAGCGCTCCCGCCGGCTTCACTTTGCGCGCCGCGCCCACCGCCTTCTGCTTCGCCCTACCTGCCGTCTTCGCCACGTCGCTTTGCTCCATCCCATGCGCCTGGTGCGCGCCACCATCCAAAGTAGGCATGGGCGCGCTAACGTCCAGTCGTCACACGCAATGTGATGCTGACGCACGACGCAAAAAAATTGGGCCGGTGGGGGACCGGCCCGTAATTGGGGGGGGGAGAAAGTGCTTTGGAAGCGATGCCTAAACCCGGTCCCGGAAGCTTGCCCAGGGGGCTGGGGGGCTGAAGGTCCGAGCTACTCCACCGGACCGGGCTTATTGGCAACGATCCAAATCTTGCAGCGCTTTGGGGCAGATCATTGTCGACCAAGGGGAGTGATTTTGACCATGTCGGGGAATTTCCGTGCCCCATGCGCCGTATGCGCGCACCTCGGGCCCAGGTATTCTACACCTGCACACCCCCCACGGCTTGAAATCGGGACCAAGCGGGGCAATCATGAAGGTATCGCGACAGGGAGGCGCCGTTGAGCGAATCCGAACCGATAGCTTTCAGCCCGCCCCGGTCGGGCGGGTTCCGCGGTCCCCAGCCAGCAGCTCAGGTTTCTGAGGCTCAGCGGACAACCACCTTCACCCGTCAGGAGTTGGCAGCCATTCTTGACGTCTACGGCCGCAAGGTCGCAGCCGGCGAATGGCGCGACTACGCCATCGACCTCGGGCGCGAGAAGGCGGTGTTCTCGATTTTCCGCCGCTCGAGCGAGGTGCCGCTCTACCGCATCGAGAAAAACATGAAGCTCGCGCGCAAGCAGGGCGCCTACAGCGTTGTGGCGGCCGCGGGCCTCATCCTGAAGCGCGGGCACGACTTGAAGCGCGTGCTGATCGTTCTCGAAGGACGCCCGCGCCTCGTCGGTGCCTGATCCGCCTCCGCGCCCACGCTCCTCAATGAGCAGCCATCACCTGCAAAAGCAAAGGGCCCCGGATCGCTCCGGGGCCCTCGCCAATTCGGCGATGCCGGTTCGGCTTACTCGCGGTTACCGAACAGGTTGAGCAGCATCATGAACATGTTGATGAAGTCGAGGTAGAGGCTGAGCGCACCCATCACGGCGCTCTTCGCCGCCAGCTCCGCATTGCCGGCCACCGCGAAGTAGGTGTCCTTGATGCGCTGCGTGTCATAGGCGGTGAGGCCCGCGAACACGAGCACGCCAATCGCAGACACAGCGAACTGAAGCGCGCTGGACTGCATAAAGATGTTGACCACCGAGGCGAGGATGATGCCGATGAGGCCCATGAACAGGAAGGAGCCCCAGCCGGAAATGTCACGCTTCGTGGTGTAGCCCCACAGGCTGAGGGCACCGAACGTGGCAGCGGTAACGAAGAAGATCTGCGTGATCGACTGGCCGGTGAAGACCAGGAAGATCGACGATAGCGAAACGCCCATCACGGCCGCGAACAGCCAGAAAGTCATCTGAGCTGCGCTGACGCTCATCTTCTCTACCCGGAAGGAGAGGAAGAACACGAATCCGAGCGGGGCGAGCATCACGACCCACTTCAACGGCGAGGCATAGAGCGCCTGCCCGAAGGGCGTGAGCTGACCGCCGGAAACGGCGAGCGAATAGGTGAGGTAGGCCGCGATGCCCGTCAGTGCCACGCCCGCGGCCATATAGTTGTAGACGCCGAGCATGTAGGAGCGCAGGCCTTCGTCCACCACGGCGCCTGAGCGGGCCGGATAGCCGGATGTCGCGTACCTGTTGTCGAGCTGAGCCATTTGTATATCCCTGAGATCCTTTGGTTCGGCAAAACAAGCCAAATCGAGAGTGGAATATGCTTCGTCGCGGCGTCGCTTTCAAGGCGCACCGATCACCGCCGGCCCGCCTGACGAAGAATTTATCTTACGGAAAACCGGCCTTCATCAAAGCTTTACTCGGATCTGAGGTAGGGAACTGCCGGCGCCCGCAGCACCGCCCAGGTGCCGACACTTCCAAAAATAAGCACGAGCGCCAGGGAAACGCCGAGCGCCAGCACCACCGAAACCCCCGAAAAACTGAAAGCGATGTGCATGAGCTGCGTGACGACCACGGCCGCGGCAATCGTGCCCAAAAGCGCCGCGAACAGCGCCGTCACCACCGCCAGGATGAAATATTCGAGGAAGTGCGCGGTAAGGATGCGCCGCCGCGTAGCGCCCAGCGTCTTTAGGATCACTGCCTCGAGAATCCGCCGGCGCTGCGCCGTCGCCAGCGCCCCTGCGAGCACCAGCGCGCCCGCCAGCAGGGTCACGCTGCCCGCTGCCCGCACTGCCGTCATCACCTTGGCGAACACGCCCCCCACCATCGACAGCACGTCCTTCACCCGGATGGCCGTGATCGAGGGATAGTCGCGGCCCACCTCGCGCATGGCCTCGCCCTCCAACGCGAGCGGCGTGCCCTCCGGCAGTGAGATCGTCACCAGGAGGTTGTGCGGAGCGCCCGCCAGCGTGTTCGGCGAGAACAGCATCACGAAGTTGATGGCGAGCGTTTCCCACTTCACCTCGCGCAGGTTGGCGATGCGCGCGGAGAGATTGCGGCCCAGCACGTTGACCGTCACCTCATCGCCGATCTTCAGCCCCAGCTTGCCCGCGAGATCCGCTTCGAACGAGACCAGCGGCTCGCCCGCATAATCCTTCGGCCACCATTCACCGGCGACGACACGCGAGCCATGCGGAACCTCCTCGGCATAGGAAAGGCCCCGATCACCGTTCAGTACCCACTGCGCCTCCGGGGGTGCCTTCAACTCTTCCACCGGCACGCCGTTGAGGCTCACAAGCCGTCCGCGCAGCATCGGCGCAGCATCGAGCTCCGCGCCCCCAATCTTTCGCTTCAACATGTCCTCAAGGCCGGAGAAATCTTCCTTCGGCACGTCGAGCACAAAGTAATCCGGCGAGCTTGTCGGCAGGCGATCCTTCAGCTCGCGCACCAGCGAAGCGTCCGCCAGCGCGACCGCGACCAGCAGCGAAAGCCCCGCGCCGAGCGAAAGCACGACCGAGCGGGTGAGACCGCCGGGTGATCCGAGATTACCCAGCGCAAGCGCAAGCTCCGGGTGTCGCGGCCGGGGAACACGCTTCGCAAACCAGGTCACGGCCGTACCGAGCCCGTGGAACACCGCAAACACCGCCGCAAGACCGATCGTGAAATAGAGGGCGATCTTCTGCGAATCCGAGGTGAGCAGCGCAAAACCGATCAGCGCCGCCGCTACACCGAACGTCGCCGCGATCACCCATGCGCGCGGCATCGTGCGATCGGGCGCAACCTCGTCGCGGAACAGCACAGATGCGCTGACGCGCTCCACCCGGCCGAGCGGCCACAGCGTAAACAGCAGCGCCACGCCAAACCCATAAACGAGGGCCGTCGCAATGCTCAGCGCCGTCACCGTCATTTCCGCAGCGATCGGCAACATGTCACCGAACAGCGCATTCAGCACTAAGGGCATCAGCGCGCCCAGCGCCAGCCCGATGACGACACCCATTGCCGCCACCGCCAGCACTTCGACGAGAAAGATGCCGAAGACCATGCGGCTCGTCGCGCCGATGCTTTTCATCGTCGCGATCACCTTGCGCCGCCTGTCGATAAATGTTGCGACCGCATTGGCGATGCCCACACCGCCGACGAGCAGCGCCGTGAGCCCGATCAGCGTCAGGAACTGACGCAGCCGTTCCAAAGTGCGGCTTACCTGCGGAGAAGGATCCCGCCGGTCGGCGATCGTGAACCCCGCCCCCGGCAGCTCCGTCTCGATCCTCTGGCGCAAATCGATCAGCGCATCATTCGACGCCGGCTCCTCGCCAATCTTCACCGCATAGCGCCAGCGCACCAGCGTTCCCGGCTTCAGCAGCTCGGTTTTTTCCAGCGTCGCTTCTGAGATCAGCACCCGCGGACCATAGGTGAGCCGGTCCGTGATGCCATCGGGTTCCGACTTCAGCGCGCCGGCAATCTTCACCTTCGCGGCGCCAAGTTCGAGATCCTCACCAACGGTGAGCTTCAGCCGTTCGAGCAGCGCCTTATCGACGATAGCGCCCTCCGCCAAAGCATCCTGCAGAGATTTACCACCCTCCAGCTCGACCGTTCCCACGAGCGGATAGGCAGCATCGGCCGCCTTCAACTCCGCGAGCGCCTGATCGCCGCCATCGGGCCGTCGCGCCATGGTGCGCATGGTGGCGGTTTCGCTCACGCGCCCAAACGCGTCGATCTTCGCGCGCTCATCGTTCGTTGCGCGCACGTGGGTGCGCGCTAACGTGGCGTCGCCGCCGAGAATTGCCTCGCCCTGGCGCTCAAACCCGGCGCGCAGCGCGTCCGAAACCGCCCCGACGCCGGTAATCACCATCACGCCGAGCGCAACGCAGGCGATGAAAACGCGAAACCCCGCAAGCCCGGCGCGCAGATCGCGCGCCGCGATACCCAGCAAAATAGGTAGCCGCCGTTCACCGTGGCGCGGCGCCTGTGCCATCGCGTCTGTCGCCGTCACGTGAGCGCGGCCTCCCGTTCACCTTCCACACGCCCATCGGCCATGTGGATCGTGCGATCGCACACCCCCGCCAGATGCTCATCGTGCGTCACGAGGATGAGCGTAGACGCCCGCCGCTGTTGCAGCCCAAAAAGAAGGTCGATCACCTGCCCTCCGGTGCGCCGGTCGAGGTTGCCCGTGGGCTCATCGGCGAGAACGAGCTTCGGCTGCCGTGAAAGCGCCCGCGCAATCGCGACCCGCTGCTGCTCTCCGCCCGAAAGCTGCGCCGGGAAATGATCCATGCGGTGGCTCAGCCCCACTTCGTGCAGCAATTCGCGCGCGACTTCGCGCGCATCGCCCCGTCCCGCGAACTCAAGCGGTAGCGCGGCGTTCTCCAGTGCCGTCATCGTCGGCACGAGGTGGAACGACTGGAAGACGATGCCGATTTCCGCGCCGCGCATCAGCGCAAGCTCATCCTCGCTCAACGCGGAAAGATCATGCCCGGCGACCTCGACCTTGCCGGATGTTGCCCGCTCGAGCCCGGCCATCACCATCAACAGCGAGGTCTTGCCCGACCCCGATGGCCCGACGATCGCCAGCGACTGGCCTTCGCGCGTCTCGAGGTCCACATCTCGCAGGATCGCTACGGGACCGGCGCGGCTCGACAGCGTAAGGCGCACGTTCTGCAGTACGACGATCGGCTTGGTCACGTTTTGATCCGCTCAGAGGCTGTAAAGGGAGTCTGTAGGGCGAAGACTTGTCTCACGTTGAGGGCGCCTTTACGTCATGGGCAACGCTTCCGTAGGCGCATCTTGCCGTTATCGAGGGAATAGCATGAAGTCGCTGACTGGAAGACGCGACGCGCCAACCCTCGGACAGGTGGTGTCCACGGCTGCGCTCGTCAACGTGTTGACAATCGCGATACTTCTCCTCTTTGCCACATTTTCGGCCGCGAGCGAGAAGCCGATCCGCATCTTGGCCTTCGGCGACAGCCTCACCTCCGGCTATGGCGTCCGGCCGAACGATGCCTTTCCAAACCAGCTTCAGAAGGCGCTCAAGGCGCGCGGTCACGACATAACCGTCACGAACGGCGGCGTTGCGGGTGACACGACCGCCGCCGGACTTGCCCGTTTCGACTGGACCGTGGGCACCGATATCGACGCCGTCATCCTCGAGCTCGGCGCCAACGATGCCCTACGCGGCATCGAGCCTAGAGTGACGCGCGATAACCTGCAGAAAATCCTTGCCAAACTACAAGAGCGCAAGCTTCCCGTCCTGCTTGTGGGCATGCGCTCGCCGGCCAACTGGGGCGAAACCTACGCCGACGATTTCGACGGCATCTTTCCCGCGCTCGCCAAAGAGCATGGGCTCACCTTCTATCCATTCTTCCTTGAAGGTGTCGTGCTCGATGCCAAGCTCAACCAGCAGGACGGCATGCACCCCAACGCCAAGGGCGTCGCCGAAATCGTCCGCCAGATCATCCCCTCCGTCGAGGAGCTGATCGACAAAGTTCAAGCCCGGCGCGCCGCCGCCAAGAGTTGAGAGGTCGAGAGCCATGCCCCGCCTGTTCACGGGCATCGAGATCCCCGCCGATGTACGGGAGGAAATAGCGAGGCTGAAAGTGCCGCTGCCGGGCGGTGGCCGCTGGACCGAGCCCAACGACCTTCACCTGACCCTGCGATTCGTCGGCGACATCGAACGCGCGCAAGCTGAAGAATTCGCCGACCGACTTGAATCCATCGACCTCGACGCGTTCGAGCTGCGGCTTTCAGGGCTGGACGTGTTCGGAGGCAACGAGCCCCGCTCGATCTGGGCCGGCGTTGAGGATTCAGCGCCCCTCGAAGCCCTCGCCCGGGCCAACGATCGCGCCGCCCGGAACGCAGGATTGCCGCCCGACGGCCGCCAGTTCAAGCCACACATCACCCTGGCGCGCCTCAAATACGCCAGTCCCGACGAGGTCGCCCGCGTGCTTCAGCGCATCGGCGCGTTCCGCTCCAAGCCCTTCATCGTCTCGCGCTTCGTGCTGTTCTCCGCCAAGCCGAAAACCGGCGGCGGACCCTATGCCGTCGAGGAAGCCTTCAACCTGCGCGGCGGCGAATATGCCAACGAGCTCGACCTCGACTACGGCTGGTAACGCACCCGTAGAAGCTACCTCGAAACGATAAAGGGCCGCTAAGTGAGCGGCCCTTTGCATATTCGGCAATGCCAATTAGCGCTGCACCGGTCACGTATTCATCGACTGGAAGAACTCGCCGTTGGTCTTCGTCGAGCGCAGCTTGTCGATGAGGAACTCGATGCCGTCCATCGTGCCCATCGGGTTGAGGATCCGGCGCAGCACGTAGACCTTCTTGAGCTGATCCTTCGGAACCAGCAGGTCCTCCTTGCGGGTGCCGGAACGCGACACGTCGATGGCCGGGAACACGCGCTTGTCGGAAACCTTGCGGTCAAGGATGATTTCCGAGTTACCGGTACCCTTGAACTCTTCGAAGATCACCTCGTCCATACGCGAGCCGGTATCGATCAGCGCCGTCGCGATGATGGTCAGCGATCCGCCTTCCTCGATGTTGCGGGCCGCACCGAAGAAGCGCTTCGGGCGCTGCAGCGCGTTCGAATCGACGCCGCCCGTCAGCACCTTGCCCGAAGAGGGCACCACCGTGTTGTAGGCGCGGCCGAGACGGGTGATGGAATCCAGCAGGATCACCACGTCGCGCTTGTGCTCGACGAGGCGCTTGGCCTTCTCGATCACCATCTCCGAGACCTGCACGTGGCGGGACGGCGGCTCATCGAAGGTCGACGAAATCACCTCGCCCTTCACCGAGCGCTGCATGTCCGTCACCTCTTCCGGGCGCTCGTCGATGAGCAGCACGATGAGGTAGCACTCCGGGTGGTTCTTGGTGATCGAGTGGGCAATGTTCTGCAGCAGCACCGTCTTGCCCGTGCGCGGCGGAGCAACGATCAGCGCGCGCTGTCCCTTGCCCAGCGGGGCAACGATATCGATCACCCGCGGCGACAGATCCTTCACCGTCGGATCTTCCGTCTCGAGCTTCAGCCACTGCGTGGGGTAGAGCGGCGTGAGGTTGTCGAAATGGATCTTGTGCTTTGTAGCCTCGGGCTCCTCAAAGTTGATCTTGTTGACCTTGAGCAGCGCAAAGTAGCGCTCACCTTCCTTCGGCGAGCGGATCTGGCCCTCGACCGTATCACCCGAGCGCAGCGCAAAGCGCCGGATCTGCGAAGGCGACACATAGATATCGTCCGGGCCGGGAAGGTAGTTCGCATCCGGCGAGCGCAGAAAGCCGAAGCCGTCCTGCAGCACTTCGACGACGCCGGTGCCGGTGATTTCGATGTCCTTTGCGGCGAGCTGTTTCAGCGTCGCGAACATCAACTCCTGCTTGCGCATGGTCGACGCGTTCTCGACACCATTCTCCTCCGCAAAGCTCAAGAGCTCCGTCGGAGACTTGAGCTTCAGGTCTTCGAGCTTCATTTCCATCGATATGGCTCCGGGTGGCCACGGCGGTTGAGGGCGGGAATGGGGTGTGCCGGGCCGGAAAAGTGGGGGAATTTTAGACGAACGTGGCCAGCGCCACGGGCGGTCGGCCTTGCCCTTTTGCGAGGGGCAACGGCGACCAACTCATAAGCCTGAGCGGCCCCGAGTCGATGCGGATTTCAGTGCACGTATAGCAGATGGAAAAGCAACAGAAAAGCGGCTGTGAGAAGTTTTTGATCAGAATGGCTTGAGCACGACGAGCAGGACGATCGCCACCAGAAAGAGGGTCGGGACCTCGTTAGCCACCCGGTAGAACTTCACCGGCCGGGTATTCCGGTCTGCCGCAAAATCTCGCCTCCAGCGGCTCAGCGCGCCCTGGAACCCGGATAGCAGGATCACCAGCAAGAGTTTTATGTGCAGCCAATGCTGAGGGAAGGCCCCCTGCCAATAGGCGAGCGACAGGCCAGTGATCCAAACGGCCAGCATCGCAGGCGTCATGATGGCCGTGAGCAGCCGATATTCCATCACCTTGAAGGTTTCGGAAAGCTGCGAGCCGGCCGGCGCATCCGCGTGATAGACGAACAGCCGCGGCAGATAGAACAGCCCTGCGAACCAGGCGACCACCGCAATGATGTGGAAGGCCTTGAGCCAGAGCATCATCAGGGACCTTTGCGCACCATTTCGACCAGCCGCGCCACGTGCTCCGGCGGGGTCTGCGGCACGATCCCGTGACCCAGATTGAAAATGAACGGCGCCCCGCGCATCACCTCGAGCGTCTCGGCGATCCTTTCATCGAGCGCGGCGCCACCCGCCACGAGCAATAGCGGATCGACGTTGCCCTGCACGGCAACCCCAGTCGCATCGGCGAGAGCGCGCATCTGCCGCAAAGGCATGGCCGTATCGCATCCCAGTCCGTCGACCTTCGTCACTGTCACGAAACCCTCGGCGTTGGTTCCCGCCCCGCGCGGGAAGCCGATGATGGGCACGCTCGGGTGCCGCCGCTTCAGCTCTGCGACGATTCTCCGGTTGGGTTCCACTACCCAAATCGCGAATTCCACATCCGGGAGATTTCCTGCCCAGCTATCGAAGATCTGCAGGGCGTCTGCCCCGGCGCGGACCTGGCCATCGAGGTACTCGACCGACGCCTCGATGATGATCTCGATCAGACGCGCGAACGTCTCTCGGTCCCGGTAGGCCATCTGGCGCGCGGCAGCCTGGTCGGGCGACCCCTTACCGCCCACCATGTAGGTCGCGATCGTCCACGGCGCGCCGCAAAACCCGATCAGCGTCACTTCGGCCGGCAAATCCTGCCGCAGCCGCGCCACCGTCTCGCAGACACGGGCAAACTTTTCGCCCGTCCTGCCGAGATCGAGCCCATTCAGCCCCGCGGCGTCGGTAATCGCATCAAGGCACGGCCCCTCGCCCTCGAGGAAGCGCACCCCCTGCCCCAGCGCATCCGGTACGACGAGAATATCCGAAAACAGGATCGCCGCGTCGAACCCGTACCGGCGGATCGGCTGCAGCGTCACCTCGGCAGCGAGGGCCGGCGAATAGCACAGGTTGAGGAACCCGCCCGCCGTCGTCCGCACCTCGCGATATTCCGGCAGGTAGCGCCCGGCTTGGCGCATGAGCCAGATCGGCGGCGGTGAGACTGCCTCGCCAGCGAGAACCCTCAGCAGCTTGCGCTGGGGCGCCTTGGAGGTGGCGAGTTGTGCGGGGGCACCCATCTGCTCTTAAACCAATCTAGAATCTTAGATTCTTGTTTTTACTTCTCTTACCCACGGGGGTTCTGAGGATTACCGCATTCTCCTAGCCCAATCCTTGCCTTGCGCACAGGGGCAGCGACGCTCCGCCCTATCTGGTAGGCTGTGAGTGGCCGAGCCACTAGAGCCCGTTAAGCCATCTTCGATCAAGCCACTAGCGGCGCCCGTGCCGCTGCAACGCTCGGTGCTGCCCTGTTGAGAGAGGCTGGACGACGGGCCAAGAAAGTATCAATCCTCAAGGAGAGGCGGTTACACGGATGGGCAATGCTGCGCTCGCCCATTTGTGGGCAGCTTCGTGGACGGGGTGACAGTGTGCGAGAGGAAATGCGCGCGTTGCATCGGCCCGCTGTATAAACTGGCATCTTTTCAACAGTCCCTCCCCGCGGAACCGCTGTGGTCATGAAGACCGGCCTGCCAAGCTTCTTTCACCTGCATCTCGTCTCCGATTCCACCGGCGAGACGCTGACGACGATCTCAAAAGCGGCAGCGGTGCAGTACGCGCTGGTGCGTCCGATCGAGCATGTGCATCCGCTCGTGCGCACGCCGCGCCAGTTGAAGCGCGTGCTGCAGGAGATCGAGCAGACACCCGGCATCGTGCTCTACACCATCACCAACCGCGAGCTCTCCGAAGAGCTCGAGCGCCGTTGCACGGAGCTGAAAATTCCCTGCCTCGCGGTGCTGCAACCCATCATGCAGGTGCTCGAAAACTATCTCGGTGCACCGCGCACCCCGACCGTTGCCGGCCAGCACGTCCTCGATGCCGATTATTTCCGCCGCATCGATGCGCTGAACTTCACCATGGCCCACGACGACGGCCATCTGCCCGAAGATCTCAACAATGCCGACATCATCGTGCTCGGCATCTCGCGCACCTCGAAAACACCGACGAGCATCTATCTCGCCCAGCGCGGCTTCAAGACCGCCAACGTGCCGCTGGTACCTTCCATTCCCTTGCAGGAAAAACTGACGAAGCCGCACTCGGCATTCGTCGTCTGCCTCGTCGCGAGTCCCGATCGCATCGCGGAGGTACGCCGTCATCGCGCCATGATGCTCGGCGATCGCAACCTTGGGGACTATGTCGATCGCGATCGCATCTCCGCAGAGATTGCGTATTCACGCAAGATCTGCGCGCAGAACGGCTGGCCCGTGATCGATGTCACCCGCCGTTCGGTGGAGGAATCCGCAGCGCAGATCCTGAAACTGTATCAGGACCGCCAAGCCACAAAAGAACAGGCCGCAAAGGAAGAGGTAGAGGATGTCAGCGACGGCTAGTCAGCCGCAAATCGTACTTGCATCGGGGAGCAGAGCACGTCGCGAGATGCTGGCTGCAGCGGGCGTTCCCTTCACCGTGCAGGCCGCCGATGTCGACGAGCCCGCAATCCGAGCGCGGCTCATGGCGGACGAGCCCGGCATCGCGCCGCAACGCATCGCCGAAATTCTCGCGGCCGCGAAGGCGGAAGACGTCAGCGCGAAAAACGGCGGCTCACTCATCATTGGCGCGGATCAAGTGTTGGCGCTGGGCGATGAGCTTCTCAGTAAAGCACCGTCCATCGAAGCTGCACGCGCTGCACTTTGCCGTCTGCGCGGCGCAACCCACGAACTACACTCAGCCGTTTCCTTTGCTGAGAACGGCAAGATCACATGGTCTCACGTTGGTACGGCACGCCTCACCATGCGGGACTTCTCCGATTCTTTCCTGGACGATTATCTCGTCCGGGCCGAGGACCGCGTCAGCCAAACCGTCGGCGCTTATGAGCTCGAGGGTCTTGGCGTGCAGCTCTTCGAACGCATTGAGGGTGATTATTTCACGATTCTCGGTCTGCCGCTGCTGCCTGTGTTATCCGAGCTGAGACTCCGGGGGATGATCGAGGAATGAGACGCGCTTGCGTCATCGGCTGGCCAATCGAGCATTCACGCTCGCCGCTCATTCACGGCTATTGGCTCGCGCACTATGGGATCGAAGGCACATATACCAAAGTTGCGGTTGAGCCCGATCACGTCGCGCAATTCCTGCGTTCCCTCGCTGCCGAAGGTTTTGTCGGCTGCAACGTTACGGTTCCCCACAAAGAGATGGCATACGCCATCGCTGACGAGGTGGACGAGTCGGCACGCGTTGTCGGCGCAGCGAATACACTATGGCTCGAGCGCGATCGTCTCCACGCCGCTAACACCGATACGTACGGCTACATGACGTACCTGGGTCATGTGGTGCCGGATTGGAGCCGGCACGACGGACCTGTGTGCGTCTTGGGTGCGGGCGGAGCCGCGCGTGCCATCGTCTATGGGTTTCTCGACGCCGGCGTCGACGAGGTGCGCATTTTCAACCGCACACGCGAGCGCGCCGAGGCCATAGCCGAGCAGTTCGGCCCGCGCGTCCGGGTGTTCGACTGGGATAATCGCAGTAACGGCGCCCGCGACGCATGCGTGCTCGTCAATACGACCGCCGTCGGTCTGAAGGGCGCCGGCTCCCTCGGCATGGATTTCGCCGGTTTCAACGCTGATTGCGTCGTTAGCGACATCGTCTACGTGCCGTTGGACACCGAGTTGATAACCGCTGCACGCAGCCATGGCCTTCGCACCGTGGACGGATTGGGGATGCTCTTGCATCAGGCTGTGCCTGGCTTCGAGCGCTGGTTCGGTATTCGTCCACAAGTCACCGACGAATTGCGCGCAACGATCGTTGCCGACATCGAGGGAAAATAAATGCTGATTGTCGGCCTCACTGGCTCCATCGGCATGGGAAAATCCACCGCCGCTGCACACCTGCGAGCGCGCGGTTTGCCCGTATTCGATGCGGACGCAGAAGTGCATCGCCTCTACGCCGGTGGAAAAACGGTGGAGCGCATTGAGCGTGCATTTCCTGGCACCACGACGGCAGAAGGCGTGGATCGCCAGCGCTTGAGCGCGGCCCTCGTGGCGCACCCCGAGCGCATCCGCGAGCTGGAAGCCATTGTCCATCCCCTGGTGCGTGAAGCCGAGCGCACGTTCCTTCGCGCCGAAGCCCGCCGTGGTACGCCGATAGCCGTTCTCGAAATCCCGCTGCTTTTTGAATCCGGCGCCGACCGCCTTGTGGACGTCGTGATCGTTCTGAGCGCACCCCTTGAGGTGCAGCGCGCGCGCGTTTTGAAGCGCGGGCTCAGCCCTGAAAAGCTCGACGCTCTGCTGGCGCGGCAAACGCCCGACGCAGAAAAGCGCCGGCTCGCTGATTTCGTCGTCGACACCAGCAAAGCGGTCGGGGAAAGCCAGGCCGCGCTCGACGCAATCGTCGAAAAGTTGCGCAGCCGCCACGGCGCAGCCTTCGCGCGGCATTGGGCGGCTTGACCCAGCCCTGATTCGCATCCGATTGAAGACAAATGCGCGAGATCATCCTCGACACGGAAACCACCGGCCTCGACCCCCGCAAGGGTGACCGGCTGATCGAGATCGGCTGCATCGAGCTGATCAACCGCATCCCCTCCGGGCGCGAGTATCACTGCTTCATCAACCCCGAGCGCGACGTACCGGCGGAAGCGGAAGCCGTCCATGGTCTCTCGACCGACTTTCTGAAAGACAAGCCGAAGTTCGTCGAGGTTGCACAGAGCTTCCTCGACTTTATCGGCGGCGACGGTATCGTCATTCACAACGCCGCCTTCGACGTCGGCTTTCTAAATTTCGAGCTGGGTCTGCTCAACCTGCAGCAGATCGCCATGGAGCGCGTGACGTGCACGCTGCAACTGGCGCGGCGCCGTCATCCCGCCGGGCCAAACACGCTCGATGCGCTCTGCAAACGCTACGGCATCGACAACAGCAAACGCACCAAGCACGGCGCGCTCGTCGACTCGTTGCTGCTCGCAGAGGTCTACATCGAGCTGCTGGGCGTGCGTCAGGCAGCGTTCATCGACTTTGCCGACGAGAATGCGAGCCCCCTCGGCGCAGAGCTGGCGCCGCTCGGCCGGCGCAACGCCGCGCAGCGGCCGACACCGCTCGCCTCCCGGCTGCTGCCCGAAATGGAAGCAGCCCACCGCGCGTTTGTGGAATCGATGGGCGAGAAGGCCATCTGGCGGCGCTACATCGCGCCAGCGGAAGAAGTGCAGTAGTCGCGCCGTTCCCTCAAACTGCATCACCAAAATGAAAAGCTCCGGGCCATGACCCGGAGCTCGATCGATTTGGACAAATCGCCGTGGCGAAGCTGACCGCCGTCAGTTCTTCTTCGGCTCGCTCGCCTGGGCCTGCTTTTCCTGCTGGCGACGCATGTAGAGCGAGGCAAAGTCGAACGGATCGAGCAGCAGCGGCGGGAAACCACCTTCGCGCGTGAGATCCGCGGCAATGCGGCGCACGAACGGAAACAGGATCGACGGGCAGTTCACCAGAAGAAATGGCTCCAGCGCCTGCTCCGGCAGGTTCTCGATCTTGAACAAGCCCGCATAGACGAGCTGCAGCTGATAGATCTTGCCGTGCTTGTTCGTCGCCTGCGCGTCGAAGTCGATGGCGCTCTCATAGAGCGATGGGCCGACGTTCTTCGCCGCAACGTTGATCATGAGCTGCAGGTTCGGCTGATCGCCCGGGTCCTGCATAAGCTTTTCGATGTTCGGATTTTCGAACGACAGATCTTTGATGTACTGCGCGGCGACATTCACCTGCACGGGAGGCGGCTGCGTCATCGCGGCCTCCTCGGGCTTGCCGTTGCCGTTCGTAGAGTTCGCCATAGTTGCATCCGTGCCGGGTTTCGCCTGAGAGGCGGCTAGCTAACACGTGGGCACCTTGGCGACAACGCTATTGCCGCCAAGAGGCGTTAACGGCCCCCGTTCTCATCGTCGTCGATGCGCCGATACGTGCCCTCGATGATCACCGGACCCTGCTTCCGCTCCGGATCGACCGGCGTATCCCCAGGAGCGGGCCGCGCCCGCTGGCGGCCGATAAATCCTGGGAGCGCCGCTGTCAGCAACCAGCGGCGGACCGGCGGTATCAGCAGCACGAGCCCCAGCGCATCGGTGGCGAAACCCGGAATGATGAGGAGGCAGCCGGCGAGGATCACCGCGTAGCTATCGACGAGCGAAGCGATGCCAAGTCCGCCGCGGCCCATGGTGTCGAACATCCGGCTGAACATCGACAACCCTTGTTTGCGGATGACGGCCATGCCGGCAATTGCCGAAAGCACCAGAAGCCCGAGCGTCGGCCAAAGGCCGATCCATTGCCCCACCAGGATCAGCAGCGTGATCTCGATGAATGGCAGGACAATCAGGATCAGCATCGAGGCGAGCTGCAGTGGAGATATCATTGCCTGCTATCCATCTCCCGCTAGCACGTTGTTGAGCATGTCGGTGTCATCTTGGCCCCCAAAAAGGGGGCCTTTGGTCCAATCGGGTTGGCATTACCCCGTTTGTGCCTTACCTTGAACCAAGGACCATCTTAACCCCTTGATGGCGGATCGGATCAGAGGCCCCGTGCACCCCGGACTTGGGCTTCCTTTAAGACGCGATCATATATTGCTGTCGTATCCAGTCACGCTGTTGATTGCCAGGAAGGCATCCGCCTATGGAGAAGATTGATCTCTTCACCCTCATCTCGCTCATCGTCGCGGTCGTCGTGGTGTTGAAGCTGAGAAGCGTCCTGGGACGCCGCACGGGTGATGAGGAAGCGCGTGTTGAGCGCTACCGCGCCGAGCGTGCTCGTCAGGCGTCCGGCGCCGCAAGCGAGAACGGCAACGTCGTGGCCATGCCGCGCCGCGATCGCGATGCAGCCGCCGCGGCGGCAACGCCCGAAGCAAGCCAGGCCGACGTCGAAGAGCGCATCCGCACGTATCCGAGTGCGGAGGCGGGCGCGCGGGCCGGTCTAATTGAAATTGCAAAACTTGATCCTGCGTTCGAGCCGGACACTTTCGTCCGCGGCGCCAAGCAGGCCTACGAGATGATCGTCACTGCGTTTGCTGAGGGCAATCGCAAGCTGCTCAAGGATCTGCTCAGCCGCGAAGTGTACGACGGTTTTGTTAGCGCGATCTCCGAGCGCGAGCAGCGCGGCGAGCAGGTAGATCAGAGCTTCGTCGGCATCGACAAGGCCGACATCATGGAATCGGAGCTGAAGGGTGGTATCGCTTCAATCACCGTCCGCTTCGTCAGTCAGCTCATCTCCGCGACGCGCGATAAGGCAGGCGCCATCATCGGTGGCGATCCCCAGCGCATCAAGGAAGTGACCGACATCTGGACTTTCAGCCGCGATATCTCCACCGCGAAGGCGCGTGCCAATCCGAATTGGCGTTTGATCGCTACGCAGTCGCCGGCCTGAGTTGAAGTTCCACGCGCCGGGGGGGCGCGTAGATGAGGGTTGAGGCCGCGCCCAAGACGGCGCGGTGCTATCTGTTGAGGGGGGGGGTCGGCACGCGACCATGGCTGGTGCTCGCGCCCAGATCGCGTGGAATGCGAAGGTTGCGGTGTTGGCCGCGGCCATGATCTTCACCGTCGCACCCGGCCTGATCGAGAAGGTGAAAGCCGAAACCCCTCTCGCGCCTTCAACAAAGCCCTCCCCTGCAAAACCCGCCATGAGCAAGGACGACAAACCTTCGACGCCACGCGCCAGCGCGCCGGCGTCGTCATTGCCCGAGGCCCACCTCGAGCGCGCATCGTTTGCCGACCTTCCAGGCTGGGAAACCGACGATCACCTCGCCGCCTTCAACACTTTCGTCAAATCCTGCGACGCGGCGATCCGCATGGCAGAGAAAGGCTCGACCCGCGCCGTCGCCCAATGCCGCGTGCCACTGGACGAGCTCGCCGTTGCCTGCCGTGCGGCCGAAGGCGTGAAAGCAACCCGCAAGGCCGCCAAAGCTTTCTTCGAAAAACAGTTCGTTCCGCACAAGGTCGTCCACGCGAAGCCGCGCGGCCTGCTCACCGGCTATTACGAGCCGGTGCTGGAGGGCTCGCGCACCCCGCAGGGCAAATTTCAGACCCCTGTCTATAGGCGCCCGACCGATCTTGTGAACGTCGTCGACGAGGCGGATCGCGCTTCGAAACAGCAGGGCCTCACCCATGTGCGCCGCACCTCTACCGGCGCAAGTGCGCCTTTCCCGACGCGGGCTGAGATCGAGCAGGGCGCGCTGAAGGGCATGGGGTTAGAGCTTCTCTACCTCGAAGACCCCGTTGAAGTGTTTTTCATGCATATCCAGGGTTCAGGTCGTGTCCATCTCACCGATGGCTCCACCGTCCGCATCAACTACGACGGCAAGAACGGTCACCCTTACTCGTCCATCGGACGCTATCTGATCGAGAACAACATCCTCCCCGCCAACAAGATGTCCATGCAGGCGCTGGGCAAATGGCTCCGCGAGGATAAGGAGCGCGGCCAGAAGGTGATGTGGCAGAATCAATCGTTCATCTTCTTCCGCGAGCTTGACGATAGCGAAGGGCCCATGGGCGCCATGCAGGTGCCACTGACCTCCGGGCGCAGCCTCGCCGTCGATACCGGCTACCACGCCCTCGGCACGCCCATCTATCTTTCCGTCCCCGAGCTGAGGCACGGGGAAAAAGGCCGTGGCTTTAATCGTTTAATGGTGGCCCAAGACGTAGGTTCTGCGATTAAAGGGCCGGAGCGCGGCGACATCTACTTTGGCTCGGGCGCAACGGCCGGTAAGCAGGCGGGCACTACCAGGCACACGGGGAACTTCTTCGTGCTGCGGCCCGTGAGCGAACAGACGGCCGAACAGGGGTTGAGGTTCGGCGAGCGCCTGCAATGGCAAACGATCGTGAAAAGCGCCCCCTGAAACCGCCGCGGGGCGGAAAGCCGCCCGCCCGCTTGACGCCCGAGGAGCGCGAGCTCTGGGAACATACCGCGCAAAGCATCTCGCCCATCAAAGGCAAGAAGCAGCGCGTCCACCCCGCCCTCGAAGAAGAGCTGCCGGCGTCGCGGCCGCTTCATCCGGAGCCAATCAGGGCGCGCGCTGCGCCTGCACGGCAGGCTGCGCCATCTTCTCCGGCCACCAAATCGTCCGCGCCGCCGTTGCCGACGCCCGGTCCCGCGCCAATCTCGCTTGAGCGGCGGAAAGCGCGCAAGCTGTCGTCCGGGCGAATCGAGATCGAAGGCCGCATCGATTTACACGGCATGCGCCAGAGTGAGGCGCACACGGCGCTACTGCGCTTTCTTACCCGCGCCTATGCGCAGGGAAAGCGGTGGGTACTGGTGATCACCGGTAAGGGCGCGCCGATACGCTCGGCCTACGATGAGCGCCTTGAGCGCGAAGGCGAGGAGCGCGGGGTGCTGCGGCGCAACGTTCCGCGCTGGCTTGCCGAGCCTGACATCGCCCCGATCATCATTGGATTTACAACCGCATCGATCCGTCACGGCGGCGAAGGCGCGCTCTACATACACCTGCGCCGTCGCCCCGGAGCACCCGGCTCCGACGATTGAGCGGCACCCCGCCCGTGATGTGCATGAATTGATGCCCGCGAAAGCGCTTAGCCCGCGCAGGTCGAGGCGAGCTTTTCCAGCGCAGCCGTAAGCCCCGAAAGGGAATAGGTGTCGGTCGTTGCGGTGCCACGCGCCGACGTTGCCTTGACGAACGCGTTGGAGCCTTTTTTCATCGCCTCGACGAGCTTCAACTCCTCGTTCGGATCGGAAACGAATCCCCGTTCGCCTTTGACGAACAACTTGAACGTCTCCGTGCCGACGGTAACGGTCATGTCTTTGTCGGGCGCAACGGGATAGCCGACCTTCACGCTCGGCTCGGTCTTTACGCTCTCCTTCGGCCAGGCCGAGATGTAGAAAAAGATCGGTCCCCGGTTGGCGCCGAGCGGCTCGACCGCCTGCGGCTGAGCAGCGATGAAGCAGACTTCCTTGGGATTCGCCGAATCGGCATAGACGCTCCACGCGCCCTGCTTCTCAACGAGATCGACGTTCTGTGCGGCGGCGGTCCCGACGAAAGCAAAGGCTGCAATGGCCGATGCGGTGATAGTGCGCATGTGGCTCCTCCCCGATAGTCCGAAGCGCGAGTACGTCAGCATATGCACCCGGGCGCCCGGCTGTCACCCTTTCCCCTACCCCTTACCCCCGGGTTCTCGCGGCAAACCGGACGGCAAGGGCGGTCCACCCGCCCGGACCGGCCGCTCGGCAAACCGCGCCAGCGAACGCGTGCGGTCGTACATGACGATAGCGCCCGCCATGGCGACGTTGACGCAAAAGCTGGTCGGGATGCGTACCACATGATCGCAGCGCGCCAGCAACTCCTCCGAAAGCGATCCCTGTTCCGGCCCGAGAACGTAGGCCGCCTTCAAGGGATGCCGGAAACTCGGCAGATCGATAGCCGTATCAAGGAGTTCAACGCCGACGAGCTTGCAGCCCTGTGGCAGCGCCATCTCCTCGAGGCTCGACCAGTTGTAGTGCGGCAGATGCAACTGGGTCTTGGAGGTATCGGCGAACGCCTCCAGCGCGCGGTATGTCGCGCCCACCGTGAAGGTGAAGCTCGCGCCGAAACCGTGCGCCGAGCGCATCAGGTTGCCGAGGTTCAGCGACTTCGACATGCGCTCCGCGCCAATAGCGAAATAGCCCCGCGCCTTTGGCGGCCAGTTTGTGGCAGGTCTGTCGGTCATGGTGGCGGATACTCCGCGCGCCCGCTTGCGGTGCCCCGCAGGGCATGGTGGAAGGGCGGGCGATCTCGAATTTCTGTTTCGGCGGGAGGTTTTACATGAAAGCAGCACTTTGCAAGAGCCTCGGGGGTCCCGCCAGCCTCACTGTGGAGGAGATCGCCGCGCCGGAGCCGGGGCCAGGCGAAGTTCTGATCGCCGTGAAAGCCGCTGCGCTCAACTTCTTCGACACGCTGATTACGCGCGGAAAATATCAATCGAAACCTGAGCTGCCGTTCTCTCCGGCCGCCGAGGTTGCCGGCACGATCGAGGCGCTGGGGCCCGGCGTCACCGGCCTGCAACCGGGAGATCGCGTCGCGGCCTATCTAGGCTGGGGCGGCGCGCGGGAGAAGGTTAGTGCCCCCGCAAAGGCGGTGGTCCCAATTCCCAGCGGGGTCACGGACGAAATCGCCGCGGGCATCGCCGTCACCTACGGCACCGCCATCCATGGCCTGAAAGACCGCGCGCACCTGAAGCCCGGAGAGACGGTGGCCGTGCTCGGTGCCGCCGGCGGCGCTGGGCTCGCCGCGGTTGAGCTTGCCAAGCTCATGGGCGCACGCGTGATCGCCGTTGCCTCCTCGGAGGACAAACTTGCCGTCACCCGCGCCCATGGCGCCGACGAGGCGGTGAACTATGCCGGCACTGATCTGAAGGATGGTCTCAAGGCGCTGACCGGTGGCCGCGGCGTCGACGTCGTCTACGACTGCGTGGGTGGCGACTCCTCGGAAGCTGCGCTGCGCGCCATGGCGTGGCAGGGGCGCTTCCTGGTCGTCGGATTCGCCTCCGGCGACATCCCCAAGATCCCGCTCAACCTGCTGCTACTGAAGGGCTGCGACGCGATCGGCGTCTTCTGGGGCGAGGCTGTGAAGCGCGATCCCGCTGGCCACCGCGAGAATATGCGCCAGGTCCTCGAATGGGTTGACGAAGGCCGTTTGGCGCCGCGGGTCCATGGCACCTTCCCGCTCGACCGGATCCATGACGCGCTGGGCGTGATCGAGCGCCGAGAGGCGGTGGGTAAGGTGGTCCTGACCATATGACAAACTAGGTTAACATCACGGCAGAAACCATTGATTTATGACCTTTATTTGGACACACTTTAGACTGAAGAATGCGCCCGCCGTGTGCTTGCGCCTGCTCCGTACCCCAGATTTGATGGCCCGCTGCGCCCGCATCGGCACTGGCGTTCAGGAAATATTTGCCATGACGGGCAATTCTGACCGCAGAGTTCAATTGTGGGGCGTCCTGTGCCGATGCGTCTATTCCGTAATGGGTTGCTGCTACTTGTCGCCTCTGCGGCCCTGCTGGCCGACGGCGCCGGCACGAATGCGAACGCAGAAGGTTTCTTCTCGAAGCTGCTGAACTGGGGCAACTCGCGCGGCCCCGAACCGCGACGCATAGATCCCCCGCCCTACCATTTCGGCTACGCCGGACCGCGCTTCGACTTTGGCCGCCGCTACGGCGATTCGGGCTGGCCCCAAGATAACGCCCGCTACCGGACGCTGTGCGTGCGCACCTGCGATGGCTTCTACTTCCCCATCGGTGACGGCGTTGGCCGTGAACGGCTTAGCCAGGATGCGCGTACGTGCGAAGCGCGTTGCGATGGCGAGGCACGGCTCTACTACTATCCCACGTCGGGTGGCAGCCCCGAGACAATGGTCGATCTTGCCGGTCGCCCCTATGCCCAGACGCAGACCGCATTCCTTTATCGCAAGAAGCTCGTGCAAGGGTGTTCATGCAAGCCTGCGCCGTGGTCGGCCGAGAGCGCGGCCCGTCACCGGGGGTACGAGGAAGACGACCGAATGCTGGCCGATATGCGCGATAGCGAACGCCGTTATGCCGGGCGGCCGGATGGCGATATCGACGCCTATCTCATGCGGGAGAACGGTGCCCCGCAGCAGTCCCCGTGGGGCGGCGGCGTACGCCGCTACTGAGCCGATGCAAATGCACTGCGCTTAGCGGGACCCTGAAGCATAAACGCCCGCGCGAGTTGCGCGGGCGTTCTACGTTTCACGTGAAAAATGCGTAGGTGGAGCGATGCCCGCCCCTACTCCGCCGCGTCCACGATGCGGCGGGCTTCCTGCGCAGGCGTCCGGGCGCCGGCCGCATAACGCTCCGGCTCGCCCTGCCCCGGCTTGTAGTGCAAAGGCAGCAGGAATTGTTCGACGTAGCTTTTGGGGAAGTTCGGGATTTCGTCCACGCCGAGATCCTTCGCGGTGATTTCCCGCGGCGGCTTCGCGTGGAACGTGCCCAGCATCTTGTCCCAGCAGGTGAAGAGAAGGCCGAAGTTGCAGTCGCCTTCCGTACCCCAGTTCACGTGGTGCAGGTGATGGATGCGCCCGATGGAGAAATGGCTCTGGAGCGGCCCGAGGCGCGCATCGACATTCGAATGCTGCACGATCAGCGTGATGGAGATGGCAAACCCCAGTAGCACCGCGACAGGAATTGGCATCCCCATGATTACGAGCGGCAAGCTGCCGACGACCATGTCGAGAACCTGGTGCAGCGGGTGGCGCATCACGCCGTTGAAACCGTAGAGCCGCCCGACCCCGTGATGCACGGCATGTAGACGCCAGAGCACCGGATAACGATGGCTGAGATAATGCATCATCATGAAAACGAAGTCGGAAATGACGAATGCGATCAGGAGCTGCGTCCACAGCGGCCACTGCGTCGGCCAGATGCCGACGTCGAATGGGAACAGCCACACGATCAGCGGGATCAGCAGCACGCCGTTGATGCTCTGCATCTCGTAGACAATGAGATGGACGAAGTTCGTGGGCATATCGCCGTGCGCGTCGTGATCGTTCCACTCATCGAAGAAGGGCGCGATCTTTTCGGAAGCGAAGGCGGTCGCGTAAGCGAGCCCCAGAAGCGGCGCGAGCCACAGATAGGCCCAGGTGTTGCCCTGCGCCACGACCAGCTCCGAAACCACCCAATAGGCGGCGCCAATGAGGCCGAGCATCATGAACGGAGCGTAGCCGTAGCGCACAATCGCGCGGAGTGCAGACATCATGGTCTCCGGTTAGTGGCAATGGGGCCGGGACCTCGGCAGCCAGCGAGCAAGTCATGCCTCGGCGGTGATCGAAGTCCTGGTCGAGTTTCGCACCCCACGCATATCGAGCTTGTTTACAAACTGCGTTGTTGTTTCAGGGTTCTGGCCAACTCAGCGGGCTCAGTCAGCGGCGGCGAGCACTGGGGCCCGGCGCATACGTAAGCTGCGGCACGCGAGTTAACATCGCTCTTATCGCGAAGGCCCGGTAAACCGGCGCCACTCGCCGTGTCATCCAAAACGTACTGTAGCATACCTGGCAAAGAAATACTTCTAATGACCTCGATCAGCTGAGGCCCGGTTTCCAGATGCTGACCAGCGATCACAACTTGCTGCGGGCTGATTATATCGAGTGCGCTCGCCAGGAGCCCGGTGTGTGCGACAATATTGCGGGCCACGTCCCCGGCGAATGCCGCGACCAGAGCCTCTGCTCTTTCGAAATAGCGCGTTTCCCCGCTCAAGATGGAAAGGGCGACGAGGTTGGACAGCATGATGGCATTGGCATTGGGAGTGGCATCGTCCGTTCCCGGCCGCAGCCGTGCGATCACATCAATGGTATCGTCCGCTGAAGTTGCATATCCGCCTGCGCCCTCCACCCAATAGTGCCGGTCCAGCACCTCGGCCCACGCCACGGCCTGGTCGAAATAGCCCTTCTCGCCTGTTGCCTCCAAGAGGCGCAGCGCGGCCCAGATCATATTGGCATAATCGGACGCGGTTGCTGGCGCTTTGCTGATCCCGGCTCGCCAGGCGTGCCTCAGCCGGCCGCCCACGGTCATACGCGTCACGACGAAATCGAAGGCACGTTGGGCCAGCGCGAGCCAAGGTGGCTGATCGAATATGAGCGAGGCTCGCGCCAGCGCAGCGATCATCAGCCCGTTCCAATCAGCGAGCACTTTATCGTCCCAGCCGGGCCGCACGCGCTTGCCGCGCACCACCAACAGCTTCGCGCACAATGCGGCGAGGCGTTCCTCCTCCGCGTCCGATGCGAGTGCCATGCTCCCGAGCCGGTTGAGGATGTTGTGTCCCTCGAAGTTGCCGTCGGCGGTGACGTCGTAGACGCCCGCGAAATAGCGGCCATCTTCTTCGCCGAGAATGCTCAGCACCTCATCCAGAGACCAGACGTAGAACTTGCCTTCCTCGCCTTCGCTATCGGCATCGAGAGACGCAGCAAAACCTCCGCCCTCCGCGATCATCTCCCGCTCGAGCCACGAAACCGTTTCAAATATTCGCGCGCGATAGAGCGGGGAAGCCGTCTCTCGATAAACCTCTGTCATCAGGTCGATCAGCAGAGCATTGTCGTAGAGCATCTTCTCGAAGTGCGGCACGAGCCAACGCGCATCGACGGAGTAGCGCGCGAACCCGCCGCCCAGATGATCGTAGATGCCGCCCTGGCAGATGTTGTCGAGCGTGAGGACGACCGCATCGCGCGCCGGCGCATGGTCGTAACGGATGCCGCCGCGCCAGAGCAGCCAGAAGACGCTCCATTGCGGAAACTTCGGAGCGCCCTGCAGCCCGCCATGCACAGCGTCGATTGCAGGTACCATGCGCTGCGTGAAATCCTTCAGCAGCCTATCGTCGATGACAGCCGCCGTTGAAGTCTGCCGCGGCTGCGCGAGCCCCGCTGTCAGAATGCGCGCGTTCTCCGCCACCTTCTCAGGTTCGTTGCGGAAGACGCCCGCGACGTGCCGCAGCACATCGACGAACGCCGGCCGTCCGAAGCGAGACGTCTTGGGGAAGTACGTGCCGCCCCACACCGGACGAGCCTCCGTGTCGAGAAACATCGTCAATGGCCAGCCGCCCTGCTCGCCGAGCGCGTGCAGCGCGCCCATGTAGATGGCATCGATGTCCGGCCGCTCCTCGCGGTCCACCTTGATGTTGACGAACAGCTCGTTCATCACCGCCGCCGTCGCTTCGTCCTCGAAACTCTCGTGCGCCATCACGTGGCACCAGTGACAGGCGGCATAGCCCACGGACAGCAGGATCGGCCTGCCCGTGCGCCTGGCCTCGGCGAGAGCCTCCGGCCCCCATGCCCACCAGTGGACGGGATTATCCCTGTGTTGCAGGAGATAGGGGCTCGTTTCCTTGCCGAGGCGGTTCTCGCTCATGGGGCCTCACTGTATGCGCCGGAGCATGTTCACGGCGACTTGCTGCCGGTGGGTCGCGAGAAGTTGCGACCAATCAAAAACCTAGAGCGTCCGATTCGATTCCATCGGATCGCAAGGCGCGCTAGCGCTACCCTAGGACTGAATTCGGCCTGTACCAGCGCCTGCTGTGCCTACGCCGAACACCCATAGCCCACAACGTTCGCCAGCCGAGATCGATGACTGAGCCTGCTACCATATTCGCATTGTCGAGTGCGCCCGGACGTGCCGGTGTCGCAGTCCTGCGCATCAGTGGCCCCAACGCCGGTGATATCGCCGACCGGATGGCCTCCCCCCGCCCAGACAATCGCTACGCCGCACTGCGCCGCGTTCGCGATCCCGATACGGGCGAAATACTGGATGAAGCACTCCTCCTCTGGATGGCTGGACCGCGCACAGAAACCGGCGAGGACATGCTCGAACTGCACCTCCACGGCAGCCCTGCTGTTGTGCGTGCGGTGCTCGATGCACTCAGTCGTCAGCCGGGCTGCCGCCTCGCAGAGCCGGGTGAGTTCACCATACGCGCCTTCCGCAACGGGAAAATGGATCTCGCCCAGGTCGAAGGCTTCGCCGATCTGATCGACGCCGAGACCGAAGCCCAGCGACGTCAGGCGTTAGCCCAGGCGCGCGGAGGCCTCTCGAAGCTCTACGAGGGTTGGCGCCGCGATCTGATCGAGGCGAGCGCTTTAGCTGAAGCAGCCATTGATTTCTCCGATGAAGGCGATGTCGCGGACGACGCCTTCTCCCGCGCCCGTGCCGTCGTTGGCCGCGTGCTTCCCGCCATCGCAGCGCACCTCGATGACAACCACCGCGGCGAGATTCTGCGCGAAGGGTTCCGCGTCGTGCTCGCAGGACCGCCGAACGCGGGCAAATCGAGCCTGCTCAACACCCTCGCACAGCGCGATGCGGCCATTGTATCCGACGAAGCTGGAACGACGCGCGACGCCATCGAAGTGCGCCTCGATCTCGACGGCATTCCAATCATCCTGACCGACACCGCAGGCATACGCGAACCGGCAGGGACCATCGAGCGGGAGGGCATCCGCCGCACAATCAGCCACGCGCGCGAAGCAGACCTCGTCCTCTGGCTCAGCGATTCCACGCAGCCCGATACCCCCATTCCGCCCGAGATGCTGGAGCGAGGGGAAAACTATTTCCTGCGGCTGGCGAGCAAAATAGATATCCCCGGCAACCGGCACTGCGCAGGCGCGCTCTCCGTCTCCGCGCGAACCGGCGCTGGCGTTCCCGAGCTCATCGCGGCAATCGCTGCCCGCGCGAGGGAGCGAACCGCGGATGCCGCCTCCGCCCCGGCCATCACCCGGACGCGATACAGAGAGCAGCTCACAAGGTGCATGAACGCGCTTCAAACGTTCATGCACGGCCGAGCGGACGAGCATGAACTGCGCGCCGAGGACCTGCGCCACGCGGTGCTCGCCCTCGGCCGGATCACCGGGCGCGTCGATGTCGAGGATGTGCTGGGCGAAATCTTCGGCCGGTTCTGCATTGGCAAATAGCGACAACCTGTTTCACGTGAAATCGCTTGTTAACCACTACGTCGATCCGGGAGGCTCGACTTGTGGCAACAACCGGGGGCGAGGCACGATTCACGTGAAACATTTCTTTAACCAATCGGGGTCCCCGCCCTCAAAAATGCAAGCCCCCCGAGGGGATGCTGTTTCAAGCACGCTGGGCCTTAACGCGCCACGCGAGGTCGGATTGATTCACGTGAAACACTCCGTTAACCCTCGGGCGTGATCCGCGCGAGCGCCACGCCGACCTGTCGCAGACCCCCAACGCGCCATTTTGCCCGCGGCTGGACCAGCAGCGCGGAGAATGATTCACGTGAAACACTTCGTTAACCAATGAAATCGGTAGTTCCGGCACCAACTCCTCCCGGGTGGCCTTTTCCATATCGGCCACGTGGCAGCGGCCCTATTGGCTGACGAATGATTCACGTGAAACACTTTGTTAACTACGGCAATCGGGTCATGAATCGGCGCCCGTCCAAGTCCAATTCGCCGCCGTTTCCGTTGTCCGCCCACAGTTCCAAAACGCTGGATTCGCCTTTATTAAGGGGGCAAACGAGGTCCTTGCGCATGCCTGATGCAAATTTCGACGTGATCGTGGTCGGCGGCGGCCATGCCGGATGCGAAGCTGCCGCGGCAGCCGCGCGGATGGGTGCCCGCACGGCGCTCGTCACTCACCGCTTCGACACCATAGGTGAGATGTCCTGCAATCCGGCGATCGGCGGCCTCGGCAAGGGCCACCTGGTGCGGGAGATCGATGCCCTCGACGGCCTCATGGGTCGTGTCGCGGACGCCGCCGGCATCCAGTTTCGCCTTCTAAATCGGTCTAAAGGCCCTGCCGTGCAGGGGCCGCGCGCCCAGGCCGACCGTAGGCTCTATCGGCAGGCCATGCAGGCGGAGATCCGCGCCACCGCCGGCCTGGAGGTCATAGAGGGTGGCGTCGAGGACCTGATCGTTACCGCCGGCCGCGTTTGCGGCGTGACGACGGGCGACGGCCGCCATCTATCCGCTGGCGCCGTGGTCCTGACGACCGGCACCTTCCTCAACGGGCTCATCCACCTCGGCGAGCAGCAGATTCCCGCCGGGCGCGCCGGTGAAGCCCCCGCCCTGAAGCTTTCAGAGCGCCTCTATGGCCTCGGTCTGCAACTCGGGCGCCTGAAGACCGGCACGCCAGCGCGCCTCTCTCGCACGTCGATTGCCTGGGATACGTTGGAGCAGCAGACCGCGGACGATCCGCCGGTGCCGTTTTCTTTTCTGACAGACCGCATCACGGTCCCGCAGGTCACGTGCGCCATCACGCGGACAACCGAAGAAACGCACGCCATCATCCGCGCCAACCTCGAGCGCTCGGCAATGTACGGCGGACGCATTTCCTCGACGGGGCCGCGCTATTGCCCCTCCATCGAAGACAAGGTGGTGCGCTTTGCGGCTCGCGAGACGCATCAGGTCTTCCTGGAACCGGAGGGCCTCGACGACGATACCGTCTACCCCAACGGCATCTCCACATCGCTTCCCGCCGACGTACAGGAGGCCTTCATTCACACGATGCCGGGACTCGAAAAGGCGGTCATCAAGCGCCCCGGCTATGCCATTGAGTACGACTACGTCGACCCTCGTGAGCTAACGGCCAACCTGCACGTTAGACGCTTGCCAGGCTTATTTCTCGCAGGTCAGATCAACGGAACGACCGGCTACGAGGAGGCGGCCGCGCAGGGCATCGCAGCCGGGATCAACGCCGCGCTTCTCGCAGGCGGCCGCGAGCCGAATTTCGTCGTCTCCCGGGCCAACGGCTATCTGGGCGTCATGATCGACGATCTCGTCACACGCGGGGTGACGGAGCCCTATCGAATGTTCACCTCGCGGGCCGAATACCGGCTGCGCCTGCGCGCCGACAACGCCGATCAGCGCCTGACGCCACTGGGTTGCGAAGTCGGTTGTGTTGGCGAGGCAAGGCGAAGCGCATTCGCCGTCAAAGCTGCTTCCCTCGCCACCGCCGCAGAGCTGCTGAACTCCCTGTCTCTGACCCCGACCGAGGCCGGCCGTCACGGCCTCGAAGTCAACCGCGATGGGCGCCGCCGGTCGGCCTTCGACCTCCTGGCTCTTCCGGGCGTCGATATTCCTCGTCTCGCCGCCATCTGGCCCGAGATTGGCGGGATCCCCGGCCCGATTGCTCAGCAGGTCGCCGTCAATGCCCGCTACGCGTCCTACGTCGAGCGCCAGGAGCAGGACGTCGCCGCCCTTCGCCGCGACGAAGCTCTTGCAATTCCACCGAGTTTCGATTTTGGCGGCCTTCCTGGTCTTTCTTCGGAGGTACGCCAGAAGTTGGAGCGTCACCGCCCGGGAACGCTGGCGCAGGCGGCCCGGATCGACGGCGTAACACCAGCCGCACTTTTACTGGTGCTTGCACAACTGAAGGCCGCATCGGCCCGAAAGTCCGCCTGATGGGCCAGCCTTCCACCGCTTCCATAGCGGGGCCCGAGGAATTTGCGCGGGGCTTCGCCGTTTCACGTGAAACGATTGATCAACTTTTGGCCTACGAAGCCTTGCTCCGGCAGTGGCAACGAACGATTAACCTCGTCGCGCCGAGCACTCTCGACACCGTCTGGGCCCGGCATTTCGCCGATTCCGCGCAGCTCTTTGCCCTCGCCCCCGACAATGCCCTTCGCTGGCTCGACCTCGGATCGGGTGCGGGTTTCCCCGGCATGGTGCTTGGAATAATGCTCGCGCCCCGCCCCGGCGCTAGGATCACGCTGGTTGAAAGCGATACGCGCAAGGCCGCTTTCCTTTCCGAGGTGGCGCGGCGCACCGGAGCACCTGTGGACATCCGCCCGGATCGAATCGAGAAATGCGCGACTCAATCTAAGCTAGGAGCGATCGACGTGATCACCGCACGCGCGCTGGCGCCGTTGCCGCGTCTGCTCGAGCTGGCGGCCCCGGCCTTTTCAGCGCACACAATCGCGCTGTTTCTCAAGGGCCGCGAAGCCGAAGCGGAAGTCGATGCGGCCAGGGAGCGGTGGGCCTTCAATGCTGCGCTGCAGCCTAGCCTGACGGACGCAGGCGGCCGGATCGTCACGATCCGCGCGTTGGAAGCCAAAAGGGAGGGTTAGTGGCGATGGGCGCGACGCAAGCCGGAGAAGCCCGGACACTGGCGGTTGCCAATCAGAAGGGCGGCGTCGGCAAGACCACAACGGCCATCAACCTCGGCACCGCGCTGGCCTCGATCGGCGAGCGCGTGATGGTTGTCGACCTTGACCCCCAGGGCAACGCTTCTACGGGGCTTGGTGTTGACATCGACAACCGCCCGAAGACTTCGTTCGACGTGCTGATGGGCGGATCGGGGCTCGTCGAATGCGCGCTGCCGACCGCGGTGCCGGGACTTTACGTCGTGCCCGCGAACTCCGATCTGGTCGGCATCGAAGCCGAGCTGACGGATGCAAATCGGCCCTATCGACTGCGCGATGCGGTCTCGGCCCTGGTCGCGCGGCAGCGCAGCCTGCCGGCCGAGCAGCGTTTCAACTACATCCTGATCGACTGCCCGCCATCGCTCAATCTTTTGACGCTCAACGCACTCTCTGCTGCGAACGCCGTGCTCGTGCCGGTGCAGTGCGAGTTCTTCGCGCTGGAAGGTATTTCGCAGCTCAAGGAATCGATCGACCAGATCCGCGCCACCCTGAACCCGACCTTGGAAATTCAGGGCGTGGTGCTCACCATGCACGATGCGCGCACTTCGCTGTCACGCGAGGTTGCCGAGAACGTCCGCGCCTTCTTCGGCCCCAAGGTCTACGAGACCATCATCCCGCGCAATACACGCGTGGCCGAGGCGCCCTCGCACGGCAAGCCCATCCTGCTCTACGATTTCGACTGCGCTGGCAGCCAAGCCTACATCAAGCTCGCGACCGAAATTATCGAGCGCGAGCGCCGTAACCAGGCCGCCTGATAACGAGGCTACGAGGCATCATGAACGCCCCCCTACCAAGCCGTTTAGGTCGCGGACTTGCAGCTCTGATGAAGGAGCCGGCGCACGGCACGGCGCCGCTCCCGCCCGAGGGTCAGCAGCGCATGGTGCCGACGTCGGACGTGCGTCCGAGCCGCCTCAATCCGCGCAAGGAATTTCGCGACGAGGATCTGACAGAACTCGCCGAATCGATTCGCTCGAAGGGCCTCGTGCAGCCGATCATCGTTCGGCCCGCCGAAGGTGGCGGCTACGAGATCGTCGCCGGCGAACGCCGCTGGCGCGCCGCCCAGAAGGCCGGGCTCCACACGGTCCCGGTGATCGCACGCGACCTCACCGACAAAGAGGTGCTGGAGCTCGCGATCATCGAGAACGTCCAGCGCGCCGACCTCAACGCCATCGAGGAAGCCGCCGGCTATCGCGAGCTGATCGAGCGTTTTGACTATAGTCAGGAGCAGCTTTCCGAGATCATCGGCAAGTCGCGCAGCCATGTCGCCAATACGCTGCGGCTGCTGAAGCTGCCCGACGGCGTCCAGACGATGGTACAGGATGGGCGCCTTACCGCAGGACATGCCCGTGCCCTGATCGGCCGCGACGACGCAGAAAATCTCGCCCAGCACATCGTCGACCAAAGCCTCAACGTCCGCGAGGTCGAGGCTCTTGTGCAGGGTGGAGAGGTCAGTGTAGCCGCTCCGGTTTCGCGCACGCCGCGCGAGAAGGACCCCGACACTAAGGCCTTCGAGAAGGATCTTTCGAACGCCCTCGGGCTCAAGGTCGAGATCAAGCGCGGGTCTGGCGAGAGCGGCAACCTGATCATCAAGTTCGGCAATTTCGACCAGCTCGACTACATCCGTCAGCGCCTCGGCGGCGCCTGAAGGATGCGCTCGACTTGACGCGGGGGCGGCGTTGCTGCATTTGCCGGACGCATAAACCCTTGCGCCTGTTGAGGATTGGCCATGAGCGGCCCCCAGAGCGACGTGTTGCTGCAACTAGCCGCAACCATTAACGCGCGCCGTACGGCCGCCGCGGACAGCTCCTATACGCGACAGCTCCTCGATGCGGGGCCAGCGCGCTGTGCTAAAAAGTTCGGCGAGGAAGCGGTCGAGACGGTGATTGCCGCCGTCGCTGAGAGCGATGATGCCCTAAAGTCGGAAGCCGCAGACCTTCTCTATCATTTGCTGGTGCTGCTCGAGAGCCGCAACGTTTCGCTCGACGAAGTTTTCGCCGTGCTCGCCAAGCGCCAAGGCATTTCTGGCCTGCAGGAAAAGGCTGAGCGGATCCGCCGCTGACGCCCAACAAAAACAACGCCGGACGCACGCCATGTCTGCGATCATCCAGCCCTCCAAGCTCGAATTTTCGCCTTACCGCGTGTTCGATCGCAATGACTGGGCACGTTTGCGTGCCGATACGCCGATGACACTGAAGGAGAGCGAGCTGGAGCCGCTCTCCGGTCTCATCGAAGAGCTATCGGTGGAGGAGGTCGAGCAGATCTATCTACCGCTGTCGCGCCTGCTCAACCTCTACGTCGCTGCCGCTCAGCAGCTAGATTCGGTATCCTCCAAATTCCTCGGCCGCAGCGACGGAAAGGTACCCTTCATCATCGGCGTCGGCGGTTCGGTGGCGGTGGGCAAGAGCACCACCGCGCGCGTGCTGAAGGCTCTACTCGCGCGCTGGCCGGACCATCGCCGCGTCGAACAGATCACCACCGATGGCTTCTTGCTTCCCAACGCTGAGCTCGACAAGCGCGGCATCATGGAGCGCAAGGGTTTCCCGGAGAGCTTCGACACGGCGCGGCTGCTAAATTTTCTCGCCAGCGTCAAATCCGGTGTGAAGCGCGTTGAGGCGCCGGTCTATTCACACTTCCACTACGACATCCTTCCCGATCAGAAGATCGTCGTCGAAAGCCCCGACATTCTGATCGTCGAAGGTCTCAACGTGCTCCAGCCTGCGCGTATGCCACGCGGCGGTGAAGCCATTCCGTTCGTCTCCGACTTCTTCGACTTCTCGATCTATATCGACGCTGATCCCGCCGTGATCGGCGAATGGTATGTGGCGCGCTTCATGCGCCTGCGCACGACGGCCTTCCGCGATCCCGGTGCATACTTCCACCAGTACGCAAGTTTGTCGCCCGATGCCGCCCGCACGCGGGCGCGCGAGATCTGGCGCAGCATCAACCTCAAGAACCTGGAAGAGAACATCCTGCCGACGCGTCAGCGTGCGCGCCTGATCCTGCGCAAGGCCGCCGACCACCACGTGGAATCGGTGGCGCTGCGCAAGCTCTAGGATCGTTCCGGTTCCTCTACTGCCTCTGCGAGCGCGCAAAAAAAAGGCCGCCTGGGGAGGCGGCCCGTCAAGTATGACGCTCTAGGTTCGCTCAAAGTGCAGGGAGTGCCGCTCAATGCAGAAGCGGCGTCAGGGTTTTCGCGGGATCGTCCTAGCCGCGATGGTACATGCGCCGGCCGCGAGCTGGGCTTGCGGGGCGGACGCGACCGCCGGTAGTCGCAGCCAGTGCCGGGCCGGCACCGCATGCTGCTCTATCGCCGCTCGAACCTTACGCAGCACGAACTCACGGTGGATTGCCAACAGCGGCGGCTGAGGCAATCGATGGACAGGCTCGGTAGCAATAGTTTCGGTCGGCAGCCCGATGGAAGCTGCCGGAACTTGATGCTTGCTGTGAGAGTACGCAGCAACACCGCCGCGCCAATAGGAGCGCGACGCGCCATTGGAAAGCGCGCGGGCGTAGTCCCCGGGCGAATGCGAATTGCGGTCCGAGATGGCGGAGGCGCGGTGCAGCGAGCAGATCGCGGGCGTTGGCTTCGCAGCGTTATCGGCTGCGAGGAGAGCGCCTTCGCCCCCTAGCTTGCGGCGGTCCTCGACATCACTACACTTCGGACGCCCAAAACCCACGCGCATGATCGGCATGCAATGGTCCCCATGACCTTCGAGCAAGGCTCGGATACGGCTCGAATCGCATTGGGATTATGGTGCAATGTCAGCACTTTGCCAGAGAGAATAAATGTCTTGCATCAACGAGGCGGCGCAATCGACGGGCATTGTGGCGTAAATGCCTGTCGAATTGCATCTCGCACCTATCGAATTTCCATGCGCGCGGCTGAAGCCTTCGAAGGCAGAGCGCCGTCGAGCAACAGGCATGCGCTACCGTCCCGCGCGCGGTGCGCGCAGGACGGCTAATCGGTATCAGGGATCGACGTCGGTGAAGTGAGGCAGGCAACGCAGCCGGTCAGCCGGCAAGAAGGCCTTCCTGCCGAGCGATGGCGGAGAGCGGTCGCTCGGGCCGGGCGCCGATATGGCTGATGATCTCGGAGGCGGCGAGGCTCGCGAGCCGGCCGCAGTCGGAGAGCTTCAGGTTGCGGGTGTAGCCATACAGGAATCCCGCCGCGTAGAGATCTCCGGCACCGGTGGCATCGACCACCTTTTCCACCCGCTGCGGCCGCACCTGCACCGTCTCCCTGTCGGTGACGATGATGGACCCCGCCTCCGAGCGTGTCAGTACGGCGATCTCGCATTCGCCGCGCACGGCTGTCACGGCTTCGTCGAAGGAGTTCACCTCGTAAAGCGCGGTAATTTCCTTCTCGTTGGCGAAGAGAACGTCGACGCCATTCTTCACGAGCTTACGGAAATCGGCGCGGTGACGGTCGACGCAGAATGCATCCGACAGCGTCAGCGCGGTCTTGCGGCCCGATTTGGCGGCCATGGTGCTGGCCGCGTAGAAGGCTTCCTTGGCGGCGGGCTTATCGAACAGATAACCTTCGAGATACGTCACCTTGGAAGCGGCGATCAGATCAGCGTCGACCTCGGCCGCGCCGAGTTCGGTGCTGGCGCCGAGAAAGGTATTCATGGTGCGCTCGCCGTCCGGCGTCACGAGAATGAGACACGCTGCGGTGGGCAGACCGCTCGTGGCAGGAGGAGTTTCGTAGGCGACGCCAGCAGCGCGGATGTCGTGCCAGAAGACCTTGCCGAACTGGTCGTCGGCGACGCGACCGATGAACGCCGCACGCCCGCCGAAGGAGGCGAGCCCCGCCACCGTATTGGCCGCCGAGCCCCCCGAGCGTTCGATCGAAGGTCCCATAAGGCCGTAAAGCCGATCGGCCTCTTCGGCCTCGATCAGCCGCATGAAGCCCTTGGCAAATTCGTGCTTCGACAGAAACCCGTCGTCACAGCGTCCGATGATGTCGACGATGGCATTGCCGATGCCGACAACGTCGTAGCGTGTCTCTTGCATGCACCCCCCAATGTCCCGGATCGGGGCGCACTATAGGCACCGGGCCGCATCCGACAAGCCGTCGCAGCCAGATAATCGAAAAAGTTAAGGGCCGTGCGCCGCTTAGCCGGCGCCCCTGGCGGTCGGACGGGCAGCGGTGGCGACCGCGAGGAGAAGCTCCTCCGCAATCTGCTCTTCGAGTGCCGAGTTCAGCCGGGCGGCTTTGGCCGCTTTTGCGGTCCGCGCCAGCGCGCTGGCCAAGCGCTGCGTGCTCCATAGGCGGCACTGCAGGCCGATCGCATTCTTTTGCTTGAAATGGACCGGAGGGCGCTGCTGGCGGATGATGTCCTCGAAGCTCGAACCAGCATCGATGTCGGCGCGTATGCGGTGGAGGCGCTGAAGATGGCGCTGGAGCGCCAGAATCATCATTTGCGGGCTTTCCCCCGCGGCCATCGCGCGCGCGTATTCGGCGACGGCCCGCGCCACATCGCCCGATGTAGCGGCGTTGAGCGTTCGGTCGATTGTGAGCTCGGAGGCGTCGCCCACCACCGCCTCGATATCGGCGGCCTCGATTTCCTTGCGGCCCGCCGCATAGAGCGCCAGCTTCTCGATTTCGCCGCGGGAAAGCGCGCGATCGGCGCCCATGCGGCTCAGCAGAATTTCGCGCGCATCCGCACTGATCGAAAGCCCGTGCGGCTTCAGCGTATCGCGTATGAGGCTTTCGAGATCCGCCGCTTCATCCGAATAGCAGGCGACCGCAGCCGCGTGGGGCGACTTTTCAAACAGCGCGCGCATCGCGTCGGTGGGGCGCAGATTGCCGGCTTCGACAATGAGGCTGGCTGCCAGCGCACCCTCCGCCAGCAGCGGCTGTAGGCTTTGCGCCGTTATGCGCCGGCCGGCGGTTGCCCGCACGACCTTGGACCCGCCGAACATCGGCACGGTCTGTAGCTCGATCACCAAGCGGTCGGGTTCGTTATCGAGGTCCGCGTCGTCTAGTCGGACGATCTCGCCGCTATCCCGGGCAGCGATGAGCTGTGCGAGCTTCGCCGCCCGCTCCGAGACGAGCCCTGCGTCCGTTCCGAAGAACAGCACGGCCGGAACTTTCGGCCCGGGTGGATTTAGAAACGATTGTGCTTGATGCGCCTTGATGGCGACCATGGCTGCGCACCGTTCCGCTCGTGGTGTGAAACCTATCTGCCGCGCGGAGAAGATACCCCGCCCGCGGGCGGGCTACGCGTTGCCTGAAAGGAACGCTGCGAGGCGGCCCTTCAGTTCATCGCCTACGGTCTTGGCGGCGCGGTCCTCCGCGTCCTGGCGCGCCCGCACGTTGGCGAACACGCTGTCGAAGCGCTGGAACGCGACACGGCCAAAGCTCTCGCCCTGCAGCGCCACCGAGCGGTCGGCGATGCGAACGAGGCGGAATGTGGTGTTGAGGTTATAGACGCTGCCCGACGAGTTACCGTCCGATTGCACCAGCGTAGGCGTCAGCGATTCACGGATCACGACTTCCAGGCGATAGACCGGTTGCGCGGCAAGCCCGCCGCCGGTCGACTGGTAGATCAGCTCGTTGCGCAGACGCTGGCCGACGCGCCCCGGAATCGGCGCGATCTCCACCTCGGCAAGCTTCTGATTGACGTCCGGGCCGCCGACGATGGCGCTGGACGCGTACATCGGCCGGAAGCCGGAATCACCGCAGCCGGCGAGTAGCAGCATGGATGCCGCAGCACACGCCAACGCAACCCGGATCATCCCTCGGTGGCTAGCGGCCAACATCGCCCGCCCCTCGCGCTTCGGCTTCAGCCGACGACATTCACAATCCTCTGCGGCACAACGATGACCTTTTTGACCGGCCGGCCTTCGAGCGCGCGCTGCACCGTCTCCAACTGGAGCGCCGCAGCCTCGATCTCAGCCTTGTCGGCCGT
>Ga0180223_1000245_pt1 | contig 85294 bp, 95 predicted proteins | sample eDN5th30CKraftOP_FD_151337 | JGI IMG/M metagenome (GOLD analysis project Ga0180223, IMG submission 151337) | Enriched Organic Plus compost microbial communities from Emeryville, California, USA - eDNA 5th pass 30_C Kraft OP (version 2) (version 2) ...
TGTCGCCGAAATCGGTTTCGGAATGGCCGTAGTCGATGACCAGCGCGGCGCTGCCTTGCGCGACGCGGCGGCCGAGATCGATCGCGGCATTGTCGCTGCGCCATTCGAAGACGGAGTCGACCGGCGCCTCGCGCGCCGCTTTTGGCAGCAGCACGTCGATATGCTTCATCGGCTCCGGCGCGAGCACGAACGTGAAGCGGCCGTCCTCGCCGATGCCGACGCAGCGCTCATGCCAGCCGTCTTCGGCGCGCACCGCCTGCGAGATCGGAATGGCGTCGAAGAATTCATTGGCGATAATAATGGCCGGTCCGTCCGGCACGTCGCGGATCGACTCGTACCAGCGGGTCTCGATCTTGGTGGCGGCGAGGGTCTGCTGCTGCTGCTCGCGCAATACCGGTGAGATTTCGACGAGGTCGAGCACCACGGCCGCGCGGAACGCCGGCACCACTTGCGCCGCCCGCATCGCGTCCTTCATCAAGGTGCCGCGACCGGGCCCGAGCTCGACAATGCGCACGCGAGCGGGCGAACCCATCTGCTTCCACACCGCCGACATCCAGATGCCGATCAGTTCGCCGAACATCTGGCTCACTTCCGGCGCCGTGATGAAATCGCCGCGCGCGCCGAGCGGATCGCGCGTCACGTAGTAACCGTGCTGCGGGTCGCTCAGGCACAGGCCCATGTACTGCGCCACCGGCATCGGCCCGGCGGCTTCGATGCGCCGGCGGATTTCGGCTTCGAGGGGCGTCGGCGCGTGCGCGGCGTCGTTCATGGCCGTCATGACGCCTTGGTCTGGAGCGGGTGTTTCATCGCATAGACGATGAAGCACAGCCCGGCGATGAACAAGGGGATCGACAATAATTGTCCCATCGTGGCGCCGCCCCACAGGAAGCCGAGCTGCGCGTCCGGCTCGCGAAAGAATTCGCAAGTACTGCGCGCCACCGCATAGAAGCAGGCAAACGAGCCGATGATCAGCCCCGGCTTCTTGAGCGCACCGAAGCGGATCATTACCGCCAGAAAGATGAACATGGCGAGGCCTTCAAACCCGGCCTCGTAGAGCTGGCTCGGATGGCGCGGCAGCGGCCCGCCATTGGGGAAGATCATCGCCCACGGCACATCGGCCGGGCGGCCCCACAATTCGCCGTTGATGAAGTTGGCGATGCGGCCGAGGAAAATGCCGATCGGCGCCGCCGCGCAGGTCAGATCCCCTAAAGACATGATCGGAATGCCGCGCGCGCGGGCGAATAGCACCACCGCGACGAGGCAGCCGGTAAAGCCGCCATGGAACGACATGCCGCCATTCCAGAGCTGGAATATCTCGAGCGGATGCGCGGCGAAATGCGGCAGATTGTAGAACAGCACATAGCCGATACGGCCGCCGAGGATGATGCCGAGCGTCACCCAGAGGACGAAGTCGTCGAAGTCGATAATCCTGAGCGGCGCGTTGCCGCCCCACAACCGCTCGGTGCGGATCAGGTGGCGCGAATACATCCAGCCGGCGATGATGCCGACGATATAGGCGAGCGCATACCACCGGATCGCGAATGGCCCGACCTGGACCAGCACCGGGTCGATATAGGGAAACGGTATGACAAAAAGCGGCATGGTGGCCCTTGGCAAAATATCGCGAGTCGCCCGGCGGTTTCTTAGCATGGCGCCTCTTGCGGGCCGATGACCCGCGCGCCATTGTGATGGGCAACAGGCCCCGAGGAAACCTCAATATCCTCAGCGGAGAAATCGACGATGACTCAGACCAGCAACCGGATTTTCGACGAGATGGCGCGCCTCATGAATGACGCTGCCGGTGTCGCGCAGGGCGTGCGGCGCGAGTTCGACACGTTGTTCCGTGCCCAGGCCGAGAAGATGCTGCGGGATCTCGAGGTGGTTTCGCGCGAGGAGTTCGAAGCGGTCAAGGAAATGGCCCGCCTCGCCCGCGAGGAGAATGAGGCGCTGAAGGCCCGACTCGACGCGCTGGAGGCCAAAGCGGCCAAGCCGAAAAAGGCCAAGGACAGCCCGGAAGAGGGCATGGTCTAAATCCCTGCCCCGCGAGGGGGAGGGTGGCGCCGCGCGATTAGCGCGGCGACGGGTGGGGAGCAGCCTTCGTGAAGCAGACCCCACCCGGCCGCTCGCTGGCGCTCGCGTCCACCCTCCCCGAAGACGGGGAGGGATAGGGCCGCCAGAAAATAGTCCTTTACTATTATTCCTAGCGTGACTATATTCATGATCGTCCTGCTCGGCCGGGGGCGTCATCTAGAGGGCGTCTTTTTGACGGAGCAGGCGCGGTGCCCGCGGGCCTGGCGAAACGCACGCCAGGCGCTCGGGCGGCGACGGGGCTCCGCCCGCCGGCACTAAGACCGGCTGCAAGGAGCTTGCTGATGGTGAGCGCTACCCATCGCAAGATGGATCAGCCGCCAGAAGCGCGGCCCGTTGTCGTAACGACACCGCGATGGAGCGCCGCGGGGCGCAGGCGTCCCTTCGCAAGGGATGCCCCGCACCCCCAAGGTGCGAACATCAAGAGGGCGCCTCGCGGCGCTCCATCCCCTCGGCGTTTGTCGGGGGACGGAATTGGAAGGCAGGCCCCCCCGGGCCTTCAAGAACAGGGGCGATATCGCGCGCCCGGGCCCCGAACCCCCGGTTGCCCTTTCCGGCTCCTGCCGCTATAAGCCAGCCCGAACGCGGCCCCCGGCACCCCTGGAGGCTTGCCGCGTATCGCAGGCGGCCCGCAAGTGCCGCCTTTTTCCGTTGATCTAGAAGGACTTAAACTATGGCCACCGTGCAAACTATGAAGGCGACGGTGCGCCCGAAGGCAGGCAAGGGGGCCTCGCGGGCAGCACGTTATTCCGGTCGCGTACCGGGCGTCATCTATGGCGACAACAAATCCCCCCTTTTGGTGCTCCTCGACCACGATGAGCTGAAGCAGCGCATCTATGCGGGCCGTTTCACCACGACCCTGTGCGAGCTCGATGTCGACGGCGAGAAGCATCGCGTCATCCCGCGCGACTACCAGCTCGACGCGCTCAAGGACCTGCCGATGCACGTCGACTTCCTGCGCGTGCCGGAAGGCGCCACGCTCCGCGTCAAGGTCGCGGTGCATGTGCTCAATGGCGATACCGCCCCGGGCGTGAAGCGCGGCGGCGCGGTCAACATCGTGACCCACTTCGTCAACCTCGAGTGCCCGGCCGATCGCATTCCGAAGTCGATCGACGTCGATATCGGCGATCTCGAGATCAACCACTCCAAGCATCTGTCCGACGTGAAGCTGCCCGAAGGTGTGCGCGTGCTCACCCAGGGTGATCTCACGCTGGTCACGGTCGTGCCGCCGTCGGGTTACGCCGAAGAACTCAAGCAGCAGGCCGCTGCCGCCACCGCTGCTGCCGCTGCGCCCGCCGCTGGCGCCGCACCGGCTGCCGGTGCCGCGCCCGCCGCTGGTGCTGCTCCCGCTGCCGGCGCTGCGCCGGCCGCTGGCGCTCCGGCCAAGAAGTAAGCGACAGCCGCGTTCCGGCTGTCTGTCGTCGCGAAAGATCCCGTCCCGGTCCTGCCGGGGCGGGATTTTACCAAGCGATGGCTCTTTCAACCGATCTCTTGAGGAGGCGGCAAAGCCATGCTGCTCCTTGTCGGCCTCGGCAATCCCGGCACCCGCTACGCCGGCAACCGTCACAACATCGGCTTCATGGCGGTGGAGGCGATCGCGCGCCGCCACAACATCGTGCCGTGGCGCAAACGCTTTCAGGGCGTCGCCGTCGAAGGCAGTGTCGCAGGCCAGAAGGTTTTGTTGTTGCTGCCGGGCACTTTCATGAACGAGTCCGGCCGCGCGGTGTCGGAAGCGCTCGGCTTCTACAAGCTGTCGGTATCCGACGTCGTCGTGTTTCATGACGAGCTCGAATTGCCGCCGCTCAAGGTGCGGGTGAAGGCGGGCGGCGGCATTGCCGGCCATAACGGCCTGCGCTCGATCTCGCAGCACATCGGCAACGACTATCGTCGCGTGCGCCTCGGCATCGGCCATCCCGGCGACAAGAAGCTGGTCGAGCGCTATGTGCTGGCCGATTTCGCCAAGGACGAGTGGGCCGGTGTCGAAACCCTGTGCGACATCGTCGCCGACAACGTATCGCTCCTCATCGAGGGCAAGGATTCGAGTTTCCAGAATAAGATTCATCTCACCATGACGGCCAAGGGGTTCGGCGATGACAAGGATCAGCCGGCTTCCGACGCCTGAACAGACAATGATGTGGAACTGATCTCATGGGCTTCAAATGCGGTATCGTCGGCCTGCCCAATGTCGGCAAGTCGACTCTGTTCAACGCGCTGACGCAGACGGCGGCGGCGCAGGCCGCCAATTATCCGTTCTGCACCATCGAGCCGAATGTCGGCGAGATCGCCGTTCCGGACCCGCGGCTGGAAAAGCTTGCGGCCATCGCCAAGTCGGGCCAGATCCTGCCGACGCGCATCACCTTCGTCGATATTGCCGGCCTGGTGCGCGGCGCATCCAAGGGTGAAGGTCTCGGCAACCAGTTCCTCGCCAACATCCGCGAGGTCGACGCCATCGTTCATGTCGTGCGCTGCTTCGAGGATGATGACATCACCCATGTCGAGGGCAAGATCGACCCGATCGCCGATATCGACATCATCGAAACCGAACTGATGCTCGCCGATCTCGAAAGCCTCGAGAAGCGCGTCGACGCGCTGGAGAAGAAGGCCAAGGGCAACGACAAGGAGGCCAAGGAGGCGCTCGATCTGGTCAAGCGCTGCCTGATCCCGCTGCGCGACGGCAAGCCGGCGCGCGTCGCCGAACGCAAGCCGGAAGAAGAAAAGCTGTTTCATTCGCTGGGTCTTCTGACCTCCGCGCCGGTGCTCTACGCTTGCAACGTCGATGAGGCCCATGCCGCGACCGGCAACGAGTTTTCCAAGCGCGTTGAAGCACGCGCCAAGGAAGAGGGCGCGGTGGCAGTGGTGATCTCGGCCAAGATCGAATCGGAAATCGCGACGCTGCCGGAAAGCGAGCGCGCCGATTACCTCGAGGCCGTCGGCCTCAAGGAGACCGGCCTCGACCGTCTGGTGCAGGCTGGCTACGCGCTCCTGCATCTCGTCACCTACTTCACGGTCGGGCCCAAGGAAACGCGCGCCTGGACCATCACGCAGGGCACCAAGGCGCCGGCGGCGGCGGGCGTCATCCATAGCGATTTCGAGAAGGGTTTCATCCGCGCCGAGACCATCGCCTATGACGACTACATCGCCTACAGCGGTGAAGCCGGTGCGCGCGATGCCGGCAAGATGCGGCTCGAGGGCAAGGAATACGTCGTCAATGACGGCGACGTGATGCATTTCAGGTTTGCGAATTGATCAGCGCCAGGGAAGCTGATCACGGCTAGTGTGACGCCATGACCGACAAGCTCCACTTCGAAGACTTCAAAGCCGGCGACGTCGCCATCTACGGGCCGCGCCATGTGACGCGCGAGGAGATCGTCGCTTTCGCCGCCGAGTTCGATCCGCAGCCGATGCACCTCGACGAAGCGGCAGGTGCCGCCTCGCTGCTCGGCGGGCTTGGCGGATCGGGCTGGCATGCCTGCTCGCTGCTGATGCGCATGATCGCCGACGGCTTCATTCTCAATTCGACGTCGATGGGCAGCCCGGGTGTCGAGGAGGTGCGCTGGCTCAAGCCCCTGCGCCCCGGCGTCAATCTCCGGGTCCGCGTCACGGTCATGGAAACGCGCGTGTCGAAAAGCCGGCCCGACATGGGTCTCGTCCGAATGACGTTCGACATGATCGACGATACCGAGGCGGTGGTGACGACCATGATCTCCAGTCTGATGATGGGTCGGCGCAATGCCGGGGCCGCGGCATGAAGTACTTTGACGATCTGCGTGTCGGCGATCTGCTGATGACCGGCAGCCACACCTTCAATGCGGAGGAAATCAAATCCTTCGCCACACGGTTCGATCCGCAACTCTTCCACATGGACGAAGAAGCGGCGGCGAAGTCGCATTTCGGTGCGCTGTGCGCGTCGGGCTGGCACACGGCGGCGGCGTGGATGCGGCTGATGATCGACCAGCAGCGCGAGATATTGGACGCCATGACGACGCGCGGCGAAACGATTCCGAAGCGCGGCCCAGCCCTAGGCTTGCGCGATTTGAAGTGGCTCAAGCCGGTTTATGTCGGCGACACCATCACCTACAGGTCGGAAGTGACCGAGTTGCGCGTATCGAACAGCCGGCCCGGCTTCGGGCTGATGACGATCCTGACCACAGGCGTCAATCAGGATGGCGCCACGGTGATTTCGTTCTACAGCACGACCTTCGCCGAGCGCCGCGCTGCCTGAGGCGTCAGCGCGTTTTGGTGGTCGCCTTCCGTACGATCGCCGACGGCAGCACGTCGAGATAGGGGCCGAGCAGGAAGGCTTCGCCCGAGCCCGTGCCGTACAGCCTGTCATGGGTGTCGATCATCGCGCGCACAGATTTTGCGCAGGCCGGGATGGAGTCGATGATCAGGTCGGTGATCGCCGCCGGGGGCACATCGCCGTCATAGCGCGGATCCGACGAGACCCTGCGGGCGATGCATTCGGTGGCACGCTGCACCAGCGGCAGCAGGGCCGTTTCCTTCTGGCGCGTCGATATGTCGGGGATCGGCGCCGGTGCGAAGGCGAGGTTGGTGCCGCCATCCAGCGAGATGGAGGTGGCGGGCGGACTGAGGAGAAGCGACAAACCGATCAGGGATTCGACGATCATCGGTGGAGCGGCCCCGCGAATCGATGCTGCGATAGTGGTAACGCAGGAACCGCTTATTCGCATCTCAAACCGCGCGCCCGATGCGCTTCGCGACGGCGCGCATCGGGCTAACCGATTCATTTGATTCAGCCTTTCGCGCCTGTTTATTTTTCAACGGCGCGAATTATTCGGCGACGTTTTGTGATGGGGCGCGATCGTTGCGGCGGAACGCTTTGCGCGATGCGGCGTTCTTCCGGCTTAACGAGGAGTAGACCCCAATGAAGCGCATTACCTTGCTGCGCGGCCGCCGCATGGCCGCGGCCGCCGCCATACTGCTGGCCGGCGCCGCTGCGGCCTCGGCGCAGACCACTGTCATCACCACGCAGCCGGCCACGAGCGGCGCGGTCGTCTCGACCACCGAGCGCCTGGAACTGACGCCGGTACAGCGGCAGATCATCTACCGCACCATCGTTCGCGAGCAGGCGGCCCCTGTACAAGCGACGACCGAGTACCGCGTCGGCACGCGCATTTCGCAAGGCACGACCCTTTATGCCGTGCCGCAGGAAATTGCGGTCGAGGTCCCGGCCATCCAGTCTTACAAGTATATGGTCGTGAACAACCGCGTGCTGCTGGTCGATCCGGCCACCAGTCAGGTCGTGGCAGAAGTGGTGGACTGATCTCGGCCGGTCAATCCGGGACATCGGACCTTCCAATGGGCCGTCCGCTGCGGGCGGCCCATTTTTATGCCGCGATTACAATAGCGGGGCACAGGCACGGAACTAGTGTCATCGCGCAGACTCTGGATTTCCCCGCTCGACGGGGTCATAGTACCGGCCAGGGAGTTGCTGGCGATGTCGATGATTAACTACCGGGCGCCGTCCGAGCTGTTTCCGAGCCGGAGCCGCAAGTCGCGCCGGCCGATCGGCTACAAGCGCTTCCCCACCGCCGCCGAAGCCATCCGCTTTGCCATCGAGGAATTGCCCCCCGAATTGCTGCTGGGGGCCTATCTTGAGGTTGAGGAAAAGCGTTTTGATGGCAATGGCATCCGGCAGCTATACGACAGCACCGACTACCCTCTGCCGCGCAAATCCGTGCGGGCCGGCAAAGCGGCCGCCAACTAGCCCGTTAACCTCCCATTCGGATTTTTGGCTTTCCCCTGCAGATATGTGATCTGCATCATGGAACGGCCATGCTTTAGCCGTGTTTACTACGCGATAAGATGGCCCCCCGCGATTACCGCGCTGGGCGTTCTGACAACTCGAAACCGGATCTGGAGACGCGGCCGTGGCCGATCGTAATGCTCTTGGAAAAATCGGCCTGATGTTCGTTGCCGCGACCCTTTTCGTGATGATGATGGGCGCGGTCGTGGTCGCCGGCCATCTCACCGGGCGGGCCCATCTCGACGATGATGCCGGGGTCTTCGGCACCGCCATGAGCGATAGCCGCTAAGCCGCGCCGGCAGTCAGGCTGGCCCTGATCGGCCCGATCCGACAAAAAAGAACCCCGCGCGGCGGGGTTCAGTTGTTGGGAGGAGTGTCCGAACGGACCTCTTCCTCCGCATTGGCGCGGCAGGACCTGTCGCCGGCGAATTCCATCACTGTACAGCCGCTGACGACGAATCAGTCAGTCACGGACCCTGCACGTTAACGCCGCAAGCATCGGCGGCGGAGGTTGCGGGATGTGTGTAGGCCTGACAATCCACAATCTTGAGAGGTGGTCTCTGGGCCCACACGTGCCAGTCTGCAGCCCGCCGGCGGTTCAGCTCGCCGAGCGATGGCCCTGCGGCGGCCGGGTCGGGTCACCGCGCCACTGCTTGAGGCTGTCGCCGATAACCTGCATCGCGGTCATGGCAGCGTGGTTGAGGCTGGCGTAGCCAGCCACCTCCCGGGTGACGCGGTCGCCTTCCTGCCGCAGCATGTCGCGGACCCCCTGCAGTTCCAGAATGACGCGGTCGATCTCGTCCATCGACTGGCTGGAGACGCGCCGGATCAGCGTGCCGAGGTTGTCAGCAACCACATCACCGCCAGGCTCGCCTTCGCGTGGCCGCCGCGCCACGTCGCGGCGGACGAATTCGCGGATCTCGCCTTCGAAGGCGTTCGCTGCTGCCTGATCGATTTCGCCGAGCCGTTCAGGCGCGCGCGGCGGTGCGAAGCGTTCGGGCCCCGGTTTGTCCGCGGACTTGTCGGCACCGAAACGTTCGGGTTTCGTCGTGGTCATGATCAACTCCTGCACAGGCGCACGCGCGCATGAATCCTAAGAAGACGAGGATTGCGACATGTGAAGCGGGCGGGGTTTGGGCCGCCAACGGGCGGGAATAGGGCGGAGGGAACTCCGGATGTCTAGGCCGCGCTTGTCACCAGTTGAATTTCGCGCGGGCGCTGACAGAGCGGCTCTCGCCTTCTTTGCCGACATCGTAGATCGATGTCGATACGCTTAACGGCCCGTAAAGTTTCTGCTCGGCGCTGAGCGTGTTGTGCGTCAGCGGATCGGTGCTGCTCGCCGACACGCCGGCGCCGAACGTGGTGCCGGTCGCGAGAATATTGACGCGCGCGGTGTTCTCCTGGCCCCAGACGCGCGATGTCGTCGTGCCGTCGGACGCTGGCAGGGCCATCATCGGGATGTCGGACGTCGTCATGCCGCGCCCAAAGGTTTCCGTCATCGACGTGCGGCTCTGCAGCGTCATCGACAGATTGCTGCCGATCGGCATCGACCGCTTCAACGTGGTTGCGAGCAGACCTTGCTCGCCCGCCGGGTTCACACGTGCATCGACGGTGGCGATCTCGTGCACATCGACCGAAGCCCAGGCGGCATTGGCACCGCGCGCGTTGCGCTGGACACGCAGCGGATTGTCCGGCGTCCAGCCGGCATTCGCCTCGGGCACCATGCCGAGTTCGGCGCCGAGCCGCGCCTTCCAGCCGCCGCTTTCGGGCGCGATCGGTTGTTTGAAGACGACGGCGCTGACGCCGTCGGCGTGCTTCGTGCGCGACACTTCAAGATGGTCGGATTTCAGGTGAGCGGCCTTGCGCGCTCGCAGCGCGCGCGCCGCTGCGCCGGGATCGTGCGCATCGAACAGCAGTGCCCGGCCGAGCCGGTCGCGCTCTTCCGCGCTCAACGGTTGGTCGGAGACATTGCCGTCAAGACCCGCGACAGGCGGCGGCAGATCCTCGACCTGGACGGTCGGGTCGGGAGTCTCCAGGAAGCTCCAGGCCGAAGCGTCGACCGAGCCATACACCTCACCGCTCGGCGCCGCATGGCCGATGTCGGCGGCGGCCTGGGCCTCCCCGTCACGATAAATCCCTTCGGCGCGAAGCGGCGTCGCGGCGCACAGCAATGCAACGGCAATCAGCGGGCCGACTGGGCTCGTTGAGCGACGCATTGCGAAATTCCTTTAGGCTCCGGGGAGTGTGCCTGATGGCCGACCAGGTAAGGATGCCCGGAAACTTTGGCAAAGGTGTGGTCGCCAAGCCCGCGCCGGGCACGACCCACGACAGGTCTCAGGATGCCGGTTTGGTGTCGGCGCGTTGCCGGGGTTTCGGCGCGGCGGCGGTCTCGCGAGCGTCGGGCTTCGTGCTGCTGTCCGATGTCTTGAGCTTCTTGTCGATGCAATCGTTAACGAAATCGGCGCGCGCCTCGAGGCTGGCCCCGGCTCTCGACTTTTCGACCATCGCCCAGCAATCGATCGCGGCCTGGGCCCGGGTTTTCGGTCTTTCAGCTTGTCTGACTTCCTGCCGCGCCGGAGCCTGAGCGCTGGCGTTCGCTTGGGCACCGCTGCTGTAGGCGACGAGCTCGGACAGCGGGTTCGACGGTCCGCTATTGGTTTCGCAGCCGCCGAGCAGGCCGGCAGCCAGACCGAGCAGAGCGAGAGCGCCGATCTTGCGATGTGACTGACACGCAGAGCGTTGATGGCGCATCGTCAGAATCCGGTTGGGCCTTCCGCGGGCGAAAGCAAAGACGCGACGGTGATTCGCATGAATGTCGCCATGTTGCTGAAAAAAACCGCTCCCGGCAAGAGTCCCTGAAGTGTCGCCGGCGTCGCATGATCGACCTCATGACCAAACCGGCAATCCGGTCTAGGGTAGTAGCAACATGATCGGGGAGAGCGCCATGTCGAACATCGTCTGGGACCATATCCATCTGCGCACGCCGGATGTCGAGGCGACGGCGCAATGGTTCGAGCGGATGCTCGGCGCCGAGATTCTTCGATCCACGCAGCAGGGCGCACCGCGCGTCGATATCAAGCTCGGCGGCGCCATGATCTTTCTGGCGCCAGTGAAACCCGGCGATGGCGTCAACCCACCGCCGGTGACGCCCTATCAGGGCCTCGACCACTTTGGTTTTCATGTGACCGACGTCGACAAGGTGGCCGCCGATCTCAAGGCCAAGGGCGTCGAGTTCACGATGGAGCCCAATGTGCCGCGTCCGGGGATCAAGATCTGCTTCATTCGCGGCCCCCAGGGCATTTCAATCGAACTGCTCGAGCGCGATGCCAAATACGTTTGATTTGGAGCGATTTCACCTGTGCGGCACGCAGGGTGCAATGCGCGCTTCCACACGTCTTTTCGCCGCAGAATGAAGGGTTGCCATGGGCCGCCACGGCCAGTAAATCCGTGCCGGGGCCGATTGAGAGAAGGCGGATTGGGGTAATGAGACATCGGACGCTGGCGGTTGCCGTCCTCGTACTGCTCGCAATTCCGAATGCCGCATTTGCCAGCGCGAAGCTGGAACGTACGCTCAAGCTGTTGATGCCGGCCGACCGCATGGCGCAATTGTGTGACGCCACCGCCATGGCGCATATCCGCAAGGATATGGCCAAGTTTCGTCCTGATCGCGCGGTCGCGAACGCCACGGTCGATGTAGTCATTGCCGGCAACAAGCTGGAAGCCAAAGGCGGCGCGTTCCGCAGCCGCGGCAAGTGGTACTCGTTGAGCTACACCTGCCTGACGAATGACGAACACCTCAAGGTGCTGTCGTTTGAATACAAGGTCGGCGACGAGATCCCGGAAGAGAAGTGGGCGGGTTACGGCCTCTGGCAGTAGAGTTTCATGACTCTGGTTTGATCTGCATCATCGCCGCTATCGCGCCAATGACAACCGGCACGGCGAGCCCCCAGAAACCGATTTTCCAGTAGAGCAAAGCCGACACCGCGCAGCCGGCGGCGAAATAGAGGATGCTGGCGGCCAGCCGGCGCAGCCGTGTGCGCGTGCTCGCGTCATTCTGCGTTGCGCCGCCGACAATGAGATCGATGAAGTCGATGGTCGCCTGCGTGGTCGAGCCGGTCATCAAGGTTGATGGCGGCTGGTTGGCAAGATGAACACGGTGCACCGCGTTTTGCAGCGCCATCGCGGCGATGCCCGAAAAACCGGTGAGCAACGCCGCAGGACTGTCGGCATTGGCAAACGGACCGAAGACGACGGCTGTCACGAAGAACGCGGCCAGCAGCAGCACCATGGCGCTCAACAAAGTCGGCAGTACGGGTGTGCCGCGTCGGCGCAACGCATTGCCTGCGAGGCGCGCCAGCGCGACGACAAGAATGAATTCGGGAAGAGCCAGCAGCTTGCCGACAATGCCGTGACTGCCTTCAACGAGCGCGGCGGCGAGCGTGACGAAATTTCCGGTCACGTGTGCGGTGAACAGGCCCTGCAGTCCGAGAAACCCGGCGGTGTCGACGAAGCCGCCGTTGAATGCCAGCAGAGCGGCGAGCGTTCCCGGGCTGCCGAAAATCTTCATCGCCGTTCCTGATGCGGATGGTCCGGGCGATCCCGGCGCGATGGATGCCGGTAAGGCTATTTGGCGTCCTTGACCGTCGTCGTCGGGCGATCGCTGCCGCTCGCGGTCTCGCTGTGCCACTTGCCCTTTTCGTCTTCGTATTCGATTTCCTCGGTATGGCCCGGCACGATCTGTTCGGCGGCGGCGCGCTTGGCGGCTTCGAGGGCCGCGCCATGGGTTGGGTAGGGCTCCGAGAACACGCCGTTGACCTTGTAGGCCCAGCCGCCGTCATGTTCGACGATTTCATAAGTGACGTTGGTCATGAGACGCTCCGCGATCATATCGTTGTGCTGCGGGTAAATTTAAGTGGACGCCGCCGGATTGTACAGGCGGCATCGGGCAGGCTACAGGCCGTGCTCGCGTTTGATGCGGTCGATATATTCGGTCACATGGGGCGGTAATTGTCGCAGCCCCTGTGCTCCGGCCGCCGACAATACCGGACGCAGTCTGGAACCGGCGAGGAATGCCGGTTCGCGGTCCGGCGGGATAAGCCGGTCGAACACGAGCACTATCAGCACCGCGACCAGTACGATACGCACGGCGCCGAGCAGGGCGCCGGCGGCCCGATCGAATGCGCCGACATGCCCTGTCACCTGTCCGACGGCGCCGCGCATCAGCGCCGCCAGCAGGAAGCCGACGATCAGGAAGATCGCGAACAGCACGATCGGCGCCTGCGCCTGGCCGAACTGAAACCGTTCGTTCACCCACGGCAGAATGAGCGGCAGCAGCATGATGGCGGCCGGCGCGGCGACCGCGTAGCCGAGGATGGTGGCGAGGCTGCGCATGAGACCGGTGCGGAAGCCGGTCACGATCGCGACGATGAGACTTAGAACGACAACGCCATCGAACAGGTTGAACGGCAGGTCGGTTGGCATTTGGATTGTCCGGATCGAGGTCGTGTCGGGCGGTGTCTATGCTACGGCGCGGCGTTGGCCAAGACCAGTGCGCCGCTGCACGAGAGCGGCCTTCCATAGAGACAGTCAAGTTTGCGTGACATTATGATGATGGCGAGCCGCATCGTCTCATCCAGATTGGCTTGGCCGCCGCTCATTGGCTACACTGCCGTGACAGTTCAGCAAGAGCAGGCGAGGAGATCGGCCATGGCGTTTACGGTATCGAGCAACAGCTTCAAGGACGGCGACTATCTGGCGCTGACCCATGCCGGTTCGCCCGATCATGGCTTCGGCTGCAAAGGCGACAACAAGTCGCCGCATCTGAAATGGTCGCCCGGTCCGGCGGGCACCAAGAGCTATGCCGTCACCTGCTACGACCCCGATGCGCCGACCGGCTCCGGCTTCTGGCACTGGCTGGTGGTCAACATTCCGCCGGATGTCACCGAACTGGCGCTCGGCGCCGGCAGCCCGGGCGGTACGTTGCCAAAGGGCGCACTGCAAACCCGTACCGACTACGGCTTTGCCGGTTATGGCGGCCCGTGCCCGCCGGAGGGCGACCATCCGCACCGTTATCTGTTCACGGTGTTCGCCGTGAACGAGGTGCTGGGCGTCAAGGAAGATACGCCCGCGGCGCAGATCGGCTTCAATCTCAATTTCAAGACGCTCGCCAGGGCGAGCATCATGGGCCTGTTCAAACGCTGAAGCCTCAATTGGGGATGCCGTGGAACTTTCGGCGCGCCGGCGTATTATGGCGGCGCGCCGACTCAGTGCCGTCGCGAACAGTGCGACGGGCATCGGCATGCCCAAGGAGACTTCCCCTATGACAATCCGTGCAAGCTTCCGCGCCGTGATGGTGGCGTTCGTCGCGCTTCTCGGTTTCGCGTTCGTGTCCGCCGCTCACGCCGATAGCGGCCGCGTTCATATCCGCATCGTGAAGGCCGGGTTCATTGTCGGCGGCTCCGGCGGCAGCGGCACGCTCACCTTCCAGGGCCGCAAGTATCGTCTCGGCATTGGCGGCGTGAGCTATGGCTTCACCTTCGGTGCATCCGAGACCAATTTCTACGGCACGGTGTCGAATATCCGCCGCGCCTCGGACATCGAAGGCGTCTACGGCCAGGCCGGCGCCGGCGCCGCGGCGGTGCGCGGCGCGCAGGGCGTCGTGCTGACCAACCAGAAGGGTGCGGTGCTGACCCTGACCGGGCGCCAGGCGGGCCTGATCATCAGCGCCGACCTCAGCGGTCTGGTGCTGACGCTGCGCTAAAGAACGGATCACGGCGAAGCGGGCGGGCGGCGGCAGCCGCGCCGCCCGTTTTGCTGCGCGGCAGATATAGTTGACAAAGTCAAATAATGGCGCGAACGTGACCGCCATGTCAGAACCGCCGGCTGCACCGCAACGTTTAAGCATCGCCGTCGTCGGGCTTGGCGGCATTGGCGGCACCGCCGCTGGCCTGCTGGCGCGCACCGGGCTTCACGATGTCATTGCTTGCGCGCGCAGGCCGCTTGAGCGGCTCACGGTCGAAGGCCCGGACGGCGCCTTCGAGGTGGCGCTGACGGCGCTGACCGATCCTGCCGATGCGAAGCCGGTCGACTGGGTCCTGCTCTGCACCAAGACGCACGAGACCGCCTCGGCCGGGCCGTGGCTGGAGCGACTGTGCACGCCGGCGACGACGGTCGCGGCTTTGCAGAACGGCATCGACCACGTCGAGCGAATTGCGCCTTATGCCAACGGCGCCGCGATCGTGCCGGTGCTGGTCTATTACAACGGCGAGCGGCTGGCGCCGGACCGCGTGCGCTACAAGCCGATGAGCGCCAACGAGCTTGTCGTGCCGGACGACGAGGGTGGCCGCGCCTTTGCCGCGCTGATGAGCGATACGCCGCTGCATGTTCTGGCGAGCGCCGATTTCATCACGCTGAAATGGCGCAAACTATTGCTCAATGCGGTGGCCAACCCGGTGACGGCGCTGACCTTGCAGCGCTTCGCGGTGTTCCAGCGGCCTGACATTCAGGACCTGTGCCTGGCGATTCTGGACGAGACTGTCGCGGTGGCGCGGGCCGATGGCGCGCGGCTTCACGACGACGAAAGCCAGCGTGTCATGACGATGCTCGTTGGCTTTGCGCCGCAACTGACGACGTCGATGCACATGGATCGGGTTGCCGGAAAGCCCTTCGAGGTCGAGGCGCTGACCGGCGCGATCGTCGCCGCGGGCGAGCGCCACGGCATCGCGACGCCGCTCAACGGTCTGCTGCTGACTTTGCTGCGCGCAATCAGCGAAGAGAATGCGAGGTCTCAGACCTAAGGTGCGCTCGATACTTTGAGAATGTCGATCAGTTTGCGATCGCGCCACTTCTGCAGATCGGCGATGGAGCGGTTGCCGGCTTCCTCGGCGACGCCGTCGATGATGAGCTGCTTGTAGTCGAGAATGCGCGGATTGCGCATGTCGTCCATCCAGGTTTGCAGCGCCGGCGTGAGGTGGTTCATGAAGTGAGTCATGCCGCCTTCGCCACCGGCGAGATGGAAGGTCAGATGTGGCCCCATCAGCGCCCAGCGCAGGCCGGGGCCGTAGGCAATGGCGGCGTCCACATCGGCCACCGAGCAGACACCGTCGGCGACCAGACTCACCGCCTCGCGCCACAGCGCCGCCTGCAGGCGGTTGGCGACGTGGCCCTTCACTTCCTTCTTGATGTGGATCGGGTGTTTGCCGATCGCGCGATAGAACGCCATCGCCTTGTCGACCGCATCCTTCGACGTCTTCTCGCCGGCGACCACCTCGACCAGCGGAATGAGGTGCGGCGGGTTGAACGGATGGCCGATGACGCAGCGTTCGGGATGCGCGCATTTCACCGTGACGCGCGAGATCAGGAGACCGGACGAACTTGAGGCGATGACGACATCCGGCGCGGTCGCGGCGTCCATCTCCCTGAAGGTCTCGATCTTGATGTCTTCGCGCTCCGGTCCGCTTTCCTGCACGAAGCTCACGCCCTTGCAGGCCTCCGCCGGCGAAGCGTGAAAGGAGAAACGATCCTGGCTGGCGCCGGGAACGACCCAGCCCAGGGTCTCGAGCGTCGGCCAGGCGTTGGCGATGAAGCGCCGCGCGAAGGCCTCGCCCTGCGGCGACGGATCGGTGGCGCGCACGTCATAGCCTTGCGCGAGGAAGATCGCGGCCCAGCTTGCGCCAATGGTCCCGGCTCCGACGACGGCGACGGCTTTCGACATGAACGACACTCCTGCTGAATGAGATGCGAACGATCAGATGGTACGGTAGCCGCCATCGGCCATGACGATGGTGCCGGTGACATAGGACGACATGTCGGAGGCGAGGAACACCGCCGGGCCGACGATATCTTCCGCCTTGCCGAGACGGCCGAGCGGCGTGTGATCGGTAAAGATCTGTACGACCTCCGGCCGTGTGGTGCGCATGGTTTCGGTAAGCGGCGTTTCGATCAGGCCGGGGCCGATGGCATTGACGCGTACGCCGTCCTTGCCAAGTTCGGCCGCCAGCGCCTTGGTGAAGCCGAGCACGCCGTGCTTCGAGGTCGTATAGGCCGCCGAGTTCGGGGTGCGTACGTGCACGAAGGACTGGATCGAGCCGATATTGACGATGCGACCTTTGCTGTCGCGCAGCGCCGGCAGGAAGGCCTGTGTGACATTGAGCACGCCGTTGAGATTCACGGCCATGATGTCCTGCCAGTCCTTGAAGAAGACGTCGGCGTCGGCGGCGATGGGATTGCGGCGGTTGATGCCGGCATTGTTGACCAGGATCGACACCGCTCCGAACTCGTGCGCGACTTCCCTGGCGGCGGCGAAACAGGCCTCGCGCTGGCTGACATCGACGGCCAGCGCGACGGCGGTGCCGCCTTCCGCGGCGATGGCGGCGGCGGTGGCGGCGGCGGCGTCGCCGTCAACATCGAGCACGGCAACACGCGCACCTTCGCGCGCGTAACCGATAGCGATGGCTTCGCCGATACCGGAGCCTCCGCCGGTCACGACGGCCACATGATTCTTCAACAGCCCCGGCATTGCGCTTCCCCCTTTGTGTCTTTGGATCGGAGGATAGCGTGCCGGGCCGTGCTTGCGCTACTGGTGCTGGACAATCACCCTGGTGCCGACGGGCACGCGCGAATAGAGGTCCTGAATGTCCTCGTTCACCAGCCGGAAGCAACCGGACGACACCGCCTGGCCGATGGTCTGCGGCGCATTGGTGCCGTGAATGCGATACACCGTCGTGCCGATGTACAATGCCGCGGCGCCCATCGGATTGCCGGGACCGCCGGCCATGAAGCGCGGCAGATAAGGCTGGCGCTCGATCATCTCCGGCGGCGGCGTCCAGTCCGGCCACTCCGCCTTGCGCGAGATTTTGTGCACGCCGCCCCACTGGAAGCCGTCGCGGCCGACGCCGACGCCGTAGCGCAGCGCCGTCTGGTTGTCCTGCACGAGATAGAGGAAGCGATCGGCCGTGTTGACGATGATCGTGCCCGGCGGATAGTCGCTGCGATAGAACACCGGCGTGCGGCGGTACTCGGGCGGCAGTTCGACATCGCGTCCGGTGTCGTCGACGCCCGGAGCAGGCTCTTCCATGGTGATCGGATAGGTGCGGCCGAAAGGCTGCGCGAAAGCGGGCAGGGCGATGGCGCTCAGCACCGCGGCTGCGACGGCAGTCTGTGAGAAGATGCGAGCCATGAGCGGACTCCTCCATTCCAAGAGTCATTACGGTCCGGACCATAGCACATCGCGCCGCGATGGCGTTTGTGACGATTGACACATCCGCGCCGGTCATATTGGCGCAACAAGCCGCGTTGACGTATAGAAAGTGCATTCTCCGGCCAGCGCCGGAGCGAAGGGGCGACGACATGCGAATTTTCACGATGGTACAGCTGTGCGCGCTGAGCGCATTCACCGGCGGCGCGTTGGCGCAACTGGCGGCGGACATGAAGCTCGAGGATGCCGGCTTTGTCATGCGTCCGGCCAACACTGCGCAGGAACTCGAGCATATCAAGAAGCTGCCGGCGCGGCGCTTCATCGCGCGCACCAAGAACGGCCAGCGCTACTATCTCTACGCCGATCCCGATCTGTGCAAATGCGTGTTCCTCGGCAATGCGATCGCCTTCGAGGCCTATCGCGACATGCGCAAGCGCCTGCAGCAGCCCGACGCTGTTCCGGGCTCTGGCATCAACACCACGGACGTGCTCGCGACGGAAATGGACGGCGACGTTTCCGGCCTGATCGACGACGGCAACATCCTCGACTGGAAGTTCTAGAGGATCACGCGCAGTCGGGTGACGATTCTGCGCGTGCCACGGCGAGCGGTGCGCGTCGTGCGCAACGCTTTTATGATTTTCTCTTGTCCAATTCATCGCGCATGGCGATGAGCCGGTCGAGTTCGTCCTGCTGCTCGGCAATGCGGTTGGATGCGCGCTCTTCGTCGGCCGCCCCTGAGAACGCCGCCGCCTGCTCGGTCAGCTGCCGGATGTTGTCGCGCAGGATGGCGATACGGTCGTTCAGCTCGTCACGGGACAGGGTCGGTTCGTTCGGCATCGGTTCCTCCGTATTCGCCTTGATTATAGGCCGGTCTGCGTTCTGTTTGTCACGGCCGCCGCCGGCCTGTCACTCCGGGATTGCCCGGAGGCGCCCCCGGCTTGCCTCATCCCTCTGGCCCCGTTAAAGAAAACGGAGCTGGGGGAAACCTATGAGTATGCGTGATCGCGTGATTATCGCCGGCGGCGGCATTGGCGGGCTGGCGACGGCCCTGACCCTGCACCAGATCGGCGTTCCTTGTGTCGTGTTCGAAGCGGTGCGCGAGATGCGGCCGCTTGGCGTCGGCATCAATATCCAGCCCAACGCCGTGCGCGAACTCTACGACCTCGGCTTCACCCAGGCGGATCTCGACCGCGTCGGCGTGCCGTCCAAGGAATGGGCGCTGGTTGGCCTCAATGGCAACGATATCTATTCGGAACCGCGCGGGCTCGGCGCTGGCTATAAGTGGCCGCAGTACTCGGTCCACCGCGGCCTGTTTCACATGATGCTGTACGACGCCGTGATCGCCCGGCTCGGCCGCGACGCGATCCGGCTCGGCAGCCGGGTCAACGGCTATCGTAAGACCGCGGACGGCGTGATCGCGATGATCGAGCATCCGGACGGCTCGACGGAGGACGTGCAGGGCGCGCTGCTGATTGCGGCCGACGGCATCCACTCGGCTATCCGCGCGCAGATGCATCCCAAGCAGCCGCCGATCCACTGGGGCGGCGCGGTGATGTGGCGCGGCACCACCAAGGGCAAGCCGATCCGTTCGGGCGCGTCGTTCGTCGGCCTCGGCACCCACCGCGAGCGCGTGGTGTTTTATCCGATCTCGCATCCGGATCCTCAGACGGGGCTGGCGACCATCAACTGGATCGCCGAAGTGACGTTGGACAACAGCGATGGCTGGAAGCAGGCCGGCTGGTTCCGTCAGGTCGAGATCTCCGACTTCGCGCATCACTTCGATGGCTGGGTGTGGGACTGGCTCGACGTGCCGGCGATGATCGCGCAGGCCGATTGCGCCTTCGAAAATCCGATGATCGATCGCGATCCGGTCGACACCTGGAAGGACGGCCCGGTGGCGCTGCTCGGCGATTCCGCGCATGCGATGTATCCGACCGGCTCCAACGGCGCGAGCCAGGCGATCATCGACGCGCGCACGCTCGGCGCCTGCATGATCGAGCACGGCGCGACGCCGGCGGCGCTCGCGGCCTACGACAAGATGCTGTGCGGGCCGATCTCGCAGCTCATTCTGCGCAACCGCGGCGCCGGACCGTTCGGCCTGCTCAATCTGGTGGACGAGCGCTGCGGCGGCACCTTCGACAATATCGACGACGTCATTCCGCCGCAGGAGCGCGCCGACTTCATGGCCGGTTACAAGGCCGCGGCGGGCTTTGCCATCGAGAAGCTCAACGCCGCGCCGCCGACCATCGCGCCGGGCGCGCAAGCGCGGAGCACGGCGGAAGTCTGACCGCGCGGGCAGCGCGCATGTGAGGAGACGCATCGCATGTCCTCTTATCTCTGGCCGCTCGCGGGCCTCGCGCTCGCCAATCTGCTCGGCATCATCAGTCCCGGACCGGCATTCCTTATGGTCAGCCGTGCCGCCGCCGGCCGCAGCCTCGGCGTTGGCGTGGCGCTCGGTGCCGGCGTGGCGATCGCGGCGACGATGTGGGCCGCTGCGGCGTGCTTCGGCATTGCGCTTCTGATGACGCAGTTCGTCTCCGTGTACGGCATTATCCAGCTCGCCGGCGGCGCGTACCTTATCTGGCTCGGCATCAGCGCGTGGCGTCACAGCCGCGACCCCATGCCGGCAGGGCAGGCCGCCGCGACGCCGGGCGCACGCGATGGCATCGCGCGCGCGGTGCTGACGGGCGCCTGGCTCAGTCTCGGCAATCCGAAGATCATCATTTTCTTCTCCAGCATTTTCGTCGCCCTGTTGCCGCCTGACGCGCCGGTGTGGGTGCGGCTCGTCGCCGTGGCCATCGTCGGCGTGCAGGAAGTGTCGTGGTACACGATCGTCGCTTTCGTGTTCTCGCGGCCGAAGGTTCAGGCGGCCTATGCGCGGGCCCGCATTTGGATCGAGCGCGCGCTCGGCACGGTCCTGATCGGTCTCGGCACGCGGATCATTGTGGCGGTGAGGCTGTAGGGACGCGCGTCATCGCCCGCATTGTTTGATCGGCCCCGGGCAGGCCGCAGGCCCAAGTCCCCTGGATTTCGCTTTCGCTCATCCGGGCTACACGCTCTCGATAAGACGAGGGCGCGCGGAACGCCGGGGCCCGAACAGCCCCGCAGCCTCGTGTGAGTGTGGGTTAGAATTCACACGAGTTAGTCACCACGAGATTGCCGGATCCCCGGCGTCCCGCGCGCGGTGTTTTTAGGTTTGCTCCGCAAGGCCCCCGGTGGACTCACGACCTTTCAGGCGGGCCCTTCTTACGTCGGGGCAGCCTATCCACCGCTGTGGGATTTCTTCAGGACGCGAGGCAACCTCCCGTTACCCCACGCCCAGTTACACTCCCCGTTGCGCGCGGTTTAGCGCGCCAGGACCGATGCGGCTTGGACCGCCGGGAGGGGAAATTTGCGCCGCATCTCCGACGCCCCGTCCCGGCCACCGCTCCCCGCCCCAGCGTCTGGAGACGCTGATCAGACACCCCTCGCTAGCAGGGGCGGGATGAATGGGAATATAGGGCTATGTCGAGACAGGAGTCAATAGTCCTAGGAATATTAATTTCATCGGCGACCTCCTGCCAAAGCTGTCGTCCCGGGCGACGGAGCGATAGCGAAGGAGACCCGGGACCCATAGCCACCGCGCTATCGAGAGCACGGGGCGTATGGGTCCCCGCCTTCGCGGGGACGACGTTGGCTCAGCCGCTAACGGGAACCCGTCTCCCGTCCGGCCGTTCTCATCCTGACTTCAGCGAAGGGATTGTCACAATGGGATTTGAAGGAGGCCTGCTTGGCCTGATCATTCTGGCGGCCGACATCTGGGCCATCATCCAGATCATGAAGAGCGGCCAGACCAGCGGATCGAAGCTGTTCTGGATCCTGCTGATCATCCTCCTGCCGGTGCTCGGCCTGCTGATCTGGCTGCTGGCAGGACGCCGCTAACGCAGCGCAGTGGTCTCAGCGCTCGGCAATGACGTCGCTGGCGCCGGCGGCGCCCATATAAACAGCAAGGATGCGCACCGGCACCGTGCCGGTATTGACGCCGGCATGGGTGACGGCCATCGCCTCCATCAGGGCATCGCCGGCGCGATAGACGCGCTTGCCCTTGTCGCCATAGTCGACCGTCAGTTCGCCGTCGAGAATATAGGCGAACATCGGCACGCCATGGCGGTGCGCGATGGTGCGCCCGCCCGGCGCCAGCGTGACGATCGAGGCGGTGACGCGCGCATCCCCCGACGGATAACGAATGGGCTCGCCGACCACGGTCTGGCCGGTCGAGAGCAACGGCACGGCGGGATAGGACGGCGGCGCGGAATCGGCGCGGGCGATGGCGGCAGGCGCGAGCAGCGCAAGACCATAAGCAAGACCGCAAGCAAGAGCGGGGCGGCGAGGGTGCATGAAGGACCGGATGGGTGCGAGGCAGCGAGACGACTCGAAGCCTAGCACAGGTCCGTCGCTGCGCTCAGCGCTCCTGTTCGCGCGCCCGCCGCGCCAGCTGCTGCACCCGCGTCTCGAGCGCGCGCAGCCTGGTCTCGGCCTTGAAGGCGCGCTCGCGCCAGTAGCGGGCATCGGCCTGGGCGCGGGCGATGGCCTCGTCGCCATTCTCCAGACGCAGCCGGCGCGGCGCGTATTTCAGAACGGCGGCGGTGGCGCCGAGCAGGCGATGATTCACGGCATTCTGCGGTGGCGGAACAGGGTCGGTCAGATCGGAGAAGAACGACAAGGGCGAGAGCTCCTCGTTAGGGCCGGTGCGGTGGCACAAGAACGCGGCGTCACGACGAGGGTTCCCTCCGACTGGGACGGCAATGGGCCGGCGGCATGGCGAAGCCAAGGCAGCCTTGGCGCCATGCCGGTCGCATCCGCAAGCGAAACAAACACGAAATTCCAGCGCGTCTTGCGCCTTGGCGCGGAACGGACACAGGGTGATGTCGTTAGCGCACGGGGCTGGCTGATAACGGAGAAGGCCCCATGGCTAAAGTGAATTTGGGTAAGTTCAATACGCGTACCATCGCCACCGCGCTGACCGCCGCGACGCTCGTCGCCGTCATGATCCCGGCATCGGCCAACGCCGCCGGCCGTCATCACGACCGCACTTCCGCGCAGGACGCGCGCTACGTTCGCGCCGCCTATGCCGCGGAGCCGCGCTATGAGGCGCGACGCGCCCGTGTGGCCGAGCGCAACTACCGTTACGCTCCCGAACCGGTTTATGCGGCATCGCCGTTCCCATCCGAGCCGCTGCTCTATCCGATCGGCGGCGCGGTGATCGGCGCCATCATCGGCGCGGCGGTGTGCCCGCCGTGCTCGATCGCCGGCTCGGCGCTTACCTCGGGCGGCGGCGCGCTGGTCGGTGCCGGCATCGGCGCCGTCGGCGGCACCTTGGTCGGTGTCGCCGTCACGCAGCCGCAGGAACGCTATGTGAGGTTCTAGGCGGCGTAGAAAGATTGAGGCAACACCAAGCGAAAGGCCGGGAAGTGAGAACTTCCCGGCTTGTTCGTTTGCATCGCTAGATGCGCGCGCCGCGGTTATAGGCGTCGACGAGCTGATTGTAATCGCGCAGCAGACGCGGCGGCGAACCCTCGACCATCCAGCCGGAGCCGGCGCCGCTGAGCATCATGCGGTCGCCGGACGAGTACGGCGTCTTGTCGCGAATGCGGCGCATGAGTTGCTTGGCCGTGGTGAGGAACGCCTTGGCATTGGACACGAACATCGAGCCGATCTTCTCGGGCCCGGCGGCGGAGGCAAAGGGCTCGGTGGCGATGACGATCGCCTCGTAGTCGCTGAGCGCCGCCGTGATCGCAGCAAGGTCCGGCTTGTCGGCAGTCTCGGCGCGCAACACGCGCTTGGCTTTGATCATCAGCGACTCGACGTGATAGCGCGCCTTCTTGCCTTCGGCCTGCTCGATCGCAGCCAGCTTCTCCAGCGCGCGCTTGTCGGTGACGGCCTCGACGCCGTCGCGCAGCTTCCTGTCGGCGTCGGCGAAAGCGTCCCAGGCCGCGACCAGGCGCGGATGCAGCGCCTTGCCCTTGGCCATCCTGTCGTCCTTGTAGTTCTCCTGCTGGTAATAATCGTCGGCCTCTTTCAGCAGCGGCTCGAGCTTGCTCACGGCGTCGGCATAAGCGGAGGCGGCAGCCTCCAGCTCGGCGTCGCGCGGCTCCAGCGCATTGGCCCTCTCGACATTCCTGCGGCAGTCGGACGTGTCGTAGATGGTGTAGGTGCCGTAGATGATGCGCTCCTTGCCGGTCGGGCCGTTCTTGCCCTTGACCCAGCTGAAATAGCGCTCGCGCGACTGGTACGAGCGCGCCGACAGCCGGTTGATGCAGCCGACATAAGCGTTCATCTTTTCGACAGCCGTCTTGTCGGTGCTGGTCTGGGCGACGGCGGGAAGCACGAAAGACGTTGCGACCATGCCCGCGATCGCGAGCACCAGCGCGGAACGGGACTTCATGATGCACCCCCGGGTTTGGGCCAGCCTGTCGGGGATGCTAGCGCGGCCGTGATCGAACACTGTGACGAAGGTCACAGGGCGCGGGCCCTGACGCCGGCCGTTACTTCCAGCCGGCTTCGCGGTTGCAGGCACGGTGCATCGGCGGATAGAGCCGCTCCATCTCGGTCTGCGTCACCGGTTTGTTGTCGTCGAACTGCTCGTGCATGCAGGTGCAATAGCGCTGCTTGACGGCCTCGCTCGGCGCCGGCTCGCCGGCGAGTTGCTTGACGCAAGTCCCGATCCAGACACGGTCGGCCTCGCTCAGCTTCGCGGTGTCGTCGGGGCGGAAGATGCTGCAGGCGTCAAGCAGGGCGGCGAGGGCGACGATGACGAACGATGCAGTTGTGGCGAGGCGCATTCACTAGTTCCAGCGGGGTTGCGTGATGAGGATCAGCGCGATGAACAGCGCGTAGACGACCGCCGGCACGGCGAGGATCATGAGCACGGCGGCGGCGAAGCCGCGATGGCCTTTGGCCTGCAGGGCCCAGCCGCCGCCGATGACGGCGGCGACGCCGGCGAGCAGCGCGAACCACAATCCGCCGTTGAATGACGATACCGAGCCGTCGGCCAGACCGACGACGAAGAAATAGAAGATGACCAGCGCGGCCAGCACATCGATGCCGAGCAGCGCGCGGATGAAGACTGTCACTGTTGCCCCCGAAATAACGGCAGCGAGGTTAGGCCGGGCGCGGGGCCAAGTCGAGATCGCCGCGGCGCGGGCCTAGAATTGCGCGCGGCCGGTGAGCATGCCGGTATAGCTCGTGATGTCGTCGCGCAGGATCATCTGTCCGGCGATGCCGAGCTGCCAGCGCGGCGACAGCATGTCGAGGCCGATGCCGAGCGGGAATTCGCTGCGCGTGTCCTCGGACGGCCGGCGCTGCACATCGTAGGCATAGCCGGCCGATATCCAGACGCGCCCGGTCTCGAACGGCAGGGCGAGGCGAACATTGCCGACGAGTTGCGAAGCGTCGGTAACGGCCGACGGCGTCAGCTGGAAATCGGTGGCCTGGGGGTTGATGGCTTCGCTGTAGGCCGGCCGGTTGTTGCCGCTGTAGCGATGCGACAGGCTGGTTGTCACCAGATAGCGCGCCAGCGGCAGCGTCAGCGCGGCGCCGACCGAACTGGCGATCGAGGTCGAGTTGTAACTGGTGCGATAGACCGGCTGCAGATTCGTGCCGTCGCGGGTCTGGTCGCTTGACCAGCGCGTCACCGTTAGCGACACCGGGAAGCTCAGGAACAAATAGGGCGAATAGACGCCGTAGCCGGTGACGCTCCAGCCCTGCGATTCCACGCGCATGTTCTGCGCCTCGGTGCGCGCCGACGCGCCGATGGCCGCGCCGGCGACGCCGACGACGAGCTGGTCGTTCAGCGTGAACGGCGAGGCGATGCGATGATCATAGCCGAGCTGCACCGACTGCGATGTCACCCGGCGCGACAGGCCGGGGCGGCCGTCGTCGACCTGGCCGACGCCGGCGGCGATCCAGACGCCGTTGTCGAGCGGGCGATATTGCGACAGCGCCTCGGTGAGCGCGCTCATGCGGTTGGTGAGCTGACTGGTCCCGCCAGCTTCCTGTTGCGCCAGCGCGGGCGTTGTCGCGAGAGCGGCGATGAGGGCGAGGCGGAAGCGCATGGCTTGCTTCCGCTACTGCACAGGTGGGACAGGCAGCGTGCCGCTGCCGCCGGGGATGCTGCTGCGATCACCGGCCGCAACCGGATTATTCAGATTGCGGAAGAATTGTTCGATGAGCTCGTATTCCCGGCTGCCCTCATAGACGACGCGCTGCCGGAGCTTGCCGTTCTCGATCCATTCCACGCCGTAATAGCGCCGGCCGTCGCCGCCGGTTTGTCGCTCGCCGACCACTTTACCGGAAATGCCCGGCACGGCGTAAGAAGATGGCGTTTGCGAGGGCATGGGACAGCCGTAAAAACCCTGCAACATCACCATCAGGGTCAACAGAACGCCGGCCCGATAGGGCCACGACCACCGCTTCCACGCCGTCATTGCCAGCCCCCATCCAATTCCGGACGGGCTGAGACAGTGCGGCTGTCTGCGATAGGCCCCTTCCGGTATCAGGGTGGAGGATATTACCGATAGTTGCAATGGGGGCGCGGGCGGGCTGTGGACGGGATTTGGCCCCCGTTAGTGGGATTTTACCGGACGGACATTTGAGGTGCGTCAAAGCGATTTCGCGATCGTCCTGCGCTGATGCCGAGGCCAACAACCGCCGGCATTTGGTCCGGCAGGCGCGTCTCAGGGAGCGAAACATGCAAGCGGCCAAAATCGTCGCGATGTCGGTCCTGCTTATCGTCGGCGTGGCATTTATCTGGACCACGTCAGCCACGGCAGCGGCGAAGCGCACGGTGCAGAAAGGCGAGTCTTGTCAGCAGACATGTCCGAAGAGTTCCTGCAGCAAGACGTGTAGCGGGGACAGGGAATGCGTCAGCTATTGCTCGCCGAACGACTACGCGATCTGCAGTTGCGTCAAGCCGGACAAGAAGCGCCCGCGATAGGCTGATCGGCGGCTGCGGGACTACGTTTGCCGTGGCGCCAGGCTCAGCCGGTAGAACCGCGTATCGACCGCCATGCGCGGAAACTCCGCCGGCAGCGCCTCCGCCGCGACCGCCGTGAAGCCATTCTTCTCATAGAAGCGGTGCGCCGCCAGGAACTTGTCGGTGGTGCCGAGGAAGATGTCGCGCACGCCACGCGAAGCGGCGTCGTCGAGAAGGCGCGTCAGCAGCGCCTGCGCCACGCCATGCGTGCGGCCGCGATACGGCGCGGCGACGAACATCTTGCGCAGCGCACCGCGCGCTGAGCCGATGTCCTTGAGCCCGATGGTGCCGACGACGCGGCCCTCCGCCTCCGCGACCAGGAAGTCGCCGAGCCCGGCCTGATAGAAGGACGGGATAGCGCGCAGGTCCGGCTGCTCGTCGGCGGTGATGGCGATGCCGAACTCCTCGCGCTGGATCGGCAGGATGACATCGATGACGGCCTGTTCGTCGGCCGCCTCGAAGCGGCGGATGCGGAGAGAGTTCATAGGGGAAAGGTCCGTGGGGAGGAGAATCGCGTGGCGTGTCGCAGAGGCGTAGCACCGCGGCACACCCGCCGGGAAGACGGAGCGCCCGGGTCTAGCCCGCGAGCAGAACGTCACGCAACACCAGCGCGTGGTTGTGCTCTTCGTCGCGCGCGCCATAAACCAGCGTCACCGTGCCGGCGCGGGCGAGGCTGCGGATGCGCTCCAGCGCGTCGGCGCGCGCACCGAGCTCCTTGACGTAGCGGCGGCGGAATTCGCTCCAGCGTTCCGGATCGTGGCCGAACCACTTGCGCAGCGCCGGAGTCGGCGCGACATCCTTGAACCAGTCATCCAGCGCCGCGTCTTCCTTCCTGAGTCCGCGCGGCCACAGCCGGTCGACCAGAATGCGGGTGCCGTCGCCGCGCGCCGGCGGCTCATAGGCGCGTTTCAGTTTAAGATGTGCGGCGGGGATGCGTTTGGTCATCACCTGGAGCTCCCTGCGCGGCATCGCGCTGCGCACCGCGAACGATAACATCGCGCGGCGCGCTGCCGGACATGCCGCACGCCGCAGGCTGCCATGCGCGCGCCGGAGGGCGGGGAGGTCCCCGGCGCGGGCTCGCGCACGGGCTTGCGCGCCGTGCTATAAACACCGCATGGCACGCACACCCTTCCGCGATTCCCGCAGCGAAGCCGAGAAGGCTTTCAAGCAGGCGACCACCAAGCCGGCGGATTTGCCGCCTTTGACGCCCTCCATTCCGGGCGTCAAGGAGCAGGTCACCTTGCGCCTCGACCGCGACGTGCTGGATTTCTTCCAGGCCGACGGCCCGGGCTGGCAGGAGCGGATCAATGCGGCGCTGAGGAAGGTAAGTGGGAAGTAAGGGCTTTCATGCGACGTATTGCGTTCAGTGAAGAGAATGAAAGGCCACGGTTGGTCACGTCTCGCAGGACTCAGAAATGCGCTGAGCGTTCTCCATCTGGCGTTCAATAAGTACAGTCGGAACACCGAATTCATCTGCAATGGTGATTACATCGTGACCGTCTGAAATCATCGATTTGATTTCGTCGATGGGTGCTAGCAATTCTGCCGCAAACGCTCGTCCAGCCGATTGACGACTAGCGAAATGCAATTCGTTTATTACTGATCTCGATGGCTCAGGAAAACAGGCTACGTCTCCGACTGCCCTTGCAAAGCTAAATCTTGCCGCTCCTTCTGCTTCGGCACTTGAGCCGTGATCTCGCAGATGGATAGAAACGGTCCCGTTGTGGTCGCTGCGTAGTGCGCGAACACCATCGATCTTACCCGCTGGCTCGAAGTTGTGGCTCGCACCAAATTTTCGAGTGATGTCCTTTAATGACTTAAAGCGGTCCGATCCCGAAATGTTTAAGTGCTTTCTGATTGCTCGGGCGCGCCGGTAGCCTAGCGACCATGCTCTTTCGCCCTTGCGAGCCGGCGATTTTAAAGCCACATCATGAGCAACGTCTGTCAAGCCATGAAGTGTGGATTTTCCTGTTGATCTGCTTTCCGCTTTACGTATCCAGTCAAGAAGCGTTTTTGCATCAAACGATTTGGCTCCAGCCAGAAATTCATTCAATGGCTCGTCACTAAACGTCGCGGCCGCTTCATCAATTAGCGTGGATAAGGACACATCAATATCGTAAGGGTCGCGCCCAAGGGCGCCCGCACATTCGCAAAATGCTGCCTCTTCTGGTGCCGCTCTTGAATCAACAACGCGAGCCCACCGCAAAGCGGCACTTGTTCCAATTACACCCTCTGTTTTAAGGTGTTCGAGAGTTGTTGTCACAAGGCCACTCAGTGCCTGTTCGGCCTCCTCGCGAGTCATTGTCTCGCTTGCTCCAGCCCAGAATCGTACATCAGGATTGGCATAGGTCAGTTGGAGTGCAGAAATTTCGAATGTAGAGCCGTCAAACTGAAATCTTATATCTGGAAAAGCAAACCCGGCCCGATATCGAAGAAGCGAAAATTGCTGGTCACGCGTGCCGAAAATCGTCCACCAGTCGTGCACGAGACCTTCAATAAGTGGATACATAGACACTGTGAGATAATCGAATACATCTTTTTCTCGCAGATGCATTGTCACGTTCTGATCTGCGAGAAATAGACGAAGATCAGCAATCGTTGCCTGTTCTTCAGGCGCAACGTTTGGCGCTTTTTCAATCCAATCGACCGAATATCGCAACGCACTCGTCCTCGTTGGCTGGCCAGCCTTTGTATTCCCCGGAAACTGTGTTTATGCACCAACCGCACCACAGCTGTCCGTTATCATCACGATACCAGATTTTCTTAGGGAAAACTTGATCTCCTTCGTAAAAACGGACCTGATTGTCCCGCAAAGCTGCCTGAACCCAGCAGGTCGCCTTTTTTCGGTCTTCTTCGGTAAATAGCGGACAAATCGTCGTTAATTGCTTTCCAGGTCGCCGAGCTTCGCCCCCAATTGGGACGAAGACGCCGGGTTGGCCACCCCACCAGTTTCGCGCTTTGTGCTCCGGGCTTCCCTTGTAGGACGCTTCTGAGATCTGCTGCTCAGTGAGCGGTACTCGTTTTGGAAGTTGAGGCGGCTTTCGAGGCATTTAGGTCCCCCTACGCGACACTTTATCGTGCTTTCACATCTTCGCGTAGAGGGGTGGGGTTGGTCGATAGAGGAACTAGCTAGGTTCTTCGACGGTGATTCTGCTGGCTACTAGCCTTCACATAACCGCTCACTTTCCGATAAGGTCTCACAACGCCCTATTGCTCTCCTTCACCAGCGCCGCGTTCTTGGCCGCGTGTTCGGCTTCCGATGACGAGGACGCCGCCTTCGGCGTCTCGACCTTGCCGGCGTCGATGTAGACCTGCTGGCCCATGGCGTTGAACTTGGCGCTCATCTCGGCCATGCCGCGCGCCGCGTCCGCCGCAGAGAGGCCCCCTCCCTGACCCTCCCCCGCAAGCGGGGGAGGGGAAAGGCCCGCGCCCGCCGCGCCGGTCAAGCCCAGCGCCGCCTTCTCGTTGTTGCCGAGGCTTGCCGCGTAATCGCGCACGTCCTGCGTGATCTTCATCGAGCAGAATTTCGGGCCGCACATGGAGCAGAAATGCGCCACCTTGTGCGCTTCCTTCGGCAGCGTCTCGTCGTGATAGGCGCGCGCGGTGTCGGGATCGAGGCCGAGGTTGAACTGGTCCTCCCAGCGGAAGTCGAAGCGCGCGCGCGACAGCGCGTCGTCGCGCAGCTGCGCCGCCGGATGACCCTTGGCGAGGTCGGCGGCATGCGCCGCGATCTTGTAGGTGATGACGCCTTCCTTGACGTCATCGCGGTTGGGCAGGCCGAGATGCTCCTTCGGCGTCACGTAGCAGAGCATGGCGCAGCCGAACCAGCCGATCATGGCGGCGCCGATGCCGGACGTGATGTGGTCGTAGCCCGGCGCGATGTCGGTGGTCAGCGGCCCGAGCGTATAGAACGGCGCCTCGCCGCATTCTTTCAGCTGCTTGTCCATGTTGATCTTGATCTTGTGCATCGGCACGTGGCCAGGGCCTTCGATCATCACCTGGCAGCCCTTCTTCCAGGCGATCTGCGTCAGTTCGCCGAGCGTTTCCAGTTCGGCGAATTGCGCGCGGTCGTTGGCGTCCGCTTGCGAGCCGGGGCGCAGCCCGTCGCCGAGCGAGAACGACACGTCATACTTGCGCATGATGTCGCAGATTTCCTCGAAGCGCTCGTAGAGGAAGCTCTCCTTGTGCCGCGACAGGCACCACTTCGCCATGATCGAGCCGCCGCGCGACACGATGCCGGTGACTCTGGATGCGGTCAGCGGCACGTAAGCGAGCCGCACGCCGGCGTGGATGGTGAAATAATCGACGCCCTGTTCGCACTGCTCGATCAAAGTGTCCTTGTAGACCTCCCAGTCGAGCTTGACGGGATCGCCGTTGACCTTTTCCAGCGCCTGGTAGATCGGCACGGTGCCGATCGGCACCGGCGAGTTGCGCAGGATCCATTCGCGCGTGTTGTGGATGTTGCGGCCGGTGGACAGGTCCATCACCGTGTCGGCGCCCCAGCGGATCGCCCACACCATCTTCTCGACTTCTTCTTCCACGGAGGACGTGACGGCCGAGTTGCCGATATTGGCGTTGATCTTCACCAGGAAATTGCGGCCGATGATCATCGGCTCGAGCTCGGCGTGGTTGATGTTGGACGGGATGATGGCGCGGCCGCGCGCGATCTCGTCGCGCACGAATTCCGGCGTGATGAAGGCGGGCAGCGCTCCGCCGAACTGTTCGCCGTCGGCGATCGCGGCCTGCGCGCGGTCGAGCATCGTCTTGCGGCCGAGATTCTCGCGCTCGGCGACGTAGATCATCTCCTTGGTGATGATTCCGCGCCGGGCGTATTCGTATTGCGTGACCGGCTGGCCTTCGAGCGCGCGCCACGGCTTCGGCGTGTTGGGGAAGTTGCGGGCGAGATGCTTGCCGGTGACGTTGCCGTTGTCGACCGGCTTGATCGGGCGGCCGTCGTATTCCTCGACGCCGCCGCGTTCCTTGACCCATTCGATGCGCGTGCGCGGCAGGCCCTTCTCGACGTCGATGGCGACATTGTCGTCGGTGTAGGGGCCGGTGGTGTCATAGACCGGCAGGTTCGGCTCCTTCGCCTCCGGCGACAGGATGATCTCGCGGATCGGCACGCGCAGATCGGGCGCGGCGGCCGGCGACGCATAGACCTTGCGCGAGGCGGGCAGGGGGCCGGTCGTGACCTTCGGCGTGGCGAGATCGGCGGGGGCGATTGGCTTGTTCATGACTTCAACTCCCTGCGCTGGCTTTGCGGCTGTTCGGCCACATAACCTTTAAAGGTAAGAACGCCGCCGACCCCGAGAAACAGGATCGCCAGCACGGTGACGAAGCGAGGATTGCTGGTGGCGCCGATGAAGCGGACGAGATCGGGCGCGAAGATGCGGAACACGCCCATGACGGTGAGCAGCCAGCCGAGCGCGGTGACGAGGCTGCGCCAGTCGGCGGTCCAGCGCGGATGCGCGTTGAGGATGGCAAGGCCCGCGGTCAGGCCGAGAATGCCCGACAGCGCGACCAGCGCGCTGTTGCCGAGCAGTTGCCGGCTGATCTCGTTATAGGCGGCTCCGTTGATGAGCGCGCCAATGCCGATGACGGCCATTACCGGGCCGGCGATCCGCGCGATCAAATGCGACGTCTGCATCGATTGTGTCCTGTCCCTTCGCCGGCATGACCCGGATCAGGTTCAAAGGGACTCTCTCAGCCCGGCCACCTGCCGGGCACCCCTCGGAATGGCCGTAATCTAGGCTTGCGCCGGGGCGTGTCAATCGGCCGGGCGCTTTTGTTTCAGCCCATTTACCCTCGGTTATGGCTTGGCGGCTCTAATGGTCCGGCCGCGCCGGAAATCCGCGCCGATTTCGAGGACCCTTGCCGTGGTCTACCCGTCCGCCGACGCTCAACGACCCGCCCTGGGCGTGCTGCGTGCGCTCCCGGCGCATGTCGCCTGGCCGCTCGTCGTCGCCGCGCTCACGTTCGTGATGCTGCTGGCGCTGGGCGGCAAGCTGCTCAACGACGCCGACACCTACTGGCAGATCGCGCTCGGCGACTGGATGATCGCCCACCGCGCCGTGCCGCATGTCGATACGTTCTCGTGGACGGTTGCCGGCGCGCCGTGGATTTCCAGCCAGTGGCTGGCGCAGGTGATCTTCGCCGTTGCCTATGGCGCGCTGGGCTGGAGCGGCGTCGTCATCGTGAGCGCGCTGGCGATCACCTCGGCCTTCGGCCTGCTCACTTATTATCTGATGCGGCAACTGGCACCGCTGCCGGCTTTGGTGCTGGTGATGGCGGGTTTCGTGCTGGCCGCGCCGCACATGCTGGCGCGACCGCATGCGCTGGCGCTGCCGGTGATGGTGCTATGGGTCGCCGGGCTGGTGCGCGCCATCGACGACAAGCGCGCGCCGTCATTCTGGCTGCTGCCGTTGATCGCGCTGTGGGCCAATCTGCATGGCGGCTTCACCTTCGGCCTGATGCTGATCGCGCCGGTCGCGCTCGAGGCGCTGATCCATGCGCGCGCGGACGAGCGCCTGCGCGTCGTGACGCGCTGGGCGCTGTTCGGCATCGCGGCGCTCGCTGCCGCCTGCGTTACGCCTTACGGGCCGGAGTCGATCTTGGTGACGCGGCGCATTCTCGGCCTCGGTCCGGCGCTGGCGCTGATCGGCGAATGGCAGCCGCAGGATTTCGCCCGGCCCGGCGGCTTCGAACTGGTGCTGCTCGGCGCCATCGGCTTTCTGCTGTATCGGCGCATCACGCTGCCGCCGGTGCGCATCGTCGTCGTGCTCGGCCTCCTGCACATGGCGCTCAGCCAGTCGCGCAATGGCGAGATGCTCGGCCTGGTCGCGCCGTTGTTCATGGCCGCGCCGCTGGCGCAGCAGCTCGGCCGTCGCGCGATCGGCGACGCGAAGGCGCTCTATACGGTCGCGGCCGCCACGCTGCTGCTGTTTGCCGCCGCGATGAGCATCGTGCTGCCGCTGTCGCTGCGTTACGAGCCGCGCGCCGACGTGTCGCCGGCCGGGGCGGTCGAAGCGGTGAAGGCGTCGGGCAGGACGCACCTTCTCAATTCATACGACTTCGGCGGCTACCTGATCGCGCAGGGCGTCAGGCCGTTCATCGACGGCCGCACCGAGCTCTATGGCGCCGAGTTCTTCCTGCGCCAAGACGCGGCGGTGAACCTGCAGAATGTCGGCATATTCCACGACCTGATGCGCACGCGCGACATCGACGTCACCCTGCTGGCGCCGTCAGCGCCGGCCGTGGGTTTGCTCGACCGCATGCCGGAGTGGAAGCGCATCTACGCCGACGACATTGCCGTCGTGCATGTGCGGACGGACGCCGCGCGTTAGCGGCGTCCCCGGGCTGCGCCGCTCAGTAGCAGTTGCTCCGCGACACGCGGTGATAGCTGCCATCGCGATGTTTGCGCCAGCAGCGGCCGTCGTACCAGTAGTAACGGCCGCGAGGCTCCATCTGCGAACCGATCGCGGCGCCGGCAGCGGCACCGATGATGCCGCCGGCGACAGCGCCGCCGGCCTTGCCGGTCGCAGCGCCGCCGACGATCGCGCCGATACCGCCGCCGATGATCGCGCCGCCGATGGTATTGTTCTGCGCCGCCGCCTGCCGCACGGGCACCAAGGCCAAGGCCGTTAAAACGACAGCCAGAACGCCAATCTTGCGAATCATGGATTTGACCCTCCGTAACCCCATCTGCGGAGGTTTGTAGAGCATATTCGGGCCGCCGATCAAATCACCATGAAGGCCCGCTGTTGGAGATTCGACCCGCTGCCCCCGCAATGACAAAGGGAGGTATCGCAGCGATGACGACGGCGTTGAGGCTCAGGAATACAAAGTGAGCCGGACTACATCCTCGGCAATTGCGTGACGCTCACCCGCGCCGTGCCTTCAGCCTCGGCGATGACGCGCAAGGTGTTCGAGTCGAAGGCGATGCCGTTGAGCCGCAGGCTGTTGATCGCGGTGTTCACCGTGACGCCTTCGCCGGCCTGGCGGAAGTCGGCCATTGCGTCGCCGATCTTCTTCTTGGCGTCGGCGAGGAAGGGCGTCAGGTCGATCACGGCGTTGTCGGCCAGCGCCTGCGTGAGATAGGGCATGGCCGCGCGCGCCGCAGTGCCGAGCAGGCCGTAAGCCGCTTCCGATTCCACCGCCAGCGTGATGTCGGTGAGGCGCAGCACTTGCGTCTTCGGATCGAGCTTCGGCACGCCCCAGATATCGACATCGGCCTGGGCGCCGAAGCCGAACCAGCTCTTGCGCTCGCGCGCCTTGACGCGCAGCGAGATCAGCAGGCGGTCGTTGGCCGCGGCGAGCGAGGCGCGCAGCACCTCGACCTCAACCGAGGCATTCTTGTCCTCGGGGAAGGTCTTGCCCTTTAATTGCGCGTTGATGAGTTTGTTGAGCTCGGTGAACGGCACGTCGATCGGCACGCCGACCACCAGCTTGCCGTTCTCCATCGGCGGCACCAGCTCGAGCGACGACGGGAACGGGCAGGCCGGCTTGGTCGCCTGCGCCAGGATGCGCGTTTCGGCCTGCACGCCGATGACCAAAGTGAGGTTGCGGGCGTCGATCTGCGGCTGCGCCGCGGCAGCACGCACCGGCTTCATCTCCAGCCACAAAGCCGGCAGACCTGTGTCGCCGCCGCCGAGCGGGATGGAACGGCACATCTTCGCCCACTGCTCGCGCGCGGTGGCTTCGATGATCGGATCGTTGCGGATGCGGCCTTCGAAATTGGCGACCTGCTGATTGACCTGCTGCTCGATCAGCGGCTTGGCTTCACCGGCCATATTGAGGCGAATGCCGGCGATATTCACCGTGCTGTCGGCGACGGTGATCTGCGCCGCGAGGTTCGGATGAACCCGCCAGTTGGTGGCGAATTCGGGACGCGAGCGCACGGTGACCTGGCTGCGCAACTCGACGTTCTGGTCGAGCACGCGGCCGGTCAGTCCGCCGATGGCGCGATTGACGTCGCCGCCAAGCGCGCCGCCGCCGAGCAGGCCGCCGAGCGCGCCGGCAACGCCGCCGGTCAGGTTGCCGGCCGCGGCGCCGAGCTGGCCGGTGATGTGCAAGGTGCCGGTCAGTGGCGTGATCACGGTGAGTTCACCGGCGCGGCCGCTCACCGCCATGTTGCCGCGGTTGACGCTGAGGCCGAGATCGGCCTTCTGCAGCAGGCCGGTGACAGGATTGCCGCTCTGGCCGGAGAAGTTGCGCGGCGTCGAGGCTTCGATCGAGCGCTGGATGGCGTCGATGGTGATCGCGACCGGCGCGATCACGAAAGACGGGCGCGACAGCGGCGGCAAGGGTGGCAGCGGCTCGAGCTTGGCGGCGACGCGGCTCGCCTGGTTGGCCGGCGGCAGGAAGCGATCGAGCGCCCACATGGTGGCGGCAAAGAACAGCGCGACAATGACGAGAGCGCCGATGAGCAGGCGGAAGCGGCGCGAGCGGCCGAACAGCCGCAGCGGCGCAGTGATGACATAGAAGATCGCGTCGAAAATCCGTCCCATCGTCCGCTCCGCTCGATTCGCCGCGTGCGGATTTTAGGCCGATGACCGCCGCGTGGCCAGCAGCCCGGCGGCTCAGCGTTGCATCAAGATGGCCGTCCCATCCGGTGCAGCTTCAGCACCGTACAGACGACGTCGCTCGCAGGTGTCGGGATGCCCAGTTCGCGGCCGAGCGCGCGCACCTTGCCGGACAGCCAATCGAGTTCGAGGCGGTTGCCGCGCTCGAGGTCGTGCGCCATCGAGGCCTTCATGCCGGGCTCGATATTGCCGGTGATCTGCGCCATGCGCTCGTCGATGATGGAACGATCGAGCGCGACGCCGCTGGCCCGGCCGACGGCATAGGCTTCCTCCATCAGCTGCTTAAAGAAATCGCGCGTCTCGGGATCGGCCGCGATAGGCCCGATGGAGGAGCGGAAGGTCGCGGTCGCACCCGACATGGCGGTGAGGAAGATGAACTTCTTCCAGCGCTCCGCGGTGATGTCCGGCGACAGACCGAGATCGAGTCCGGCGGCCTTGCCGGCGGCGACGAAGGCATCGAGCATCGCGTCCGGCTTCCTGTCGATGCGGCCGAAAACCATTCGCGCGAAGGTGCTGGTGTGTTTGATGACGCCGGGCGCGGCGATGGTGGTCGCGATGTAGGTGACGCCGCCGACGGTTTGCTCCGCGCCGAGGATCGGCGTGATGCGCTCGACGCTGTCGACGCCGTTCTGCAAGGTGATGACGCGCGTTGCGCTGTTCACCATCGGTTTGGTGAGCTCGGCGGCGCCTTCGGTGTCCCACAGCTTGACGGCGAACAACACGATGTCGACCGGGTCGACGTCTTTCGGGTTGTCGGTGACATTGACCTTCGGCAGATGCAGGTTGCCATGCACGCTCTCGATCTTGAGACCGTTCGCCTTGATCGCAGCCAGATTGCTGCCGCGCGCGATGAAGAAGACCTCGTGACCGGCGGCGGCCAGCCGCGCGCCGAAGTAACCGCCGACGGCACCCGCCGCCATTGCCGCAATACGCATGATGCCGACTCCCGCGCTTGAACTGCGGCGTCCGCTATAGCACGCGCGGGCAAAAAAGTGCCCGGCAAAACCGGAAGGTTTGCCGGGCAGTTTCGGGGAGGTTCAGTCAGAAATCGAAACGATCAGTACAGGCCGCGCGGGCGAATGGTTTGCCAGGTCCGCTCGGCACGGCCCTGATCGGCCGACGCGAAGGACGACGCGGCTTCATCGGAAATCGCCGTGACGTTCTGCGGCGCGACGCGACGGACGCGCGCTTCGGTGGTCTGCGGCAGCACGATCACCTTGGCGCCGACTTGCACACGGCTGTACAGGTCGATGACGTCTTCGTTGGTGAGACGGATGCAGCCGGACGACACGTTCTGGCCGATGGTGGTCGGATCGTTGGTGCCGTGAATGCGGTACATGGTGTTGCCGATGTACATGGCACGGGCGCCGAGCGGATTGCCGGGGCCGCCGGCGGTGAAGCGCGGCAGGTAAGGCTGACGCTCGATCATCTCGGCCGGCGGATGCCAGTCAGGCCATTCGGCCTTGCGCGACACCTGCTTCACGCCCGACCAGGTAAAGCCTTCGCGGCCGACGCCGATGCCGTAGCGCATCGCCTTGCCGTTGCCGAGCACGAGATAGAGATAGGTGTTGGGCGTATCGACGACGATGGTGCCGGGCGCTTCGCGCGTTGAATAATCGACGACCTGGCGCTGCAGCCGCGGATCGAGCTGCGCATCCTCGGTGCCGAGCTGCTGGTCGAACTGCGCGTCGTATTGCGATTGCGGCGCGAGCTGCTGAGGCGACGCCTGCATCTGCTGCGGGGGTGCGAGGAAAGCGAATTGCGATTGTGCGTGAGCGGCGCCAGTCAGAGCCAGCGCGGCGATCAGCGTGGTGAGCGAACCTGCGGTCTTGAACATCTTACCCTCCGACCACGACGTCTCATATTGGACGTGTAGCGAACGGCGAGCATGCCGGCTGTGTTCCGCATCACAAGGTTATCAAATGCACGAAAGGGGTTGGAACCTTATGCAATATCGAGCGTTTTTGGGCGTCAGTTCTTGCGCTGATGCCAGCCTATAACGGCATCCGGCGCGCTGTCGGTCGAGGCGAAATAGGGTTTGACGTCGAGCAGCGGCGTGCCGTCGAGGCAGTCGAGGCCGACGACGCTGAGTTTATTACCGTCGACATCGTTCAGCTTCACCACGCTCATGGCGATCGGATTGGGCCGCGCCGGCGAGCGCAGGGAAAAGGTGCCGCGCCCCACGCCGTAATGCCTGGGCGTCTGCAGCAGCAGATTCCGCGGCGCCTGATCCATCCAGTACAACAGCACGAGATGGGTGCAGGTCTCGACCTCCTTGAGACCCGGGGTCCAGCGGGAATCGAGTTCGACGGTGCAGACCGCGTCGGACTCGCGGCCGTTCTTCGGGCAGTCCTTGCGCTCTTTCCAAGGCGTGTGAATGCGCCCGATGAAATAGAGCCCGGCGTCGAAAGAGGCCGGCAGGTCGACGGTCACCTCGCCTTCGCGGACGCCGAAATCGGGGTTTTTCGCCATTAGTTGGTCCTCGGCACTCAGGGCGCGGTCGAAACAGGCCGGCCGTCGGTAGGCCGGCTTTTACCATGACCTGTGGGGCTTCGGCCGGCGCCCTTGCGATGCCACATTTAACCGTATAAAGATATCCTTATATGGTGGGAAGGCGCCCCAAGGGCGCTCGCCCATCGCCGCAGCCCGAATGGATGAGAATGCCGCAGACGCCTCAAACCCTGCTCGGGTTCGATCCCCTCAACACGGTCCTAAAGGCCGCCGGCGAGGAAACGCGCTTGCGCGTGCTGGCGCTGCTGGCCGAGGCCGAGCTGACCGTCTCCGACCTGACCGACATCCTGCGCCAGTCGCAGCCGCGCATCTCCCGGCATCTCAAGCTGCTGGTCGAGGCCGGGCTGATCGAGCGCTTCCGCGAGGGCACCTGGGCCTTCTTCCGTCTCGCCGAGCACGGCGGCGCCGCCGAGGTGGCGCGCTCGCTGCTCGACCATCTCAATCCGGCCGACCAGACAATCGCCCGCGACCGCGAGCGGCTGACCTCGGTGCGTCAGGCCCGCGCTGCCGCGGCGCAGGCCTATTTCCGCGAACACGCCGCCGACTGGGATCGCATCCGCAAGCTGCACGTCACCGACGAGGCGGTGGAAGCCGCGATCATCAAGGCGCTTGGCGACAAGCCGTTCCGCTCGCTGCTCGATCTCGGCACCGGCACGGGCCGCATGCTCGAACTGTTCGCGCCGCAGATCGAACGCGGCCTCGGCCTCGACCTGTCGCTCGACATGTTGCTGCTGGCGCGCGACCGGCTCGAGCGCGCTGGCCTGAAGAACTGCAGCGTGCGCCAGGGCGATCTCTACGATCTGCCGCTCGCCGACGATTCCTTCGACGTCATCATTCTGCATCAGGTGCTGCACTTCCTCGACGACGGCGGTCGCGCCATCAAGGAAGCCGCGCGCGTGCTGCGGCCCGGCGGCCGCCTGCTGGTCGTCGATTTCGCGCCGCACGAACAGGAATTCCTGCGCGAGCAGTTCGCGCATCGCCGCCTCGGCTTCGCGCCCGAGACGGTGACGCAATGGATGGCGCAGTCCGGTCTCGAGCCGGTGATGCACAAGAGCCTCAAGCCCGAAGCGGGCTCCGACGGCAAGATCGCCGTGTCGCTGTGGCTGGCGCGCGATGTGCGCGCGCTGATGGCGCAGCCGGCGAAGCGAGAGGTGGCGTGATGATCAGTCAGTTGCGTCCGTCCCGATTCATGCCCCCCGGTCATGAACGCATCGACGTCTCCTTCGAGTTCTTCCCGCCCAAGGACGAGGCGATGGAGAAGACCTTGTGGGACGCGGTGACCCGTCTTGCGCCGCTCAATCCGCAATTCGTCTCGGTGACTTACGGCGCGGGCGGCTCGACCCGCGAGCGCACCCACGCCACGGTCAAGCGCATCCTGAATGAGACCGCGCTGACCCCGGCCGCGCACCTGACCTGCGTCGCCGCCACGCGCGAGGACATCGATGCCATCGTGCGCAACTACCATGATGCCGGCGTGCGCCATCTGGTGGCGCTGCGCGGCGATCCGATCACCGGCGCGGGCGAGAAGTACACGCCGCATCCGGGGGGCTATGAGAATGCCGCGGCCCTCGTGGCGGGCATCAAGCGCATCGCGCCGGATTTCGAGGTGTCGGTCTCGGCCTATCCCGAGCGGCATCCGGATTCGCCGACGCTGGAAGCCGATATCGACATGCTCAAGCGCAAGGTCGACAACGGCGCGACCCGGGCGATCACGCAGTTCTTCTTCGAGAACGACCTTTATTTCCGTTATCTCGACCGCGTGCGCGCCCGCGGCATCGATATCCCGATCGTGCCGGGCATCCTGCCGGTGCAGAATTTCGCCGCGGCGAAGAACTTCGCGACGCGCGCCGGTGCGAGCGTGCCGAACTGGCTGGCCGAACGTTTCGCCGGGCTCGATCACGATCCGGCGACGCGCAAGCTGATCGCCGCGGCGGTGGCCGCCGAGCAGGCCATCGATCTCCTCGATCGCGGCATCACCTCGTTCCACTTCTACACCATGAACCGCGCCGATCTCGTCTACGCGATCTGCCATCTGCTGGGCCTACGGCCGGCGGTTGCGCAGGCCGCCTGAGACCTCTCCCGAATTTCGGAGTCATGTGACGTGACCGAGTCCAAGCCCACCACCCGCGAACTCCTTGCCGCCGCCATGCGCGAGCGCATTCTGGTGCTCGACGGCGCCATGGGCACCATGATCCAGGAACTGAAGCTGGACGAAGAGGGCTATCGCGGCGCGCGATTCGACGCCTGGAACCGCGAAGTGCGCGGCAACAATGACCTCCTGAACCTGTCGCGGCCGCGCGCCATCCGCGACATCCACTACAAGTACTTCAGGGCCGGCGCCGATATCGTCTCGACCAACACCTTTTCGTCGACCACGATCGCCCAGGCCGATTACGGCATGGAAGGCATCGCCTACGAGCTCAACGTCACCGGCGCACGGCTGGCGCGCGAAGCGGCGAACGATGCCGAGGCCGAAGACGGCGTGAAGCGTTTCGTTGCCGGCGCGCTCGGCCCGACCAACCGCACCGCGTCGATCTCGCCGGATGTGTCGAACCCCGGCTACCGCGCCATCACCTTCGACCAACTGCGCACCGCTTATGGCGAGCAGGTGCGTGGCCTGCTCGATGGCGGCGCCGACCTGCTGCTGATCGAAACCATCTTCGACACGCTCAATGCCAAGGCGGCGATCTACGCCATCGAGGAGATTCTGGCCGAGCGCGGTCTCGATGTGCCGGTGATGCTGTCCGGCACCATCACCGATATGTCCGGCCGCCTGTTGTCGGGCCAGACGCCGGCGGCGTTCTGGAACGCCGTGCAGCATGCGCGGCCGATCACCGTCGGCCTCAACTGCGCGCTTGGCGCCAAGGAGATGCGCGCGCATATCGAGGAACTCGGCCGCGTCGCCGACACCTTCATTTGCGCCTACCCGAATGCCGGTCTGCCCAACGAGTTTGGCTATTACGACGAGAGCCCGGAATACATGGCCGGGCTGATCGAGGAGTTCGCCTCCGCTGGGCTCGTCAATATCGTCGGCGGCTGCTGCGGCACCACGCCGGATCACATCGCGGCGATCGCCAAGGCCGTGGCCGGCAAGACGCCGCGCGCGCTGCCGGAGATCGTGCCGCAGCTCCGCCTGTCGGGCCTGGAGCCGTTCGCGCTGACGCCGGAAATCCCGTTCGTCGATGTCGGCGAGCGCACCAATGTCACCGGCTCGGCCAAATTCAAGAAGCTGATCATGGCCGGCGACTACACGACCGCGCTGTCGATCGCGCGTGATCAGGTCGAGAATGGCGCGCAGATCATCGACGTCAACATGGACGAAGGGCTTCTCGATTCAGAAGAGGCGATGAAGACCTTCCTCAACCTGATCGCCGCCGAGCCGGATATCGCGCGCGTGCCGGTGATGGTCGATTCATCGAAGTTCTCGGTGATCGAGACCGGCCTCAAGTGCCTGCAGGGCAAGGCGGTGGTCAATTCGATCTCGATGAAGGAAGGCGAAGAGGCTTTCATCGAGCATGCCAAAGTGGTGCGCCGGCACGGCGCCGCCGTCGTCGTCATGGCCTTCGACGAGAAGGGCCAGGCCGACACGTTTGCGCGCAAGACCGAGATCTGCGCGCGCGCCTACGACATTCTGGTCAACAAGGTCGGCTTTCCGCCGCAGGACATCATCTTCGACCCGAACATCTTCGCCATCGCCACCGGCATGGAGGAGCACAACAATTATGGCGTCGATTTCATCGAGGCGGCGCGCTGGATCCGCGCGAACCTGCCCGGCGTGCATGTCTCGGGCGGCGTGTCGAACCTGTCGTTCTCGTTCCGCGGCAATGAGCGCGTGCGCGAGGCGATGCACTCGGTGTTCCTCTATCACGCCATCCATGCCGGCATGGACATGGGCATCGTCAATGCCGGGCAGATGGCGGTCTATGACGACCTCGATCCGGAACTGCGCGAGGCCTGCGAGGACGTCGTCCTCAACAGGCGCCCGGACGCGTCGGAGCGGCTCTTGTCGCTGGCCGACAAATTCCGCGGCGCAGGACAGGAGGCCAAGCAGGTCGATCTCAAGTGGCGCGAAGAGCCGGTCGAGAAGCGGCTGGCGCATGCGCTGGTGCACGGCATCACCGATTTCATCGACGCCGATACCGAAGAAGCCCGCGCCAAGTCATCGCGCCCGCTCGATGTCATCGAAGGCCCGCTGATGGACGGCATGAACATCGTCGGCGACCTGTTCGGCTCCGGCAAGATGTTCCTGCCGCAGGTGGTGAAGTCGGCGCGCGTGATGAAGCAGGCGGTCGCTTACCTGATGCCGTTCATGGACAAGGAGAAGGAGGAGCGCCGCGCCGCCGGTGGCGCGCAGGAGCGCTCGTCCAATGGCAAGATCGTCATGGCGACCGTGAAGGGCGATGTCCACGACATCGGCAAGAACATCGTCGGCGTTGTGCTCCAGTGCAACAACTACGAGGTCATCGACCTCGGCGTCATGGTGCCGGCGGCCAAGATCCTCGAAACCGCGAAAGCCGAGAAGGCCGACATCATCGGCCTGTCCGGCCTCATCACGCCGTCGCTCGACGAGATGTGCCACGTCGCGGCCGAGATGGAGCGTCAGGGCCTCGATCTGCCGCTGCTGATCGGCGGCGCGACGACGAGCCGCGTGCATACGGCGGTGAAGATCCACCCGAACTACAAGCGCGGGCAGGCGGTTTATGTGAACGACGCCAGCCGCGCGGTCGGCGTCGCGCAGGCGCTGATGTCGTCCGACAACAAGGCCGGCTACGTCTCCGATCTGCGCGCCGAATATCGCAAGATCGCCGACGCCCATGCCCGCGCGCAGGAAGACAAGGCGCGGCTGTCGCTGGCGGCGGCGCGCGCCAATGCGCCGAAGTTCGACTGGTCGGGCGCCTACGTGCCGCCGAAGCCGAGCTTCATCGGCACGCAGGTGATGGCGGATTATCCGGTGTCCGATCTCGTCAGCGTCATTGACTGGACGCCGTTCTTTCAGACTTGGGAATTGTCGGGCCGCTATCCGAACATTCTCGAGGACGAGACAGTGGGCGAAGCGGCGCGCTCGCTGCACAAGGATGCTAAGGCGATGCTGGAGAAGATCGTCGCCGAGAAGTGGTTCAAGGCGAGTTGCGCTTTCGGCTTCTGGCCCGCCAATTCGGTCGGCGACGACATTCATGTCTACGCGGACGAAAGCCGCGACAAACCGGTGCAGGTGCTGCACGGCTTGCGCCAGCAATTGTCGAAGCGTGAAGGCCGGTTCAACAATTCGCTCTCCGATTTCGTCGCGCCGCGCGAGTCGGGGCTGAAGGACTACATCGGCGCCTTCGCCGTGACCGCCGGCATCGGCGAGGACGTGATCGCCGAGCGCTTCAAGCGCGCCAATGATGACTACTCGGCGATCATGGTGTCGGCGTTGGCCGATCGCCTGGCCGAGGCCTTTGCCGAGCGTCTGCACCAGAACGTGCGCAAGGAGTTCTGGGGCTACGCGGCAAGCGAGTCACTGTCTAACGACGATCTCATTGCCGAGAAGTATCAGGGCATTCGCCCGGCGCCGGGCTATCCGGCGCAGCCGGATCACACCGAGAAGGGCACCTTGTTCAACCTGCTGCAGGCCGAACGCATCGGAGTCGAGCTCACCGAGAGCTACGCGATGTGGCCGGGCGCGGCCGTGTGCGGGCTGTACTTCAGCCATCCGCAGGCGGCTTACTTCGGCGTCGGCAAGATCGAGCGCGATCAGGTCGAGGATTACGCCAAGCGCAAGGGCTGGTCGGTCGAGGAAACCGAGCGCTGGCTGGCGCCGATCCTCAACTACAATCCCAATGCAGTGCCGAGCACCGAGGCGGCGTAGCGCTGTCGCCAATTGCGAGTGACGATAATGGGTTATGACGCCTTGCGCCTGACCCGCCCTGCGCACTATATTTTCTGCATGAGCAAAAACACCTCCGTGCCCGTAGGCGACCATTTCGCCGACTTCATCGAGCGCCAGGTACAGGCGGGCCGCTACGGCTCGTCGAGCGATGTCGTGCGCGCCGGGCTGCGGTTGCTTGAAGAACAGGAACTAAAGATCGAGCGGCTGCGCGATGCCTTGATTGAAGGCGAGCAGAGCGGCGAGCCTACGCCGTTCGACTTGAATGAGTTTCTCGACGATATGCACCGGGACCGCGCTGAGCCGCGATGAGCGGCTACGCTCTTACGCCACGGGCGCGCGCCGATCTCAAGGCCATCTGGATCTATACGGCCGACCACTGGAGCGTCGAGCAGGCCGACCGTTATGTCGGGCTGTTGCACGGCGCGATGCGGATCGTTGCGGCCGAGCCTCGCCGATGGCGGCCGTGCGACCATATCCGCGCCGGCTATTTCAAATATTCCGCCGGCAGCCATGTTCTGTTCTTCCGGCGGCACGCGAGCGGCATTGCCATCATCCGCATTCTGCATCAGAGCATGGATTTCGATCGGCATCTCTAAGCGGGCGCTGATCTTCGACTGCAATCCGAACGCGGTGCAGAGCACGGAAGCGGCCTAGGCTGTAGCTTCACCTCTCCCATAGGGAGAGGTCGCCCGCCTAAGGCGGGCGGGTGAGGGGCTACAAACTATCCTGTTCACTTGCCCCCTCACCCCCATAGCTCGCCGGACGGCGAGCGTTCGCTCGCCTAAGGGGAGAGGGAGCGCGCCGAGTTTGTGGCTCTCCATGCCAAAGAAAAACACCGGAGCATTTTATGCGCCCCGGTGTTTATATGTCGCGCGGTGACTTTCTTCAGAAAGCCCCGAAGAGCACGGCGCCGACGAAAGCGAACACGGCGCACACAGCGAGCACGTTCAAGCGTAGAGCGATGTCCACGAGTGCCTCCCTGTCTGACAATTGAGATTTGTTTATAACACGGCGTCGCCGTTGCCCGAAATGGTTTGCGCGGCGCGCTGCAAAAATGCGCGGACCGCGCCATGCGAATGCGGAATGTCTTGCTAAGCGTTTGAGGCGTCGCCGTTCCTGGTTCGGTTGCCGGGAGTTTCGGCAAAGCTCGATTGGAACCGCCGCCGCCGGGTGGCGGGCCGGCCTCGAAATGACGGCACGTTGGGCAATATTGTGCGGCGCAATCTGCGTGCCTCCGGCAAATTTGCATAACTAGTCCACTGCCGAGCTGCAGCCAGACGCAGCCTTGACGCCGTGCCGGACACTGCCTTACCGGGATGCGCTCGGCCTGACCGCAGGCCGACACAACCGAATGGCGCCGTCTGATGCGTCGCCGTTCATAAAAAGGTCATCGGAGGAAACATGCGTCGTCTCGGCGTGCTCGCTCTCGCGCTCCTGTCATTCGCTTTGCTCGCGGCTGCACCCGCTCCATCGCAGGCGGCGGACTGGCCGACCCGCAACATACGCTTCGTCATTCCGCTCGGCCCCGGTTCGGGCGCCGACATCACCGCGCGCATGCTTGCCGAGAAATTGCAGACCAAGTGGGGCCAGTCGGTCGTGGTCGAGAACCGGCCCGGCGGCGACGCTATCCTCGCCATCAATGCCGTGATCGGCGCCAATGACGACCACGTGCTGCTGTTCGCGCCGGCCTCGACCTTCACCGCGCATCCGCTGCTGCACGAGAAGATGCCTTACAATCCCACCGACCTGGTGCCGATCGCGCGCGTCACCAACACGCTGATCGCGCTCGGGGTGCCGGCCGATCTCGGCGTGTCGTCGGTCAAGGAGCTGGCGGCGAAGATCAAGGCCGAACCCGGCAAGCTGAACTACGCCTCGGTCACCGGCGCCAACGATCTGCTCTACGCCGCGTTTCTCAAGACCGAGAAGCTGGAGATGACGCGCGTGCCCTACAAGGACCCGGTGTCGGCGATCAACGACGTCGCCGAGGGGCGCGTCCACGCTTTCGTCGGTGCCTATGCGATCATGCGCGCGCGCATCGCCTCGGGCAAAGTGAAGGCCATCGCGCTGACCAATGCGCAGCCGGCGGAGTCGCTGAAGGACATCCCGACCGCGGCGCAGGCCGGCTACAAGTCGCTCGAGCTCGACGGCCTCGTCGGCGTGCTCGGCACCAAGGCGGTTGCGCCCGCGGTGCGCGACAAGATCGCCGCCGACATCCGCGAGATGCTCAACGATCCGGCGATCAATCCGAAGCTCGCCGCCACCGGCCAGGTCGTCAATCCGGGTTCGCCGGCCGAATTCGCCGCGGCGCTCAAGGAGCAGAGCGACAAGGTCGCCGAGATCGGCAAAGTTCTCGGCATCAAGGCGGCGGGGCAGTAAGCGCTTATATCGCCATCGGATGCGACATGATCCGCCCCGGCGACGGGGCGGATTTTTTCGTGCGCGAGGGCGCCAAGTTCCCGTTAACGGTTTCTTATCCCTACCGCTGTCGTTAAGGAACGCATTGAAGTCTCATTAAATATAGGCCGCGCATTTTACCGGTCATGAAGGCCGGTCCGCGTTTTTTCCTTGGCTGTGGCTTTGCTGCGTTGCTGGCGCTCGCCGGGTGCGGGCGCAGCGGCATGTGGGGCGTCGAGCGCGCCGCCTGGCGCGGGCAGGCCGAGGCGCAGTGCATGCAGTCGGGTGCGGTGAAGCTCGGCGGCGCCGTCGTGCGCGCGGAGCCGATCGAAGGGCCGGGCGTCTGTGGCGCGAATTTCCCGCTGAAAGTGCTGGCGCTCGGCGAGAGCAGCCAGAGCCTCGGCTATGCCGAAGCACCGCCGCGGCCTCCGGGCCGGGTCGGCAGCGCCATGCCGGATTGGCCGGCAGACCGGGCGCGGACGCCGCAACAGCCGGCGAGTTACAATTACGCGCCGCCGCCGGACAATGCTCAGATGCGCTGGATGCAGGGGCCGCCGCCGGCCAACGCGCCGCAGCAGACAGCGCCACAGTACAATGCGCCGCAGCTGAGCGCGCCGCCGACCTATCAGCCGCAAACCTATCAGCAGCCGCGGGCGGTCGAGCCTCGCGCGGCGCCGGCTAACGCGCCGATGTCGATCTATGCGCCCGGCGTCAACGCGCCGCCGCCCGACGACATTCCCGACGACGCCATCCTGCCGAACAGCCGCCGTCAAACACAGCCCGCCTACAACGAACCGCCGCCGCGGCAGGCGAGCTACACGCCGCCGCCCCTCGGTCCCGCGCGCGACTCGCGGTTCGATGCCCCCATCCGCACCGGGGCGATTGCGCCGGCGACGCTGACGCCGGCGGCCACCTTGTCGTGTCCGATCGTCTCGGCGCTCGACCGCTGGGTTGCCGGCGGCGTGCAGCCGGCGGCTCTGCGCTGGTTCGGTTCGCCAGTCGCGGAGATCAGGCAGATCTCGGCGTATTCCTGCCGTCAGATGAACGGCGCCGGCGGCCGCGGCATTTCCGAACATGCCTTCGGCAACGCGCTCGACATCGCCGGCTTCACGCTGGCCGACGGCCGCAAGATCTCGGTACAGAAGGGCTGGCGCGGCACGCCGGAAGAGCAGGGCTTCCTGCACGACGTGCAACTGGCCGCCTGCGACAGTTTCAATACGGTGCTGGCGCCCGGATACAACGCCGCGCACTACAATCACATCCACGTCGACCTGATGCGGCGCAAGAGCGGCCGACGGCCGTGCCGGCCCGCGGCGATCCCGGGTGAAGTCGTCGCCGCCAAGGCCCGTGCCGTCTATGCCGCGAAGAACGGCGGCAAGGACTATACGGGCTCGATCGGCAACACCGACAAGGACAAGCTCAGGAAGATACTCGATGCGATCCCGGGCGCCGACGGCATCGAAGAGGATGACGCCGACGACGTGGTGACCGGCTCGATCGGGCTTGATGATGACGTCACCAATTCGGTGCCATCAAAGTCGCGCGGCTGGCCGGTGGTGGTGCCGCCGCCGAGCGTGGCGAGCACGATGAAGAACCCGGCGGATTTCTGAAGGCGCTACACCGCCGCGTCGATCAGCATCGCCGCGAACAGGATCAGCCCGGCGTCGCGGTTGGAGCGGAACAGCCGCAGGCACAATGCCGGGTCGTCGATGTCGATGCGGCGGACCTGCCAGGCGAGATGCACCGCGAAGCCGGCGAGGCCGAGCAGCGTGATCCATCCGCCGCCGGCTATCACGCAGGCGATGCCGATCAGCACCACCGCGGCGGAATAGAACAATGTCAGCGCGCGCTGGGTATCGGCGCCGAACAGCAGCGCCGTCGACTTGATGCCGATCATCATGTCGTCCTCGCGATCCTGATGCGCGTAGATGGTGTCGTAGGCGATCACCCAGCAGATCGCGCCGGCATAGAGAATGACCGGTGCCCAATCGAGTCGGCCAAAGGCGGCGGGCCAGCCCATCAGCGCACCCCAGGAGAAGGCGAGGCCGAGAAACACCTGTGGCCAGTAGGTGACGCGTTTCATGAACGGATAGATCGCGACCACGAGCAGCGAGGCGAGCCCGGTCAGGATCGTGAAGCGATTGAATTGCAACAGCACGACGAGGCCGACGAGGGCCTGCGCCACCAGGAAGATGGCGGCTTGCTTCGCCGTCACCTGGCCCGACGGAATGGGGCGCGAGCGCGTGCGCTCGACCTTGCCGTCGAGGTCGCGATCGACCAGATCGTTCCAGGTGCAGCCGGCGCCGCGCATGGCGAAGGCGCCGATGAAGAACAGTACGATGTGCCAGAGGCTCGGCAGCCGCTCCATCGCCAGACCGGTCAGGCCGACCGACCACCAGCACGGCATCAGCAGCAGCCACGAGCCGATCGGCCGGTCCATGCGGGCGAGCCGCAGATACGGACGGAGCCGGCCCGGCGCGTAAAGGTCGACCCAGTTGCCGGTCGAGTCGGCGACGCGTCCGCCGCTCTCGCTCATCGCTTGAGCGGCGAGCCGCTGAGCGTGTCGAACGTGCCGTGGCCTCGTTTGACGTTCGAGGAGTCCGGCACCGGCGCGCTGAGCGCGTCGCTCAGGGTCGGGCCAGCCGGCTTCGGCGGCGCGGCGGCGATCTCACAGACGCGGGTGCGGATTTGAGTGGTCTGGGCGTGGCCCTTGTTGAGGTTCTCGAGCAGGTCCTTCGGCATGCCGCATTTGTCGGCGTTCGCGGAAACGAACTTGATGAGCTTGACCTCGGACGCCGAATACTCGTTGAACAGCCGGCAGGCGACCGCGGGCCCCACCTTCTTCTTGCCGGCTTGTTCGATGGCGCCGCGCTTCTTTTCGGCCTCGGTGCGCAGCTTCACGAAATCCTTGAAGCAGGGCGGCTCCTGCTGCTGGGCCGCGCCCATCGGCGGTCCGAACCCGGCTGAAGGCGGCACCAAAGTCTGCTGTGATGCCGCCGGGGCCTGCGGCGCTGGCCAGGCGCCCGCAGGGGCGGACTGCGCCGCGTTGGGTGCAGGCCATGCGCCGGCCGGAGCTTGCTGTTGCTGGGGCTGCGGCGACGGCCAGGCGCCGGCGGGCGCTTGGCTCTGCGTCTGCGGTGCCGGCCAAGCGCCCTGCGCCAAGGCCGGCGAATTGGCCGGCGCATTGGCGGCCAGCATCGCCAGACATGCGGCGGCTGTGAGAGCCCTACGGCTCATGATTGGATCCTTTCCCGGTCCCCGCGGGATTAGGCAGCGAGGCGTTTCAAGGCTTATAACAACCTGCCGAATGCGACGGGAAGGCGGCATTTCGCGTTAAATCGACGCCCCGCCGGACCCGCCTCCGACGCCCCCGAAACCACGCCGGAGCCAACGAATTCATGCCGCACGACGATTTCCGCACGCCCCGCATCTATCTCGATACCGCGCTGGCTGCCGGCGCCGAAGTTCCGCTCGGCCGCGACCAGGCGAATCATCTCGGCAACGTGTTGCGGCTTACCGCCGGCGACGCGGTGCTGGTGTTCAATGGCCGTGACGGTGAGTGGGCGACGGAACTGACCGGCTCGGCCAAGCGCCTCGCCGTCAGGCTCGAGCGCCAGGTGCGGCCGCAGCCCGAAAGCGCCGACCTCGACTTTCTGTTCGCACCGCTCAAGCACGCCCGGCTCGACTACATGGTGCAGAAAGCGGTTGAACTCGGCGTCTCGCGGCTGAAGCCGGTGCTGACCCAGCACACCCAGGTGACGCGCATCAATGTTGAGCGCATGCGCGCCAATGTCGTCGAGGCGGCGCAGCAATGCGGCGTGCTCAACCTCGCCGAAGTCGCCGAACCGGTAAAGCTGGGCGCCCTCGCTTCGCACGATCCCGACCGGCTGCTGATTTTCTGTGACGAGGATGCCGAGGTTGCCGATCCGGTTGAGGCGCTGCGCCGGGTCAGACCGTTGCCAAGCGCGCTGGTGCCGGACGAGGCGCTGGCGCCGATGCCGATGGCCGTGCTGATCGGCCCCGAAGGCGGTTTTTCCGAAGACGAGCGCGCCCTGCTCATGAAGCGGCCGAATATCGTGCGGCTGTCGCTCGGGCCGTTGATCCTGCGTGCCGATACGGCGGCGGTGGCCGCGCTGACCTTGGCGCAGGCGGTGCTCGGCAATTGGAAGGCGTAGTTTCTTTGTGCAGGCCGAGTCCAGCGCGGCTGCCGGCGCTTTTCGCCGGCAGCCAACGCCGCAACAAACTCACGCATGATCAACGCCTGCAATGCAACAAACGCACGTGACCAACAAACGCAAACCCCGCAGCCGGACGCAGCCACGCCACACATGAATGACAACCGGCTAAACGCCCGCTCATAACTAACGAGGCCGAGGACAAGACGCTTCGGCAAGGGAGAATGCGGACCGCAATTGCAGCGAATCCAAGAACGCGACTCAGGTTCGTGCGCGGCGGATATTGCGTCGATGCAAGCCGAGTCACGAGTCCGGTTCGCATCGAATCTGTGGTCAACTCGTACGTCCGGAGACGAATCTGTGATCAAACCCGCCGGAGCCGCGTGCGCCACACCCGTGTGCATGGCCGGCCGGGTGTGGTTTCTGTGTCCTTCCGATGAGGCATCGGCTGGGCTAGGATAGCGCCAGCAGCGGGAGTTGGATTGATGGTTCGGCAAATGGTTGGCGTCGTACGTTTCGCGTGGATGGCCGTGGCAGCGGTGGTGGTTGCCATTGCGAGCCAGCCCGGCAGCGCCCAGGCGGCGAGCTGGATCGAGAAGGGCATCTACCTGTCGGGTCCGAACTATGACGGCGACGTGCCGTCCTGCGAGGCCGCGCTCGGCGAGATCACCAGCCGCTTCGAGAGCACCCAGGCGCAGTTCTGGAACACAAATGTCCAGATCCTCGGTTACGAAAGGGTTCGCCAGGTCGCTTTCAGCCCGTGGGCCAAGGGGACCGTCCCGCGCCGTTTCTGCACGGCCGTGGCCGACGTTTCGACCGGCCGCAAGCATGTCGTCAACTACTACCTCACCGAGGACGGCGGCATGATCGGCGCCACCTGGGGCGTGACCTATTGCGTCGTTGGTTTCGACCGCGGCATGGCCTACAGCCCTGCCTGCAAGATGGCGCGGCCCTAGGCACGATTATCCTTTTCCGGCTTCTCTCCGCGACCGTCATAAGCGGGCGCCGGTTTGTTCTTGATTTGTTCTTTGAATTGCTCTAGGGTTTAGGAACTCTTGGCGCAGATCAATTCCGGCTTTGTTCTGGTGGGGGCGTTGATGGCGTGGTCCGATCGTGCCGGAAACCCGGCTCGTCATCTTGCAGCTCTGCGATGGCTGGCCAAGGTCGCGCGCGCCGGTGCGGTCACCGGCTGTTTTGTGTTTCTGTTTGCCGTCGTCGCCTTCGCCCAGGATGCCAAAGCGCAGCAGGACCGGCGGCAGAACGCGCCGGGCGAGTTCGATTTCTACGTGCTGTCGCTGTCGTGGTCACCGTCTTACTGCGAAGCCTCGGCCGAGCGCGGGAGCCGGCGCAGCGCCGACCTTCAATGCGGCGGCCGGCCGTTCGCCTTCGTGGTGCACGGTCTGTGGCCGCAATACGAGAGAGGCTTTCCGGAATACTGCAAGGTGCCGGCGCCGCGGCTCAACCGCGCCATCGTCGGCGCCATGCTCGACCTGATGCCGAGCCCGCGCCTCGTCTATCACGAGTGGGACAAGCACGGCACCTGTTCGGGCCTGTCGGCGAGCGCCTACTTCGAGACCGTGCGCAAGGCGCGCGCGGCGGTGAAGATTCCCGAAACCTATCTCGATCACGAGAAGCCTACCATGGTGTCGCCCGGCGACGTGACTGTGGCGTTCCTCAATGCCAATCCGGGGCTGACGCATCAGCAGATCGCGGTCACCTGCGACAGCAAGCGCCTGAGCGAAGTGCGCATCTGCATGTCGAAGGAATTTGCCTTCAAGGATTGTCCCGAGACGGCGCGGCGGGCGTGCCGGCGCGACAAGGTCGCGATGCCGGCCGTGCGCGGCGGCCGCTAGAGCATTTTCGCATCGGCCGCGCGCTGCGCCGCGTTGAAGCTTCGGCGGTTTTGCCCTAGAGCCTTTCCGGCTTTGATGGGATCAAAGCCGGAGCTCTGGCTTCTTGTTTTGACGCGTTTTCTTCACGCGAACCGGTTCCACTTCGCTTGAAAACGCTTTATGCGGGCGCGTCATGAACTATCGTCACGCCTTTCATGCCGGCAACTTCGCCGACGTGTTCAAGCACGTCGTAGTGTGCCGCATCCTCAATTATCTCTGCGAGAAGCCAGCCGCCTTTCGCGTCATAGATACCCATGCCGGTGAGGGGCTCTATGACCTGACGACCAGCGAGGCGCGGCGGGGCGGCGAATGGCCAGGCGGCATCGGCCGGCTGATAGCGGCGGCCGAGGCCGGCGACATTCCCGAGAACGCCGCCACCTTGCTGAAACCCTATCTCGACGTTATCGCCGCCCTGAACGAGCGCGGCAGCCTCAAGATCTATCCCGGCTCGCCAGCGGTGGCCCGGGCCTTCCTGCGGCCGCAGGACAAGCTGATCGCCTGCGAAATCGAGCCGGCCGCCGCGCGCCAGCTCGCCCGACACCTCGACAACGACGGCCGCATCAAGACCATTGCCATCGATGGCTGGACCGCGCTGTCGGCCTACGTGCCGCCGCCGGAGCGGCGCGGCCTGGTGCTGGTCGACCCGCCGTTTGAAGAGGAGGCCGATTTCCATCGGCTGTCGCACCTGCTCGGCATCGCGCATCGAAAATGGGCGACCGGAATTTATGCCCTGTGGTACCCGATTAAGGGCCGCGGCGAAGCCGACGCCCTGGCCAAACGGGTTCGCAAACTCGGTATTGGCAAGGTGCTGCGCGCCGAGCACCTGGTGTCGCCGGTGCGCGATCAGACCCGGCTCAACGGCTCGGGGTTTATTCTGGTCAATCCGCCATGGACGCTGGAGAGCGAACTCGGGGTTCTTCTACCGGTGCTGGCGCAATTGCTTGCGCGTGAAACCAATAGCGGCGGTTACCGGCTCGATTGGCTGGCCGGCGAGAACTAATTAACAACAAAACGTACCGCGCTGCATCACGTTGAGACTTTAGCAGCACAACAGAACTCTTTCCCCGCGCGCCCAGTTGGTGTGTAGTTCAAGAACTGGCAATGGCGCTCCGCCTCCGAAGGGAGGCCGGGTGGAGGTACCGAGGCCCTTCAAGAGGCCGACGCTTTCCCCGCAACCGGACGCCGTGCCGCTCGCCGTGCGTGGGGCCGGCGATGGACTTGCGTGGGGAGGATCGACTGAAATGTCGCAAACTGGCGTGGTGAAGTTTTTCAACACCGAGCGGGGCTACGGCTTTATCAAACCGGACGACGGCGCACGCGATGTGTTCGTTCACATCACCGCTGTAGAGCAGGCGGGCCTGAAGACGCTGAACGAAGGGCAGAAGATCTCGTTCGACGTCGAGCCCGACAAGAAGGGCAAGGGCCCGAAGGCCGTCAATCTGATCGTCAGCTGACAGCACGACACGACGCGCTTGCGGCAGCGGCGCGTCTATGTGCAAAAGCGTGGGGCGCGCGCCGCCGGTGCGCGCCAAGCTCTGAGTTTTGTCCTGAGCTTTTGTCGTCACGGCACGGGTGGCTCGATCGCACCCGCGCGAGCAGTGGAATTCGTCCATGATGAAGTTGCGCCATAGTCCTGCGTCGCCGTTCGTCCGCAAGGTGAAGATCGTCGCCGAGGTGCTCGGTCTCGCCGATCGCATCGAGATGCAGGACGCCGACACGGCCGTTCCCGAAGCCGCTTTCCTCGCACAGAACGCGCTCGGCAAAATCCCGACGCTGGTGCTCGACGACGGCTCGACCTTGTTCGACTCGCGGGTGATCGTCGAATATCTCGACCATCTGGCCGGCGGCGGCCGCGTTCTGCCTGCGGAGCCGACAGCGCGCTTTGCCGCGCTGCGCCTGCAGGCCTTGTGCGACGGCATACTCGATGCCGCTCTGCTCATCGTTTACGAAGGCCGTTTCCGCGCGCCGGAGATGCGCCTGCAGAGCTGGCTCGACCGCCAGCAGGACAAGATTAATCGGGCACTGGCCGTGCTCGAAGCCGCGCCGCCGGCACACACCGGTGTCCCCGACGTCGGGCAGGTCACGCTCGCCTGTGCGCTCGGCTACCTCGACCTGCGCCTCGCCGGCGCCTGGCGCAAGGATCATCCGAAGCTGGTGGCCTGGCTCGATCAATTCGCCGCGCACGTGCCGGCTTTCGCCCGCACCAAGCCGGCCTGAACCAAGGCACGCGCCTATGTAAAAAAGCCCCGGCGACGGACGCCGGGGCTTTTCAGTTTGTGCGCAGTCAGCCTTCTCTTGCTCAGAAGGTCTCGCTTCAGAAGCGATAGTTGAGACCGGCGCGAACGATGCTGGTGTGATAGTTCGAGCCGACGCCGGCGAGCGTCGGGCCATCGCCGAGATCGACATAGAGATACTCGAGCTTGGCGGTCAGCGGGCCCGAGATCGCGGCTTCGATGCCGCCGCCCAGGGTCCAGCCGGTCTTGCTGTCGCTGACCATGCCGACGCCCGCGACCGAGTTGCTGATATCGCCGAAGGCAACGCCGCCCGTGACGTAAGGCATCCAGCTTCCGGTCGCGCCCATGGCGTAACCGATGCGGCCGCGCACGGTGGCGAGCCAGTTGTTACGCACGGCGGCACTGGTGTGGCTGAGCCAGTTCATGTCGCCTTCGAGACCGAACACCCACGGACCACTCTGCATGTTGTAGCCAAGCGTGCCGCCGACGATGCCGGCGTCGGAACCCGAGCCGAACGAGCCGCCGCCGCTGAGGCCGACATAGGGGCCGGTCCAGTTGTAGAGCGCCGGCGCGACATAGGCCGGTGCCTTCGTCGGCATGCGCTGCGGAATGTCAGCGGCCTGCGCCGACACGGCGCCGAGCGCCAGCATACCCGCGGTGGCGAGAAGAATCTTTTTCATGACGCACCTCATCGCGCTTCGAATGGAACTCATTCGGACGGACGCGAGCGCGCCGTCCCCCGATGGAATGACAAACGCGTCACGCCTTCATGCGTTCCGCGAGCCGTGATGCGAAGTGAATTCGTCATGTAGAACTGAGCGAGGCGTTGCAATCGGGCAACAAAAAACCCCGGACCGAGGTCCGGGGTTGTTCGACGTTTCTTGAGTTTGACGCGCTTAGAAGCGGTAGTTGATGCCGCCGCGCACGACGTTGGTGCGGAAGTCGGTCGAGGAACCCGACGGCGCGCTGGCGTTCTTCAGGTCGACATAGAGATACTCGACCTTGGCCGTCCACGGGCCGGCGATCGCCGCTTCGACACCGCCGCCGAGCGTCCAGCCCGCCTTGGTGGTCGACGCTGAACCAAGGCCGGTCGCCTCGGTCTTCACGTCGCCGACAGCGAGACCGCCGGTGACGTAGGGCAGGAAGCGGTCGAAGGCATAGCCGATGCGGCCGCGCGCGGTGCCGAGCCAGGTGTTCTTGGCTTCGCAGGTCACGCCGACGGCGCAGGTGGCCGAGCCCTTGATGTTGGCCCAGTCGATGTCGCCTTCCAGACCGAACACGGCCTGGCCGACCTGGTAGTTGTAGCCGAGGGTGCCGCCGATCAGGCCGCCCGAGGTGTTGAAGTTACCGCCGGTCGACAGCGGACCCGACACCGAGGCGTGGCCCCAGCCGCCGCCGCCGTTGAGACCGACATAGAAGCCCGACCAGTTGTAGATCGGGGCGACATAGGCCGGCGCCTTGGTCGGCATCGCCGAACGGCGCGCCATGTCGGCGGCATTGGCCGCGCCGATCGACAGTGCGACAGCAGCAGCAGCAAGTACGAAACGCTTCATTTCCAACTCTCCGTCGTGTAGCCCCAAAACCTGGCGGGACAGTATTCGTTTTGAGAAAAGCGTCTAGTGCAAATAAGCAACACAGATCAGGAAGTTATTGTTTGTCTCGCGACACCGGAACGACGTGGATTCGCCGCTATCTCGCCGCAATTTTGACCGTTCCGTGTCGTCGATTTGGTCAATGAATACTTAAGTCAAAAGAATTAATTGATTTTTTACTACAAATATCGCGGTGGATACATGATCAGCAAGACAAAAGCCCCGGACCTTGGGAGGCCGGGGCTTTTATCGTGCGGTCCGATGATCCGGGAGCGCGAGCCGTCAGCTAGAAGCGATAGTTCACGCCGACTCGGATCATGTTGGTTTCGAGGCCGTTCTCGACGCCGGTGATCGAGTAGGCGCGGTTGCTCAGGTCGGCGTAGAGATATTCGATCTTGGCCGACCACTGCTGAGCGAGGCCGAATTCGACGCCGGTGCCGAGCGTCCAGCCGACATGGGTCTTGGTCTCCGACAGCGCGCCGCTTTCGCCCTTGAGACCGCCATAGGCGAGACCGCCGGTGACGAAGACCAGGATGTTGTTCCAGGCCATGCCGGCGCGGCCCCGCAGAGTGCCGAACCAGGGATTCGAGAACTTGTACGGCGCGAAGGTATCGTCGGCGCCCGAGATCTGCAGGTCGGTTTCGCCGCCGAACACGAACTGGCCGTTCTGCCAGTTGTAGCCGGCGGTCAGGCCGCCGAGGATGCCGCTCGGCTTGGTGCTGGTGCCGGGCACGTCACCCCACTGATAGCCGACGATCGCGCCGGCATACCAACCTGCCCAGTTGTAATAGGAGCCGGGGGCGGGCTGCGAATAGTAGTTGTTGCGCGGCAGATCGGCGGCGGAAGCGGCAGTCGCCGCGGTCGCGGCCGCCAGCACGGTCATCGCCAGAATTTGCTTCTTCATTTTACTCTCCACCTACTCACGCGCTCCGCAATTCGCGGAAAGGCTTCACTGCCGTTGGCGCTTGGTTGCCAAACTTGGACAATTTTTCGTGGACGAGTTATCGCGCTTTGGCGGTTAAGCGGTTATTACCTGCTAACCCTGACGCCCCGTTATCCCTAAAGAACGGTTGCGCAATATGCTTTCCGCGGCGTTTACCATGTCGCTTGCGGATTGCCTGAAATCGAGTTCTGTTGAGCGGTGATGGATTCAAAGACAGAGCAACCACCTGCGGCCCTGATTACTGGCGCGGCGCGGCGTATCGGCGCCGCGATTGCGCGAAATCTGTCGCGCGCCGGCTACAGTGTCGTCTTGCACGCCAATCATTCGCGCGCCGACGCCGAAGCGCTCGCGCGCGAAATCGTGCGCGACGGCGGCCGCGCCGGCGTGGTGCTGGGTGATTTGACCGACGCCGGGGCGCTGCGCGGCATCGTGCCGGCGGCGGCGGCGCATGCGCCGCTCACCTTGCTCGTGAATAATGCCAGCCTGTTCGACGAGGATGACGTGGCGACGATGACGCGCGACGGCTTCGAGCGCACCATGGCTGTCAATCTCACCGCGCCGTTGTTTCTGACGCAGGCCTTTGCCGCGCAGGCGCCGCGCAACGCCGCCTCGTCGGTCGTCAATGTGGTCGACCAGCGGGTGCTGCGGCCGACGCCGAAATTCTTCTCCTACGCCCTGAGCAAGGCCTCGCTCCATGCGGCGACGACGACGATGGCGCAGGCTCTGGCGCCGCTTCGCGTCAATGCGGTGGCGCCGGGGCCGACTCTGCCGAGCCCGCGGCAGAACGGCGACCAGTTCGCCACGCAGGCGGCGCTGGTGCCGCTGGGGAAAGGGCCGTCGCCGGAAGATATCGCGGCCGCCGTCTCTTACCTCGCCGGCGCGCAAAGCGTTACCGGCATGACGATTGCGGTAGATGGCGGCCAGCATCTGTCCTGGCGCACCCCGGATACGGACATTGTTGAGTAGGATTCTTGCCCGAGTAGCCAAGTCACACCGCGCGCTTATATTCGCCCCATGAACGGCGCCAGAAAGGACATCGATCCGGACAGCGAATTGCGCGAAGACGACGACGCGCCGACGCTGCCCGAACTCGATTTCTCGGAACCCGAAGCGGAAGCCGGCACGCTCGCTCACGGGCGTGCCGCGATCGCGCGCGCTGTCAAGCACGCGCCAGCCGGGCCGGGCGTCTATCGCATGATCGACGCCAAGGGCGACGTGCTTTATGTCGGCAAGGCCAAGAGCATCAGGAAGCGCGTCGCCAACTATACGCGTCCGGTCGCCTATGACGCGCGCATCGCTCGCATGATTTCGGCGACGGTGTCGATGGAGTTCGTCTCCACCGCGACCGAGACCGAAGCGCTGCTGCTCGAGGCCAACCTGATCAAGCGCCTGCGGCCGCGCTTCAATGTGTTGCTGCGCGACGACAAGTCGTTTCCCTATATCCTCATCACCTCGGATCATTGGGCGCCGCAGATATTGAAGCATCGCGGCGCTCGCACGCGGCCGGGGCGCTATTACGGGCCCTTCGCTAATGCCGGCGCGGTGAACCGTACCATCAATGCGCTGCAGCGCGCCTTTCTTCTGCGTAACTGCTCGGATTCGTTCTTCGAGTCGCGGTCGCGGCCGTGCCTGCTGTACCAGATCAAGCGGTGCTCCGGGCCGTGCACGCAGGAGATCGACTTTGCCGGCTACCAGGAGCTGGTGCGCGAGGCCAATGCGTTTCTCGACGGCAAGAGCCGCAATGTGCAGAAGCAGCTGGCGGCGGAGATGGATCAGGCCTCGCATGCGCTCGATTTCGAGCGCGCCGCGATCTACCGCGATCGTCTGGCGGCCTTGTCGGCGATCACGACGACGCAGGGCATCAATCCGCGCACCATCGAGGAAGCCGACGTCTTCGCGGTGCATCAGGAGGGCGGCTATACCTGCGTCGAGGTGTTCTTCTTCCGAACCGGACAGAACTGGGGCAACCGCGCCTACTTCCCCAAGGCCGATCGCACGCTGGGGCCGGGCGAGGTGCTGAGCGCCTTCCTTGCACAGTTCTATGACGACAAGCCGCCGCCGCGCCTTGTCATTGCCTCCGACGATTTCGAAGAGCGCACGCTGCTCGCCGAGGCGCTGTCGGCCAAGAGCGAGCGCAAGGTCGAGGTCGCGGTGCCGCAGCGCGGCGAACGCAAGGAATTGGTGATGCATGCGCTGGCCAATGCGCGCGAGGCGCTCGGTCGCAAGCTCGCCGAGACGGCATCGCAGCAGCGGCTGTTCAGTGCGCTGGCCGAAGCCTTCGGCCTGCCGAAGCCGCCGCGGCGCATCGAGGTCTATGATAACAGCCACATCGCCGGCACCAATGCCGTGGGCGGCATGATCGTTGCGGGGCCGGAGGGCTTTCGCAAGAACCAGTATCGCAAATTCAACATCCGCTCGACCGACATCACGCCGGGTGACGACTTCGGCATGATGCGCGAGGTGTTGCAGCGACGGTTCAAGCGGCTGCTGGAGGAAGCGCCGCGCGCTTCTCTCGATGTCGCTGCCGCGGCCGCCATGGCGGGCGCGCCGCCGATGGACGTGAGCGAGGAGCCCGCTGATTCACCCTGGCCCGACCTGTTGCTGATCGACGGCGGTCAGGGACAGTTGCGCGCGGCGCAGGAAACGCTGGCCGAGATGGGCGTCACCGATGTGCCGTTGGTCTCGATCGCCAAGGGCCGCGACCGCGAGGCGGGGCGCGAGACCTTCTTCATGCCCGGCAAGAATCCGTTCAAGCTGCCGCCGCGCGATCCGGTCTTGTATTTCGTCGAGCGGCTGCGCGATGAGGCGCACCGCTTCGCCATCGGCTCGCACCGCACGCGGCGCAAGAAGGATATCCGCGAGGCCGGCTTGCAGGAGATCGAGGGCATCGGGCCCACGCGCAAGAGCGCGCTGCTGCGCCACTTCGGTACCCTGAAGGCGATCGAGCGCGCCAGCATCGCCGATCTCCAGCACGTACCGGGCATCAATGCGGAAATGGCACGAAAGATCTATGAGTTCTTCCACGACAAGGCGCCGTCGCAATAGCGCCTGACAAAACAACGCGGGCAGGAAGCGAACAACGATGATCATCAAGTCACAGGCCGACGTCACGCCGGCCGTCCTCGAGGCCTACAGCAAGATCGACGAACCGCGGTTGCGCGAGATCGTCGCCGCGCTGGTCAAGCATCTCCACGCCTTCGCGCGCGAGGTGCACTTGACCGAAGAGGAATTCCACAAGGGCGCCGCCATCGTCGCCAAACTGGGGCAACTGACCAACGCCTCGCACAATGAAGTCGTGCTGATGTGCGGCTCGCTCGGCTTCTCGGCGCTGGTGTGCCTCCTCAACAACGGCAATAACGGTCAGACCGAAACCACCGCCAATCTGCTGGGGCCGTTCTGGCGGCTGAATTCGCCACGCACCGAGAACGGCGGCTCGATCGTGCGCTCGCCGACGCCGGGGCCGGTGCTGTTCGTCAACTGCACGGTGAAGGACACGAGCGGCAATCCCGTCGCCGGCGCCGAGGTTGATGTCTGGCATTCTTCACCGGAGGGTTTCTACGAACAGCAGGACGACAGCCAGGCCGACATGAACCTGCGCGGCAAGTTCACGACCGACGCCGAGGGCCGCTTCTCGTTCCGCAGCGTCAAGCCGGCCGGCTATCCGATCCCGATCACCGGCCCGGTCGGCGACCTTTTGCGCCATGCCGGCCGCCACAATTACCGGCCGGCGCATCTGCACTTCCTGATCTACAAGGAAGGCTTCAAGACCCACATCTCGCAGATCTACGTCCAGGATGACGACAAGCTCGAAACCGACGTCCAGTTCGGCGTCACCCGGGCGCTGATCGGCAATTTCGTGGCGCATGACGGCCCGGCGCCGGCTGTGGACGTGACCGGCGAATGGTTCTCGCTCGATCAGACTTTCATCGTCGAGCCAGGCGTGGCCAAATTGCCCAAAGCGCCGATCGAATAAGGGGCTGACCGAATAACGGCCATCAATCCGGTATTCCTATCGACCGGGCGGCGCGCAGGCGGTTGACCTGCAGCCGAGCGCCGTGTTCCTTGTGCCCGCATGAATCCCGGTCGCATCCCCCGACTGCCGGCGCATCCGCTGGCGCTGCCGAACATCCTGACCTATGCCCGCATCGCCGCGGTGCCGGTCGTGGTCGGCCTGCTGTTCTGGCAGAGCATCTTTGCCGGGGAGCTGTGGCTGCGCTGGGTGGCGCTCGCCGTATTCATCGCCGCCGCGGTCACCGACTTCTTCGACGGCTATTTGGCGCGGGCCTGGGGCCAGCAATCCTCGCTCGGCCGCATGCTCGATCCGATCGCCGACAAGCTTCTGGTCGCGGCGTGCCTGCTGATGCTGGCGGCGGGAACCACGATCCGCGGCTGGGCGCTGCTCGCCGCCGTCATTATATTGTGCCGCGAAGTGCTGGTGTCGGGTCTGCGCGAGTATCTTGCGGAACTCCGCGTCGGCGTGCCGGTGACAACTTTGGCGAAGTGGAAAACTCTCGGCCAACTCGTCGCCATCGGCTTCCTGATCGCGGGCGAGGCCGGCGAGAAGGTGCTGCCCTATACGATCGAGATCGGCATCACGCTTTTATGGCTCGCCGCGCTCGTGACTTTGTACACCGGCTGGGACTATCTGCGCGCTGGGCTGCGCCATATGATTGAAGAATGAGCAGGACGTTGAAGCTCCGCTATTTCGCCTGGGTGCGCGAGCGCATCGGCAAGCCCGAGGAAGACGTCGAGCTTCCCGCGGGCGTTGCCACCATCGCCGAGCTGATGACTTGGCTCGCCGGGCGCGGCGAGGAATATGCCTACGCCTTCGACAATCCCAAAGTGATCCGCGCCGCCATCGACCGCAGCCATGTGAAGCCGCAGGCCGAGATCGCCGGCGCCAAGGAGATCGCCTTCTTCCCGCCGATGACGGGGGGCTAGGCGGCTGGCCCCTCGGGATGACGGGGATGGTGCGATGCATTACATTACCCCCATGAGCCCGACCATCACGGTCAAAGTCCAGCGTGAGCCCTTCGACGCCGCAGCCGAGGCGGCGGCGCTGTCGCGCGGCCGCACCGACGTCGGCGCGGTGGTGACCTTCACCGGCATCTGCCGCGGCGACGAGAACGGCGAGGCCATCGCGGCGCTCACCCTCGAGCATTATCCCGGCATGGCCGAGACAGAGATCGAGAGTCATGTCACTGAGGCTACGCGGCGCTGGCCGCTGACCGGCGCCGTCGTCATCCATCGCTTCGGCCGCATTGTACCGGGCGAGGACATCATGATGGTCGCGACGGCATCGTCGCATCGCGCCGCGGCCTTCGAGGCGGCCGAATTCCTGATGGACTATCTCAAGACTCGCGCGCCGTTCTGGAAGCTGGTCGAGAAGGCGAGCGGTCCCACATGGGTCGAGGCCAAGGCCGACGACGACAGCGCGGCGGCGCGCTGGGTCAAACCGCATCAGGCGGCGGAATAGCCGGAGAGCGACATGATCAACATTCTGTTGGCGGCGTTCGCGGTAGTGGCAGTCGCGGCGGGACCGGTGATGGCCGCGCAGGTATCCTACTTTGAAGTCGCCAAAGGCTCGCACCCGCACGATGTCGCGCCGGCGCCGGACGGCACCGTCTGGTACACCGCGCAGCATCAGGGCGCGCTCGGCATTCTCGATCCGAAGACCGGCAAGGTGACGCAGGTGCCGCTTGGCCAGGATTCCGCGCCGCATGGCGTCATCGTCGGGCCCGATCGCGCCGCCTGGATCACTGACGGCGGCCAGAACGCCATCGTGCGCTACGACGCCGAGACCAAGGCGGTGAAGGTCTATCCGCTGCCGAAGGAATTTCCCAATGCCAACCTCAACACCGCGACCTTCGATCGCAAGGGAATTCTGTGGTTCACTGGACAGAATGGCCTGCATGGCCGAGTCGATCCGGCAACCGGCAAGGTCGAAGCCTGGAAGTCGCCGAAGGGCGTCGGGCCTTATGGCATCACGACGACCCCGAACGGCGACGTCTGGTATGCTTCGCTAGCCGGTGATCACATTGCCAAGATCGACACCGTGTCCGGCGACGCGCTGATGATCCAGCCGCCGAAGCCCGGCGTTGGCCCGCGCCGCATCTGGTCGGACTCCAAGGGCGTGCTGTGGGTGAGCTTCTGGCGCACGGGCGAAGTCGGCCGTTACGATCCGCTGGCGAGGACATGGCGCGTGTGGCAATTGCCCGATGCGGACAACGGCGCCTATGCGGTGTTCGTCGACGACAAGGACAAGGTCTGGCTTTCGGATTGGAATTCGAATGCCATCGTGCGCTTCGACCCGGCGACAGAGACGTTCGAGCGCTTCGCCAGCAACCGCCGCCGCGCCGACGTGCGGCAGGTGCTCGGCCGGCCCGGCGAGATATGGGGCGCCGAGTCCGGCACCGACCGTCTTGTCGTGGTGCGCGACTAGCTGGCATGGCGATGAGCAGCGTAATCACCCGGCGCAGTTTCCTCACGGCAATGGCCGGCGGCGCGGCGGCGATCGTCAGCGAGCCGGCATGGGCTGGCAGACTGCCACCGGCCGGTCAGCGCATCGCGGCCTTGATCGGTGAAGCCGCCGCGTTGCCCAAGGTGGTGCAGCGCATCGACGTCATCTCGAAGGCGCTGGTCGGCTCGCCCTATCGCGGCCACACGCTGATCGGCAGCGCGCGCCACGCCGAGCGCTTCGTGATACGCGACGATGTCTTCGATTGCGTAACGTTCTGCGAGACCGTACTGGCGGCGGCGCTGGCCCGCGAGCCCGAGCAGTTCGAGCCGCAGCTTCGCCTCATCCGCTACAAGGATGGCGAGATCGACTGGCGTGCCCGCAATCATTATTTCTCCGACTGGTGCGCCAACAACGTTGCCAACCATGTCTGCAAGAAGCTGCTGCTGCCGGGCAGTGAGACTATCGACAAGCGCCTGACCTGGATGCGCGGGCTGGGGCCGCGCCAGGTGTCGATGACAGTGTTGCCGCGCGCGGCGCTCATCGACAATCGCGCGCTGCTGGCGACCGGCGATATCATCGGCTTCCTGTCGCAGCGGCCGGGGCTCGACTATTTCCACACCGGCTTCGTCGTGGTGACCGGCGAGGGCCAGCTGATGCTGCGCCATGCCGCCAAAAGCCGCGGCCGCGTACTCGAGCAGTCGCTCCCGCGATTTCTCGCCGATAACCATGCGCAGGCCGTGACGCTTCTGCGCGTCAAGGAACCGACAACCATGGCCTCGGTTATCTGAATGATGCCTGATAGCCGATCGCCCGAGGCTCGTCATGCTGGGCCGCCTCCCCAATCCTGCCACGAAGATCGTTTCCTGAAGCCGTATGACATTGCGTATTGAAGATTATGCATTGATCGGCGACCTTGGCAGCGCAGCGCTGGTCGGCCGCAACGGTTCGATCGACTGGTTGTGCTGGCCGCGCTTCGATTCGGACGCCTGCTTCGCCGCGCTGCTCGGCACGCCAGACAATGGCCGATGGCTCATCGGGCCGAACGACCCGAACGCCAAAATCACCCGGCGCTATCGACCGAATACGCTGATCCTCGAGACCCGGTTCGAGACCGACACCGGCACAGCGGTGCTGACCGACTTCATGCCGCCGCGTCACACGCATTCGCATCTCATGCGCATGATCACCTGCGAATACGGTCAGGTCGATCTGCACGGCGAATTGATCCTGCGTTTCGGTTACGGCCAGACGGTGCCGTGGCTCACCCGTATCGACCGTCACACCGCGCGCGCCATTGCCGGCCCGGACATGGTGGTGCTGCGCTCGTCGGTGCCGTTCCATGGCGAGGACTTCAAGACCGTCGGTGATTTCACCATCAGGGAAGGTGAGTGCTTCACCTTCAGCCTGACCTACGCGCCATCGCACGACGAACTGCCGCATGCGCTCGATGTTTCGGCCAGCCTCGACAGCACCGAGCGCTACTGGAACGAGTGGGTAGCGCGCAACAAGATTGACGGCCCCTATGACGATGCCGTGGTGCGTTCGCTGATCACGCTCAAGGCGCTCACTTACGCGCCGACCGGCGGCATGGTGGCTGCGCCGACGACGTCGCTGCCGGAATGGATCGGCGGCGTGCGCAACTGGGACTATCGCTTTTGCTGGCTGCGTGACGCGACGCTGACGCTGCTGGCGCTGATGAACGCCGGCTACTACGACGAGGCGCGGGCCTGGCGCGACTGGCTGTTGCGCGCGGCGGCCGGCAGCCCCGGCCAGATCCAGATCATGTACGGCATCCAGGGCGAGCGGCGCCTTACCGAATGGACGGTGCCGTGGCTGGACGGTTACGAGAAATCGCAGCCGGTGCGCATCGGCAATGCCGCTTACAGTCAGTTGCAACTCGATATCTTCGGCGAGGTGATGGATGCGTTGCATCAGGCCCGCGTCGGCGGCCTCGGCCATCAGGAGGCTGGCTGGGATCTCGAGCGCGCCTTGCTCGTGCACCTGGAGAAAATCTGGACGCTGCCGGACGAGGGGATCTGGGAGGTGCGCGGCGAGCGCCAGCACTTCACCTATTCGAAGGTGATGGCCTGGGTCGCGTTCGACCGCGCCATCAAGAGCGCCGAACTGCTTGACCTTCCAGGGCCGCTCGAGCGTTGGCGTTCGCTGCGCGACCGCATCCACAAGGATGTCTGCACCAACGGCTACGATGCCGAGCTCAACAGCTTCACGCAGCACTATGGCTCGCGCGAACTCGATGCCAGCCTGCTGCTGCTGCCGGAACTGGGCTTCCTGCCGCCGGAGGATCCACGCATCCGCGGCACCGTTGAGGCGATCGAGCGCACTTTGATGCGCGACGGCCTCTTGCTGCGCTACGACACCGCCAAGACGGACGACGGCCTGCCGCCGGGCGAGGGTGTGTTCCTGGCCTGCAGCTTCTGGTTGGTCGACGCCTATTTGATGCTCGGCCGCGTCGACGACGCCGAAAATCTGTTCCAGCGTTTGCTGGCGCTGCGCAACGATCTTGGCCTGCTCGCCGAACAGTACGAGCCGCGCTCGCAGCGTCAGGTCGGCAATTTCCCGCAGGCATTCTCCCACCTCGCGCTGGTGAACACCGCGAGTAATCTGTCGCACTATCGCAAGCCGGCCGAGCAGCGTTCCGAGTGGACGGCCGGCGTCAAGGCGGCGGAGTAGATGAGGGGCTCTGCGCCGGAGACTATTGACCTGCGGTCGCTTGCTGCGGAGAGTGCACGCCCACAACCAACAAGATGACCAGGGAGGTCTCGCGTGCTGCTCGACGTTCGCACCTACAAGATCAAGCCGGGCTGCATGGCCCCGCATCTCGCGCTCTATGAGCGCCTCGGCTATCCGGTGCAGGTCCGTCATCTCGGCGAGCCCTTGTGCTACGCCAATGCCGAAAGCGGCGAGATGAACAGCATCGTCCACATCTGGGTCTATGAGAGCGCCGCCGACCGTGAGCAGAAGCGGGCGCGCATGATGCAGGACCCGGATTGGAAGAACTACCTCGCCGAAAGCGCCAAGGCGGGCTACCTCCTCGAGCAGAAGACCAGCCTGATGACGCCGGTATCCTTCGCGCCGCCAATTCCCAAGCGCTCGGTCTAGCGAGCCGCGGTGCGGTATTTCCGCCCCTCGCGGCCGCCGCATTGATCGTTTATAGAGGCCCGGTCCTGGGAGAAGCGGCGCATCGGGCCGCGATGATATCGGAGCTGTGAAAATGCGCTCGAACGACGGCACGCGGACCGGTGGCGAAATTCTCATCGACCAGCTGGTCGTCCAGGGCGTGCGCCACGCCTTCTGCGTGCCGGGCGAAAGTTATCTCGCCGCCCTCGATGCGCTGCACGATGCGCCGATTTCGCTGACCATCTGCCGCCACGAAGGCGCGGCGGCGATGATGGCCGAGGCGGTCGGCAAGGCCACCGGCCGGCCGGGAATCTGTTTTGTCACGCGCGGGCCGGGCGCGACCAACGGTTCGGCGGGCGTGCATATCGCGCGCCAGGACTCGGCGCCGATGATCATGTTCGTCGGCCAGGTCGGCCGCGACATGCGCGAGCGCGAAGCCTTCCAGGAACTCGACTATCGTCAGGTGTTCGGCGGCATCGCCAAATGGGCGACCGAGATCGACGATCCGGCGCGCATTCCGGAGATCGTGTCGCGCGCCTTCTTCACGGCCTGCAATGGCCGACCCGGTCCGGTGGTGGTCGCGCTGCCGGAAGACATGCTGACCGAGCGCTGCGTGGTGCCGAACGCGTCGGCCGTCGAGCCGGTGGAAACCTGGCCCGGCCTCAACGACATGAGCCGGCTGCAGAAGATGCTGTGGGCGGCGAAGAAGCCGATCGCCATCATCGGCGGCTCGCGCTGGTCGGAGGCCGCGACGGCGGCGATGATGCGCTTTGCCGAACGCTTCGCGCTGCCGGTGGCGACCACGTTCCGCTATCAGCATTTGTTCGATTCATCGCACCCCTGTTACGCGGGCGACTTCGGCATCGGCCCCAATCCGAAGCTGCTGGCGCGCGTCAAGGGCGCTGACCTCGTGCTGCTGATTGGCGATCGCATGAGCGAGATGTCGTCGCAGAGCTATACGGCTTTCGACATTCCCGAGCCGCAGATGAAGTTGGTGCACGTCCATCCCGGCGCGGAAGAACTCGGCCGCGTCTATCACCCGGCGCTGGCGATCAATGCCGCGCCGACCGCGTTCTGCGCCGCGCTCGAGGGTCTGCAGCCACCGAATGACATCGCCTGGAAGGGCGAGGCCGACACCGCGCATGCCGACTTCCTCGCCTGGACCGAGAAGCCGATGGCGCAGCCGGGACCGATCAATCTCGGCGAGATCATGGTGTGGCTGCGCGACAACCTTGGCCCCGAGGCCATCATCACCAACGGCGCCGGCAACTTCGCCACCTGGATCAATCGCTATTACCGCTTCCGCCGCTACAACACCCTGATCGCGCCGACCTCCGGCTCGATGGGCTACGGCTTCCCGGCGGCGGTGGCGATGAAGACCTTGCACCCGGACCGGACGGTTGTCTGCGTCGCCGGCGACGGCGACTTCCTGATGACGGGCAACGACTTCGCCACCGCCGTGCAGTACTCGCGGCCGGTCATCGTCGTCCTGTGGGACAACGGTACTTACGGTACCATCCGCATGCACCAGGAGCGTGAGTACCCGGGACGCGTGGTCGGCACCGACCTCAAGAACCCGGACTTTGCTGCTTACGCCAAGGCCTTCGGTGGCTTCGGCATCCGCATCGAGAAGACGGCCGATTTCCCGGCGGCCTTCGCCGCGGCGCAGAAGTCTGGCCTGCCATCGATCATTCATCTCAAGGTCGACGCCGAGCCGCTGACGCCGGGCATGTCGATGAGCGCCATCCGCGAGAAGGCGCTGTCGGGCAAGTAGCGGTCCCGGCCGGACGCCTCACCGCCCCTTGTCACATTCGAGTGAATCGCTATTCACTCGTTGAATGCCCTATCGCCGGACCGATACCGTCATCCGCCGTCTTGCCGAGCGCGAGAAGGCCATCCTCGACGCCGCGATCGCGCTGGCCGGCGAGGGCGGCATGGCCGCCGTGCAAGTTGCCGCTGTTGCCGGGCGTGCCGGCATCGCCGCCGGCACGGTCTATCGCTATTTCCCGACCAAGAACGACCTCGTCGCCGAGCTGATCGCCGCGGTGGCCGGGCGCGAGCTCGAGGCCATGCAGACCGCAGCCAATGCGGCGCCAGGCCCGCTGTCAGCGCTGGCTTCCGGCATCGCCCGCTTCGCGGCGCGGGCGCTGGCCGAACGCAAGCTGGCCTGGGCCGTGATCGGCGAGGCGGTCGACCCGGAAGTCGATGTGATGCGCATCGACTTCCGCCAGTCGCTCGCCGGCGAACTGGAGCGGCGCATCACCATCGCCATTGGGCTTCGCTTCCTGCCTGAACAGGACGCGCGCCTGGGGGCGCTGGCGATCGTCGGCGCGCTGATGGAAGGGCTGCTCAGTCCACAGGCGCCGGATTATGCCGACGCCGCCGCCGCGCGCGAAGCGGTGCAGACCGTGACCTTGTTCTCGCTGCGCGCCCTCGGCGTCATCGACGCCCGCGCCCGCGGCATGGTGGCGCAGGTGGTGTTAACCTGAGACCGCCCGGTCACGCGAAGGCTTCGGCTGGCACTTCGGCCAGCGGCAGCTCGACGTGGTAGGTGCCCGGGTCGTCCGGGTCGTGGCGGCTATGAAAGCCGAGTTCGCCGCACATCTGCAGCATGGTTGTGTTTTCCGCCAGCACTTGGCCGCGCACCGCCTTGAGGCCGTGCTCCTTCGCATAGGCGATCATGTGCTTCATCATCAGCCAGCCGAGACCGCGGCCCTTGAGATGCGAGCGCAAGAGGATGGCGAACTCACCGGTCTCGTGTTTCTCGTCGTCGTGCAGGCGGACGACGCCGAGCAGTTTGCCGTCGGCGTCGAGCGCGACGAAGGCCATCGCATTGTTCGGGTCGTAATGGACCAGCTTGTCGATCATCTCCGGCGACAATTCCCGGATCGCCGAGAAGAACCGCAAACGCAGATCGAAGCTCGTCACCTTGGCGAGAAAGTCGGGATAGAGCGCGGCGTCCTCCGGCCGAAGCGGACGGAGGATCACCATTTCGCCATTGAGCAGTTTGACGTGACGGCTGAGCATGTCGCCTCCGCATGTTCCCCTTGCAACGCGGGAACAAAGCCGACGTTCAACGCCAATCCGGATTGACGCCTAGTGCGACATCAGGACCGGCACCGTCATGCTCTCGAGGATGCCGCGCGTGGCGCCGCCGAGGATGAACTCGCGCAGGCGTGAATGGCCGTAGCCGCCCATCACGATCATGTCCGCGCTGGAATCCGCCGCATAGGACAGGATGGTCGAGGCGACGTCGATGTCCGGGGAGGTGATGCGCTTGACGTCGATCTTGAGACCATGCCGGGCGAGGTGCTGACCGAGATCGGCACCGGCGATCTCGTCGCCCTTGGCCGACTTGCTGGCGATCATGACGATCTCGACCTGCTTGGCCTTCTTGAGCAGCGGCATGCTGTCGGCGATGGCGCGGGTTGCGGCGCGGCCGCCGTCCCAACACACCATGACACGATCGAGCTTCACGCCGCCCTTCTGGATGAACGGCACGAACACTACGGGACGCCCGGATTCGAACAGCGCGGTCTCGTCGACCACTTCATCCTGGATGCCCTGGTCGGGATCGGCCTGGCCGACCACGACGAGGTCGAAGCGGCGGCCGATGCGGGCAAACTGATCCGCCGCGGCCGAGACGCTGGCGGAGATGATGCGCGATTCAGCCGACAGGCCGGCGCGCTTGGCCGCGGCTTCGAAACGGGCAACGGCATCCTTGGCCTTCTTGTCGGCCTCGGTGCGCTGCGCCTCGATGAATTCCGGCGGAATACCGCCCATCACCGCGCCGGGGATCACCGGCTCGTAGGCAAAGGCAACGCCCGCGACATGGGCTTCCAAAGCCTCGCCGAGCGCGACGGCATAATCGCCGGCGGGGTCCTTCGCGCCCAGTCCGAGATTGACGACGATATCCTTGATCATGATGCAGCCTCCCTTGGGGCGTTGCGTGCCCGGTATTCTTATAATGGTTTAGGGCGTGCGGCGACCTTGACCGAGGTCAAATGCGCCGCGCGCATGATCGATATCCCTTGCGGCTTGCGCCGGTCGCCGTCGGTCCGGGCTACTTCTTCTTGCCGCTGGCGTCGAACTGCTTGAGATAGGCCCAGAGGTTCTTGGCCTCGGTTTCGTTCTTGATGCCTGGGAAGATCATCTTGGTGCCCTTGATCTTGGCGCGCGGGTCCTTGATGTAGTCGAGGAATTCAGGCTCGTTCCAGGTGATGCCGGAATTCTTGTTGGCGTCGGTGTACGAATAGCCGGGAACCGAACCAGAGTGCCGGCCCTCGAGTCCGTTGAGGACGGGGCCCACCTTGTTCTTGGCATCCTCGCCGACGGCGTGACAAGGCAAGCACTTCTTGAACGAGTTCTCGCCGGCCGCCAGATCCTGGGCCTCGGCATTGTGCGTCGCCGCAGCGAACAGCGCGGCGGCGCAGAGCGCACTCCGGAACACGGTCTTCATCATCTGTTTCCTTTCGTCGTGGCAGGACACCGGCCCCGCTATTGAATTATATTCCGACATTGGAATGCTTTCCAGCAGCCGGCGGTGTGTCAACCTGTTCGATTGGCTGGTATCGTCGCAGGCGCTGGTGGCGGGGATATAACGCGATCCGGGAGAATTGTGGATGTCGGTCAAGATGCCCGAGGCGGATCAGACGATCCTCAGCCGCCGTGCCGAGATCGTCAAGGTGCTGCGCACCATCGTGCCGGGCGAGGGTGTGATCGATCGCGAACGCGAGATGCGGCCGTTCGAATCGGACGGGCTGACCGCCTACCGCCAATTGCCGATGGTGGTGGTGCTGCCGGAAACCACGCAGCAGGTCGCCGAGATTCTGAAATATTGCCACGCCGAGGGCATCAAGGTGGTGCCGCGCGGCGCCGGCACCTCGCTGTCGGGCGGAGCCCTGCCGCTCGCCGACGGCGTGCTGCTCGGCATGGCCAAGTTCAACAAGATCCGCGAGATCGACTTCGACAACCGCATCGCCGTGGTCGAGCCCGGCGTCACCAATCTGGCGGTCTCGAATGCGGTCGCCCATGCCGGATTTTATTACGCGCCTGATCCGTCGTCGCAAATCGCCTGCACTATCGGCGGTAATGTCGCAGAGAATTCCGGCGGGGTGCATTGCCTGAAATACGGCATGACCACCAACAATGTGCTCGGCTGCGAGATCGTGCTGATGACCGGCGAGGTGCTGCGCCTCGGCGGCAAGCATCTCGACTCGGAAGGCTACGATCTGCTCGGCCTTGTCGTCGGCTCGGAAGGGCTGCTCGGCGTCGTCACCGAAGTGACGGTGCGCATTCTCAAGAAGCCGGAAACGGCGCGCGCGGTGCTGATCGGCTTTCCGACCTCGGAGCAGGGCGGTGCCTGCGTATCGAAGATCATCGCCTCGGGCATCATTCCGGGCGGCATGGAGATGATGGACAGACCGGCGATCCATGCGGTCGAGGAGTTCGTTCACGCCGGCTATCCGCTCGACGTCGAGGCTTTGCTCATCGTCGAGCTCGACGGTCCGTCGCGCGAGGTCGATCATCTGATCGAACGCGTGGAAAAGATCGCCAGGGACTGCGGCGCGGTGTCGTGCCAGGCGTCGACGTCCGAGCAACAGCGGCTCTTGTTCTGGGCCGGCCGCAAGGCGGCGTTCCCGGCGGCGGGCCGCATTTCGCCGGACTATTACTGCATGGACGGCACCATCCCGCGCGCCAAGCTGCCGCTGGTGCTGGCGCGGATGAAGGAACTGTCGGAGAAGTATCAGCTCGGCGTCGCCAACGTCTTTCATGCCGGCGATGGCAACCTGCATCCGCTGATTCTCTATGACTCCAACAAGCCGGGCGAACTCGATCGCGCCGAGGAGTTCGGTTCCGATATCCTGCGGCTTTGCGTCGAGGTCGGCGGCGTGCTGACCGGCGAGCATGGCGTCGGCGTCGAGAAACGCGACCTGATGGGTGCGATGTTCTCCGAGATCGACCTCAACGCGCAACAGCGCGTCAAATGCGCCTTCGATGCCAAGGGACTGCTCAATCCCGGCAAGGTGTTCCCACAACTGCACCGTTGCGCCGAGCTCGGCCGCATGCACATCTCGGGCGGGCAGCTGCCATTCCCGGATCTGCCGCGGTTCTGACAGTCGCCGCCGTATTTCTCCAACGAGCTCATTCGTGACCGACACTCTTAAACCCACCGACACCGCCCAGGTCGAGGAAGCCGTGCGCTGGGCGCTCGGCAACGACAAGGCGTTCGACGTCGTCGGCACCGGCAGCAAGCGCGCGCTCGGCCGGCCGAGTCAGACAGAAATGACCCTCGACCTGTCGGCTCTCACCGGCGTCATCCTCTATGAGCCGGACGAACTCATTCTGTCGGCGCGGGCGGGCACGCCTTTGGCGGAGATCGAGAAGATGCTCGACGACAACAACCAGCAGCTCGATTTCGAGCCGATGGACTACGGACCGCTGCTCGGTCACGAGGCGGGGCAGGGCACCATGGGCGGCACGCTTGCGGTCAATCTTTCCGGCCCGCGCCGCATCAAGGCCGGCGCCGCGCGCGACCATTTCCTCGGCGCTACGGTGGTGACCGGCCGCGGCGAAACCGTGAAGACCGGCGGCCGGGTGGTGAAGAACGTTACCGGCTACGACCTATGCAAGGTGCTGGCCGGGTCCTGGGGGACATTGGCGGCGATGACCGAGGTCACCGTCAAGGTCCTGCCGAAGCCGGAAACCGAGGCGACCGTCGTGGTCGAAGGCCTCGACGACGCGCAGGCCTGTGCGGCGATGGCGGCGGCGATGGGCTCGTCCTGCGACGTGGCGGCGGCGGCGCATCTGCCGGACCATGTCGCTTCCTATTTCGACGGCCTGCCGAAGCCCGAAGCTGCGACGGTGCTGCGGCTCGAAGGCGTGGCTCCTTCAGTCGCGCACCGCACCGAGATGCTGATCAAGCTGATGCAGCCTTTCGGCATCGCAGTTGCGCTCGGCGATGCCGACTCAAAGGCGGTCTGGCGCAGCGTGCGCCAGGTCGCGCCGTTCGCCACCGAGACGGCGCGCGCTCGGCCGCTGTGGCGCATCTCCACCGCGCCGGCTCAGGCGCACCGGCTGGTCGATCTCATCACCCCGGCGGCGCAGATGTTCTACGACTGGGGCGGCGGGCTGGTCTGGGTGGCGATGCCGTTCGAGAACGAGGCCGATAGCAGCTCAATCCGCCGCGCCGTCGCCGAGATCGGCGGCCACGCCACCCTCATCCGCGCCCCGGCGGCGCTGCGCGCTTCGGTCGACGTCTTCCAGCCGCAGGAACCGGCCCTCGCAGCCTTGAGCAAGCGCGTGAAGGACAGTTTCGACCCCAAGGGCGTGTTCAATCCCGGCCGTATGTGGGCGGGGGTGTAAGAAGAATTATGCAAACCAATTTCACGCTCGCTCAACTCGCCAACCCGCAGATCGCCGAAGCGGACAAGATCCTGCGCGCCTGCGTGCATTGCGGCTTCTGCACCGCGACCTGTCCGACTTACGTGCTGCTCGGCGACGAACTCGATTCGCCGCGCGGCCGTATCTACCTCATCAAGGACATGCTGGAGAACGACCGCCCGGCGAGCCGCGAGGTGGTCAAGCATATCGACCGCTGCCTGTCCTGCCTGTCCTGCATGACCACCTGTCCGTCCGGGGTGCATTACATGCACCTGGTCGACCACGGCCGCGACCACATCGAGAAGACCTACAAGCGTCCGCTGCACGACCGTGCCATTCGCGCCATGCTGGCCCATGTCCTGACCAACCGCTCGCTGTTCCGGCTCGCCGCGGTTGGCGGCTGGCTGGCGCGCCCCTTTGCCCCGGTCTTCGCGGCGATCGGTATGACGCGGATCGCGGCGATGCTGCGGCTGACGCCGGCCAAGATCCCGGCGCCGTCCTCGGACCGCGGCCGCAAGGTCTATCCGGCGGCCGGTGAGCGCCGCGGCCGGGTGGCGCTGCTCGGCGGCTGTATCGGTCCGGTGCTGCGACCCTCGACCAACGAAGCCACCATCCGGTTGCTCAACCGTCATGGCATTGAGGTTGTCGTGGCCGAAGAGGGCTGCTGCGGCTCGCTCACCCATCACATGGGGCGGGAGGAGCAGGCTTTCGCGCAGGCCAAGGGCGCCATCGATGCATGGACGGCGGAGCTGGAACGCGAATCGCTCGACGCCATCCTGGTTACCGTGTCGGGCTGCGGCACCACGATCAAAGACTACGGCTTCATGTTCAGGAACGACCCGGCCTATGCGGACAAGGCCGCCCGCGTATCGGCGCTGGCCCGGGACGTCAGCGAGTATCTGGCCACGCTCGAGTTATCACTTGCGGCCGCGCGGCCGCTCAACGTCGCCTATCATGCGGCTTGTTCGCTGCAGCACGGTCAGAAGATAGTGCATGCGCCGAAAGAATTGCTTTCCAAGTTGGGGTTTGTCGTCAAAGATATCGCCGAGGGGCATTTGTGTTGCGGCTCGGCGGGCACCTACAACATTCTTCAGCCGGCGATCGCGGCGAAGCTGCGGGACCGCAAGGTCGGCAACATCGAAAAGCTCCAGCCGGATGTGATCGCAGCCGGCAATATTGGCTGCATGACTCAGATCGCATCCGGAACGGCAATACCGGTTGTTCACACGGTCGAACTGATCGACTGGGCAACCGGGGGGCCGATACCGGAGCCGCTTGCCCGCCTCGAGGGTCTCAGCCCGAGCGGATCGAGCGCCGGCTGATCGGCGGTTCGCGAGGCGCGGAATAAAGCCGGGCGCAAGCCGGGCTGATGCGCCGGGCGAAGGCAGTCATTTGTACGAGCTTTGCGTAAGGGCCGTGGGCAGCAGCCGCGGCCTGCTCTCACTCGAATCTGCTCAAACACGACCGGAGGTCGATCATGGCGAAGAAGCGCAAGAAGGCGGCCAAGAAAGCCGCCAAGAAGTCCGTCAAGAAAGCGAAAAGCAAGAAGACAAAGAAAGTCGTAGCAGCCAAGAAGAAATCGGCCAAGAAGGCGACGAAGACCGCGAAGAAGGCCAAGAAGGCCAAAAAGGCTGCTCCGGCCAAGAAGAAAGCGGCGCCGAAGCCCGCCCCGGCAGCCATGGTTCCGCCGCCGGCAGGTCCAGGTCCGTCGACGCCAAGCTTCGGCGGCATGGGTGACGGCCAATAGCCAGTCGAGGCCGGTCCTCAAGACCGGCTGCGCGGTACGATGCGTCAAACGGGCGGCGGGGCGACTTGGGCGCGCAGCCGCCCGTCTTCATTTATGCAAGCGTTTTGCATCGGCGGGGCTGAGCGATTGGCTAGCTTCGTTCGACCGGCTTGCCGGCAACGATCGTCAACGGTGCTGGCCGAGGCGCGCTGCTCGGGGGAACTTCGTGCGCTGCCCAGGACACGCCGAAGCGGCGAGCGTGCGGCATTTGCCGCCGGAATACCGAGCCGGACAACCTCGAAAGCATCGCCGTCTTCCGCCTGGCGGCAGGATCGGGCCGGCGATTGCATCGGCCCCCCGGGACGCCTAGCATCTTGACTTGGCCTCACCCCGGCCGCTGCCCCTGGCCGGTCGGGAACAACATTTCTCAAAAGTCACAGAAAAGAAGCGAGGGAGCCTTTCACCATGCCGTACAACATCCTGCTCATGGGCGCGTCATACGGGTCGCTGCTGGCCTCCAAGCTGCTGTTCGGCGGACATTCGATTCATCTGGTGTGCCTGCCGGCCGAGGCCGACCTGATCAACGCCGAAGGCTTCAAGGTCACCCTGCCGGTGCGCGGTCGCAAGGAGCCGGTACTGCTCGAATCGCGCAAGCTGCCCGGCAAGGTGACGGCTGGTCCGGCGACCGGCGTCGATCCGTCGAAATACGATCTTGTCGGCCTGTGCATGCAGGAGCCGCAATACCGTTCGGACGGCGTTCGCCAGTTGCTCGATGCGGTCGGCAAGTCGCGGGTGCCGTGCATGTCGATCATGAACATGCCGCCGCTGCCTTATATCAAGCGCATCCCCGGTCTCGATTACGCGGCGTTGGAAGCGGCCTATACCGATCCCCGCGTCTGGGATTCGATTGACCCGAAGAAGATCACCCTCAACAGCCCGGACCCGCAGGCGATCCGTCCGCCCGACGGCAAGGCGAACGAACTGCTCGTCACGCTGCCGACCAATTTCAAATGCGCGCGCTTCGACGACGAGAAGGACACGCAGATCATCCGCAATCTGGAGAAGGACGTGGACGCCGCCCGCTTCGACGCGCCGGAAGGCAAGATCGAACTGCCGGTGAAGCTGAAGGCCTATGATTCGATCTGGGTGCCACTCGCCAAGTGGTCGATGCTGCTCGCCGGCAACTACCGCTGCATCACCAAGGACGGCATGCGCACCGCGCAGGAGGCGGTGTGGACCAACGTCGAGGAATCGAAGTCGGTCTATAATTTCGTGTTCGACCTCTGCGTCAAGCTTGGCGCCTCGCCGAACGACCTCGTGCCGTTCGAGAAATATGCGGCGGCGGCGCAGTCGCTGTCGCGCCCGGCCTCGGCCGCGCGCGCGCTCAATAACGGCGCGCCGAATATCGAGCGCGCCGACAAGCTGGTGCAGCTCATCGCTAGGCAAAAGGGGCTGAGCCATCCGGCGATCGATGCCCAGGTCGCGCTGGTCGATGAGCGCTTGGCGGCGAATCGCAAGAAGGCGGCGGCCTGATCGATCGATTTCGCCGGGAACGATGACAGCCGGCCTGCCGTGATGGCAGGCCGGTATTTTCATGCCTAGCATTGCAAACTGATCATTCTCTGAGCGCTCTGATTAAAAAAACGGCGAAGCGCCAGCCGTCGTTATGATTTGTTTATACGCGCGATACATGTCCTTCGGTATCGAATGTGACATTGGTGCAACACGCGCTTTGAATCGTTGGAGAGTGATCGCAAACGCCTAAGAAGGCAGCAACTGCTTTCCTTTTCACCTTGCTGATTTGCCTGACTCCAGACGAAAAATGACAGCAATGCACGCCCTGTTGCGCAAGGGACGTACCGCCTTCGCGGCTTTTCGCGAGGCGAACTGCGCAGCCGGGACGGGCGGGTGGATCGGCAAACGCTGATCGGAAAAGTAAGGGGCAGGGTCTCATGAAGAAGGTTTTGATGTCAGCAGTCGCCGCGGTCGCTTTGTCCGCCGCGCCCGCGTTTGCAGCGGATATGCCGGTGAAGGCCGCGAAGGTTGTCGCCGCTCCGGCGCCGAGCATCTTCGATATCGCTTTCGGCGGCGTGGTGATGAGCGACTACAACTTCCGTGGCGTTTCGCAGTCGAACCGCGGCTGGTCGGGCGGCGCTTACTTCGAGCCGCAGCTGTCGATCGGTTTCGGTACGCTCTATGCCGGCATCGCGGCTTACGGCGTCGACTGGCCGAGCAACGCGGCCTACGGCTTCACGAGCCCCTCGGCGGAAGTCGATCTGTATGGCGGCTGGCGTAACACGTTCGGCGCCCTCTCGGTCGACCTCGGGTTCATCTACTACTACTACCCGAAGGAAACCTGGAACGGCACGACCGACAACAGCGATTTCTACGAATTCTATGGCAAGTTCGGCTACGCGATCACACCGGACCTGTCGGTCGGCGCCAACATCTTCTACACGCCCGACCTCCTGAACTACAGCAAGAGCTTCGGCAATGCCGGTTTCGGCAGCTCGAAGGTCAACGCGACTTACGGTTCGTTGACCGCCAAGTGGGTGCTGCCGTGGGCTACGAACGGCGTCGGTGCCTTCGTGTCGGGCGAACTCGGTCACTGGTGGATCAAGGATAGCAGCTTCGTCGCCGCGGGCTCCGGCACCGGCGTGGCCGGCGCGGGCGTGAACCCGAGCTACACCTACTGGAACGCCGGTCTCGCCTTCACCTACAAGGCGCTTACGCTCGACCTGCGCTACCACGGCACCGACCAGAGCACGACGGACTGCCTGGCCTTCCTCGCCGTCAACCCGGGCAACCCGGCGGGCAGCTGGTGCAACGACACGTTCGTCGTGTCGCTCAAGTTCGACACCATGCTCTCGGCTCTCAAGTAAGCCGAAACCGATCGGCCTCATCGGCCAAAAAAGAAGCGGCGGCCCGCAAGGACCGCCGCTTTTTATTGGCTGATTGCCGGCGCGGCGTTTCAGTGGCCGGCCGCCTGTTCGCTCAGTCGGGCGCCGCTGGTCTCGCGTTGGACAGTCATACGGCGGTTGTGGAAAGCCAGAAGCGTCGAGCGATGGCCGATCGAGACAATGGTCGTGTCGGGCAGCCGCTCCGCCAGCAGACGGTACACCGCCGCTTCGGCGGCTTCGTCGAGCGAGGCGGTGGCCTCATCCAGGAACAGGTAGTCCGGCTTCAGCAGCAGCGCCCGGGCAATGCCGAGACGCTGCTGCTCGCCCAGTGACAACATGCGGTTCCAATGCGCTTCCTCGTCGAGGCGCGAAGCGAGCGCCGGCAGGCCCACCGCGGCGACGAGCCCGGCAATGTCGGCGGGTTGGTGCGTGCCCGGCTCGGCCGGGTAGGCGACCGCGTCGGTCAGCGACGCGATCGGGAAATAGGGCCGCTGTGGCAGGATCATCATCCTGGCGCCTTTCGGCACCCGGATCAGCCCCGAGCCGAACGGCCAGATGCCGGCCAGCGCCCGGAACAGCGTTGATTTGCCCGACCCGGACGGACCGGTGACCAGCACTTTATCGCCGGCCGCTATGGTGAGTTCTTGCGCGCTCACCAGCGGCGCGCCGTTCGGTAGCTTGACCGCCAGATCCCTGATTTCGACCGCGGCGCCGTCGCCCGGCTCGACGGCGATGACGGGTGGCGTCGCGGCGACCTGGCGTGCCGTCTGGATCGAACGGTCGAAACCGTCGAGACGCTCGATCACCGCGCTCCATTCGGCCAGCCGCCGGTAGGCATCGACGAAGAACGACAGCGCTCCCTGGACGCTGCCGAAGGCGGAGGCGGTCTGCGTCAGGCCGCCAAGCTGCACTGCACCGGCGAAATAGGCCGGGCTGATGACGACGATCGGAAACACGGATGCGATCTGGCCATAGCCCGCGGTCAGGAAGGTCAGGCGCTTGGTACGCGACATGATCGCCATCCAGTTGTCGGCGAGCCGGGCGAAGCGGCCGAGCAACTGGTCCCGCTCGGCGGCTTCGCCCTCGAGCAGCGCGATCTGCTCTGCATTCTCCCGCACGCGCACCAGGCTGAAGCGGAAGTCGGCCTCATAGCGCTGCTGCTGGAAATTGAGCGCCACCAGCGGACGGCCGATCCAGTGCGTCAGCGCGGTGCCGAGGATGGCGTAGAGCAGCGCCGCCCAGAACAGGTAGCCCGGTATGTTCCAGGCAACTCCGAACACATGAAGCGGCGCCGCCGCCGACAGCGACCACAGAATGACGCTGAACGAAGCCAGGGTCACGACCGAGTTCAACAGGCCAAGGCCGAGCGGCAGAATGCCGCCCTCGATGAACAGCCTGATGTCTTCGGCGATGCGCTGGTCCGGGTTGTCGGCGGCGTCGCCGAGCAACTGCATGCGGTAGTGGTTAGAGCCTTCGAGCCAGTGTCCGAGATAGGCCCGCGTCATCCAGCGCCGCCAGCGGATCTGCAGCCACTGGTTCAGATAGAGCTGATAGACCGCGGCAATGATGAAAATCGCGGCGAGGACGCAGAAATAGCCGAGCTCATAGACGAAGCTGTCCCAGTTTCGATCTTGCAGCGCATTATAAAAACGCGCGTTCCATTGATTGATCAGCACGGTGATCGCGACGATGCCGAGTTCGATGGCGATGATGGCGGCGAGCAGCAGGCGTCCTGCCCACCGGTCTTCCGAACGGAAGTACGGGCTTGCGATCCGCCACACGGTGGCGAGCGTTGCGGCGATTCCTCTCAAGGGAGGCTCCTTTTAGCGACAGGCAGGGACGAACAGCTCAAGCCAGCGGCAGCTTCGCACATGCGAAACAATGTCGCTGTTTCTCAATATGGGAAACGAGGTTTCCGGTGGGCAGGCCCACTCCGGTCAAGGTTGCGTCAACTCGAAGACGCCTTTACGATAATTCTTCAAGGGTTGCTTGGTCTTGACGCGAGAACACCGACCAAGGAATAAGACCCGATGAAAAATGTTTAATACAAAAAAGAACACTGAGGAAACAATCACCCCAAGGGAGGGATTCAGAATGGCAAAATCCACGGCTACGTCCCGTCGCCGGTTTCTCGGCGGCGCCGCGGTCGCCGGCGTCGCAACGATTGCAATGCCGCAGGTCTCGCGCGCGCAAACCGTCACCCTGAAAATGCAGAGCGGCTTCGGCCCGACCGACATCCTCAGCGATTACGGTCGTGATTACGTGTCCAAGGTCAACGCCATGGGCGGCGGCCGCCTCAAGATCGATTTCCTGAACTCGGGTGCGGTGGTCAAGCCGTTCTCGGTGATGGACGCAACCTCGACCGGCGTGCTCGACGCGAACTGGAGCGTCCCGGCGTACTGGTACGGCAAGCACCGTGCCGCGTCGCTGTTCGGCACCGGCCCGGTCTATGGCACCAATGCCGACCAGTTCATGAGCTGGTTCTACTATGGCGGCGGCGACGCCCTGTACCGCGAACTCACTCAGGACACCCTCAAGCTCAACGTCGTCGGCTTCTTCTCCTTCGCCATGCCGACCCAGCCGCTCGGCTGGTTCAAGAAGCCGGTCAACGGCCCGGATGATCTCAAGGGCCTCAAGTATCGCACCGTCGGTCTGGCCTCCAACGTCATGCAGGCGATGGGCGCCAGCGTCGCGCAGCTGCCGGGCCCGGAGATCCTGCCGGCGATGGAAAAGGGCGTCATCGACGCGTTCGAGTTCAACAACCCGACCTCGGATATGCGCTTCGGTGCTCAGGACGTCGCCAAGAATTACTACCTTGGCTCTTACCACCAGGCCTCGGAAGCCATCGAAGTGGTCTTCAACAAGGCCAAGTACGACGGGCTGGCCAAGGAGCAGCAGGAGCTTCTCAAGATCGCCGTGCAGGCGACGTCGGCCGACGGTGGCTGGAAGGCTTCCGACATCTACTCGAACGATCTGCAGACCTTGATCTCCAAGCACGGCGTGCAGGTCAAGCGCACGCCGGTGTCGGTGTTCAAGGCGCAGCTCGCGGCCTGGGACAAGGTGATCGGCGAAATCTCCGGCGATTCCGCCCAGGGGCCGATGATCAAGAAGATCCTCGAGAGCCAGAAGGCCTACGCCAAGCGCGTCGCCTTCTACTCGATCAACAACGAGGCCGACTTCAAGTCCGCCTACGAGCACTACTTCGGACCGATGAAGGTCTGATCTCACGCAATCCCGCTCGCCGGGGCGGTCACCCGCCCCGGCGACCTTTTGCGCAAATATAGTCGCGAGACTCTCCGTGGAAAAAGTCCTGCTCTTCATCGACCGGCTCAGCGCCGGGGTCGGCAAGGCCTTCGGCTGGTGCATCATCATCATGACGCTGGGCACCTGTTACGAGGTGTTCGTGCGCTACGTGCTGCGGGCGCCGACCAACTGGGCCTTCGACCTGTCCTATTTCATGTATGGCGCGCTGTTCATGATGGCGGGCGCCTACACCTTGTCGCGTAACGGCCATGTTCGCGGCGATGTGATCTACCGCATGATGCCGGTGAAGGTGCAGGCTTCGATCGATCTCGTCCTCTACATCATTTTCTTTCTGCCGGGGTTCGGAGCGCTGCTCTGGTTCGGCATACCGTACGCTCAGATTTCCTGGCAGATCCACGAAGTCAGCATCTACAGTCCGACCGGCGCGCCGGTTTATCCGCACAAGACGCTGATCCCGATCGCCGCCTTCTTCATGCTGTTGCAGGGCTTCGCCGAGATCGTCCGCTGCATCGTATGTATCCGCGACGGCGCGTGGCCGTCGCGCTTACACGATGTCGAGGAAATGGAATCGGCGATCCTGCATGAGGCCGAGGACCGCCGCCGTATCGAAGAAGAACTGCACGTTGGGGCCAAGCAATGATGTCCTTCACCAATCCGGAAGTCGGCATCATCCAGCTCGCCGGCTTCATCGTCATCATCCTGCTCGGCTTTCCGATCACCTTCACGCTCGTCGCGATGGGCGTGATCTTTGGCTATTACGCGATGGGCCCGCGTATCTTCGACCTGCTCGTCACCAACACCTACGACGTCATGTCGAACGACGTGCTGACCGCGGTGCCGCTGTTCCTGTTCATGGGCTACATGGTCGAACGGTCCAATATTCTCGACCGGCTGTTCTATTCGATCCAGATGGCGGCGCGGAATGTGCCGGGATCGCTGGCGGTGGCGACGCTCGTCACTTGCGCGCTGTTCGCGACTGCGACCGGCATTGTCGGCGCCGTGGTGACGCTGATGGGCTTGCTGGCATTCCCGGCCATGCTCAAGGCCGGCTACGACGTCAAGCTTTCCGCGGGTGTGATCTGCGCCGGCGGTTGTCTTGGCATCCTTATTCCGCCGAGCGTGCTGCTCATTCTTTACGGCGCGACAACCTCGGTTTCGGTGGTGCAGCTTTACGCCGCCGCGTTCATCCCCGGCTTCATGCTGGCGGGGTTCTACATCCTGTATGTAGTCGCCCGCGTGATGATCAATCCGAAGCTGGCACCGCGACCGCCGGAATTCGACAAGCCAGTGCCGCTCGGGGAAGTCATCTGGGCTCTAACCACGTCATTCTTTCCGCTCGCGATCCTGATCCTGTCGGTGCTCGGCGCCATCCTGTTCGGCCTGGCGACGCCGTCGGAGGCCGCGGCGGTCGGCGCCGGCGGTTCGATCCTGCTGGCGGCGGCTTACAAGTCGCTCACCTTCCAGCGTTTGAAGGAAGCCGTTTATCTCACCGCGCGCACCTCGGCGATGGTCTGCTACCTGTTCATCGGATCGTGGACCTTCTCCTCGGTGTTCTCCTATCTCGGCGGCCATGAGGTCATCGAGCACTGGGTGCTGGCGGCCAACCTGTCCTCGACCGGTTTCCTGATCCTCACCCAGTTCATCATCTTCCTGCTCGGCTGGCCGCTGGAGTGGACCGAAATCATCATCATCTTCGTGCCGATCTTCCTGCCGCTGCTGAAGACCTTCAGCGTCGACCCGCTGATGTTCGGCATTCTGGTCGCGCTCAACATCCAGACCTCGTTCAACACACCGCCCATGGCCATGGCGGCCTATTACCTGAAGGGCGTGTCACCGCCACACGTCAAACTGACGGAAATCTTCTCCGGCGCTTTGCCGTTCGTTTTCCTGGTGTTCCTGTCCATGACGCTGGTCTATATCTTCCCCGACATTGCGCTATGGCTGCCGCGCACTCTATACAAGTGACCGGCTTACAGGTGAGACGAGCGTGACTGACGAGGAATTGACGGCGCTGACCGCCATCGAGGCGGCCGAGCATATTGCCAATGGCGACTTCAGCTCGGAGGAGTATGTCGGCGCCTGTCTCGACCGCATCGCCGCGATCGACGGGGAGGTGCGCGCCTTCGTGCATCTCGATCCGGACGCGGCGCTGGCCCAGGCGCGGGAGGT
>Ga0180223_1000246_pt1 | contig 85226 bp, 76 predicted proteins | sample eDN5th30CKraftOP_FD_151337 | JGI IMG/M metagenome (GOLD analysis project Ga0180223, IMG submission 151337) | Enriched Organic Plus compost microbial communities from Emeryville, California, USA - eDNA 5th pass 30_C Kraft OP (version 2) (version 2) ...
TCCGGGCCGGTCTGGTGCGTGACCAGCTGCATGCCCAGGATCTGGCCGGCCAGCGTGCGCACTTCCTCGATGGAACGGCCGAGCTTGACGCCGCCCCCCTTGCCGCGGCCGCCCGCGTGGATCTGGGCCTTGACGACCCACACCGGGCCGCCCAGTTGTTCAGCAGCCTTCACGGCCTCGTCCACCGAGAACACGGGGATGCCGCGCGGAACGGTGACGCCAAATTTTTTCAGAAGCTCTTTGCCCTGATACTCGTGGATTTTCATGCGGAGCCTTCGCTGTCGGGGAGACGTTGAATGTTCGGTTGAAGAAGACCAGCGCCATGAGGGGTCATGCGCATGGCTGCGGATGGGGATAGCGCCTTCGTGGCCGCGGCCGGATAAACAAATGCCCACGCACCCGCGCTCAGGACGAGCGAGGTCGCGGGCGTTCGCATAGCGAGGCAGTTGGCGATTACGGACATGCGCTAAAGGATGCCCGGTTGCATCAGGCGCTGGCAGACAGGGACGCAGCGGGGAAGCAATGGGCGGGCGATAAAACCCGATGAGTATAACCCAGCCTGCCAGGGCAACCCCGTCCGGGGTTGCCCCCAATCCGGGGGCCGGGTTTGTATCGCCTTATGACAGGACGGGGAGGCGGCGCCCCGGCGCGGCCGTCCGCCGCGCCGGATCCCGCCCCGTCATGCCGGTTGCGCGGCCTCTTCGCGCAAGATGCGCGCCGCCGCCACCATTTTCACCAGGGCCGCCTCCGTTTCGGGCCAGGCGCGGGTCTTGAGCCCGCAATCGGGGTTGACCCAGAGCCGCTCCCTGGGCAGGCGCGCCGCCGCCTTCTGCATGAGCTCGACCATCCACCCCACCTCCGGGACGTTCGGCGAATGGATGTCGTACACGCCAGGGCCGATGTCGTTGGGGTAGCGGAAATCCTCGAAGGCCTTGAGCAACTCCATGTTGGAGCGCGAGGTCTCGATCGTGATGACGTCCGCGTCCATCGCCGCGATGGCCTCGATGATGTCGTTGAATTCCGAATAGCACATGTGGGTATGGATCTGGGTATCGTCCTGGATGCCCGCCGTGCTGAGCCTGAAGCAGTCCACCGCCCAGTCCAGGTACCCGGCCCACTGCGCCCGGCGCAGCGGCAGCCCTTCCCGGAAGGCCGGCTCGTCGATCTGGATGACCCGTATGCCGGCCGCCTCCAGGTCCAGCACTTCTTCGCGCAAGGCCAGGGCCAATTGCTCGCAGGTCTTGCTGCGCGGCTGGTCGTCGCGCACGAAGGACCATTGCAGGATGGTGACCGGGCCGGTCAGCATGCCCTTGACGGGCTTGTCGGTAAGCGACTGCGCGTAGGCGGCCCAGCCGACGGTCATCGGCGCGGGACGCGAGACGTCGCCGAAGATGATCGGCGGCTTGACGCAGCGCGAGCCATAGCTCTGCACCCAGCCGTTCTGGGTGAAAGCAAAGCCGGCCAGCAGCTCGCCGAAATATTCGACCATGTCGTTGCGCTCGGACTCGCCGTGCACCAGTACGTCCAGGCCGACCCGCTCCTGGAAGGCGATGCTGTCGGCGATCTCCTTGCGGATGGCCTTTTCGTAGGCCGCGTCGCCCAGCGAACCGGCGCGCCAGTCGCGGCGCAGGGCGCGGATCTCCGGCGTCTGCGGAAACGAGCCGATGGTGGTGGTGGGAAAGGCCGGCAGCCGCAGCCGCGCCTGCTGCGCGGCAATGCGCCGGGCAAAGGGCGCGCGCTGGCGCGGGAGGTCACCGGCCGCCTGCTGGCTGGCCCGGACCCGCGGATTGTGGATGCGGCTCGATTCGGCGCGCGTCCGGCAGGCGCGGCGCTGCACCGCGAGCGCATCGGCGACGGACGCGACCGCGTCGGCCGAATCGCCCAGCGCCACCGCCTTGGCCAGCAGCGCCAGCTCGTCCAGCTTCTGGTGGGCGAAGCTGAGCCAGCTCTTCAATTCATCGTCGAGCAGCGTTTCCGCGGACACGTCCACCGGCACGTGCAGCAGCGAGCAGGACGGCGCCAGCCACAGGCGGTCTCCCAGCGCCGCCGCGAGCGGGGCCAGCCGGGTGCGCCACGCGTCCAGGTCGGCCCGCCAGACGTTGCGGCCGTCGATGACCCCGGCCGATAGCACCTGGTCCGGCCTCAGGCCGGCAGCCACGCGGGTCAGTTGCTCGGGGGCGCGCACGAGGTCCACGTGCAGCCCGGCCACCGGCAGGGCTAGCACGGTCGGCAGATTGTCGTCCAGGCCGCCGAAGTACGTGGCCAGCAGGATGGACACGGGCGTCCGCGCCAGGCGCTCATACACCGGCGCAAACGCATCGCGCCAGGCGGCGGGAAGATCCAGGACCAGGACGGGCTCGTCGATCTGCACCCACTGCACGCCGGCCTCCGCCAGGCGAGCCAGCACCTGCTCGTACGCCGGCAGCAGCGCTTCCAGTAAGGCCAGCTTGGCGGCATCCCCCGCGCCCCGGTAGGCGTCGCCCTTGCCCAGCCACAGCCAGGTCAGCGGACCGGGGATGACCGGCTTGGCGGCATGGCCCAGGGCCTGCGCTTCGCGCACCTGGTCGAACAAGGCCGAGCGGGCGACGCGGAATTGCTGCTCCGGATGCAGTTCGGGGACCAGGTAGTGGTAATTGGTATCGAACCACTTGGTCATCTCGCAAGCGGCCGCGGGCGGGCCGCTCGGGGCGCGTCCGCGTGCCATGCGGAAGACCGTGTCCAGCGCCACCGGCTCGTCCTCGGGCTGGGCGAAGCGGGCCGGCACGGCCCCCAGCGTGGCCGACCATTCGAGCATGTGGTCGTACCAGGCGAAATCGCCTACCGGGACGAGATCGATGCCCGCCTGCGCCTGGACCGCCCAGTGGCGGGCACGCAGCTCTCGTCCGGTGGCCTCCAGTTCCTGCGCCGAGGATAGTCCGGCCCAATAACTTTCCAGCGCGCGCTTGAGCTCGCGCTGCACGCCCACGCGCGGAAAACCCAGGTTATGCAAGGTAGCCATGATGTATCGAATGTCCCGATGCTCTTAGAAGCAGCACATTGTGCAAGGACTGGTTCGTGAATCAAAATCAAGTTCTGCATATTTAATATGAGAAAAATTCAAGTTAATATCGGCCCATGCTGGAAATCCGCCATCTCGAGACCCTTGTGGCCATCCGCGAGGGAAGCAGCCTGGTCGAAGCTTCCGAGCGCCTGCACGTCACCCAGTCGGCCCTGTCGCATCAACTGCGCGAACTGGAGGAGCGCCTGGGTACGCAGTTGCTCAACCGCCGGACGCGGCCGCTGCGCTTTACCACCGCGGGCTTGCGCGTACTGGCGCTGGCCGACGACGTCCTGCCCCGGATGCGGGCGGCCGAGCGCGAACTCACGCGGCTCGCCGCCGGGCGCACCGGGCGGCTGCACCTGGCCATCGAATGCCACTCCTGCTTCCAGTGGCTGATGCCTGCACTAGACGTCTTCCGGGAGCAATGGCCCGAGGTGGTGCTGGACCTGTCGGCGGCCTTTTCCTTTGCGCCGCTGCCGGCGCTGGTGCGAGGCGACCTGGACCTGGTCATCACCTCGGACCCCATCAAGCTCGACGCGGTGCGCTACGTCCCGCTATTCCGCTACGAACTGGTGCTGGCCGTGGCGCGCAACAGCCCGCTGGCCGCACTCAAGAGCATCGAGCCCGCCCAACTGCAGGACCAGACGCTGATTACCTACCCGGTCGATCGGGACAGGCTCGACATCTTCACGGCCTTCCTGGATCCGGCGGACGTGGAACCGGCGGAAATACGCACCACGGAATTGACGCCCATGATCATCCAGCTCGTGGCGAGCGGACGCGGCGTGACGGCCATCCCGAACTGGGCGTTGACCGAATACCTGGACCAGGGCTTGCTGCACGCCTGCCGGCTCGGCGCGGAAGGCGTATGGCGCACGCTGTATGCAGGCGTGCGGGTGGAGGATCAGGACGCGCCCTACATCCAGAATTTCCTGGACATCGCGCGCGAACTCACGTTCCGGAACCTGACCGGCATCCGGGCGCCGCGGCCCGAGCGCTGAAGGAGCGCCGCGCCAACGCCGCCCCTGGCACCGCCGGGGCGGCATTGCCGCTACTGGACGACCACCGTCAAGGCCGAACCGGCCGGCACGGCGACGGTTTCGGTATAGGTGGCCCCGGCGGGCCGGCGCACCACGGGGAAATGGCCCGAGGCCTTGAGCGAAGAAGGCGCGCTGGAGGGCAGATTGCGCAGCGAGGCATAGTCGGGGCCATGGATGGCCGGCAAGTCGTAGCCGTCCTGCGCGCGGCGCGGATAGCCGAAGCCGGCCGGCGGCGTGGCCGGCAGCAGGGCGAGCGCCGCGCCCCAGTCGCGCAAGGCGGTGCGCGCGCCGGAGCCGCCCGCCTGCTTGATGGCCTGGTCGAGCAAGGCGAACGAGTCGGTGGAAGACGTGCCCCGCACTAGGCTGCGATAGAACCCGATGCCGTACTGCCGCAGCAGGTAGCCGCCGAAATTGGCCGCGATGGGATACGAGAAGCAGCTCGAGTTGACATCGGCGTCCCACTGCCGGATGTAGTCGCAGTTCTGGCTTTGATGGATCCAGTTTCCGAAATCGGCATCCCGCAACGGATTGAAGCCGGGGACCACCCGGCCCGACGCCACGTCTTCCATCATCATCGCCGTGGTCTCTTCCAGCCAGACGGCGAATCGGTTGTCCGGATTCACGCCCGTACGCGCCGCGCGCTGATAGAAATTGACCATGTGGGTCATTTCGTGGGCCAGCGTCGTATACCCGGTGTTCCGGCCCTGCTCGCCGCCCAGGTACATGGTCTCGGTATCCAGGAACAAGGCCACGGCTTCGTTGCTGAGCTGCTCATAGCTCTTGAGGAAGGCGTTGGCGCTGAAGAAATAACCGATGAGGCCCCAGGGCTGGCCGTCGGGCGTCAGGTTGGACATCACGATGTGCAGGTCCTGCTCGGGACCGATGTAGCCGCTGCCCACGGTCGCGCCCCAGGGAGCGCCGACGAGATCGGTCACGATGGGGTAGACGGAATTCTGGTTCGAGGAGAACCTGGCCTTTACATTATCGAGCAGGGCTTCGCTCACCTTCGCGTCGCCGCGCTCGCCGTTCTCCACCCAGATGTTCAGCATGCGCCCGTCGGTCGCCGCCCAGCGCCGGGCCAGCGTGGCCTGGAAGGCCTTGCCGCTGCTGTCCTGCCATTCGCGCGTATCGCCTTCGGCGGCGGCGCGGACCGCGGCCGCCACGCGGTCCTGGCGCGCCGTGGCCTGGCTGGCGCGCTCGATCGGCGGCTGGTAGTCGCGGATGTGCGGAGGAATCTGGTTGATGCCGGGCACATGGGCCGGGTCGGGCCGCGCCTGCTTCGAGGCCATGGCCGGGGGTGCCGCCACCGATGCGCTGATGGACGGCATGCTGGCATCGCGGTCGGAAACGTTGGTGAAGACCAGGGTGACCGTACGGCCGCCAACCCCATTGAGGGTGATGGGCACCGAGGTGCCGGAACCCGAGTCGCTGTTGTCGTAGCGCCAGATGCCCACACCGCTGCCGCGGTAGGTCTGGGCGTCGGAGGCGCCGCATTGCGCGCCGCTGCAGGCAACGGAAAGCGTGCCCGATCCCGACACTTCGCCACCGCCACCGCCTCCGCAGGACGCCAGCAATGCGGCCAATGAGAACCCGGCCAGAGCCCGGGAGGTAACCACGGTATAGCGATTCATCTTGCCCCCGCCGAAGAAGCTTTTGACGCAACATACCATGACCGCCCGTTCGTTGCCGGACGGCGTACGGGCCTCAGCGTATGGCTTGCACGTCCAGTTGGGCGGGCGGCCCTTCGCCGGGGGGACGGGCCACGACACCGGTGACGGTGACCGTGCGGGATTGCAGGTCGAGCATCTGTTGCCGGGTCAGGCCCCGCAGATCCCATTGCCTGTCGCCTGCATCCAGCACGGCGACGATGAAAGGTTCGTTGCCCTTGAGAACGACGCGCCCCTCCACGGTGATCACATCGCCCGCCTTGGGAGGCGTCTGGGCACAGGCCCACAGGCTGGACACACCCAGGCACAGGGCCAGCAGCAATGCGCGCATGGCAGCCTCGCGGCAAAAACGGATAAGGGAAGTGTACGGGCTTTCCTCGGTGGCGGCGAATGCCGGCCAACCGACGTCTGAGACGCTGGCCCTCGGCCTGGCCTGAGGGCTTAGTCGAAGTCATCGAGGTCGTCGATGTCCACGCCGCGCAACACCTGCCGGATGGTGTCCTGGCCGAAGCCCCGGGACATCAGGAAACGCACCTGCTTGGCACGCTGGCCGGCATCGGCGGGCAGTTGGCCGAAACGCTTGCGCCAGACCTCGCGCGCACGAGCCAGTTCAGTGGCCTGGAGGTTGCTGCGCAATTCGGAGATCTGGGCGTCGGCCACGCCATGCTGGCGCAACTCGCGCAGGATGCGCAGCGTGCCCTGCTTGGCGGCCAGCCTGTGCACTACGCTCTGCGCATAGCGCTGAGTGGACAGCCAGCCTTCCTTCTCCAGGCTGTCCAGCACCGCGCGGACCTCGTCTTCCTCGCCGAAACGGGAGAGCTTGCGCCCCAGCTCCACACGGCTGTGTTCGCGCCGGGACAAATAACCTACCGCTCGGGCCTTCAGCGACGGCCCGGAGGCAGGCTTGCCATCGTCATTCGTCTTCAAGCTCTTCGGCAACGCTGCCGCCGACCCGTGCCGTGACGCCCAGGCTGTCGCGCACGCGGTTTTCGATCTCGATGGCCATTTCGGGATGTTCCTTCAGGAACTCGCGCGCGTTGTCCTTGCCCTGGCCGATGCGCTCGCCGCCATAGCTGAACCAGGAACCGGACTTCTCGACGATGCCGGCCTGCACGCCCAGGTCGAGGATCTCGCCCTCGCGCGAAATACCCGCGCCGTACATGATGTCGAACTCGGCGCTCTTGAACGGCGGCGACACCTTGTTCTTGACGACCTTGACGCGCGTTTCGTTGCCGACGACCTCGTCGCCCTTCTTGATGGAGCCGGTACGACGGATGTCCAGCCGGACGGAGGCATAGAACTTCAGCGCGTTGCCGCCGGTGGTGGTTTCGGGGTTGCCGAACATGACGCCGATCTTCATCCGGATCTGGTTGATGAAGATGACCATGCAGTTGGTGCGCTTGATCGAGGCGGTGAGCTTGCGCAGTGCCTGGCTCATCAGGCGGGCCTGCAGACCCGGCAGGGAGTCGCCCATCTCGCCTTCGATTTCGGCCTTGGGCACCAGGGCCGCGACCGAGTCGATGACGATGAGGTCGACCGCGCCGGAGCGCACCAGGGCATCGGTGATTTCGAGGGCCTGCTCGCCGGTGTCAGGCTGCGAGATCAGGAGGTCGGTGAGGTTGACGCCGAGCTTGGCGGCGTACTGGACGTCGAGCGCGTGTTCGGCGTCGATGAAGGCGCAGGCGCCGCCCAGCTTCTGCATTTCGGCGATGACCTGCAGCGTGAGCGTGGTCTTGCCGGACGACTCCGGGCCGTAGATCTCGATGACGCGGCCACGGGGCAGGCCGCCCACGCCCAGCGCGATGTCCAGGCCCAGCGAACCGGTGGAGACGACCTGGATGTCGTGCTCGACTTCGTTGTCGCCATAACGCATGACCGAGCCCTTGCCGAACTGCTTTTCGATCTGGGACAGCGCGGCGGCCAGGGCCTTGGTCTTTTCGGTCTGGGCGGCGGCGGCGGCCTTGGAAACTTTGGTGTCGTCCATTCTGGGATCCTTGGGTTGATGGGCGAATTATGGCACTGGTCGATACTGTATAAAAAAACAGTATAGGACTGCAAGCTCCAAGGCCAAATTAACAACGCATGCGCCCGCCCCGTGCGCGCTAATACCCTGCCCGCGCGTAAGGATTGGTCCCCCGCCGGTACACCATCAGCGCGCGCCGGTAGCGGTTGACCATCTCGCCGCGCTGGTTCCGCGCCTCGGTCAGCACCGTCACCACGCCCTGATCGGGCCGCGAACCGGACAGGCGCGTCCCCTCCACGGTAGACCTCGCCTCCAGCGTGTCGCCCGGCATCAGGTCGGCGCCGAATTCCACGTCGGTCCAGCCGAGATTGACCGTGACCCGGCCGAAGGTCCGGGTGGACAGCGCCACCGCCACCGCGATCCCCCAGGTCTGGGGCACGGCGGGCGCGGGCAGCCCCAGCGCCTGCGCGAACGCATGGTCGTGGCTCTGGGGCTGCCACTCCATCGCCCGCAGGGCATGCAGCGTGGCTTCCTCGGCCAGCAGGGTCTTGCGCGGGCTGTGGACGAAGGTCTCGCCTTGCCGCAGGTCTTCGAAGAACAGCCCCGTCTGTTCGACCCAGGCGCCGTCGTCCCTGCGCGCGTGCGAAAGAAACCGCTCCTCGGTGGCGGCCGACGCGCCGGCGACGGCGTCGGGCCCCGCGGCGCCGTGCCACAGCTCGACCACGTAGCGCAGTTCGGCCACCTGCTCGCCGCGCTGGTTGAAGCCTCGCGTGAGCAGGCTCGCGCGGCCCAGGTGCGCGTCCACGGGCCCGGTCCCCAGCACTTCGGTCTCGGCGTACAGAGTATCGCCGCCGAACATGGGCCGGGTCAGCGCGATGCTGGACATGGACACGATGCGCCGGCGGCGGCCGAAGGTCTTGGCCGTCATGCCGACCAGCCGCTGCAGGGTCAGCGTGCTGACCATCAGCGGCCGCTTCCAGTCCGTCAGCCCGGCGTAGCAGTCGTCGTAGTGCACCATGGCCGAATTGACGGAATCCAGGGCTTCCTGCACGTTGTCCTGCTGCGAGAAGGTGAGGCCGGGACGGTGGACGAAGCGCTGTCCCGCGGCCAGGTGCTCGAACCCCAGGCCGAAACGCTCGGCGTAGACGCCGTCGCTCAGGCGGTAGTAGGCGGTGTGCATGGCAATCTCCGTAAGAGTCAGATGGCCGCGCGCCGCAGGATGCGGCAGGCGCTCCGATATACCGGTTCGTCCACCATGGTGGCGCCCACCGCGCATGCCCGGCGGCCGGCGGCCTCGTATGCGGCCACCGCGTTGCGCGCCCATTCCAGCCGCCGCGCATCGGGAAGGAAGGCTTCTACGATGATGGGGCATTGGCGCGGGTGGATCGCCAGCTTGCCGTGGAAGCCCATCGCGCGCGCCCGCTCGCAATCGGTCCGCAGGCCCGCGTCGTCGTCGATGGCGATGTGCGGCACGTCCAGCACGGGCACGCCGCTGCCGGCCACCTCGAACAGCAGGCGGCCGCGCGCGTAGGCCAGGGCCTCCCAGGTATTGTCGGCCCCGGTCTCGGCGCTGAAGTCGGCGGCGCCGAAGGCCAGTGCCGCCATGAAAGGCCCGGCCCGGGCAATCTCCGCCGCGCGGCGCACGCCCTGCACCGACTCCACCAGCGCCATCATGCGCATGGCGGGATTGCAGCGGGCGGCATGGGCATGCACCCCGCGCGCCTCGGAGGCATCCTCGGCCTTGGGCAGCACGATCCAGTCCAAGGCCGGCAGCGGACCGCTTCCGGCCAGCGCGTGAAGGTCCTCCAGGCCGGACGCGGACCCGGGCGCGGACACCCGCAAGCCTATCGCCGGCCTTTCCGATCTCCCCGCCGGCAACGCTCCCAGCCAGTCCAGGACGGCCCGGCGCGCCGTCGCCTTGTCATCGGGCGGGACCGCGTCCTCGAGATCGAGGATGATGCCCGGCGCGCCGCTGCGCAGCGCCTTGTCATAGCGATCGGGCCGATTGCCGGGGCAGAAAAGGAACGTGGAGGGAACGATGGGCTGGGTCACGCAGGCTCTCCGATACGGAATCGCGGCCGGCGCGACCGGGTCAGCCGGTCGGTTCGCGCCGCATGATGGTGGTGAACGCCCAGTTTCCCGCGGCCACGCTGCCCGAGGTCATCGCCCAGTTGAAGTCGCATCCGGGCAAATTCAGCTACGGCTCGCCGGGGACGGGATCCACCAGCCACCTGAGCATGGAAGTGTTCAAGCAGCTGGCCGGCGTGGACCTGGTACACGTTCCCTACAAGGGCAGCGCACCGGCGCTCACCGACCTGATCGGCGGTTCGATCAAGCTCATGATCGACGCGCTGCCCAGCGCCTTGCCGCAGGTCAAGTCCGGCCGGGTCCGCGCGATTGCGATCACCAGCAGCAGCGAACCTTCCACCATCGTTCCGGAGATTCCCCTGGCCAGCGCTGCCGGCCTTTCGGGCTTGCCGGGCCGCGCCTGGTACGGGATGTTCGCGCCCAAGTCCACGCCGCCCGCCGTGGTGGCCAAGATCGTGGCCGACGTGGGAAGCGTGCTGCAGTTGCCGGAGATCGCCGCCAAGCTGCCCCAGCTGGGTCTGGAAGCGGTCAAGCCGATGACGCCGGAAGAATTCGGCCGTTTCCTCGACAAGGAAACGGCGTACTGGGTCGACGCCACGCGCCGCACGGGCATGTACCAGATCGAATAGCGGTAGTGACGAGGCCATCCGCCTGAGGGAAAATGCCGGGGAAACCGGGATGCGTTACCCCGACGCTACAATTCCTCCATGCGTATCCTCATCGCCGAAGACGACAACATCCTTGCCGACGGCCTGTCCCGCTCGCTGCGCCAGAGCGGCTATGCGGTCGATGCCGTGCATGACGGACTCGAGGCGGACTCCGCGCTGGCGGCACAGCCCTTCGACCTGCTGATCCTGGACATCGGCCTGCCGCGCCTGTCCGGCACCGAAGTGCTGCGGCGCCTGCGGGCCCGCAACTCGCACATGCCGGTGCTCATACTGACGGCGGCCGACAGCGTGGAACAGCGCGTCAAGGGCCTGGACCTGGGCGCCGACGACTACATGGCCAAGCCCTTCGCCCTCTCCGAGCTGGAGGCGCGCGTACGCGCGCTGACCCGGCGCGGCGCCGGCGGCGGGCCGGCCGTGCTGCGCCATGGCCGGCTGACCTTCGACCAGGTGGGCCGGGTCGTCACCATCGACGACCAGGTCGTGGAACTGTCGGCGCGCGAAGTCAGCCTGCTCGAAGTCCTGCTGTCGCGCAGCGGCCGCATGGTCAGCAAGAAACAACTGGTGGACCATCTGTGCGAATGGGGCGAGGAAGTCAGCACCAACGCCATCGAGGTCTACGTACACCGCCTGCGCAAGAAACTGGAGCCGGGCGACGTCAAGATCGCCACCGTGCGCGGCCTCGGATACTGCCTGGAGCGCGAACCCGGCGCCCACAGCGGCGCGGGCTGAGCCGGCAAGACGGCGCATGGACGACGACCGCAAAGGGCTGCCGCCCGTCCCGGCCATCGAGCGGCCGGCCCGGTCGCTGTTCGGCGAGATCCTGGACTGGATGCTGGTCCCGCTGTTCTTGCTCTGGCCGATCAGCGTCGCCATCACCTACGTCGTGGCCCAGTCGATCGCGGTCGCTCCCTATGACCGGGGCCTGGCCAACAACGTGCTGGCCCTGGCCCAGCAGATCAAGGACGTCAACGGGCGCGCGCGCCTGCAGTTGCCGGTTTCCGCGCGCGAGATGCTGCGCGCCGACGAGACCGACAGCGTGTTCTACCTGGTGCTCGGCAGCCGCGGCGAATACCTGGGTGGAGACCGCGAGCTGCCCCTGCCCTCGCTGGAGCGTCCGCTCCCCGGCATCGTGCAGTATCGCGACGACGTGATGCGCGGCTTTGCCGTGCGCGTGGCCTATACCTGGGTGGCGCTGCCGACCTCGCCCGGCGCGCAGCCGGCGCTGGTGCAGGTGGCCGAGACGCTGGAGAAGCGCTCCCAACTGGCCAACGAAATCATCAAGGGCGTGATCCTGCCCCAGTTCGTGGTGCTCCCCCTCGCCGTGGTGCTGGTGTGGTTCGGCCTGTCGCGCGGGATCGCGCCGCTGGGCAAGCTGCAGGAGCGGCTGCGCGCCCGCCGTCCCGATGACCTGTCGGCCATCGACGAACGGGAAGTGCCGCAGGAGATCGCCCCGCTGGTGCGCGCCATGAACGAGCTGCTGCAACGCCTGTCGGCCAACGTCGCGGCGCAGAAGCGCTTCGTGGCCGACGCCGCCCACCAGATGAAGACGCCGCTGGCCGGCATCCGCACGCAGGCCGAACTGGCGCTGCGCAATGCCAGCCCGGAAGACATGGAAGCCAGCCTGCGGCACCTGATCTCCGGCGCCGAGCGCGCTACCCGACTGGTCAACCAATTGCTGGCGCTGGCGCGGGCAGAAGACACCGGCAGCCAGGTCGACACCTCGGTCCGCGTCGATCTGCAGGCAATTGCCAGCGAGCAGACGCAGAACTGGGTGCACGAGGCGATGGAACGCCGGATCGACCTCGGCCTGGAGGGCCCGGAGGCGCCGGTCGAGGTCGTAGGCAACGCCCTGCTGCTGGCCGAGCTGATCAACAACCTCATCGACAACGCGCTGCGCTACACGCCCGGCGGCGGCACCGTCACCGTGCGCGTGACGCAAGACGACCATGGCGCCACGCTGGACGTCGAAGACTCCGGCCCGGGCATCCCGGCCGAGGAACGCGAACTGGTGTTCGACCGCTTCTACCGCATCCTCGGCTCGAATGCCGAGGGCAGCGGGCTCGGACTGGCCATCGTTCGCGAGATTGCGCAGCGCCACGGCGCCACGCTGTCGGTCTCGGACAACCCGCAGAGCGCAACGCCGGGCATGCCGGGCACGCGCATCAGCGTGCGTTTCCCGCCGGCGGCGGCAAGCTAGGGCGCACGCGCCTCAGAACCGCACGCCGGCCTCCCGCGCCGCCATGTCGTAGAGCGCGCGGCGCATGAGCAACCCCGGCTTGTCGGGCGCGAAGTTCAGGTCGAACTGCGGCTCGGCGTCGTGCGTCACCACGTCCAGTATCCATTCCAGCGCATCGACGTCCTCCAGGTAGGCCTTGGCCGAGGCCTCGTACAGGTAGGCGTCGGCGGCGGGATCCTGGAGGTTGGAATCGCGGCTGTTGAACCACCAGTAGTGGATGCTGCCGTTGGTTTCCGGGGTGAAGGCATGGGTGATGTTGAAGCGATAGGTGCGCGGCTTGCCGGCGGGGTCGTGGTTGTCGACGATGCGGGCGAAGGCCACGTGCAGGCCCGGCGACGCGAAACGCGCCTCCGAATAGCGGTCCACAGGCTTGCCGGTCAGGCCCGTGGGCACGCCGTACACGTCGGGCGGCGGCGAATTCTTCAACGCCCGGTCGATGATGACCACGTCGCCTTCCTGGCGCACGTCCAGCTTGCTGCGCGCGTACTCCGGCGTGCCGATCGCGCCGGGATGCAGGAAGGGAAAGTGCGTCTGGTCCAGCAGGTTCTCGTGCATGGACACATAGTCGGCCTTCATGTGGAACGTCCCTCCCACGCTCTTCCAGTCCGGGCTGGCGAGCCAGCTCGTATCGGGGATCAGCGCCTGGTCGGCGTGGTCGGGGTCGCCCATCCATATCCAGACCAGCGGCGCACGTTCGACGATGGGATAGCTGCGCACCTGGGCGTTGGTCGGCACGAGCGGCATGGACGGCATCTTCACGCAGCGGCCCGATGGATCGAATTGCATGCCGTGGTAGCCGCACATCAGCACGTCGCCTTCCAGGCGCCCCTTGGCGAGCGGAAAGGAACGATGCGGGCACCGGTTGCGGACCGCCACCGGCTCGCCGGCCTGGGTGCGGTACAGGGCCACGTCCACGCCCAGGAAGCGGCGGCTCCTCAGCTCCCGCGTGATTTCGCTGGAGAGGCCGGCGACGTACCAGCAGTTGCGCACCAGCGGCGTGGCATGGTCGGCGAACCCGCCCGGCTCGAAATGGAAGTCGGTCCGTAGTTCGGGGATGGGATCGGCTATGCGGTTCATATGCGACACGCTCCTGAAAAGGTTCGGATGGTCAGGCATCGAGCACCAGGCGCGTTCCGCGGAGCCTGGACACGCAAATGCAAAGGGTGTGGCCGGCGGCGCGCTCTTCTTCGCTCAGATAGCGATCGCGGTGATCGATGGGACCGTCGGCGGAGACGACCGGCAGCGGGCACAAACCGCACTCGCCCCGCGCGCAGTCCCACAGCACGGGCACGTCGGCCAGCCGCAAGGCGTCAAGGATGCTGGCGTCGGGACCTACCTGGACGAGCTTGCCGGAACGGCGCAACTCGACCTCGAAGGCGGTTTCGTCGCTGGCGGGCCCGGCGGCGAACAATTCGCTGCGCACCCGGTCGGGTTCCCATCCGAGGTCGGCCCCCGCCTGGCGCGCCGCCGCGATCATGGGCGCGGGGCCGCACACGTATGCGCGGGTGTCCTCAGGCTGGGAAGCGAGCAGGCCTCGAAGGTCCAGCACGCCTTCCTCGTCGCTATGGTGAAAGCGGACACGGTCGCCGGCCAACCGCGCGAGGGTGTCGCGATAGGCCATGAACGCCGCGTTGCGGCCGGCGTACACCACGCTGTAGCGGCAGCCGCGGCGGGCCAGGCTGCGCGTCATGGACACGATGGGCGTCACGCCTATGCCGCCGGCGATCAGCAGCGTGGAGGCGTCTCGCCGGTCCAGCGGGAAGTCGTTTACCGGCGGCGAGATCCGCAGCCGGGTGCCGGGCTCGAAGGTATCGTGGATGAAAGCCGACCCGCGTGCGCGGTCTTCGCGCTGCACGGCGATGCGATAGACGTGGCGCGGGTCATCCTCGCCGGCCAGTCCCCCGATCAGCGAATAGTGCCGCACGATGGGCCCGCGCGTGTCCGACACCATGTGCAGCGCCACGTGCGCTCCCGGCTCGTAGCGCGGCAGGGGCCGGCCGTCCGCGGCTGCAAGGAGGTATTCCCTGATGCGCGGCGTCAGCGTCCGGATGCCGGCGACCACTACGTCGATGTACTTGCTTGCCACAAAGCCACTCCTGTGCGGGCATCAGTCCAGGCGGATGTCCGCGCCTTTGATGATCGGCCCCCACTTGGCGATTTCCTCGTCCACCAGGCGCGCCATGTCGCGCGGCGGCATCGTGTAGGGCTCGTAAGTGAAAGTCGCGAGTTTCTCGAGCACGTCGGGAGCCTTGAGCGCAGCGGCGATGCCCTGGTTCAGGCGCTGCACGATGTCCACCGGCGTGCCCTTGGGGACGAACAGGCCGTTCCAGCCGCCCACTTCATAACCCGCCGGGCCGCCGGCCTGCGCCACGGTCGGCACCTGCGGATAGCCGGGCAGGCGCTGCGGCGCCGCCACGGCGAGGAAACGCACCTTGCCCGCCTGGTAGACCGGGCCGGCCGACACGGGCGTGCCCAGCGTCCAGTCCACGTCGCCCACCGCCACCGATTGGTACAGCTGGGCCGATTCCTTGTAGGGAACGTGCATCATGCTGGTGCCGGTGGCCGACTCCAGCAGCAGCCCGCCTAGATGCGCGGGGCTGGCGATGCCCCAGGAGCCGTACGACACCTGGCCGGGCCTGGCCTTGCCGGCCGCGACCAGGTCGGCGAACGTGCGCCACTTGGACCCGGCCGGCACCACCACGAAAAAGTAGTTCTTGACCAGCGGCGTGACGGGGTCGAAATCCTTGCGCACGTCGTAGGGCAGCCTGGCGAACAGATGCGGCTGCGTGCCCACGTGGTAACTGTCCATGTGGACCAGGGTGTAGCCATCCGGCGCGGCGCGCTTGCCGGCCTCGAACGCGAGGAAGCCGCTGGCGCCGGGCCGATTCTCCACGATCACCTGCTGGCCCAGCGAGGCGGTGAGCTTTTCAGCCACGATGCGCAGCAGCACGTCCGGCCCCTGCCCCACCGCAAAGGGTGTGACGATCTTCACCGGCCGGCCGGGATAGGCGGGCGCGGCGGCGGTGGCGGAACCCGCCGCCGCGACCAGGACGGTCGCGGCGAGCAGGCGCGCGATCAGCGATGTCGGCATGTTCTGTCTCCTCTTGCCCCTGGGGTCTTGCCGCGGGCCGATGGCCCGCTTGTGGGAGAGGATTTTATTGAGGAATAATGGAGAATATTTGTTCAAAAAATAGCAATCAGTAAGCTCGATCCGGAATAAATTGGACGCCATCACCCAGCTACGAACCTTCACCACCGTCGTCGCCTGCGGCGGGTTCTCGGAAGCCGCCCGGCAGATGAATGTCGTGCCGTCCGTGGTGGCCAAGCGCATCCGGCAACTGGAGGCCACCGTGGGGGCGCGGCTGTTCGAGCGGACCACGCGCACGGTGCGCCTGACCGAGGCCGGCGAGAAGCTCCATGCCCGCGCGGGCGTGCTGGTCGCCAGTTTCGAGGACCTCGTGCAGAGCGTGGAGCGGGACGCCAGCCAGCTGGTCGGGCATCTGCGGGTCGCCACCCCCACCACCCTGACCACGGTCCGCCTGGGGCCGATCTTCAACGCCTTCCTGCGCCGGCACGATCGCATCACCATGGAGATCTCGCTGGTCGACCACTCCACCAACCCGGCCGAACGGGACTACGACGTGGCCATCAGCGGCCGGCCCGCCAGCTACGAAGGCGTGGTGGAAATCCCGCTGTGCCCGGTCGACGCCCTGCTTTGCGCCGCTCCCGCCTACCTGCGGCGGCACGGGCGGCCGCGCCACCCCCAGTCCCTGACCGAGCACGCCTGCCTGGTTTTCAAGCCGTCCGGCACGGCCTGGCATTTCCGCAGCGCCAAGGGCGGCATCAGCGTGGACATTCCGCCGCGCCTGGTGGCCGACGACAACCTCACGCTGCGCGACGCGGCCGTGTCGGGCCTGGGCATCGCCGCCCTGCCCGCCTATGTCGCCCACGAGGCGCTGGCAGCCGGTACGCTGGAGGCCGTGCTCGACGATTTCCCGTTGCAGGAGACCTGGTTCAAGGCCTACGTGCCGCGCCGCAAGCAGCACGTCGCCCGGGTCGCCGCGCTGGTCGAATGGCTGGCGCAGCACCTGCGGCCCGACGCGCCGGCCGAAAGCTAGCGCCGGCGGCACGACTATCTCACCGCACCGTGAAAATTCAGCTTTTAGTAAGCAAATCGTCAGCACCGCGTCAGTAACTGTTTCTACTCTGGTTTCAAGCCCGGGGCTCCCGTGGCACGGGCCAGTCTGCAATCACTTCACCCTCAAAAAAGCAGGCCCTACCCGAGGAGACATCCTTTCATGAGCACCACCGTCAGCAGTACCGGGGCGCCGACACCGGCCGCGCGCCCCATGACCAAGGAAGAGCGACGCGTGATCTTTGCCTCGTCGCTCGGCACGGTATTCGAGTGGTACGACTTCTATCTATACGGATCGCTGGCCGCCATCATCGCGCGGCAATTCTTCTCTGGGGTCAATGAAACCGCAGCCTTCATCTTCGCACTGCTCGCATTCGCGGCCGGTTTCGCGGTCCGGCCGTTCGGCGCGCTGGTGTTCGGGCGCCTGGGCGACCTGGTCGGCCGCAAGTACACCTTCCTGATCACCATCCTGATCATGGGCGTGTCCACCTTCATCGTCGGGATCCTGCCCTCCTACGCCTCCATCGGCATCGCCGCGCCGGTCATCCTGATCATCCTGCGGCTGGCCCAAGGCCTGGCGCTGGGCGGCGAATACGGCGGCGCCGCGACCTACGTTGCCGAGCATGCCCCGCACGGCAAGCGAGGCGCCTATACCAGCTGGATCCAGACCACCGCAACGCTGGGCCTGTTCCTGTCGCTGCTGGTGATCCTGGGCGTGCGCACGGCCACCGGGGAAGAAGCCTTCGCCGCCTGGGCCTGGCGCATCCCCTTCCTGGTCTCCATCATCCTGCTGGGCATCTCGGTCTGGATCCGGCTCAGGCTGAACGAGTCGCCCGCCTTCCAGCGCATGAAGGCTGAAGGCAAGCAGTCCAAGGCGCCGTTGACCGAATCCTTCGGCCGCTGGGGCAACCTGAAGATCGTCCTGCTGGCGCTGCTGGGCCTGACCGCCGGCCAGGCCGTGGTGTGGTACACGGGGCAGTTCTACTCGCTGTTCTTCCTGACCCAGACCTTGAAGGTGGACCCCACCACGGCCAACATCCTGATCGCGCTCGCGCTGCTCATCGGCACGCCCTTCTTCGTGATCTTCGGCGCGCTGTCCGACCGCATCGGCCGCAAGCCCATCATCATGGCGGGCTGCCTGATCGCCGCACTCGCCTACTTCCCGCTGTTCAAGGCGATCACCCACTATGCCAACCCGGCGCTGGAGGCGGCGCAGACCAAGGCGCCCGTGGTGGTCGTGGCCGATCCCAAGACCTGCTCGTTCCAGTTCAACCCCGTGGGTACGGCCAAGTTCGTCAGCTCGTGCGACCAGGTGAAGTCCTTCCTCGCCTCGAACTCGGTCAACTACAGCAACGAGGCCGCGCCGCCGGGAACGGTGGCGCAGGTGAAGATCGGCGACACGGTGGTCCAGTCCTTCGAAGGCGCCGGACTGCCCGCCGCCGAACTGAAGAGCCGTGGCGACGAGCTCAAGGCGCGCCTGACCAGCGAGATCCGCAACCACGGCTATCCGGCCAAGGCCGATCCGGCCCAGGTCAACAAGCCCATGCTGGTGCTGCTGCTCACGCTGCTGGTGATCCTGGTCACCATGGTGTATGGCCCCATCGCCGCGATGCTCGTGGAGATGTTCCCCACTCGCATCCGCTATACATCGATGAGCCTGCCCTATCACATCGGCAACGGCTGGTTCGGCGGCTTCCTGCCCACCACCGCCTTCGCCATCGTGGCCGCCACCGGCAACGTCTACAACGGCCTGTGGTACCCCATCATCGTCGCGGTGATGAGCCTGGTCATAGGAACGCTCTTCATCCGGGAAACCAAGGACAACCGCCTCGAAGACTGACCCCTGGCGGCGGGCGGCCACGCCCGCCCTTCCCGCATCGCGGCGCACGCACAACACCCGAAGGGCGGCGCCGCATGTGCCTTCCCGTATGCCCATCAGTTGGGTTATCGTACGGAAAGTTACAACCCCGGTAGCGGGGTTTTGTTTTTTTGGCACGTGGGAGACTTCGCCATGCGGGCTAACGAGTCCCGGACCCCTTATCGCCCACAGGGGAATGCACCGAGCCTCGTTGCTGAGTCTCTCAGCAAATCCTTTCTATCCGGTAATGTTCGCGAGCGTATTTTGCGCGATTTGTCGGTTAGCATCATGCCCGGCGAACTTACGCTGATTTCGGGGCCCTCGGGCTGCGGCAAGAGTACCCTGCTGGCCATACTTAGCGGCATGCTTCGTCCCGATGCCGGCATGGTGCGGGCGCTGGGCCAGGATCTTGGCCTGTTGCAACTTCAAGAGCTTGAACGCTTCCGGCTCATGCACACCGGCTTCGTTTTCCAGGGCTTCAATCTTTTCCCGGCACTGACTGCCCTCGAGCAGGTCGTGCTGCCCCTGCGCTATGTGGGCCTGCCCCTGCGCCAGGCCGAGGAACAGGCCTGGTCGGCGCTCGAGGAAGTGGGCATGGGAGGACGCGCGCGGCTTCGTCCTTCCGGCCTGTCGGGAGGCGAACAGCAGCGCGTCGCCATCGCCCGGGCGCTCGCCAAAGAGCCCGAACTGCTTTTCGCCGACGAACCTACCAGCGCGCTGGACGCCGGCAACGGCATGAAGGTCATCGACATCCTGCACCGGATCGCCAAGCGCCATGGCGCCACGGTGCTGTGCGTCAGTCACGACCCGCGCCTGATCAGCCATGCCGATCGCGTCCTGACCATGGAGGACGGACGCATCCTGGACGATCGCCGCACCGACGCCGCGATCGCCGCAACTTAGGAAGTCTTGACCACGTGGCTAAGCTTTTCTCATCCTTCCGCCTGGGACTCCTGGCCACGCTCGCCAGCAGCCTGCTGATGTCGGCCTGCTCGCGCGAGCCCGAGGCCGACGAGCGCGCGGCGGACCAGCCTCCCTATGCCGCGGTCGCGCGCGGCCGGGTCGATGTCGAGGGGGGACTGGTGCGGGTGGGCGCTGCGGTGGACGGCACCGTCATGCGCGTGAGCGTGCGAGACGGCGACCAGGTCAAGAAGGGCCAGCCCCTGATCGAGCTGAATCCGGCCGCGGCGCAATTGGCGGTGGACGCGGCCGAGGCGGAACTGCGGCAGGCGCAGGCGCAGGAGCGCGTGCTGCGTAGCCGCCTGCCCGGCCTCAAGCAGCGGGCGCAGCGCCTGGCCGAAGCGGCCGCGGGCGGCGCGGTGGATGGCCAGGCGGCCGACGATGCGCGCAACGCCGTGGCCCAGTCCGAGGCCGAGGCGGCCGCGTCGCAGGCGGCGGTAGACGTCGCGCGCCAGAAACTGCGCGCTGCGCAGTGGACGCTGGAACGCCAGCAGGTGCGCGCCCCCATCGATGGCGAAGTCGTCGGGCTGGAGGTGCAGGTCGGCAACGCCGTGGCCGCCCAGACCGAATTGCTGCGCCTGCTGCCCAAGCGCCGGCTCATCGTCCGCGCCGAGGTGAACGAGGCCTATGTCGCGGCGCTCAAGCAAGGAATGCAAGCCGAGATCGTGATGGAAGCCACGCCCGGCAGCGCGCCCATTCCCGCCCGCCTGGAGCGCATAGGCAGCGTATTCCAGCTCATGGCGCCGAGCGACGATCCTCAGGAGCGGATCAGCCGCCGCGGCGTCGAATGCCTGCTGTCGCTCGACAATCCCGATAAGCTGCGCGTCGGCCAACGGGTACTGGTACGTTTTCTTCCCTAAAGGCTTGTCATGTTGCTCAGTCAGTACGTCGCCGATGGACAACCCGGATCCGAATGGATCGTGTTGTGCGATTTCGACGGCACCATCTCGAAGCAGGACGTCACCGATACCCTGCTGGAACATTTCGGCAAGCCGGGCTGGCAGGAACTGGAAGCCGCATGGGAGCGGGGCGAGATCGGCTCGCGCGAATGCATGGCCAAGCAGATCGCGCTCCTGGACGCCAGCCGCGAAGAGCTGGACGACCTGGTGACCGGCATAGAAATCGATCCCGCCTTTCCTGACTTCGTCGCGCGGGCGCGCCAGCTCGGCACCCCGGTACACGTGGTCAGCGACGGACTGGCGTCGGTCATCACCGCCATCCTGGACCGCCACGGACTGGCCGACCTGCCCGTGGTCGCCAACCGGTTCGAACAGGCCGGCCCGCGCAGCTGGCGCCTGGCGTTCCCGTATGCCGACGCGGCCTGCCGCAAGGCGAGCGGCACGTGCAAGTGCTCGTACGGCTCGGGCGTGCGCAACGCCCATGGCAAGATCCTGTACGTGGGCGATGGCGCTTCGGATTTCTGCGTATCGGGCACGGTCGACTTCGTGCTGGCCAAGCACCGCCTGATCGACCATTGCCGCGAACACGGCCTGGTGCACATTCCCATCGCGGGTTTCGACCAGGCCCGCAATGCGCTCGACTTCATCCTGAACGGCCAGTTGCACGCCATCGCGCAACCCCCGCGCGAATTCACGACCCCACCCGCGGCGGCCAGCACCGCCTGAGCCGCATGCGGCGACGAAGCACCTCATGATCAAAGCTGCGGACTATTATTTCGAGGGCGGCCGGGCCGGCGTGCTGCTCATTCATGGATTGACCGGCACCCCAAACGAAATGCGCACCGTGGGCAAGGGCTTGCACCGGGCCGGCTTCACCGTCTATGGCATGCAGCTCGCGGGACACTGCGGCGATGTCGAGGATCTCGTCCGCACCGGCTGGAAGGACTGGTACGCCAGCGTGCTGGAAGGCGTGGACAGGCTGCGCCGTGACGTGGACCACTGCTTCGTTGCCGGCCTGTCGATGGGCGCCGTGCTGGCCCTCAAGGCGGCTGCCGAAAGGCCCCAGGACATCGCCGGCGTCGGCGTCTATGGCGCCACCTTCCGCTACGACGGCTGGAACATCCCCTGGTACTGGCGCCTGTCGTTCCTGCTGCCCTGGTTCAAGCGCTTCAACCTGTTCCAGGACAAGGTATTCGACGAAGAGCCGCCCTACGGACTGAAGGACGAGCGCCTGCGAGCCGCGGTCTCCTCCAGCATGCTGGGCGGCGACAGCGCCGATGCCGGACTGCCCGGCAATCCCTATCCTTCGCTGGCCGAGCTGATCGAGCTGTCGGCCTCGGTGCGCCGGCAACTGCACGAGGTGCGCTGCCCCTGCCTGGTCATGCACGCCGCCGAGGATGACATGGCCAGCGTGGGCAACGCGCACCTGGTCATGAACCGTGTCAGCGGCCCCGCCAAGCTGGTGTTGCTGCACGACAGCTACCACATGATCACGGTGGACCGCGAACGGCGCGAAGTCATCCGCGAATCGGTCGAATTCTTCTCCAGCGTCGCCGCGCAGCGCGAGGGATCCGGCGCCGCCGCCAACACCTCGCTGGCCGCCGCAGGATGACTCCCCTCGTCGCCCTGCTCTGGACGCTGAACGTGCTGGTGGACACCGGCGGCCAGCTCGCATTCAAGGCCGCGGCCACCAGCCCGGCCAGCGGTACCGGCCTGCAGTACTGGCGCCAGCTGGCGCGGCGGCCCTGGATATGGATAGGGATAGGCTGCTATGTGCTGGAATTCGTCGTCTGGCTGGCCTTCCTGTCGCTGGTCCCGCTGTCCGAAGGCGTGTTGCTCGGATCGATCAACATCGTCGCCATCATGATCGCCGGCCGCTTCCTCTTCAACGAACGCCTGACGCCGCTGCGGGTGGCCGGCATCGCGCTGATCGCGGCGGGCGTCGCCGTGGTGGGACTGCCCTGATGCGCCGCTTCTATCTCATCGGCTTCGGCTTGCTGATGGCCTTCGACACGCTGGCGCAGATCAGCTTCAAGTACGCGGCCAACCACGCCATGCCGCTCGCGGCAGACCTGGACTGGCTGCTGCGCGTGTTCGGGCAACCATGGATCTACGGCGCGTTCGTCGGCTACATCGGCGCCTTCTTCACCTGGATGTCGCTGCTCAAGCGCGCCCCCATCGGGCCGGCTTTCGCGGCGTCGCACCTGGAAGTGGTGACGGTGATGCTGGTGTCGGTATGGCTGTTCGACGAACGCATCAGCGCCAGCCAGGCGCTCGGCGCGCTGCTGATCATCGGCGGCATCGTGTGCCTGGCCTTCGGCGAAGCGCGGGAGTCCCGGCACCCGGCCCCGGAGCCCGGCGGTGCGGACGCCTAGCTCCGGGGCCGCCGGCATCGAAGTCCCGCCTACCGCGGGCCTGCCGCTGCAATGGCGGGACCTCCTGCCTGGCGGACCCGCTGACCTCGAGGCCCGGATCGCCGCCTGGCTGGACGTGCCTGCCCTGCAGCTGGAATGTTCCGGCACGGCCAGCCTGGTCGTCGCGCTGCGCACCCTGGCCGGCCGCAGTTCCCGCAGGACGGTGATCCTGCCCGGCTACACCTGCCCGCTGGTGGCCCTTGCGGTGCACCATTGCGGACTGCGGCTCAAGCTGTGCGACCAGGCGCCCGGCCATTTCGATTTCGATCCGCAAGCCCTGGAAGAGGCCTGCGACGACGACACGCTGGCCATTGTCGTCACCCACCTGGCCGGCCGCGTGGCCGACACCGCCTTCGCACGGCGCTGCGCCGAACGCTGCGGCGCGGCGCTCATCGAAGACGCGGCCCAGGCCCTGGGCGCGCGCCGGCAGGGGCGCAGCGTCGGGCTCGACGGCGACATCGGTTTTTTCAGCCTGGCCGCGGGCAAGGGGCTGAGCATCTACGAAGGCGGGCTGCTGCTGGCGCGCGAGGCCGGCCTGCGCCGCGCTTTGCGGGAAACCAGCGACCGCACCGTCGGCCGCCACCTGGGATGGGAATGGCGGCGCAGCCTGGAGCTGCTGGGCTACGCGGCGCTCTACGGACCGCGCGGCATGCGGCTGGCCTACGGCAATCCGCAGCGCGCCGCCTTGCGCGCCGGCGATCCGGTGCGCGCCGCGGGAGACGACTTCTCGCTCGACATCCCGGTACACCGGGTCGGGCGCTGGCGCCGCGGCGTCGGCGCCAAGGCTGCGCAGCGCCTGCCGGCCTTCCTCGACCGGGCCGCGGCGCGCGCCGCGCGGCGGTTGCCACGGCTGCAAGGCCTGCCCGGGGTGGAGGTGCTCAAGGATGGTCCCGGCGAGCAGGGCGTCTGGCCGTTCTTCATGCTGGTGCTGCCGGATGCCGCGGCACGCGAGCGGGCGCTGGCCCGGCTCTGGGGCGCCGGGCTCGGCGTGGGGCCGCTGTTCGTGCATACCCTGCCCGACTACGATTACCTTCGCCCCATCGTCGAGGACGCCGACATTCCAGGGGCCCGCGATTTCGCCGCGCGCACGCTGAGCGTCACCAACAGCCATTGGCTGGACGACGAAGGCTTCGAGACCGTCTGCGCCACGATCGAGCAAGCGCTGCGATAGCAGCCCGCCGCGCGTGACGGTCGTTCAGAGGAAGCGGTCCAGTATCCGCCGGCTCGTGCGGTCCAGGCGCTCGAGGTCGCGTATCAGGAAATGGACGCCGTGGCCGTCGGAAATCAGCAGCTTGGACATCGAGATGCGCCGGATGTCCTGTTCGCTCTTGAGCCACAGCCTGGCCTCGCCGCGATTGGTCTTGACCGTCCAGGTGGTGGGCGTGACATAGCCGGACACGCCAACGATGCGTTGGATCTCCGGCATGAATTCGCGGTGGTTCAGCTCTTCCCGCACGAGATCGCGCGCCTCGTCCGGCAGGTCGGCCAGATTGGATATCCAGGCCACCTCGTGCCCGCCCGGCCCCACCAGGGAGATGTCCTCCGACTCTGCATGGATGGGGAACGCGCGCACCGGTACGACCTCTTCAGGAGGGCTGCCGTCGGCCGGGGTATAGATGAGCTTGCCGAAGGCATTGCGGCTGAGCGTGTAAGGGAAACCGGTCGTCATGCCTGCTCCTCGTCGTCGCCGTCCCAGTTGCTGTCGCTGCCGGGCGGATCGAGCTGCCGGGTCTGCGCCAGGTGCAGGCGGTAATAAGCACCACCCTTGGCGATGAGTTCTTCATGGCGGCCCTGCTCCACGATACGGCCGCGATCCAGCACCACCAGCCGGTCGGCGCGGCGCAGCGTGCTGAGCCTGTGCGCGACGGCGATGGTAGTGCGGCCTTGCACCAGGTTGTCGAGCGCCTTCTGGATTTCCTGTTCGGTGGAGGTATCGACGGACGACGTCGCCTCGTCCAGGATCAGGATGCGCGGATCGATGAGCAGCGCACGGGCGATCGAGATCCGCTGGCGCTCGCCGCCCGACAACGCCTGCCCCCGCTCGCCCACCAGCGAATCGTAGCCGTGGGGCAGCCGCAGGATGAACTCGTGCGCATGAGCCGCGCGCGCGGCGGCGACGATCTCTTCGCGGCTGGCGTCTGGCTTGCCATAGGCGATGTTCTCGGCCACCGTGCCGAAGAACAGGAACGGTTCCTGCAGCACCACGCCGATGTTGTGCCGGTACTCGGGAATCGATAGCGAGCGGATGTCGACCCCGTCCACCATGATCGACCCCTGCGATACGTCGTAGAAACGGCAGATGAGGTTGACCAGCGTGCTCTTGCCCGAACCGCTGTGCCCCACCAGCCCGATCATCTCGCCGGGCTGGATGTCCAGGTCGATGCCGCGCAGCACGGCGCGGGTACCGTAGCGGAACGCGGCATCGCGGATCTGGATGCGGCCCTCCACGTGCGCGAGCGGAACCGGATTGGCAGGCTCGGGCACGCTCGAGACGCGGTCCAGGATGTCGAAGATGCGCTTGGCGCCGGCCGCCGCCTTCTGCGTGACCGACACGATGCGGCTCATGGAATCCAGCCGCAGGTAGAAGCGGCTGATGTACGCCAGAAAGGCCGCCAGCACGCCGACCGAGATGTGGTGGTTGGCGATCTGCCAGATGCCGAAGATCCAGACCACCAGCAGGCCGATTTCCGTCAGCAGGATCACCGTGGGCGAGAACATCGACCAGACGGTATTGACCTTGTCGTTGACCGCGAGGTTGTGGTTGTTGGCTTCGCGAAAACGCGCCACCTCCCGCTTTTCCTGCGCGAAGGCCTTGACCACGCGTATGCCGGGGATGGTGTCGGCCAGCACGTTGGTGATCTCCGCCCAGTTGCGGTCCACTTTCTCGAACCCGTGGCGCAGCTTGTCGCGCACAAGATGGATAAGCCAGGCGATGAAGGGCAGCGGCAGCAGCGTGACCAGCGCCAGCCACGGATCGATGGAGACCAGGATGCCCGCCGTCATCAGGATCATCAGCACGTCGGTGGCGAAGTCCAGCAGGTGCAGGGACAGGAAGACGCAGATGCGATCGGTCTCGTTGCCGATGCGGGCCATCAGGTCGCCGGTGCGCTTGCCGCCGAAGTACTCCAGCGACAACTGCTGCAAATGCTCGTAGGCGGTGGTGCGCAGGTCGGCCCCGATGCGCTCGCTGACCCAGGCCAGGATATAGGTGCGCGACCATCCCAGCACCCAGGCCACCAGCGCCGCGCCCAGCAAGCCCGACAGATACAGCGTCGCCAATCCGTAGTCGATGGGCTTGCCGTTCTGGAACGGGATCAGCACATCGTCCATCAACGGCATGGTGAGATAAGGCGGCACCAGCGTCGCGGCGGTGGACAGGATGGTCAGGATGAAGCCCGCCAGCAGCCGGCCCCGGTACGGCCGCGCGAAGCGTCGCAGCCGCAGCAATGCCCATTCCTTGTCGGCCACGGGCGCATCCGCCTCGCAGGCCGGGCAATGCTTCTCGCCCGGGGGCAGGGGCGCATGGCAGCGCGGGCACGCGGGCGCAAGGCGCGCGGCGGTCCCGCCTTCGGCCAGCGCCTCCCGCTGGCGATCGAACTGTTCGGCCAGGCGCACGGCGCCCGCGTGCTGGGCCATGGTGGTGCGCCACAGCGCCTGGCGTTCATGGGACGTGACCAGTTCCAGCGTGACGACCCCCGCATGATCCGAAAGCGCCAGCCGCAGCCCCTCGCGCAGCGGCCAGCCGGTCCAGCCGGCAGGACTGCCGGCCAGCAGCCGGGTTTCGGTCAGCACCAGGATGCCCTGGGCATAGTGCAAGTCGGTGTCGAGATCCAGCTCGACCCAGGCGCAGACGGTTTCACCGTCCGCCAGCGGCGGCGCAGCCTGGCCCCGCCAGGTGTCGGGCAGGGAGGAAAGCGGGTGAGACGGAAAAGTCATTGACGGGCAGCGCCCCAAATAAGCAACACAGTATTTGTAACTATTTCTGATTCATGGAAATATGTCAGCCTCGCGTAAGTATTATAGTTGCCACTATTTTCGTTGTCCGAGAAACCGATGCGTTGTAGCGTCGCATCTAGGGGATTCCCTAAACACCCTGTCCGACCTTGCCTGGCGTGCGAGGGGGCAATACATTTCCGCTCATCAGCCTGTCATCGGACCGATTCGAGTACGCCCCGAGAGCGTACACCCTGCTCCCGTCCCACCCGGACCCCCGTCCCAACTCACTGCACATACGCACCGCCTGCCCGCCCCGCTTCCCGCTTGCGCACCGGGCGCCCGCCCCTGACCGATTTTCATCATGAACCGCAAACACATTGAATTCCTCGATGTGCTGTCCCTGCGCGGGCCCAGCATGTGGACGTATCCGCCCGTACTCGAGGCCTGGATCGACATCGGAGATCTCGAGGACTATCCCTCCAACCTGATCCCCGGTTTCTACGAGCGCCTGGAAGCCTGGCTGCCCACGCTCATCGAGCACCGCTGCAGCTACGGCGAGCGCGGTGGCTTCCTGCGCCGCGTGCGGGAGGGAACCTGGCCTGGCCACATCCTCGAACACGTCACGCTGGAGCTGCAGAATCTGGCCGGCCTGCCCGGCGGCTTCGGCAAGGCCCGCGAAACCTCGACGCGCGGCGTCTACCGGGTGATCGTCAGCGCCTACCAGGAAGAAGTCACTCGGGCCGCGCTCCATGCCGCGCGAGACCTCGTCATGGCCGCCATCGAGGACCGGCCGTTCGACGTCGCCGGCGCCATCGACGCCCTGCGCGACCTGGTCAACGAATACTGGCTCGGCCCCAGCACGGCCAGCATCGTACAGGCGGCCGAGGAACGCCGCATTCCCTATATCCGCCTGAACCAGGGCAACCTGGTCCAGCTCGGCTACGGCGCCGCCCAGCACCGGATCTGGACCGCCGAGACCGACCGCACCAGCGCCGTGGCCGAGGGCATCGCCTGCGACAAGGACCTGACCAAGAGCCTGCTCCAGGCGTGCGGCGTGCCGGTGCCCCAGGGCCGCATGGTGGAAAACAAGCAAGATGCCTGGGACGCGGCGCAGGAGATCGGCCTGCCGGTGGCCGTCAAGCCGTGCGACGGCAACCACGGCCGCGGCGTCTTCCTCGACCTGCATACGCGCGAAGCGATCGAAACGGCCTTCGACGTGGCCAGTGGCGAAGGCAGCGGCGTCATCGTCGAGCGCTTCGTGCCGGGCAACGAACACCGGCTGCTGGTGGTGGGCGACCGCATGGTGGCCGCGGCCCGCGGCAAGACGGCCTCGGTAGTCGGCGACGGCCGATCGACCATCCTGGAATTGATCGCCAGCCAGCTCAACTCCGACCCGCGCCGCGGCAACACCGAGGAACACCCGCTCAACCTCGTCACGCTCGACTCCGCCGCCCGGATCGAACTGGAGCGCCAGGGCTATCACGGCGACTCCGTCCCGCCCGCGGGCGAGGAAGTGCTGATCCAGCGCAACGGCAACGTCGCCTTCGACGTGACCGACGAGGTGCATCCTTCCATCGCGTCCCATGTGCGGCTGGCGGCACGCATCGTCGGCCTGGACATCGCCGGGGTGGACCTGGTGGCCGAAGACATCTCGCGCCCGCTGGAAGAACAAGGCGGCGCCATCGTCGAGGTCAACGCCGGCCCGGGACTCCTGATGCATCTCAAGCCCGCCGACGGCCAGCCCCGGCCCGTCGGGCGCGCGATCGTGGACCATCTGTTCCCCAATGGCGACGAAGGCCGGATTCCGCTCGTGGGCATCTCCGGCAGCCACGGCAAGACCATGGTGGCCCATCTGGTAGGGCAATTCCTGCGGTTGGCCGGCCGCCGCATGGCCGTCGCCTCCAGCCTGGGCCTGTTCTTCGACCAGCGTCGCGTCGACGCCGCGCCGGCGGACTGGAACGCCGCCCGCCGCGCGCTGATGAACCCGATGATGGAAGCGGCGGTCATCGAGAACGGCGCACGCGCCATTCTCACCGAGGGTCTGGCCTACGACCGCTGCCAGGTCGGTGTCGTGACCGACCTGGACCCCGCGCACACCCACCCCGATCTCTGCATCGTCGAACCGGAGCAGATCTACAACGTGCTGCGCACGCAGGTCGACGTGGTGCTGCCCAGCGGCTGTGCCGTCCTCAACGCCGCCGACGACCGGGTGGCCGAGATGGCCGCGCTGTGCGATGGCGACGTGATGTTCTTCGCGGTCGACGGCCGCCTGGCGCGCATCGCCGAGCACCTGGCGCAGGGCAAGCGGGCTGTGTTCGTGCGTGCCGGCGCCATCGTGCTGGCGCACGGCAAGGAAGAAACCACGCTTACGCGCCTGGCGTCGGTGGCGTGCCTGGCCGGGCAGCACGGCGGCCGGGAAGCCGCGAATGTCCTGGCCGGCGTGGCCGCCGGCTGGGCATTGGACTTGCCGCTGGATTGCATCCGGGCCGGTGTCGAAACTTTCGGCATGCCGGCGCCGGTGGCCGCCACGGCCTGAACCCAGAGGAAACGAGCACGGCGCCGGGCGCCAGCGTTACAGGAAAACATCCATGGAAGTCTCACGTATCCGCGCATTGCGCGGCCCCAACCTCTGGAGCCGCCGTACCGCGCTCGAGGCCATCGTCTCGTGCACCGAGCCCGAGTGCGCCATCGCCAATATCCCCGGTTTCGAAGCCCGCCTGCGCGCCCGCTTCCCCGCCATCGGGCTGCTGCAGCCGGTCGGACAGGAACGCTCCGTATCCATGGCGCGCGCCCTGGGACTGGCCACGCTCGCCCTGCAATCCCAGGCCGGCTGCCCCGTCACTTTCGTGCGTACCGTGCCCACGCTGGAGACGGGCATCTATCAGGTGGTCGTCGAATACACCGAAGAAGAAGTCGGCCGGCTGGCTCTCGAGTTCGCGCTGCAATTGTGCGCGGCGGCCGAGCACGACACGCCCTTCGACCTGGAGTCGGCGCTGGCAAGGCTGCGCGACCTGGACGAAGACGTGCGCATCGGCCCGAGCACCGGCGCGATCGTGCAGGCGGCGGTCCAGCGCGGCATTCCCTATCGCCGCCTGACCGACGGCAGCCTGATCCAGTTCGGCTGGGGCAAGCGCCAGCGCCGCATCCAGGCCGCCGAGATGGACCGCAGCAGCGCCATCGCGGAATCGATCGCCCAGGACAAGGAGCTGACCAAGACACTGCTGCACGCGGCGGGCGTACCCGTGCCGCAAGGCCGGCCCGTCGAGGACGCCGAGGATGCCTGGGCGGCGGCGCAGGAAATCGGCGCGCCGGTAGTGATCAAGCCGCGCGACGGCAACCAGGGCAAAGGCGTGGCGGTCAACGTGACGTCCCGCGAGCAAGTGCTGGCCGCCTACGCGGTGGCCGAGAAATACGGCTCGGAAGTGCTCGTCGAGCGCTACATTCCCGGCCACGACTTTCGCCTGCTGGTCGTGGGCAACACGCTGGTCGCGGCGGCCCGGCGCGATCCGCCCCAGGTTTTCGGCGACGGCGTGCACACCATCCGGGAACTGGTGGAAGCCGTCAACAAGGACCCGCGCCGCGGCGAAGGCCATGCCACCAGCCTGACCAAGATCCGGCTGGACGACATCGCGGTGGCCACGCTGGCCAAGGCCGGCTATACGCCCGACTCGGTGCCGCCCAAGGGGGCGCTGGTCATCCTGCGCAACAACGCGAACCTCAGCACCGGCGGCACCGCCACCGACGTCACGGACGAGGTCCACCCCGAGTTCGCCGCCCACGCCATCGCCGCGGCGCGGACGGTGGGGCTGGACATCTGCGGCGTGGACGTGGTGGCCAATACGGTCATCAAGCCGCTGGAAAGCCAAGGCGGCGCCATCGTCGAGGTCAACGCCGCGCCCGGACTGCGCATGCACCTGGCGCCCTCCTACGGCAAGCCCCGCCCGGTGGGCGAGGCGGTGATCGCCGAGATGTTCGCGCCGGAGGACAATGGCCGCATCCCGCTGGTCGCGGTGGCCGGCACCAACGGCAAGACGACCACCGTGCGGCTGATCGCCCATCTGCTGGGCGTCAAGGGCCATCTGGTCGGCATGACCAACTCCGATGGCGTCTACATCGGCCAGCAGCGCATCGACGTGGGCGATTGCAGCGGTCCGCGCAGCGCGCGCAACGTGCTGCTGCACCCCGACGTCGACGCCGCGGTGTTCGAGACGGCGCGCGGCGGCATCCTGCGCGAAGGCCTGGGTTTCGACCGCTGCGACGTCGCGGTCGTGACCAACATCGGCATGGGCGACCACCTGGGGTTGAATTTCATCAGCACGGTCGAGGATCTCGCGGTGGTCAAGCGGGTGATCGTGGAGAATGTGGCGCCCACCGGCACGGCGGTACTCAACGCCAGCGATCCCAACGTCGCCAACATGGCGGGAAGCTGCCCCGGTTCGGTCATTTTCTTCTCCAGCGATCGCCAGCACACGCTGATCACCACCCATCGCGCCAAGAACCAGCGCGTGGTCTATCGCGACGGCGACGCCATCGTGGCCGCGCTCGGCGGCGACGAATACCGCATCCAGCTCGCCGACATCCCGCTGACCTATGACGGCACCATCGACTTCCAGGTCGAGAACGCGATGGCGGCCATCGCCGCCGCATGGGCGCTCGGCCTGGACTGGCAGGTCGTCCGGCGGGGCCTGGCCAGCTTCGTGAGCGACGCGCAGACCGCGCCCGGGCGCTTCAACCGTTTCGAATTCCGCGGCGCCACCATCTTCGCCGACTACGGCCACAACCCTGACGCCATCCAGGCACTGGTGCGCGCGATCGAACGCATGCCGGCCAAGAAGCGGTCGGTGGTCATCAGCGGCGCAGGGGATCGCCGCGACATCGACATCCGGAAACAGACGGAGATCCTGGGTTCCGCGTTCGACCAGGTCGTACTGTACGAGGATCAATGCCAGCGCGGCCGCGAGGACGGCGAGGTGCTGGCGTTGCTGCGGCAAGGATTGGCCGGCGCCGTCCGGACCCACGACGTGCGCGAGATCCGCGGCGAGTTCCTGGCCATCGACACGGCCATGGACGAACTGGAAGCGGGCGACCTCTGCCTGATCCTGGTGGACCAGGTGGAAGAAGCGCTGGCGCATATCGAGCGGCGCGTGGCCGCCGATTGCGCGATCAGCGCGGCGATGCGGCAGACAACCGGTCGATCAGTCGCGCATTGAGCGCGTGCTGCTGCGCCTGCCATTGCGCCAGGCGCCCGGCCGACGGCGCCTCCTGCCCGTCGGCCGCACTCAGCCAGCGCTTCCACCAGCTGCGGTACTGGTAAAGCGAGACCTCGCCGGTGATGTCGCTGCCTATCACGCGGCCCGCGAGCGCGTCCAGCGCCTGCGCCAGATGCGCCTCCGCCAGCACGCCCTGGTCCCAGTTGGTGCGCGCCACCTCGGGACTGAACACGTCCTTGTCGATAGATACGTAAGTCGGCTCGGACGAAGCCTCCAGCATGGGCAGCACGGCCCGCATCAGCGCGTCGGGCCCGTCGAAACTGCGCACCGCTCCCGCCAGCCCGAGCAGCCTGGCCCAGCCCACGTCGACATTCATGCACCAGTAGCTCAGCTTGCCGCCGGCCAGCGGACGCAGGTAGTTCTCCCAGCTGTGCCCCCAGCCCACGTCGCCCGACGTGATGCCGATCACGTGCACGTGGGACACGAACGGCAGCGCGGCGACGCGGCGCACCCACGAGCCGCAATGGATGCCGAACAGATAGCGCATGTTGTCGGGATGATTGTCGAACACCACCACCCGGAACGGCCCACGCAGCCGCTGGCGTTCGATGAGCGGCCAGCTCAGGTGGTGGAAATCGCCGCTGCCCATCAGCACCGGGCCGTGCCGCTCCGGCATGGCGGCGTCGAGTTCGCGCCGCAGCGTGCGGAAGGTGGACAGCGGGCAGCCGAAGCGCACCGCCTCCTGCCACGCCTGCAGCGGCAGGACCGTGGCACCCTCGACCAGGCCGCAGGCGTCATCGAAATTGAGGACCAGCGGCGCGCCGTCTTTCATGAATGGTCCTCGCTCCAGGCGCGGTCGCCCTCGAAGCGGCCGGCAAAGCGCCTGAGCACCGCCCGCAGCAGCGGGTTGCGTATGTAGACGGCATGCCGGGTGAAAGTGAACGATGCGCCCAGGTAGGACTTGATCTCGGGATCTGTCCAGCCGGCGATGTAGTGGCGCAGTCCACGCTCCAGCGCGTATTCGAGATTGACCATCCAGCTGACGAAATACAGGTTGCAGTCCCGGGCCTCGGGATAGCGGAAACCGATGTACTTGTCCACCAGGTTGCCGTCGCACTCGAAGCAGAGGTTGTAGCCTATCATCCTGCCGCCATGCCGGTAGACGAAAACGATGCCCCCGCTCTCGCCGTCCTGCAGCACGCGCTCGAAGAAGGCCTCGGTCAACAGGTCGAAGTGCATCTCGCTCTGCGCGTACACGTTCATGTAGAGCGCATAGAACTCCCGCAGCACCTCGGGATCGCGGAACCGCGGGTCGCCCGTCCTCACTCGTTCGATGTCCAGCTCGGCGCGCTTGCGCAGCTTGCGGCGGATATTCTTGCGCCGCGAATATGACAGCCGTTCGAGATAGCCGTCCTGGCTGGCGAAATCGATCGGGACATAGGCCAGCGCCTGCCCCTCGACCAGGACGAAGCCTTCGCGCTCGCAAGCCTGGGCCAGCGCGGCGGCGTGGTCGTTTTCCTGCCGGCTCAACAGGGGCGACGCCTGGGGCAGGTCCTTGACGATCAGGAACGGCTGCTGGCCGCCGTACTCCTCTTTCAACTGCGCCGCCAGGCGTGCCGGATCGCTGCCGCTGGCAAGCAGCGCATATTCCGATACGGTCGTGCCGACGAAAGCGGTGCGCGGCTGCAGCAGGCGCTGCCACAGCCGGAATCCCGGCAGGCGCCGCACCAGGCGCTTGGTGCCATCGTCGGCGGTAGTGAGCAGATCGAAGCGCGCGCGGAACATCGGACCGCCGGAGGCGGTCACCCACGCGGAAAACCCCTGGGGCGGGCAGGCCAGGAAATGGCCCACCAGCCCCTCGGGTTCAAGCCGGTTCAGGTACGGCCGTAGGAAATCCGGGGATGCCCCCGGACCGGCGCCATCAACCGCCGTTCTTTGCACGAGTCAGCAACTGGTCGAGCAGGGCCAGGCCCTGGTCGATCTCTTCCGGCGTAATGTGCAGCGACGGCGCGAACGTGATGACGTTCTTGTAGTAGCCGCCCACGTCCAGGACCAACCCCATCTTCTTGCCCTTGTAGTCGAGATCGCCGGACAAGCCGATGTCCACCATGCGATCGAGCAGCGGCTTGTTGGGCGTGAACCCGTCCTCGGTGCAGATCTCGGCCCGCAGCGCGAGGCCCAGGCCGTCGACATCGCCGATCTCGCGGTGGCGCTTCTGCAGGTCCTTCAGGCCTTCCAGGAAATGCGCGCCGCGCGCCATCACCATGGATTCGTAGTCGGTCTCGGCCAGCATCTTCATGGTCTCCAGGCCGACGGCGGTGCCGAGCGGGTTGGAGGCGAAGGTGGAATGGGTCGAGCCCGGCGGGAACACCGTGGGGTTGATCAGCTCTTCGCGCGCCCACAGGCCGGCAAGCGGATTCAGCCCGTTGGTGAGCGCCTTGCCGAATACCAGCACGTCGGGCTTGACGCCGAAATGCTCGATGGCCCAGAGCTTGCCGGTGCGATAGAACCCCATCTGGATCTCGTCGACGACCAGCAGGATGCCGTACTGGTCCAGCACCTTCTTCAGGCCCTTGAAGAAGCCGGGCGGCGGCACGACATAGCCGCCCGTGCCCTGGATGGCCTCGACATAGAAGGCGGCATACTCGGCCTGCCCCACCTTCGGATCCCAGACACCGTTGTACTCGGTCTCGAACAGGCGGGCGAAACCGGCCACGCAATGCTCGCTGTATTCCTCGGGGGTCATCCCGCGCGGGCGGCGGAACGGATACGGGAACGGCACGAAATGGGCACGTTCGCCGAAGTGGCCATAGCGGCGGCGGTAGCGGTAGCTGGAAGTGATGGCCGAGGCGCCCAGGGTACGGCCATGGTAGCCGCCCTCGAAGGCGAACATCAGGCTCTTGCCCTCGGTAGCGTTGCGCACCAGCTTGAGGGAGTCCTCGACGGATTGCGATCCGCCGACGTTGAAATGCACGCGGCCCTTGTAGCCGAACTTGCGCTCGGCGTCCTGGGCGATGATCTTGGCCAGCTCGATCTTGGTCGGATGCAGGTACTGGCTGGCGACCTGCGGCAATACGTCGAGCTGCCGCTTGAGCACGTTGTTCAGGCGTTCGTTGCCATAGCCGAAATTGACGGCCGAATACCACATCTGCAGGTCGAGATACGGCGTGCCTTGGGCATCGAACATGTAGCTGCCTTCGCAGCGGTCGAAAATCTTGGGGGGATTGACGTAATGGACGGTATCGCCGAACGAGCAGTATTGCGCTTCGTCGGCAAGCAGTTGGGATTCGGTGCTCATTAAGGGAAACCTCGGGGAGATCAGTTACAGCCGCAGTTATGGTGGGCCGAGCGCCCAACGCTTATCTTTATGATTGAGTTCTATCGGAAAGTCCCCACGACCTTCGCGACCCGCATCGCGAAGTATCGCAGAAATGCCGCGGGCTGTAGGCGCCCACAGGGCCTGAAGACCGCCCCTGTTGTAAGAGGCGCATAGGGTACGCGGCGGCATGGAACATTTCCATTACCATTCGGTTAGCCTGCATCGAAAGCCGCGCCTCCCGGCCCGCATGGCGGCTCCTTCGGCTCCCGCGCGGCCGCAACTGACAGTAAGATCACGTCTGGCCGCAACGCGCCGCCCCAAGGCGGACGTCCGCGCAGAGTCGACCCGCCAAACAGCCACGCCCTACGTCATGCCGCTTTCCCGTTCCGCGCCGCCCAAGTCCGCCGGCCTGGCTCGTTCAGCACTCCGATCCGCGCTGGTTCTCGCCGCGTCGGTCCTCGCAGGATGCGCCAGCATTCCCGAGCCCACGCTGCAGGCCGACGTGCCGGCGCAGTGGCATAACACCCGCGCCGGCGCCCCGGCGCCCGACCCGGCCTCGTGGTGGAAAGCCTACGGCGATCCGCTGCTCGACGGCCTCGTCGAGCAGGCCCTGGCGGAAAACCTCACCGTCGCCGAGGCGCACGCGCGCCTGCAGGCAGCGCGCAAGCTGCACGGCGTGGCCGACACCCCCTACCGTCCCGAGCTCGCGTTCCGCACCCGCGACGCGGTCGCGGCCGATGCCCGCAGCTCTTACTTCCAGGCCGGCTTCGACGCGACCTGGGAATTGGGCCTCTTCGGCCGCTCGGAAGCCGCCGAGCGGCTCGCGCGCGCCGACCTCGACGCCGCCGCCGCGACCCTGCAGGGCGCACGGGTCAGCGTCGTGGCCGAAGTGGTCCGCACATACCGGGAATTGCGCCACGCCCAGGCGCGCGAACAGTTGCTGAACGAAGCGGTGGCATTGCAGGAACGCCAGGTGGAACTGGTATCGCTGCGGCAACGCACGAGCCTGGCGTCCCGGATCGACACCGAGCGGGCGCAGGCGGCGCTGGAACAGGCACGCGCCGCGCTCGCCGATCCCGGCGTGGCAATACGCCAGAGCGCACTGCGGCTGGCAACGCTGCTGGGCCGCAACGAGCCTGATCCGGCCTGGACCCGCGCGCCGGCCGCGACCACGGTCGCGCCGATGCGCGCCGCCATCCGCAGCGCGCCGGCCGACATACTGCGCACGCGCCCCGACATCCAGATGGCCCAGGCGCGCGTGCTCGACGCCGCCGGTGCGCTGGGCATCGCCCGCGCCGATCTTTATCCGCGCCTGGGCCTGGGCGGTTCGCTGACCATCGCGAGCAACTTCGCCAACAACTTCAATCGCCGGGGCGACGCCGCCACGAGTACGCAGGCGATCTTCTCACTCGGCCCCCTGATCGACATCCCCTTGTTCGACTGGGGACGGCGGCAGGCCACCGAACGCGCTCGCGGCGACGAACTCGAGGCCGCGCTGCTGGCCTATCGGCAGGCCGTCCTGAATGGCGTGGCCGAGGCCGAGTCGGCGCTGATCGAACTGGACGAGTACCGCCAGCGCCGCGAAGCCGAGGAACGGGCGCTCCAGGCCCTCGAGCGCGCGTCCGACCACGCCCGCCGGCTCACGGCTTCGAAGCTGTCGAGCGAATTCGACAACGCCGACCTGGCCTCGCGCCGCATCCAGGCCGGGCTGGCGCTATCGGCCACGACGCTGGCCCAGGACCTGGCCTTCATCTCGCTGCACAAGGCGGTGGGAGGAGGGGGGGTGCCCACTTCCTACGCGCTTCGCACGCCCCCTCAAGGGGGCGGCACTGGCGGACCGGCGGAGCCGGATCCGCGGTGCCCTGGGTGTGCCGGGGGGACGGCGGAAGTGGCTGCGGGCGTTGCCTGGCGGGACTGACATGCTGGCGCGCAAGACTCTCATACACGAATGGCCCCGGTTCCTGCCGGCGGTGGTGGCGGTGGCTTTCTCGGGGCTGCTGCTCTTGGCGCAGGCCGGGCTGGTGCTCGGCATCTTCGGCAATGCCGCGGTCTACATCAACGGCTCCAGCGGGGACCTGTGGGTGGGTTCGCCGGGCACGCAGAGCATCGACCAGGGGCTCGCGCTGAATCCGGACATCGAAATGCCCCTGCGCATGGACCCGGGCATCTCCGCCGTAGAGCCCTTCTACCTGCGCTATGCCGAATGGCGCAGCCCCGAGGTGCGCGGCGGCATGAGCGTGGCGGTGTCGGGCATCAACATCCGGCCGGACGGCATGCTGTTTTCCAGGGTGCTGCCGCTGGACCTGCGCGAGCGGCTGGCCGAGATCGGCACCATCATCGTGGACCGCGCGGATCTGCACAAACTGGGCACGCGGCTGGGCGGCCAGGCCACGCTCAATGGCCATCCCGTTCGCGTGGTCGGCGTCGTCAGCGGCCTGCGCGCGCTCGACGGCGCCAACGTGCTGGCCTCGTCCGATACCGCGCGCCTGATCAGTTCGCCCGAGGAAGGCGACCTCCCCACCTATTTCGTCGCCAAGGTGCGCGACCCGGCGCAGGCCCTGGCCGTGCGGGACCGCATCTCGCACCACCGCAGCTTCGGCGCCTACGAGGTCTGGACCAGCAAGGCGTTTTCCAAGAAAACCCAGTTGTACTGGCTGCTGCAGACCGGCGCCGGCGCGGGCGTGCTGTTCCTGGCCGCCGTGGTGTTCGTGGCGGGGGCGGCCATCACCAGCCAGACGCTGATCGCCGCCATCGCGGGATCCATGCGGGCCTACGCCACGCTCAAGGCCATGGGCGTGGGAGTGGCCTCGCTGCGTACCGTGGTGCTGCAGCAAGCCTTCGGCGTGGGCCTGACCGGCACGGCGCTGGCGGCCGTCCTGTGCGCCATACTGCTCTCCGTGGCGCACAGCCAGAATGTGCCGGTGCGCATGAGTCCGGTGGTGGCGCTGGTTTGCGCGGTCCTCGTGATGGGCATCGCGCTGATCTCCGGCCTGTTCGCCGTCCGCCGGCTGCACCGGGAAGACCCCGCTTCCCTGCTGCGTTGATTCAGTCGTGCAGCGGCCTGGCGTCGCGCGGCCAATCGCGCCGGGTGGTGAACATGGACAGCAGCCGCTCATCGTCGATTCCCATCGGGGCGAGCCGCGGCTGCCAGGCGCGGGCGCGGGCGGCCACGGCGCTGCGGTCGGGCAGGCGCCCGGCCACCGCGAGAATCACGCGGTTGGCGCTGCGCAGGTTGTAGAAATCGCCGAACACCTCGGCATAGGTCGCCGATTCGCTCGCATACGAGCCGCTGGACGAAAAGGTATTGGCCGCGAGCACGCCTTCGGGCTCCAGGATGGCTCGCACCTCGCGCATGAATTCCACCGTCGACAGATGCCGCGGGATGTAGGTCTCGTCGAAGGCGTCGAGCATGATGAGATCGTAGCGTTCGCCGCCTCGCGCCGCCGCCTGCACGAACTCGCGCCCGTCGGCCACGTGCACCCGCATCGCCGGCCCTTCCTTGAAGCCGAAGAAGCGCCGCGCCACCCGCGCCACTGCAGGATCGATCTCGACCACGTCGATGTGCGCGGCGGGCACCGCGGCGGCCAGCGCCATGGGGAGGCTGCCGCCTCCCAGTCCGATGACGAGAATCCGCCGGGGATCCGGGCGCAGATAAAGCGAAGCCATCATCATGCGGGTGTAGTCGAACAGCAGCGCCTGGGGCCGCTCGGGCGACTGGCAGGTCTGGCGGCCAGGCGCGGACACGCTGCCGAACTTCATGCAGCGCTCGCCCGCGGACTCGTAGACCACGATGTCCTCGAAGGCCGATTTCTCGTTATGGAGTATGGTCTGCGCCGACAGCGGCATCGCCGCCGCCAGCGCCAGGCAACCCGCCGCGCACGCCCTCAGGCGCGAGTACCGCATGAACATGGGATCCCGCTCCGATGTCCTGGCGGACGACGAGGGCTATTGGTTGAGGATGATGCTGGTGATGATGCCGGAGGCGATCGCGACCAGCAGGTACTCGGAACCGACCTGCACCCATTGATACCCCGGACGAGGCCGGTACAACCGGTGCGCGTGCCAGTCATGGACCACATAATAACCGCCGCGATGGTAATTGGGCAGGCGGTCGCCGCGCACCCAGCGGCGCGGGGGCGGCGGCGCCCAGCCACGGTGGATGACGCGCGGGGCGTCGCGATAGCCATCGCGATATCCCTTGCGATAGTCGCGGTCGCGCCAGTGGTCGCGATCCCAGCGGCCATGCTTCTCGTAGTGGCCATGACCATGGCCATGGCCGCGGCCCCAGTCCCGATCTCCCTTGGCCTGGGCCGCAGCGCCCAGGGCGATGCCGGCACACGCCATCGCAACGACCAACGTCTTCTTGATCATGATGTCATTCCCGATAGAACCCGAAGCCGCGAGGCCGCGCCCACAAGGCGCAAGCACACTTGGCTTTCGGTAGGCTGACTGTACACCGCGCTTGTGTATGCCTATTGCTACATACGTAATCAAACGTGATGCGACCCCGCCCGAAAGGCCGCCGCGCCCTGGCGCGACGCGGCCGGCGAGGTGTTGCAATGACGTCGCCGGCCCGGCCTTCCCGCCTTGCCGGACGTCGCCGCTGCGAGACACCGCAGCCTGCTACGCGGCGGGCGCGGCCTCCCGCGCGAGCAGTTGCCTCATGATGCGCCGGATGCGGATCGAACCGGTGTCGGTACCCAGGAGCACGGGCTGGGCGTCGAACAGGTCGGCCCCGCCCAGCAGCCGCTGCTGCGCCTCGATGATGGGCTTGTCCTCCTCGACGAAGACCCGCGTCATCAGGGCGTGCCGCAATTGCGTCATGTCGGCGTCTTCCTGCCGATACTCGCGAGTGAGCCAGTACCAGTAATGCGACGAGGACCGCGTCTCGGGCGTGACGATGTGGGCATTGAAGGTGCGCAGCCCGGTCTCGGGCGGCGCGTCCAGCGGCGTGACGCTGATGTCGAGCTTGAGCAGCCCCGCGGGGCTCCAGGTGACCCGGTTGACGAAATCCACCGGGACTCCCGGCTGGGGCAGGAAGCGGTCGTAGACCGGCGGCGCGGCCTGCCCCCGGCTGCGCAGTTCGATGACTACGTCGGTGCCCTGCTCGGATACGACCGGGCGGTTCTCGACGAAGGCACCGCCGCCCAGCGTGGTGGCATGCAGGTACTCCACATGGCTGAGATCGGCGACGTTGTCCACGATCAATTGATAGTGACAGGCCGACGGCATGGACCCGCGCGACTGCGCCGTGGCGGGCACGCGCGCCATGTGCGCCAGGTCGGGCGCGCGGGCCCGGTCGGCCGCGGCCGGTTCGCCCATCCAGATCCAGATGATGCCGTCGCGTTCGGCCAGCGGAAATCCGGGTACGCAGGCCTTGGCCGGAATGGCGCCATGCGGGTTCTCGACGCAGCGGCCCGAGGCGTCGAAGCGCAGCCCATGGTAGATGCACCGCAATGTATCGCCCACCAGCGTGCCGCGGCTCAAGGGCGCCACGCGATGCGGGCAGCGATCCAGCAGCGCGACCGGCGTCCCGTTCCCCTGGCGGAACAGCACCACGGGCTGCTCCAGGAAAGTGCGGGCCAGCAGCGTGCCGGCGGGAAGCTCGTCGCTCCAGCCGGCCATGTACCAGCAGTTCTTCAGAAACTCCATGCCCGCCTCACGACATGCGGCATTGCGCGTGGAAGCTGTCCTTGGCGTCGGGCAGCGGTTTGGAGACGGTCTTCAGGCTGACCCGTCCCCGGGCATCCTTGGCGGCGACGAACATGTAGAAATCCTGGATGGGATAGTTGTTGGTGTTGAACCGGAAACTGCCCCGCACCGACTTGAAATCGGCGGCACGCAAGGCCTTGCCCAGGGCCGCCTTGTCGTCCACCTTGCCGCCGGTGGCCTTGAGCGCCGAGCCGATCAGGCGCGCGGCGTCATAAGACTGCGCGGCGTATTCCGAGGGGATGCGCTGGTACTTGGCCTCGAAGGCTTCGACGAACTGCCGGTTCTCGGCATTGGGCAGGTCCGGCCCCCAGTTGCTGCTGTTGAACACCCCCAGGGCGGCCTCCTTGAGGGCGGGCAGGTTGGTGCCGTCGGCCGCCGCGTTGGTCAGCAGCGGGATCTTTCCCAACAGCCCCGCCTGCCCGTAGGCGCGCACGAAAGCCACCCCGTTGGCGCCCGGGTAGAAGGCGTAGACGGCATCGGGCTTGGCCGCGGCGATGCGGGTGATCTCGGCCGAGAAGTCGAGCTGGGCAAGCGGGGTATAGATCTCGTCGGCCAAGGGCTGGCCGTAGTTGCGCTTGAAGCCGGCGACGAAATCCTTGCCCGCCTGGTAGTTGGGCGCGAGCGCGATCACGCGCGCATAGCCCTGCTGCTTGGCGTAGGTGCCGCTGGCTTCCGCGAATTGGTCGTTCTGCTTGGCGGCCGAAAAGAAATAGGGGGTACAGGCCGAGCCGGCGGTGGGCGAAGGTCCGGCATTACCCGACACCACGTACACCTGCGCCGCGGCGAACTTGCGGGTCACGGCCATGGCCACGTTCGAGAACGTCAGCCCCGCCACCAGCGGCACCTTCTCCCGCTCGATCAACTCGTCGGCGATCTGCGTGGCGACCTCGGGCTTGAGCTGGCTGTCGCGGCGCACGATGGTAACCGGCACGCCGCCGAGCTTGCCGCCCTCCTGCTCGACGGCCAGCATGAAGCCGTCGTACATGTCCTGGCCCAGCATGGCCTGCGGGCCCGAGAGCTCGGCCATGAAGCCTATCTTCACCTGGGCCTGCGCCGTGCCGGCGGCGATGCCGCCCAGGCAGGCCAGGACGAGGGCGGCTATACGTGAGTCATTCATCTGCATGGAATACGTCTCCTGTCGGCGACTCGCGCCTTGTCCTTGTGGGTGGGCTTCGTTGCGATGGGGCGGCCATCGCCGTGCTCACGGCCGAAATGTACCGACAGCCGAAGAATTCCAATAGCAAATATTTTCAATATCAAGTATTTGATTATCGAATAATATGCCGTGGCGTTCCCGCTCGAGAGACATGCCGTGAAGACCGATCTCAACCTGCTGCGGGTGCTGGTGGCCATCTACGACACGGGCAGCGTCAGCGCCGCCGCGAACCGCCTGTCCATGAGCCAGCCCGCGGCCAGCGCCGCCCTGTCGCGCTTGCGCGCCTCGCTGGGCGACCAGTTGTTCGTGCGGCGCGGCGCCCGCATGGAAGCCACGCCGCGCGCGCAGCGCATCATCGCCCGCACCCGCGAGGTCATCCAGGTCATCGATCACGAAATCCTGCCGAACCCGGAATTCTCGCCTGCCCGCTTCACGGGCGAACTCACGCTGTGCATGAGCGAGATCGGCGAGGCGGTCTTCCTGCCGGCGCTGTACCGGCGCATCCGCGCGGAAGCGCCCGGCGCGCGCCTGCGGACCATCGGCCTGCTGCCGGCCGAACTCGAAGGCGCCCTGTACGACGGCAGGGTCGATTCGGTGCTGGGCTACTTTCCCGACCTGCAGTCCAATTTCATCTTCCAGCAGCGGCTTTATTCGCACGACCTGACCTGCCTGGTGCGGCAAGAGCATCCACTGGCCGGCCCCTCCATGACGCTCGCCGAATTCCTCGACATGGAACACGTGCTGGTGCGCGACGACGGCCGCAGCCAGGAGATGTTCGAACAGGAACTCGCGGCGCGCGGCATAGAGCGCAAGATCGCCTTGCGCACCTCCCACTACATGAGCCTGGGCACGCTCATCAACGACAGCGACCTGATCGTCGTGCTCCCCCGGGCGGTCGCCGAACTCCATGTGCGAAGCGCCAACGCACGCATCATCGAGCCTCCCTTCCCCATCCGCCGCTACGACCTCAAGCAATATTGGCATCGCCGCTTCCACGACGATCCCAAGAGCATCTGGCTGCGCACTCTCATCCAGGAAGTGCTGGGACAGCACGCGCCCGCGGCGCCGTAGGCACGCCCATTCACTTCGTTGTCACCCGCGGCGGGTAGCCTGCCCGGCGTTTCCCCCACGCGATTACGACGAACATGACCGATACCACTTCGCGCCGGCGCTTCCTGCGCGGCGTCGCCCTGGGAGGCGCAAGCGCCGCCTCCACCCTGGCCCTGGCCGCCTGCGGCGGCGACGGCAGCGACTCCGTCGATGTCAGCTTCACCCATGGCGTGGCCAGCGGCGATCCGCTGGCCGACCGCGTCGTAATCTGGACCCGCGCCGTTCCGGCCACCGGCGACGAGGCCGAAATCAAATGGGAGATGGCCACGGACGAGGCCTTCAAAAACATCGCCAAGAGCGGCTCGGCAACCGCCCATGCGGACCAGGACTACACCGTCAAGATCGACGTGGCGGGCCTGGCGGCCGGCACCCGATACTGGTACCGCTTCACGCATGAAGACAAAGTCTCGGCCATCGGCCGGACGCGCACCCTGCCCACCGGTTCGGTCAAGCAGGTCAGGCTGGCGGTCTTCTCCTGTTCCAACTATCCCGCCGGCTATTTCCACGTGTACGCCGAAGCCGCCAAGCGCGACGACCTCGATGCCGCCGTCCACCTGGGCGACTACATCTATGAGTACGGACGCAGCGGGTATGCCTCGGAACAGGCGCAGGCGATGAACCGGCAATCCGAGCCGGCGAACGAGATCGTCTCGCTGGCCGACTACAGGCGCCGCTATGCCCAGTACCGCAGCGACCCGGACCTGCAGGCCGTCCATGCGGCGCTGCCCTTCATTGCCGTCTGGGACGACCACGAGATCACCAACGACACGTGGCAGGACGGCGCGGAAAACCATCAGCCCGACACCGAAGGCGACTTCGCGCTGCGCAAGGCCGCCGCGGTGCGGGCCTATCACGAGTGGTTGCCCACGCGCCCGCAGTCCCCGCTGAACGTCATCTACCGCAGCTTCGACTTCGGCAACCTGCTGTCCCTGCACATGCTCGATACGCGCGTGCTCGCGCGCGCCAAGCAGCTGTCCTACGCCGACTACTTCGGCGCGCTGCTGGGCAATCCCGATCCGGCGGCAGGCCTGGCGCAATTCGTCGCCGACTTCACGGCCGACGTCGCCGCCCCCGGCCGCCAACTGATGGGGCAGGCCCAGACCGCATGGCTGAAAGAACGCATGAGCGCCTCCGGGGCGACCTGGCAGGTGCTGGGCCAACAGGTGCTCATGGGCCCCGTGCACCTGCCCATGCCGGTGCTGCTGGGCCTCCTGTCCTCCGCCGGCCAGCTCGGCGACGTGGCCATTCCCCCGCAATACGCCGTCGATCCGGCCACTTACGCGCAATTGGTGGCCCGGCAGCAGGCCAACGACCCGACGCTCACGGCGCAGGAGCGCGCCCTCCTCGCCCTGCCGTGCATCCCCTACAACCTCGATTCGTGGGACGGCTATTGGGCAGCTCGCGACACGGTCCTGGGCATGGCGCGGCAACTCGACAAAAACCTCGTCGTACTGGCTGGCGACACCCACAACGCCTGGGCCAGTGAACTGCGCGACAAGGATGGAACCGCGGTGGGCGTGGAATTCGCCACCTCCTCGGTCACCTCGCCCGGGTTCGAGGAATACCTCGGCGACGGCGTGCCGCCGGCCCAGCTGGCCGCGCTGGTCACCGGCCTGGCGAACCTGTCCACGCTGCCCGCCGGCGGCAAGTGGGCCGGCAGCCTGAAGTACGCCGACACCAGCCTGCGCGGCTACATGGTGCTGACCGCCACCGCCGAGCGCATCCGCGCCGACTGGCACTATGTCGACACGGTGCACGAACGAGGATACCGGGCGTCGATGAACAAGAGTCTTGCCACGCTTCCCGGCTCGGGCCACCGCAAGCTGCTCGAAGTCTGAGGGCGTCCGGAGGCACGGCACCAAAGCGAGCCGCGGCGCGCCAGTCCGGTGCGTCGCGTACTGTTATTGTGCATTGCAACATTTTTCTGGCGATCCCACGTTTCCGGCGCTACCATCGTAGGGACTCTCAGGATTTTGACGAACGTGCAATGCACAACGAAACTCGCTGCAATCTCTTGTCGGCTGCCATTGCGCTGAGGTCGGAACTGCAGTTCCACTACAACGGCGCAACCCGCATCGCGCATCTCCATTCGATCGGGTCGACGACCGACGGCACCCTCATCGTGATCGCCTGGCAGCTCGACGGCCGCGCGGGCGATCCCCCCGGCTGGCGCCTGTATAACGCCGAAAAAATGAATCGGCTGGCGCGTACCGGCCGGCGCTTCGATCCCTTGCCCGCGCCGCCTTACAAGCTGAGCGGCCTCATCAAGGCGCCCGTTGACGCGCCCGCCCTGCGGGACCATGCCTTCGATCTGCCGCCGCTGGTCACCCAACAGCGCAAGAGCCGCGGACGCTGGCTGCGATCGTTCGATTTCGCGCGCGAACACTAAGCGCGGGATCTCCCCGCGCGGCCCGGGCAATCACCAGGGCGCCATGGAAATAACTACGGCGATCAAGGCCACGATCGCCGCCAATGTCAGGAAACGGGTCGTTTTCGGACTCACGGGTGAACCTCCACAAGACACGATTGGCTCAGCCATTTCCGTGCCCATTCTTTCCCGGAAAGCCTCACGCCCGTCCGGCCACCGGCGCTGCGCGAAAAAAAACGCCAGCCGGAGCTGGCGCAAGTTCGGGTTACTTCACGTCAGTCGCGTTGACTCCCGACCGACTTGCTCAGATTACGCGTTACGCCTGTCAACGACATGTCAAATTCAATTCACCGGCCGGGGAGTTGTAATAATGCAACATTCAATAGGAGAAGCGTCGTCGAATTCTCACCATTGCAATGGATTGTAAATGTAGTGGCAAGTGCATCGCCGAGGAGCAAAATTTACAAACCTGCCATCTCCCTCTTTTCCCATGGCTACCTCTCCTCCTCCGTTTCTCGAATTCCTGGACCATGATGGGGAATCGCACCGTGTCACGCTCAAGTGGCCGGGCGCCGAGATCGACAGCCCCGTGTACCAGCATCGCGATGGCCGCCTCTTGCTGCTCGAAACGGACGGCTATCTGGTCGACAACAAGGGAAACCGCTTCCTTCCTCGCCCGCCCGCGGACAAGCCGCATTGAACTGAGGGTCAGTACTCCGCCTCCAGCGCGGCGCTGCGATAGCGCGCCACGGCGATAACCCCGCGGATAGTGCCGAGCGCCGAACATGCCATGTGCAGGCTCAGCTTCCACTCGCGCTGCGCGCCCTCGCTCAGGAAGAACTCGTGCGCGCCCAGGTCTCCGCGAATGAGTTGAATGTAGAGCCATGTGCGGATTTTCGCCGCGACGCCCGGGTCCAGTTCCGGTGCTACCAGGTCGATCCTGACTTCCTCGTACGATTTCAAATTCTTCACTGTCCGGCTGTAGCGGACCGACGCTTCGTCCTTGCCGTTCTGCATCCATGTCCCTTTTTCGAGGCTGTGCCAGCGGCCTCTTCCGGGGATGCGGGGTAGCAATTCAAAGACCTGCCCAAGCCTTGTTTCGGCCGGCTTCAAATGAAAAAGCCCCCGCAAACTGCGGGGGCTTTTCCGGAAGCTCTGGTGGCGCATCCCTGATTCGAACAGGGGACCTGCGGATTATGATTCCGTCGCTCTAACCGGCTGAGCTAATGCGCCAAAAAACGTAAGACCAAGATTATATACAGCCTCCTGGAGAACGCGCAAATCGCCGCCGCCCTCCGTCAGACGCCGGGGCCGCCGGTCCGTTCGCCGACGGCAGGCAGAGCTCGTGCGACTCTGCAAAAAAATGGCCCGACAGTAAACTGTCGGGCCAATAGGGAGCACACAATGCCGCGCCTCAATATGCTCGCGGGGGAAGCGCGGTATCGGTGTCGGATGATCGACTCTGCCAGGCGCCGGGGATCTGCGGATTCCACCGGCACCCGCGGTGGCAAAGCAATCATCTGAGCTTGCAGTCTAGCCCTGGTGTACTGACAGAGTCCTGAACAATGCGCAACGTCCGCCACGCGACGCCCGGGACCGGTCCGGCGGGCGGCGAAAGCCGGAAAAGCGCCCCGCTCTGTTAAAATGCGAGGTCCACCCTCGCCTTGCCGGCCTACTACGAGACCAGGCAGGTTTTCCGCTTTTCGTGCCCCCGGGCTATAACCCCGCTACGGCAACCACCATGAAAACGATATTCGCCTCCTCTCCATCCGCCGTCCTCTCCGGACCGCAGGGGTGTTGCTGACATGAGCACCGCCACTCCCCGCAAGCTGTACATCCGCACCTTCGGCTGCCAGATGAACGAGTACGACTCGGACAAGATGGTGGACGTGCTCAATGCCGACCAGCCGCTGGAGGTCACCGACCGCCCGGAAGACGCGGACATCATCCTCTTCAATACCTGTTCCGTGCGTGAGAAGGCGCAGGAAAAGGTGTTCTCCGACCTCGGGCGGGCCAGGATGCTCAAGCGCGAGAAACCCGATCTCGTCATCGGCGTGGGCGGCTGCGTCGCCAGCCAGGAAGGCGAGGCCATCGTCGCCCGGGCGCCCTACGTGGACGTGGTGTTCGGGCCGCAGACCCTGCACCGGCTGCCCGAGCTGATCGCCAGGCGGCGGGCCTCCGGCGTCTCGCAAGTGGACATCAGCTTCCCGGAAATCGAAAAGTTCGACCACCTGCCGCCGGCGCGGGTCGAAGGCCCCACGGCCTTCGTCTCGATCATGGAAGGCTGCAGCAAGTATTGCAGCTTCTGCGTGGTCCCCTATACGCGCGGGGAAGAAGTCTCGCGCCCCTTCGAGGACGTGCTGACCGAGATCGCCGACCTGGCCGACCAGGGCGTCAAGGAAGTCACCTTGCTGGGGCAGAACGTCAATGCCTACCGGGGCAGGATGGGCGACAGCGCCGAGATCGCCGATTTCGCGCTGCTGCTCGAATACGTGCACGACATCCCGGGCATCGAGCGCATCCGCTACACCACTTCGCACCCGAAGGAAATGACGCCGCGGCTGATCGAGGCCTATGGCCGCCTGCCCAAGCTGGTTTCTTTCCTGCACCTGCCGGTGCAGGCGGGCAGCGACCGCATCCTCATGGCGATGAAGCGCGGCTACACGGCGCTGGAGTTCAAGTCCATCGTCCGCAAGCTGCGCGCGGTGCGCCCCGACCTCGCGCTGTCGTCGGACTTCATCGTCGGCTTCCCCGGCGAGACCGAGGAAGATTTCGAGAAAACCATGCGGCTCATCGAGGACGTCGGCTTCGACGCCTCTTTCTCGTTCGTCTATTCTCGCCGCCCGGGCACGCCTGCCGCCGACCTGGCCGACGACACGCCGCAGGCGGTCAAGCTGGCGCGCCTGCAGCGCCTGCAGGCGCGGATCAACGAACAGGCCGCCGCCATCAGCCGCGGCATGATCGGCTCCATCCAGCGGGTGGTGGTCGAAGGACCGTCGCGCAAGGATGCGAGCGAACTGATGGGCCGTACGGAAAACAACCGTATCGTGAACTTCCCCGCGCCGGCGCGCCTGGTCGGCCAGCTGGCCGACATCCGCATCACGGCGGCGATGTCGCATACGCTGCGTGGCGAGGTCGTCACGCGCGACACCGCGGCCGCGCCGGGCACGCCCGCATGACGGCGGCCTCTACCCGCGCCGCCCACCGCCGCGCCGCCCCGGTCGTCGTCACGCTGGACGACGACAACACCCGGCTGTCCAATCTTTGCGGACCGCTGGACGAGAACCTGCGCCAGCTCGCCGCAGCCTACGGCGTAGAACTCGCGCGCCGCGGCCACCGGATCACGCTGGAAGGCGAGCGCGCCGATGCGGCCGGCGCCGCGCTGCAATACCTGTTCGAACAGGCAGACCATCCGCTGTCGGTCGACGAGCTGCAATTGAACCTGGTCGAGCTGGGCGCCATGACCGCGGCCCACGATGCCGACGAGGACACGCCGCCGCAAGGCACCCCCGGCGAGGCGGAAGTCGTGCTGCGCCTGCCGCGCCGCCAGGACCTGCGCGGCCGCACCCCTCGCCAGCGCGACTACCTGCGCAACATCCTGGCGCACGACATTTCGTTCGGCATGGGACCCGCCGGCACCGGCAAGACCTATCTGGCGGTGGCGTGCGCGGTGGATGCGCTGGAACGGGAATCGGTGCGGCGCATCGTGCTCACCCGGCCCGCGGTCGAGGCGGGCGAACGGCTGGGCTTCCTGCCCGGCGACCTGACCCAGAAGGTCGACCCGTACCTGCGCCCCCTGTACGACGCGCTCTACGACCTGCTCGGCTTCGAGCGCGTCGGCAAGCTGTTCGAGAAGCAGACCATAGAGATCGCGCCGCTGGCCTACATGCGCGGGCGCACGCTGAACCACGCCTTCGTCATCCTGGACGAGGCGCAGAACACGACGCCGGAGCAGATGAAGATGTTCCTCACTCGCATCGGCTTCGGCAGCAAGGCGGTCATTACGGGCGATCCGTCGCAGGTGGACCTGCCCCGGGGCCAGCGCAGCGGCCTGCTGGACGCCTCGCAGGTCCTGTCGTCGGTGCACGGCATTTCGTTCACCCAGTTCACCAGCGGCGACGTGGTGCGCCACCCGCTGGTGGCGCGCATCGTCGATGCCTACGAAAAGCATGCCAAGACGTCCCCGGGCCGCTGAGGCGCCCGCCGTGCCGGCGCTCTCGCTCGCGGTGCAGTACGGCAAGGAAGAGCCGCGCCTGCCGCGCTGGCGCTTGCGGCGCTGGATCGCCCGGGCGCTGCGGGCGCCGGAGCTTGCCGGCGTGGCGGGCGTCGCGCTGACGCTGCGCCTGGTGGGCTCGGCCGAAGGGCGTCGCCTGAACCGCGAGTTCCGGCAGCGCGACTACGCCACGAACGTGCTGACGTTCGAGTACGGCGCCGGACCGGACGGCGTGGTCGGCGGCGACATCGTGCTCTGCCTGCCCGTGCTCGCGGCGGAAGCCAAGACCCAGAAAAAGCCGTTTTTGCATCACGCCGCCCACCTGGTGGTGCACGGCGTGCTGCATTCGCTGGGCTACGACCACCTGAACGAGCGCGACGCCAAGCGCATGGAAGCGCTGGAAACGCGCATCCTGGCCGAGATGGCAATACCCGACCCGTATCGGGTATCCTAAACTTTTGCAACTGTCCTCCAAGGACGATGTCAGACACCTCCCCTAGTCCGGCGTACGCCTCGCGTGCGCCCAAACACACACCCAAAACCTTCTTCGAACGGCTTTCGGCGCTGATCCACCGCGAACCGGAAGACCGCGAGGACCTCAAGGCCGTGCTCGAGGCCGCCTACGGCCGGGACCTGCTCGACGCCGAGGCGCTGTCCATGATCGAGGGCGTGCTGGCGGTGTCCGAACTGACGGCGGGCGACATCATGATCCCGCGCTCGCGCATGGACATGCTCGAGGTCTCGCAACCCATCGACGCCCTGCTGCCCACCATCATCGAAACCGCCCATTCGCGCTTCCCGGTGTTCGAGGACAGCCGCGACAACGTCATCGGCATCCTGCTGGCCAAGGATCTCCTGCGCTACATGGTGGACCGCGAACTCGACCTGCGCACGCTGCTGCGGCCGGCGGTGTTCATCCCCGAATCCAAGCGCCTGAACGTGTTGCTGCGGGAATTCCGCAGCAACCGCAATCACATCGCGATCGTGGTGGACGAACACGGCGGCACCGCCGGCCTCATCACCATCGAGGACGTGCTGGAACAGATCGTCGGCGAAATCGAGGACGAGTTCGACGACGCCAGCGTCGAGCAGTCCATTTTCCCGGACGGCAAGAACCGCTGGCGCGTCATGGCCCTGACCAGCATCCGCCGCTTCAACGAAACCTTCGGCTCGTCGCTGGACGACGACGAATACGATACCGTGGGCGGCTGGATGGCCGGCACCCTGGGCCGCATTCCCCGCCGCGGCGACCGCATCGAACGCGACGACCTGCGCATCGACGTCATCCGGGCCGACGCGCGCCGCGCCCTGTGGCTGCGCGTCTCCCGCCTGGCGCCCGGCGTCGCGCCGGCAGCCGCGTTCTCCAACCAAGGTTGATCCGACCCGTGTCCATCCCCCACGCCGCGCTGGCCGGCGCGCTGATCCTCGGCATGCTGCACGGGCTGGCCTTCGCGCCGGCCCCGTTCCCTGCGTGGTTCCTGCCGCTGCTCCAGCTGTCGACCTTCGGCGCGATGAGCTGGCTGGTCTGGCGCGCCGCGACGCTCAAGCGGGCCATCTGGATCGGCGCGGCCTTCGGCGCCGGCACGTTCGCGGTCGGCGTCTCGTGGATCTACATCAGCCTGCACGTCTACGCCTACATGGCGGCGCCGCTGGCGGCGCTGGGCGTGGGCCTGCTGGCCGCCTACCTGTCGCTGTACCCGGCGCTCGCCACCGGCCTGGCGTGGTGGCTCGCTCAGCGGCCGGCGGGCGATGCCGCGCCGGGACGCACCGCCTCGGCCCTCGTTTGCATACTGGCCCTGGCCGCGGCCTGGACCGGCTCGGAATGGCTGCGCGGCGTCCTGTTCACCGGCTTTCCCTGGCTCAACGTCGGCTATGCCCACGTCGACGGGCCCCTGCACGGCTGGGCGCCGCTGCTGGGCGTCTACGGCGTCGCATTCGCGTCGACGCTGGCGGCGGCGGGACTGGCCTGGATCGTGGCCGCGGCTTGCCGCCGGGGCGAAGCCGGCGTAGCCCTGCGTACCGGCTGGCCGGCCCTGGCCGCCGCCGTCGCGGCGCTGGCGGTCGGCCTGGCCGGCGCGGCCTGGTCCTGGGTGCGCCCCTACGGCCCCGCGCTGGACGTGCGGCTCGTGCAAGCCAACATCCCGCTGTCCGACAAGTTCGACCCGGCCCAGATCTGGCAGGGCATGGACCTGCACCGCGATCTGGCCGAACGGCCGCGCGCCGACGGCCGGCCGGTGACGCTCACGGTGCTGCCCGAGACCGCCGTCCCGGTCTTCCAGGACCAGCTCAGTGCCGAGGCCTGGAAAGAATGGGTGGACAGCGCCGCCGTGCGCGGCGGGACGTTCGCGCTGGGTGTCGCCATGCGCGACATCCGCGCCGACCGCGACTACTACTACAACAGTGTCATCACGCTCGACGGCCAGACCGCGCCGGAACGGCTGGTCAGCGGACACGTCGACCGCCGCTACGACAAGCGCCACCTGGTCCCGTTCGGCGAGTTCGTCCCGCCGGGATTCCGCTGGTTCGTGGACGAGATGGTCATGCCGCTGGGCGATTTCGACCGCGGACAGCCGCGGCAGAAGCCGTTCGACATCGGCGGGCAGCATATCGCCATGAACATCTGCTACGAGGACGTGTTCGGCGAAGAGCTCCTGCCGGCCGTGCGCCCCGGCGCCTCGGACCCCGGGGCGACCATCCTCGCCAACGTCAGCAACCTCGCCTGGTTCGGCAATTCCCTGGCGCTGCCTCAGCACTTGCAGATGTCGCGCATGCGCGTACGGGAAACCGGCCGGCCCATGCTGCGGGCAACCAATACCGGAATGACGGCCGTGGTCGACGCCCAGGCGCGCGTGGTGGGTGAGCTGGCGCCCCATACCGCGGGCGTGCTGGACGCCACCGTGCAGGGTACGACGGGCCTGACGCTCTATGCCCGCACCGGCAACGCCCCCATCCTGGTCCTCGTCGCGGCGCTGCTGGCCGCGCTGGCATGGGTGCGGCTGGCTCGCCGCCAAAAGTGATCCCGTCCGGGCCGGGCGGGCCCGATGCCGGCGCGCATTTCATCCGGGCCAGTTAAAATCCGGGGTTTGGCCGTGCCGATGGCCGCATCGCGGCCGCATTGATTCCAACACCATGCTGACATTTCAACAGATCATTCTCCGACTCCAGGAATACTGGAGCCAGCAAGGTTGCGCCCTGCTGCAGCCCTACGACATGGAAGTCGGTGCCGGCACGTCGCACACCGCCACGTTCCTGCGTGCCCTGGGTCCCGAACCCTGGCGCGCGGCCTACGTCCAGCCCTCGCGCCGTCCCAAGGACGGCCGCTACGGCGAGAACCCCAACCGCCTGCAGCACTACTACCAGTACCAGGTAGTGCTCAAGCCCTCGCCTCCCGACATCCTCGACCTCTACATCGGCTCGCTCAAGGCGCTCGGCATCGACCCGAAGGAGCACGACATCCGCTTCGTCGAGGACGACTGGGAGAACCCCACGCTGGGCGCCTGGGGCCTGGGCTGGGAAGTCTGGCTCAACGGCATGGAGGTGACGCAGTTCACCTACTTCCAGCAGGTGGGCGGCATCGATTGCAAGCCCATCATGGGCGAAATCACCTACGGGCTGGAGCGCCTGGCCATGTACCTTCAGGGCGTGGAGAGCGTCTACGACCTGGTCTGGACCGAGGCGCCGGATGGCACGCGCGTCACCTACGGCGACGTCTACCACCAGAACGAGGTCGAGCAGTCCACCTACAATTTCGAGCACTCGTCGGCCGAGACCCTGTTCCGCCACTTCAACGACTACGAGGCCCAGGCCAAGCGGCTGGTGGAAGTGCCGCTGGCGCTGCCGGCCTATGAAATGGTCCTGAAGGCCGCGCATACCTTCAACCTGCTGGATGCCCGCGGCGCCATCAGCGTCACCGAGCGCGCCGCCTACATCGGCCGCATCCGCAACCTGTCGCGCGCCATCGCGCAGGCGTACTACGACTCACGAGAACGACTGGGCTTTCCCATGCTTGCACGCAAGGAGGCCGCGTAAATGCCGGCCGCTCAACCCCTCCTGCTGGAACTGTTCACCGAGGAACTCCCGCCCAAGGCCTTGAACCGCCTGGGACAGGCCTTCGCCGACGGCATCGCCGCCGGGCTGCAGGGCCGCGGACTGGTGGCCGAAGGCAATACGGTCACCGCCTATGCCACGCCCCGGCGGCTGGCCGTGCGCCTGTCGGCCGTGTTGCCGCAGGCCGCCGATACCGAATTCTCCGAAAAGCTGATGCCGGTCTCCGTGGGCCTGACGGCCGACGGGCAGGCCACGCCCGCCTTGCTGAAGAAACTGGCCGCCAAGGGCCTGGAGACGATCGACATATCCGGCCTTGCGCGCGAATCGGACGGCAAGAACGAGCAGCTCGTCTACCACGGCATCGCCAAGGGCGCCGCGCTCGCCGCGGCCTTGCAGACGGTGCTGGAAGACACGCTCGGCAAGCTGCCCATTCCCAAGGTGATGAGCTACCAGCTGGCCGACGGCGCGACTACTGTCCGCTTCGTCCGGCCGGCGCATGGCCTGGTCGCCCTGCACGGGGACGCGGTGGTCGACGTGACGGCGCTGGGCCTGCGCGCCGGCCGCGTCACGCGCGGCCATCGCTTCCAGTCCGAAGGGCCGATCGAGCTCGCCTCGGCCGACGTCTACGAAGACCGCCTGCATGACCAGGGGCGGGTCATCGCGTCGTTCGCGCAGCGCCGCGCCGCCATCGAGCGGCAACTGCGCGACCAGGCCAGCCGGCTGCACGCCTCGCTGGGCGATGAAGCCGACGTGGCTTCCCTGCTCGACGAAGTCTGTGCCCTGGTCGAATATCCCACGGTCTACGTGGGCGAGTTCGAATCGGAGTTCCTGGCCGTGCCGCAGGAATGCCTGATCCTGACCATGCGGCTGAACCAGAAGTATTTCCCGCTGTTCGATGCCGCCACGGGCAAGCTGACCCACCGCTTCCTCATCGTCAGCAACATGGCCCTGGCCAATCCTTCCAACATCGTCGAAGGCAACCAGCGCGTGGTGCGGCCGCGCCTGGCCGACGCGCGCTTCTTCTTCGAAACCGACAAGAAGGTGCCGCTGGCGGGCCGCGTGGAACAGCTCGGCACCGTCGTCTATCACAACAAGCTGGGCACCCAGCTCGAGCGCTCGCAGCGGGTGCGCGCGCTGGCGCGCTGGGTGGCCGAAGCCATAGGCGCGGACCCCGGCCGCGCGGACCGCGCGGCCCTGCTGGCCAAGGCCGACCTGGTAACCGGCATGGTGGGCGAGTTTCCCGAGCTGCAGGGCATCATGGGCGCCTACTATGCCGCCGCCGACGGCGAAACGCCGGACGTGGTGGAAGCCATCCGGCAGCAGTACCGCATCCGCCTGGAGCAGCCCGTCACCGACGACACCGCCACCATGGCCGCGCTGTTCCTCGCCGAACGCGCGGAAACGCTGCTGGGCATCTGGAGCATCGGCCTCGTGCCCACCGGCGACAAGGATCCGTACGGCCTGCGCCGCGCCGCGCTGGGCCTGATCAGCGCGTTCGAACAACTCGACGCCGGCGGGCGGCTGCCGGCGGACGGCTCGGGCCTGACGCTGGACGGCCTGCTCGCCCGTGCGGCCTCGACCTTCGCGACGCCGCCCACGGCGGCGCAGATCGACGAGGTGCGCGCCTTCATTTTCGAACGCTACCGCAACCAGCTGGCCGGCCAATTCGATCGCGCCGCGGTCGACGCGGTAGTCGCCGTCGCGCCGCCGCTGGCCCAGGTGCCGGCGCGGGTACGCGCCGTGGTCGCCTTCTCGGCGCTGCCCGAGGCCGCGGCGCTGGCGGCCGCCAACAAGCGCATCGGCAACCTGCTCAAGAAGGTGGAGGGCGAACCCGGCCCCGTGAACGAGGCGCTGCTGGCCGAACCGGCCGAACAGGCGCTGGCGCAGACGCTGCGCACGCTGCGGCCGCAGGCCGAAGGCAAGTTCGCGCTAGGCGATTTCGCCGGCGCGCTGACGGTGCTGTCGCAGGCGCGCGGCCCGGTCGACGCCTTCTTCGCCGACGTCATGGTCATGGCCGAGGATCCGGCAACGCGGGCCAACCGCCTGGCGCTGCTGGCCGAACTGCACCGCGTGATGAACCACGTGGCGGACCTCTCGCGTTTAGCGACCGCTTGACATGCCCACCACCCCTGCCCGCCCCAAGCTGGTGATCCTGGATCGCGATGGCGTCATCAATCAGGACAGCCCCGATTTCATCAAGTCGCCGGACGAATGGATACCGCTGCCGGGCGCGCTCGAGGCCATCGCCCGCATCAACCAGGCGGGGTATCGGGTCGTCGTGGCGAGCAACCAATCGGGGCTTGGGCGCGGCCTGTTCGACGCGGCCACGCTCAACGCCATCCATGCCAAGCTGAAAGCCCAGCTGGCCAAGGCGGGCGGCGCCATCGACGCCATCTTCGTCTGCCCGCACGCGCCCGACGCGGGCTGCGATTGCCGCAAGCCGCTGCCTGGCCTCTACCGCGAGATTGCACGGCGCTTCGAACTCGACCTGCAAGGCGTGCCGTCGGTGGGGGATTCGGCGCGCGACCTCGAGGCCGCCGCGGCGGCGGGTTGCACCCCATGGCTGGTTCTGACCGGCAACGGCCCCAAGACGCTGGCCAAGGGTAAGCTGCCGCCCGGCACCGTCGTCTGGAAGGATCTCAGCGCGGTCGCCGACGCGCTCGAGGCGGCCGCCCAGCCCGAGGAACATTGATGCGCTGGCTACGATCGCTGCTGTTCTCGATCTTCTTCATCGGCACCATGGTGCCCTACGCCATCGCCTGCGTCATCTGGCTGCCACTGCCGCTGCACTGGCGCTATCGGCTCACGGTAGGCTGGCCGCGCCTGGCGGTCTGGGGCGCGCGCTGGATCGTCGGCATACGCTGGCGCATCAAGGGCTGGGAAAACCTGCCGGACCATCCCGCGATCGTTCTCGCCAAGCATCAATCGACCTGGGAAACCCTGTTCCTCGCGGGCTGGCTCCCGCACGAGATCTGCTATGTCTACAAGCGCGAACTGAACTGGATTCCCTTCTTCGGCTGGGGTCTGGCGGGGCTGCGCATGATCGCGATCGACCGCAAGAAAGGCAGCGGCGCTTTCGAACAGGTCGTGGCGCAGGGCCGCGAGCGGCTCGCTGCCGGGCGCTGGCTCGTCATGTTCCCCGAAGGCACCCGCATCGCCCCCGGCAAGAAGGGCAAGTACAAGAGCGGCGGCGCGCGCCTGGCGGTACGCACCGGCGCCTGGGTCGTCCCCATTGCCCACAACGCGGGCGAATGCTGGCCGCGCAGGACGTTCGTAAAACGCCCCGGGATGGTTACCATATCGATCGGACCGGCCATCGACCCCCAAGGCCTGACGGCCGACGAGATCAACCGCCGCGTCGAAGACTGGATCGAAAGCGAAATGCGCCAGCTCAACCCCGAACGCTATCCCGAAACCCGGGGCGCCGCGGGCTAAGGGCCCGTGCAAGGCTCCTTTCAGCGTGAACAGACCCTAACGCCATGGCCAGACGCCCCGCTTCCGCACCCGCCGATCTGTCGGCCTCGCGGCGTGAGGCCGATCTCGCCTCGGCGCAGCTCGACCTCTTCGCCGATCCACCCCATGCGGCCGTCGAACCGCCTCCCAGCCGGCCCCTGGCGCCGCAGCCGCCCGCGATCCAGTTGCCGCCTGGCGCGCGCTGGCGCGAGGTGATGGCCGAGGGACAATTGATACGCTTCGTCCTGCAACGCTCGCGCCGGCGGACCATAGGTTTTCTGATCGGCGATGACGGCCTGCGCGTGACCGCGCCGCGCTGGGTAGGACTGGCCGAGATCGATGCCGCCGTCCGTGAAAAGGCCCGCTGGATACTCGCCAAGCTGCACGAATGGCACCAGCGCAAGGAACGCCTCGCGCTCAACCAGACCCGGTGGGAAGACGGCGGGGAACTGCCCTATCTTGGCCGGCGCATCGTGATGCGCCTCGATGCCCAGCGCGATACCGCGCTGGCGTGCGCCGACCCCGACGCACCCGTAGACGGCGACGTGCTCTGGCTGGGCCTGCCGCCCGACGCCACCGCGGCGCGCATACGCGATACCGTCCAGGCCTGGCTGCAAGGCCGCGCGCGCCACTTGTTCGACGCGCGCCTGCGCGACTTCCTTGCCCGCACGGGCCTGTCGATCAAGCGCTGGAGACTATCGTCGGCCGCCACCCGCTGGGGCTCGTGCACCAGCGAAGGCAACATCCTGCTCAACTGGCGGCTGATCCATTTCCCGCTCGACATCATCGACTACGTCATCGCGCACGAGCTGGCGCACCTGCGCGAGATGAACCACGGTCCCGGCTTCTGGGCCGAAGTGGGGCAACTGCTGCCCGGCTTCGAAAGCGCGCGCGAAGTATTGCGGCGGCACGATCCGGCCAGCCTTCCGCAGTTCGACTAGCAGCCTGTATACACTTGGTCCTTCCAACCCCTATACGCGAGGCAATCCATGCGACTACTCCACACCATGCTCCGGGTCGGCGACATGCAGCGCTCGATCGATTTCTACACCAAGGTCCTCGGCATGCGGCTGCTGCGCAGCAAGGATTATCCCGACGGCAAGTTCACGCTCGCCTTCGTAGGCTATGAGGATGAAAAGGACGGCGCCGTCATCGAGCTCACGCACAACTGGGGCGTGGACAAGTACGACCTCGGCACAGGCTACGGCCACATTGCGGTCGAGGTCGACGACGCCTATGCGGCCTGTGACCGCGTCCGCGAACTGGGCGGCAAGGTCACGCGCGAGGCCGGCCCGATGAAGCACGGCAGCACCGTCATCGCCTTCGTCGAGGATCCCGACGGCTACAAGATCGAGTTCATCCAGGCCAATAGCCGCAAGGACTGAAACCGCGGGGCCTACCGCAGGCGTTCCAGGGCGGCGAAGAACGCGTCGACCTTGCCCTGCCCGTCGCGCCGCAACTCGAGATTGCGGCGCGCGCAGTCTTCGGCCTCCTCCAGCGCGCCTGCCTGTCCTACTTGCCGGGACACGTCCTGCACCAGCTTGCACATGGGATGGCGGCGCGCGGCGAACTTCCGCAGCGCCTCCTCCAGCGGATGCGGTTCCGCGAGCACCTCGGCCAGCACTACCGCGTCCTCCAGCGCCATTGCGCCCCCCTGGCCCATGAAAGGCGTGGAGGCGTGCACGGCATCGCCGATCAGCACGACGCGGCCCGCATGCCAGGGCAGGGGCGCGATGACTTCCTCGACGCCGGTATAGAGAACTTCGCTGCCAGGCCCGAGCTGGTGGAGGAAGGGCGCGGCCGGGCCGCCGAATTGGCCGAACCGCTCCCGCATCAGCGCCGGCCAGTCGGCCGGCGCGTACCAGCAATCCTGCGGCTCGAGCATGACGCCGAACATGTAGAGCTTCTCCTCGCTGATCGGCATGATGCCCAGGCGCTTGCCCACGCCCATCATCATGATCTTCGCATCGAGGCCCCGCGGACGATCGTGCACGCTGCGCCAGACGCCGAAACCGGAATAGGCCGGCGCGATGTGCGCGAACGCCTCGGCCCGGACTTGCGAACGAATGCCGTCGGCGCCGATCACGAGATCGAACGCGTCTTCCGACCCGTCGGACAGCGCAACGCGCGGCGGCGCGCCTCCGCCGGCGGGCGGCATGCGGATCACGGTCGTTCCCAGTTTGAGCGCGATGCCGAGTTCATCGATACGGCTCGCCAGGATGCGATGCAGCTCGGCACGCTTGATGCCGAGAATGGCCGGCAGGCCCTCCAGCGACGGATAGACGGTCTCGACGATGAATGAGCCGTCCTGGTCGAAATAGCGGTTGCGGCCACCGGGCACGGCGAATCCGGCCTCGAGAATCGGCGGCAGCACGCCGATGGCGTGCAGCGCGCGCAGGCCGTTGCTGTAGATGAAAAGCCCCGAGCTCAGGAATTTCCAGGCCCGCTGCTTTTCCACCATGGTGACGCGCACGCCTTGCTGCGCGAGCGCGATCGCGGCGGAACAGCCGGCGATGCCGGCGCCCACGATCAGGGCGTGGTCGATTCGAGGCATGATAATCTCCGTGTCGATGCCCGTAGTGTCGGCGCCGGCGGCTTGCGCCTCAACCCTCGGAACGCCGGATCGGGGAACCGACCGTCCGGAAATCCGGTGCAGCGCCCACAAAGCACTCCAGCCACCCTCCATGCACGCACGTCCCAGCGACCTCCTCAGCCGCCTGCTGGCCCATTGGCGCTCCGACCGGGCGGTCACCGCCCGCTTCTCGCTGTCCGCCCCTTGGGCGCTGCGCTCGGCCGGCGTCGAGGGAGCGCTGATCCGGATGTGCGCCGGCGCGCCCTACTGGCTCGCGGTAGGCGCCGAAGCCGCGATACCGCTCGAAGCCGGCGACATCGCCATGCTGCCCCACGGCGATGCCCACACCATTTCGTCCGCGCCCGGACTGCCGGCGCAGCCCTTCCAGCCCTTGATCGCCGCGCACCAGGTGGGCGCGCACGGCGACCAGCCCATCGTATTCGCGCACGGCGGCGATGGCCCGGCCACCGAGATGTTCTCGCTCCACCTGTGGCTGCCCGACGGCCCCGGGGCGCTGGCCCATGCCCTGCCCAGCCTGATCGTCATTCGCCAGCGGGAAGCGCCGATGACCGGCGCGCTGGCGCAGGCGATGGAATCCCTGGTCAACCAGAGCCTGGAGCAGCCGCCGGGATGGCAGCTCGCCACGGCGCGCATGGCCGACCTTCTGCTGGTCCACATCCTGGGGGAGTACCTGCGCACGCCGGCCGAGCGGCGCGCGGGCATGCTGCGCGGCATGCAGGACCGGAGTATCGCCCGCGCCATGCTGCGCATCCACGAGCATCCCGAACAGCCCTGGACCGTCGCCACCCTGGCGGCCGAGAGCCACCTCTCGCGCACGGTCTTCAGCGAACGGTTCCACCGTTTGGTGGGCATGACGCCCATGCAATACCTGTCGTCCTACCGCATGGCCATCGCCGCGGAAAAGCTCAAGAACCCCGGCTCGAACCTGGACGAGGTCGCCCAGTCCGTCGGCTATGAATCAGGCAAGGCCTTTTCGCGGGCATTTCGCCGCTGGAACGGCATGACGGCGGCGCAATACGCTCGCCGCGGCTGACTGCGGCAAGCGAGTCGCTACAATCAGCGGGTCTGCCGGGCCCCGGCTTCTCCTGAACGGACCGCGTTCCCCTCGCATGCTGAACAAACTCTGGCTGGGCTTTTTCGTCGTCGCGGCAATCGCCGCCCTCGCCCGCTGGGGAATCGGCCACGATCCTGCGGTTTTCCAGGCCATGGTGGCCGCGCTGTTCGCGATGGCCAAGCTGTCGGTGGAAATCATGGTGCTGCTGTTCGGCACCATCGCGCTCTGGCTGGGCTTCCTGAAGATCGCCGAACAGGCGGGGCTGGTCGATGCGCTGGCCCGGCTCCTGGGACCGCTGTTCGCGCGGCTCATGCCGGAGGTGCCACGCGGCCACCCGGCGATCGGCCTGATTACGCTGAACTTCGCCGCCAACGTGCTGGGCCTGGACAACGCCGCCACGCCCATCGGGCTGCGGGCGATGAAGTCGCTGCAGACCCTCAATCCCAGCACCACCACGGCCAGCAATGCCCAGATTTTCTTCCTGGTGCTGAACGCGTCGTCGCTGACGCTGATCCCGGTGACGATTTTCATGTACCGAGCGCAACAGGGCGCGGCCGACCCGACGCTGGTCTTCCTGCCCATCCTGCTGGCCACCAGCGCCTCCACGCTGGCCGGCTTCCTGTGCGTGGCGGCAATGCAGCGCCTGCGGGTCTGGGACCCTGTCGTGCTGGCCTGGATCGTCGGGACCGCTCTCATCCTGGGCGGCTTCATGGCCTTCCTCTCCACCCTGTCGGTGGCGGCGCTGGGCGCGCTGTCCTCGCTGCTGGGCAACCTGACCTTGTTCGCGCTGATCCTGCTGTTCCTGATTGCCGGCGCCATCAGGAAGGTGCCCGTCTATGAAAGCTTCATCGAAGGCGCGAAAGAAGGCTTCGACGTCGCCAAGGGACTGCTGCCCTACCTGGTCGCCATGCTGTGCGCGATAGGCGTGCTGCGCGCATCCGGCGCGCTGGATTTCGTGCTCGACGGCCTGCGCGCCGCCATCCATTGGCTGGGCTTCGACACGCGTTTCGTGGACGCGCTGCCCACCGCGCTGGTCAAGCCCTTCTCGGGCAGCGCGGCGCGCGCGCTGATGATCGAATCCATGCAAACCTATGGCGTGGACAGCTTCCCCGCCCTGCTGTCGGCCACCATCCAAGGCAGCACCGAGACCACCTTCTACGTGCTGGCGGTCTATTTCGGCGCGGTGGGCATACAGCGTACCCGGCACGCCGTCGGCTGCGCGCTGCTGGCCGACCTCGCGGGCGTGCTGGCCGCCATCGGCGTGTGCTACTGGTTCTTCGGATAACGGCCGGCGTCAGACCGGCTGCGCGCCCTTGCTGCGCGCAAAGTCGCGCAATGAATCGAGCATGAGCGCATGCATGTGCGCCGCCGCGGGCGACAGAGAACGCCCGGCGCTGCGCAGCACGCCCACGCGGCGTTCGATGCGCGGCGCCGTGAGGGGAATAAAGGCCAGGTCGTGCTCGGGCGCGGGCTGGGCCAGGGCCGGCAGCACGGTAATGCCCAGGCCGGCCTTGACCGCGGCGATCAGCGAGGTGCGGTTCTTGATCACCATGTGAGGCCGGTCGAGCAGTGTACCCAGGCGATGCTCGCGCAGCGCATGGAAGGTCGTGTTCTCGATGAGGGGCTCGCCCCGCAGGAGGCGCCACGGCACCGAGCGATGCTGCCGGGCCAGGGGATGCCCGCGGGCGCACACCACGCCGAAGGTATCGCGCGCCACCGGCGTGCAGTCCAGCCCGGCGATCTCGCCCGTCAGGCCGGCGATGCCGAGCTGCGCCTCGCCGCTGGCCACCAGGGGCCCGACTTGCGGCGAGGACACGTCCGCGATGCGAAGGCTCACGCCCGGATACGAAGCGGCAAAGCGCCTCAGCATCAGCGGCAGCCACTCCTCCGCCAGCGAGGGCATGACAGCCAGAGCGATGGATCCCTGTTCGCCCGCTGCGAGCAACGACACCTCGTTCTGCACGCGGTCGTGGAGCGCGAGCAATTCCTGCAGCAGCGGAAGCACGGCCTCGCCTAGTGGCGTCAGGCGCGCCTGGTGTCCGTGCTCGAACAGGCTGGCGCCGACCTGGGCTTCCAGGTTCTGCATGGCGAGCGTCACCGCCGCCTGGGTGCGGTGGGTTTCCTCCGCCGCCGCGCGCAGGCTTTGCCGGGAAGCGGCAATGACGAACTGCCTAAGCTGGGGAATCTTGAACGCGTCGCGCATGGGAGGAATCATCCGAACAAAAACAGCATGACTTAATTTTAATTAATAAAATTAAAATTGTTAAAACTTTTCCCAAGGCGGATAGTTGCGGGGACTCAAGGAGATCCCATGCCCCACCAAGCATCACTCTGGCCGGACGGCGCCCGCATCGTGGTGGCGCTCACCTTTCTGATCGAGAGCTGGTCGGAAGGCAAGGCGCCGCCATATTCACCCATGACAAGTCCGCCCAAGCCCGGCGCCAAGGATCTGGCCGGTATCACCTGGTCGGAATACGGCGCGCGGGCCGGCGCGTATCGCCTCATGCGACTGGCCCGCGACCGCGGCCTGCCGGCCACGTTCTGCGTCAACGCCCGCGTAGCCGAACTGTTCCCCGAGGTCATTCACGCCATCGTCGGCAATGGTTTCGAACTGGCGGGCCACAACTACGCGCAGGACGAAGTCCTGCCGGGATTGAGCGAGGCCGAGGAGCGCGCACTGATCCGCAAGAGCCTGGACATACTGCACCGGACCTCGGGCGTGCGGCCCTGCGGCTGGCTGAGCTCCACCATCGCGACCACCGAACGCACCGCCGACCTGCTGGCCGAAGAAGGCATGCTCTGGCACGGCGACTACAACTACCTGGACCTGCCCTGCCGGATCGAGACCAGGCACGGCAGCATGGTGGCCATCCCGCACAGCGACTTCGCCGACAACCGGGTCCTGCGCGCCGCGCCGCGCGACTTCTTCCAGTGCTATCGCGACACCTTCGACTTCCTTTATCGCAAGGAACCCAACGCGTTCATCAACATCACGGTGCACGGACACTTCGGCGGCCGCCCGCTGATCAGCGCCATGCTGGACGAAATCCTCGGCTATATCGCGGCGCATCCGGGCGTCTGGTTTCCCCGCCACGATGAACTGGCCCGCTGGGTCGACGAACGGCGCATCGACTTCATTCCCTATGCCGAACGCTTTCCGCCAAGCGCCTGAGAGCGCCGCCGCGGCGGTCCGCGCAGCGGCCGCCGCCTCGATCACGAGGAGACATCATGAAATACTTGAAAGGGGCGCTGGCTGCCCTGTGCCTGGTGCCGCTGATGGCGGCCGCCCAACCCTACCCCAATCGCCCAGTGCGATTGGTGGTCCCGTTCGCGGTAGGCGGCGCGGCCGATACCGTTGCCCGCGCCGTCGCGCAGAAGCTCACCGAAACGCTGGGGCAGAGCTTCATCGTCGACAATCGCGCCGGGGCCAACAGCATGATCGGTTCGGAACTGGTGGCGCGCGCCGAGCCGGACGGTTATACGCTGCTGATGCAGCTGGGACCGCCCCATAACACCCTGCCTTTCTTCTCGCGCAACGTCCCTTACGACCCGGTCAAGGACTTCACGCCGGTGGCGATCATCGGCACGGCGCCGCAGGCCATGGTGGTCAACGCAGCGCTGCCCGTGCGCGACCTGAAGGAATTCCTGGCCTACGCCAAGGCGCATCCGGGCAAGCTGTCGTATGGAACCTCGGGTGTGGGATCTTCCCAGCAGCTGGGCGGAGAGTTGCTCAAGGCCGCGACCGGCATCGACATGACCCACGTTCCCTACAAGGGCGGATCGTTGGCTCTCAACGACGTGGTCGGCGGGCAGGTGCAAGTCGGAATCCTGGTGCTCTCGAACGTCCTGCCTCATGTGAAATCCGGCAGGCTGCGCCTGCTCGGCGTCCTGCAAGCCGAACGGGCCAAGGCCGCCCCCGAGGTGCCCACCCTGGCGCAGGCGGGCATCCCGGGATTCGCGGTGCCGGACACCTGGGTCGGACTACTGGGCCCCGCCGGCATGCCTGCCGCCGTGGTCGACCGGCTGCGCGCCGGCATCGACAAGGCGCTGGCTTCGCCCGAGCTGCAGGCCCGGCTGGAAACGGCCGGTTTCGAAGTGGAGGCGCATCCCTCGCCCGGGAAGTTCGCCCGCCTGCTGGCGGGCAGCGTGGACACCTATCGCGACATCGTCGCCAAGGCGGGCATCCAGCCCGAGTGAAATGGGGTGAAAGCGTCGGGCGGCTTGTTGAGTTCTTAAATCGGTCTTGTCCGATGCGCGGGGGCCGGGCGGGCGGTGGAGCGCATTCGGAGCCGCCGGAGTTGGCGCGGTCGGCGGGGAAGCAAGGGCGTGCATGTTTGAGCGCGGTAGTAGGAACAGCCCGGGGGGCTGTTCCCGCGCGAGTTCACGCCCGCCCCGCCGACCGCGCCAATTCCGGGAAGTCCCGCGTAGCGGGACCGGCTTCGCTGCGCTCCACCGCCCGCCCGGCCCCCGCGCATCGGACAAGACCTGCACCGTTTGGCACCGCCCCACCGACCAAGGACGGTTCAAGAACTCAACCAGCGATTGAACGCCCGCTCAGCCGACGACACCCGCCTCGTGCAGAACGTCGGCCAAGGCAATGAACTGCGCCACCGACAATTCCTCGGCGCGCGCCGTCTCCTTGATGCCCAGGGCCTCCCAGGGCACCAGCGCCGCCCAGTCGCCCAACCCGCGGCGCAGCATCTTGCGGCGCTGCGCAAACGCCTTGGCCACGGTAGCCGATAAAGCCTCGTCGCTGCGCGCCCGCGGCCGGTCGGGCGGCAACGGGATCATGCGCACCACCGCCGACACGACGCGCGGCGGAGGATCGAAGGCCTCGGGCGGCACGTCGAACAGCTTCTCCATGTCGTAGCGCGATTGCAGCATGACCGAGAGGCGCCCGTAGTCGGCATCGCCCGGGCGCGCCACCATGCGGTCGATCACTTCCCGCTGCAGCATGAAATGCTGGTCTCGCACCTGGTCCGCATAGGCCATCAGGTGAAAGAGCAGCGGGCTGGATATGTTGTACGGCAGGTTGCCCACCACCCTGAGGGACGGGCCGAATTGCGCGAAATCCACCGCCAGCGCGTCGGCCTCGGTCACCTGGAGGCGCTCCGGCGGATACTGGCCGCGAAGGCGCGCCGCGAGATCGCGGTCGATCTCGACCACTTTCAGGCTGTCGAGCCGTTCCAGCAACGGACGGGTGAGCGCCGACAAGCCCGGGCCGATCTCCACCACGTTGTCGGCGGGATGCGGGTTCACCGCGCGCACGATGGATTCGGTAATGCTGTCGTCGACCAGGAAGTGCTGGCCAAAGCGCTTGCGCGCCTGATGCTTCATGCGGGGACTCCGGCGCCGGGGCCCGTATGGCCGCCGGCGCGTATCATCTGGATGGCGGTCACGATGGCTTCCTGCAGACTGCCAGGATCGGCCTTGCCCGTGCCCGCCAGGTCGAGGGCGGTGCCGTGGTCCACCGAGGTGCGCACATAGGGCAGGCCGAGCGTGATGTTGACGCCGTGCCCGAAGCTCGCGTGCTTGAGCACGGGCAATCCCTGGTCATGGAACATGGCCAGCGCAGCATCGAACTGCGCGACGTGCGAAGGCACGAAGAGCGTATCGGCGGGCAGCGGCCCCCGGGCGTCGATGCCGGCGGCCCGGGCCCGGGCGACAGCCGGCGCGATGACGTCGATTTCTTCCCGCCCCAGATGGCCTCCCTCGCCCGCGTGCGGATTCAGGCCGCACACGGCGATGCGCGGCTGCGCCAGCCCGAAGCGCCGGCGCAGGTCGGCATCGAGGATGGACAGGACCCGGTCGAGCGTCTCGGCGGTAATGGCGTCCGGAACGGCGCGCAGCGGCAAGTGCGTGGTGGCCAGCGCCACGCGCAGGCCGCCGCCGGCCAGCATCATGACGACCTTGTCCACGCCCGCGTGCTCCTGCAGGTATTCGGTGTGGCCGGAAAACGCGACGCCGGCATCGTTGATCACGCCCTTGTGCACCGGCGCCGTAACGATGGCCTGCGCCCGGCCTTCCGCCACCATGCCAATGGCCGCATCCAGCGTATCGAGCACATAGCGCGCATTGGCGACGGCCAGCCGCCCCGGCTCGGACGCGGCTCGCACCGGAACGTGGTGCACGGCCACGCCAGCCAGCGCGGACAGGTCCACGCCGCCGCGCCGGGCAAGCAAGTCGCGGTCGCCGACGAGGACGAGCTCGGCATCCGCCGGCACGTCGCCCTGCCCCCGCGCCCCGGCAAACCAGGCGGCGGCAGCGGCCGACAGCTCGGGCCCTATCCCGGCGGGCTCGCCCGTGGTCAACACCAGTGTGCGTCGTTGGCTCATTTCAATTCCAATTGAGGGAAGCCCACCCCCTTGCGGCCTCCGGCCGCTCCCCCTCAAGGGGGCGGCGCTGGCGGACCGGCAAAGCCGGATCCGCGGCGCCCAGGGTCTAGTGCGAATTTCTCAGGCCGCTACACCGTTGCTGCCGCTGGCAGCCAGCGAAGCACAGGTGCCCCACCCCAAGATAACGGCCCTAGACCCAGGATGCGGTGGATCCGGCTCCGCCGGTCCACCCGCATCGCCCCCTGGGGGGCGCGCGTCAGCGCGTAGGGGGGGTCACCTATCCAGACGGATTTCAACGTAGGCTTTGTCGCGCAGCTCGCGCGCCCAGTCCTCGTAGGCCTGGTCCAGCTTGCGCTGGAACAGCGTCTGGCGTGCTTCCGAGCGTTGCCGTTCGCGTCCGACGTCTTGCGTGCGGCGCTCGATGACCTGGATCAGGTGCCACCCGAACGGGGACTGCACCGGTTCGCTCACCTGCCCGGGCTGCAGCGCATCCATGGCGCGCTCGAATTCGGGTACGGTTTCCTGCGGCGAGAGCCAGCCCAGGTCGCCGCCCTGCGGGGCCGACGCGTCGTTGGAATACTGGCGCGCCATGTCGGCGAAGCTGGAGCCGCCCTGCACGATCCGCTGCCGGATGTTGACCAGGCGGTCGCGCGCCTGCTCGGCGGTCAGGACTGCGGTGGTGCGGATCAGGATGTGGCGGGCATGGGTCTGCTGCACCGGCATCGCGGCGGCGCCGGCACCGCCGCTGGCGGTCTTGCGGTCGACCAGCTTGATGATGTGGAAACCGTTGCCGCTCTGGACGATCTCGCTGATGCCGCCCGGGCTCAACTGCGCCACGGCGTCGACGAACATCGACGGCCAGCGGTCGGACGGCCGGGTGCCGAGATCGCCGCCGCGCAGCGCTTCCTCGCCGTCGGACGAGGCGGCCGCGAGGCGAGCGAAATCGGCGCCGCCCCGGGCCTGACCGAGCAGGTCCTCGGCCTTGCGGCGCAGGCGCGCCACCATGTCGGAGGAGCTGCCTTCCGGCACCCGCACCAGGATCTGGGACAAGGTCAGTTCGGCCGGCGCCGCCTCGTGCTGTTCGGCCAGGTAGGCGTCGATCTCGGGTTCGGAAATCTGGATCTGGCTGTCGACCGCCCGCTCGCGCAGGCGCAGCAACGTGACCTCCTGGCGCAGGTCTTCCCGATACACCGAGAACGGCAGGCCGTCGCGCTCGATCTGGTCGCGCATCTGCGACACCGAGACGTTGTTCTGCTCGGCGATGCGGCTGATGGCGCGATCGAGCTGCATGTCGTCGATGCGGATGCCGCTCTGCGCCGCTTCCTGCAGCTGCGTTTTCTCGACGATCATCCGTTCGAGCACCTGCCGCTCCAAGGTCTTCTGGTCGGGCGGCGTGATCTGCTGGCGCGCCAGGGTCGCCACGGCGGCCTGAACGCGCGTGTCGAGTTCGCGGCGCGTGATGACATCGGTATTGACCACGGCGACGATGGCATCTCCCAATTGGATGCGCGAACCCGAGCTTGCACGGGGCGCGGCCGGCGCCGGCGCCGCGGGAGCGGTCATTGCCGGAGCGGTGGGCGCCGGCGCTGGCGCCATGGGCGCGGGAGCGGGCGACGCTTGCGGCGCGGTCAAGGAGGGCCCGCCGCCGCCGAGCTCGCCGGGCAGGCGCAGCCCCTGCGCGGCCGCCGGCCCGCTGGCCAGCGCGGCCAGGCAGCAAAGGGCGACGCCGCGCGTCGCTTTCGTCATACTGGGCAATACCTTGGAAACCATCATTCGTACCTTTCGAACACCGTCCCTTTCTCAGGCGGCGGGTTGATTACCTGATAACCCGGGATGCTACGGCGCAGCGTGGTCATCGGACTGGCCCCGATGCCGCCGAATCCGGTCAGCTCGAGCTGGAAGAACATCGCGGTCGTGGCATTGTTCTTGGCCACCGCGTAGCGCTGGCCGACCAGACGGAAGGCCCAGCAGCATCCGCCGTTATATTCGATGCCGGCCACCGCTTCCGCGATCCGGTTCTCGAACAGCGAATAGTTGATGCGACCGATGCCGAACCAGCGCGGCGCCAGGGGCCACTGGAAAGCCACGTCGATCAGTTCCTGGCCGGGCACGCTGACGGATTCGCGCTTGTAGCGATAGGCCACCGAAATGGTGCTCAGGCGCTGCGGGCTCCAGCGCGCGCCGATGGTGGACCGGGTCACGCGGTCGATCTTGGGATTGTATTGCACCGTGGTCTCGCCGCTGAGCGTGGACGTCAGCGCGCCGTACACGGACACCAGGAAATCGGAACGGCCGTCGGAGTTCGGCTCCTCGCCGGGCAGCGTAACGCGCTGGTCGCTGAAGTACAGGCGCTGCGCGCCCATGATCCGCGCCCGCTCGATGCCGGTCTTGGGGTCCAGCCAGCGCGTGGTCAGCGCGGCGGTCAGCTGGTTGGCCTCGGCGATCCGGTCCCACCCCGAATAGAGGTTCTCGGAGAAGATCTGCGCGAAGTTGAAATCGGCCAGCGCGGTGTCGTAGATGGGCAGGTTGGACTGGTTGCGGTACGGCACGCGCAGGTAATAGAGGCGCGGCTCGAGTGTCTGCCTGGCCGCCTGCCCCAGCAGCGAGCTGTCGCGCTCGAATATCAGCCCCGTATCCAGCGACATGATGGGCACGGTGCGCGTGGCGTCGTAGGATGCCGCGCCCTGGAAGGAATCGGTGTTGTAGCGGGTGGAGTGGATGCCGATTTTCGGAATGAAAAAGCCGCCCGGCCGGATGATGGGATAGGACACCGACGGATAGGCGTAGGCGCGCGATCCGTTCACCCTGTCATTGCTGCGAAAGCGCGTGGCATCCGCGTCCAGGCGCAGGTCGAAGCCGTTCCAGTCGTAGCGCTGGCCGGTCAGGTGCAACTGCGGCTCGCGGCCGTACGGCGGCACGATGGGCGCGAGCGGATCCTGCAGGGTCTGGTAGCTCACCATGCGTCCGAAAGCGCTCCAGTAGCCCTTCTGCCAGTTCAGCGAGAACGAACGCTCGAGGGTGGCGGTCGAGGCCAGTCCGGTGCCCAGTACCGACAAGTCGCGGAAATACGCGTCGTCCGACGCCTTGGAGACGTTCCAGTTGAAGCCCAGGTTCGGCGTCAGCTGCTGGCGATGCTGCGAGCTGAACAGATAGCGGTCGCGCCCCGAGACGCGGTCGTCCGGCAGGTAGCTCAGGCGCGTTTCACCGCTGAACGAAGGCTCCAGGTAGCGGAACTCGCCCGTCAGCTGCAGGCCGCGGCGCACCATGAATTTGGGCGTGAGCGTGGCGTCGCGGTTGGGCGCGATGTTGAAGTAGTACGGAATGGCGAATTCGGCGCCGCTCTTGCTCGTCAGTCCGAACGTGGGCGAAAGGAAACCCGACTTGCGGTCGTTCGTGATGGGGAACGACATGATCGGCGAGGCCAGGATGGGCACATCCTTGAAATACAGCACCCCGCCGTAGCCCAGCGCCTGGCCGGCGTTGTAGTCGAAATCCACCCGCCTTGCGCGCAACTCCCAATCCGGATCCTCGCACGCGCACCCGGTATAGCGCACGCGGTCGGCACGGATCCGGTTCTGCCCCAGTAGGCGGATCTGCTGGGCCGAGCCGCTGCCGCCATTCACGCCGAAGAAAAAGCGCGCGTCGTTGATCTCGCCCGTGCCGCTGCTCATGTTGAGCTTCAGGCGCGGCCCGGTCAGCAGGTTGCCGTCGCGGATCAGCCGCACGCTGCCAAGCGCCTCGAGCTCGTCCTCGACCTGGTCGTACTCGATGCTGTCGCCTTTCAGGATGGTGTCGCGGCGCCGCACCTGGGCATTGCCTTCGAGCTTGAGCGTGTCCTGGCCTTCGGCCGTCAGCGTGTCGGCCTCCATGAACACGGGCAACTGATCGGGATCATAGGTATGCATGCGCAGGCCGGGCGACAGGCGCAGGCCCGGCCCGGAGACGCCGCCGGCCGCGGCCGGCTGTTCGGGCGAACCTTCTTGCGCATAGGCCAACGGCGCTACCGCGAACGCTGCAAATAGGCTGAACCACCGGATCAATCGCACGGGCCTTCAGGAATGAAAAAAACGGAAAGTCGAAGAATACGCGACCCGGCGGCCGCGCGCGGTAAAAAAAGATAGCGGCCCGCGTCCTTCGGCGGGTGCCGGACTCCCCATGTTCGAGGAGCGGCCTTCGTTCCGGGATCCGATATCGGTCGGTATTATAGGAGGCATGAATGCCACCACCGACCTTGCCGCCGGCCAGTCCGGCGCCGACCCCCGGCTGACCCGGCTCGCCGCCTGGATATCCGGACTTCCCCCCGAACTCGAACTCGACCCCGCTTCCCTGCAGCCGGCCTCGAGCGATGCCAGCTTCCGCCGGTACTTCCGGCTCGGCATGGGCGCCGGCACCGCCGTCGTCATGGACGCCCCGCCGGACAAGGAGGACTGCCGCCCGTTCCTGCACGTGGCCGGCCTCCTGCGCGATGCCGGCGTCCACGTACCGCAGGTGCTGGCCCAGGATCCCGCCCAGGGTTTCCTGCTGTTGTCCGACCTGGGGCGCACCACCTACGTGGACTACCTGCGCGGCCAGCCGACGCCGCACGACACCCACCGCATCTACATGGACGCCCTGGCGTCGCTGGTGAAGTTGCAACAAAGCGCAACCACCGGCCTCGTGCACTATGACAAGGGCCGCCTGGCGACCGAACTCGAGCTCTTCCCCGACTGGTACGCGGCCCGCTACCGCGACCTGCCCCTCGATGCCTCCGACCGCGATGCCCTGAACGCGGTCTTCGACACCCTGATCGACGCCAACCTCGCCCAGCCCTTCGTACTGGTCCACCGCGACTTCCACTCGCCGAACCTGATGGTGACCGACCTGCCCGCGGACGGGCCGAACTATGGCCCCAACCCCGGAGTCATCGATTTCCAGGACGCGGTCGTCGGGCCCATTACCTACGACCTGGCGTCCGTGCTCACCGACGCCCGCACCACCTGGGACGAAGCGCAGCAGCTGGACTGGGGCATCCGCTACTGGGAGATGGCCCGCAAGGCGGGGCTGCCGGTGCCCGGCGACTTTGCCGAGTTCCATCGCGCCTACGAGTGGATGGGGCTGCAGCGCAACCTGCGCATCCTCGGCGTGTTCGCCCGGCTCGCGCACCGCGACGGCAAGCGGCACTACCTGGACCACATGCCGCGCGTCAACACCTACGTGCGGCAGGTGGCCGGACGCTACCTGGCCTTCAAGCCGTTGATGAAACTGCTGGACAAGCTCGACGGACGGCAGGCGGCGACGGGATACACCTTCTGATGCGCGCGATGATTCTCGCGGCCGGGCGCGGCGAGCGCATGCGGCCGCTCACGGACACGGTCCCCAAACCGCTGCTGCAAGCGGGCGGCAAGCCGTTGATCGTCTGGCACATCGAACGCCTGGTGGACGCCGGACTGCGCGACATCGTCGTCAACCACGCCTGGCTGGGCGGCCTGATCGAGCAGGCGCTCGGCGACGGCAGCCGCTGGGGCGCGCGCCTGCGCTACTCGGCCGAGCCGCGGGCGCTGGAAACCGCCGGCGGCATCCGGCAGGCGCTGCCCATGCTGGGCGAGGACCCGTTCCTCGTCGTCAACGGCGACATCTGGACCGACTGGGATCCGGCCGGGGCGCATGCCGCCGCCGAGACGCTCGAACGGGACGACCGGCTGGCCTGGCTGGTGCTGGTGGACAATCCCGAGCATCATCCCGCGGGGGACTTTCGCCTCGACCCCGCCGGCCTGGTGCAGGACGGCGAGCCCCGGCTCACGTTCGCCGGCATAGGCGTCTACCGGCCTCGGCTGTTCGCGGCCCTGCCCCCGGGCGAACCGGCCAGGCTGGCGCCGCTGCTGCGCGCGGCCATGGCCGAGGGCCGTGTCGCCGGCACCCGCCACGCCGGCCGCTGGACCGACGTCGGCACGCCGCAGCGCCTGGCCTGGCTCGACGCGAGCCTACAATAGTCCTCGTCATTCCGCGTACGGATACGCCGCCATGAGCATTCCCGCCCAGGACCTCTCCCCTTTCGCCGCGCGTCGCAAGCGTCTGATGGACATCATGCGGACCCGCGGCGGCGGCATCGCGATCCTGCCCACGGCGCGCGAAGCCGTGCGCAACCGCGACGCCGAATTCCCGTACCGCTTCGACAGCGATTTTTTCTACCTGACCGGTTTTCCGGAACCCGAAGCCTGGGTCGTGCTGGTCGCCGGCCGCGAAGACCGCAGCATCCTGTTCTGCCGCGGCAAGAATCTCGAACGCGAGATCTGGGACGGCTACCGGATCGGCCCCGAAGCGGCCGCCGACCAGTTCGGCTTCGACCAGGCCTTCCCGGTGGAATCGCTGGCCGACGAACTGCCCAAGCTCATCGCCGACCAGCCCGCGCTGTTCGTCCCCCTGGCCGGCGACCGCCTGTTCGACCTGAGCCTGCGCACCTGGCTGGACAAGGTGCGCGCCATGGGCCGCTCCGGCGCCACGGCGCCGGGCTGCGCCCACGACTTGCGCGCCATCCTGGCGGAAATGCGCCTCGTCAAGGATGCCAGCGAGATCGACACCATGCGCCGCGCCGGCGCCATTTCGGCCGGCGCCCACGTACGGGCCATGCGCGCGACGCGGCCGGGCCTGCGCGAATACGAGATCGAGGCCGAACTGCTGCACGAATTCCGCCGCCACGGTTCGCAATCGGTCGCGTACAACTCCATCGTGGCCACCGGCCACAACGCCTGCGTGCTGCACTACCGGGCCGGCGACGCCGAACTGAAAGACGGCGACCTGCTGCTGATCGACGCCGGCTGCGAACTGGACGGCTATGCCTCGGACATCACCCGCACCTTTCCCGTCAACGGCCGCTTCAGCGGCCCGCAGCGCGCCCTGTACGACATCGTGCTGGAAGCGCAGAAGGCCGCCACGGCCCACACCCGCCCCGGCGCGCGCTGGAACGATGGCCACGAAGCCGCCGTGCGCGTGCTGGCGCAAGGCATGATCGACGAAGGACTGCTGAGCGGCACCCTCGATGGCGTGCTGGAATCCCAGCACTACACCCGCTTCTACATGCACCGCACCGGCCACTGGCTGGGAATGGACGTGCACGACGTCGGCGACTACCGGGAACCAGGCGCGCCGCCGTCCGCCGACGAAACGCGCCCGTGGCGCATGCTGCGCCCCGGCATGGTCCTCACGATCGAACCGGGCATCTACGTCCGTCCGGCGGCCGACGTGCCCGAGCGCTTCTGGGATATCGGCATACGGATCGAGGACGATGCCGTCGTGACCGAGACCGGCTGCGAGCTGATCACCCGGGGCGTGCCCGTCGCCGCGGACGAGATCGAAGCGTTGATGAGTTGACCCCCTGCGCGCTGACGCGCGTCCAGATGGCGCCCTCCCGGCCGCTACGCGGCAGCTCCCCAAGGGCCGGGACCCGCCTTGGGGCGGCCCGGCGGCGGGTCCCGAGGGCTCTACTTGCGGACCGGCGGAGCCGGATCCGCTGTGCCCCGGATGGTGGCGTGGTGCAAGAGCGGGTCGTGCCATAGGTATTTACATGCAAGCGGACATTACTATTTTGGGCGGGGGGCCGGTCGGGGCCACGCTGGCGCTGCTGCTGGCCCGGGCGGCCGCGCGGCCCGAGAACATCGTGCTGTGCCGGCCGCGGCGGCCGTCGGTGGCGCCGGCCACGGCGGCCGACCCGCGCTCGATGGCGCTCAACCATGGCAGCCGGGTCCTGCTGGCCTCGCTCGGCGCCTGGCCCGAGGGCGGCGCCGACATCCTCGACGTCCACGTCTCGCAACGCGGACGCCTGGGCCGCACGCACATTTCCCACGCCGACTTCGGCGTGCCGGCGCTGGGCACGGTGCTGCCGTATGCCGCCATCGTCGAGGCGCTCGATGCCGCGCTGGACCTAAGCGGCATCACCATCCGCGCCGGCGCGCCGGCGGCCATCCTCCGGCACGATGGCGACCGCGCGGTCGTCCGCCAGGACGACGACGAATGGACCAGCACGGTCTGCGTCCACGCCGAAGGGGGCACTTTCGACCACCAGGCTCGCAACGACCTGCACCGCAGCTACCGCCAGCACGCCATACTGGCCATCGTCCGCGCCAGCCGGCCCCGCCCGGGCTGGGCCTGGGAACGCTTCACCGACGAAGGCCCGCTGGCCTTGCTTCCCTACCCCGCCGGCGCGGCCCGCGACACCGGCCGCTATGCCATGGTCTGGTGCTGCCGCCCCGAGCACGCCGAACGGCTGGCATCCCTGGACGACGCCAGCTTCGCCCAGGCGCTCGGCCGTGCCTTCGGCGCCCGCCTGGGCGACTTCGCCGCGGCCGGGCCGCGCCACCGCTACCCGCTCGGCATCAACCTGCGCCGCAAGGTGGTCGACGGCACCCGCGTCGCCATCGGCAACGCAGCCCAGACCCTGCACCCGGTCGCGGGCCAGGGCATGAACCTCGGCCTGCGCGACGCCGCCGGCCTTGCGGAAGCTCTCGCCCCCCTGCTGCGCAATCCCGCCACCCCCGCCGCCCCCCTGCTCGCCGCCTACGCCCGCGCCCGGGCCGCAGACCGCTGGGTCACCAGCGGCCTGACCGACTTCATGCCCCGCATCTTCGCCACCGGCCTCGCACCGATCGAACACGCCTGCGGCCTCGCCCTGCTCGGGCTGGACCTGTCGCGCACGGTGCGGGGGCCGCTCGCGCGGCAATTGATGGAAGGCTTGCGCTAGTAGATTGCCCCCTACGGGCTGACGCGCGCCCGGCATGGTGGCCCCCAGCCGCGACGCGGCAGCCCCCCAAAAGGGACCGGGCCCGGGCCTTGGGGCGGCGCGGCAGGCCCGCCGCCCGCGGCCCTCCGCACCTTGCGGCGCCCCGGAAAGCCAACTCTCTCGCGTAACAACTCTCCCCCCCCGACAGCGGTACAATCCCCGCCTTCCTCAGACATTTTTGCCCACGCGCGCCGCTTCCTCCATGATCGAGGCAGACGGCGCATTCAGTCATGCGCATTGGCCCCTACGACCTCCCGAACAACGTCTTCGTCGCCCCCATGGCGGGCGTCACGGACCGGCCGTTCCGCCAACTGTGCAAACGCCTGGGGGCCGGCCACGCCGTTTCCGAAATGGCCGCCAGCAATCCCAAGCTGTGGAATAGCGTCAAGACTTCCCGGCGCCTGGACCATGCCGGGGAAAGCGACCCCATCGCCGTCCAGATCGCCGGCAGCGACCCGGAAATGATGGCCCAGGCCGCGGTCTTCAACGTCGGCAAGGGCGCGCGCATCATCGACATCAACATGGGCTGCCCAGCCAAGAAAGTGTGCAACGTCGCCGCCGGCTCGGCGCTGCTGCGCGACGAAGACCTGGTCGCCCGCATCCTCGAAGCCGTCGTGCGCGCCTGCGCGCCCCTGGGCGTGCCCGTCACGCTCAAGACCCGAACCGGCTGGTGCCGCGCCGACCGCAACGTGCTGCGGGTCGCCCGCCGCGCCCAGGACATCGGCATCGCGGCCCTCGCCCTGCACGGGCGTACCCGCGAAGACCTCTACATGGGCCAGGCCGAATACGAGACGATCGCCGAGGTCAAGGCCGAGCTCGCCATCCCGGTCATCGCCAACGGCGACATCGATACGCCCGAGAAAGCGCGCCAGGTACTGGAGGCGACCGGCGCCGACGCCGTCATGATCGGCCGCGCGGCCCAGGGCCGCCCCTGGCTGTTCCGGGAAATCGATCACTACCTGCGCACCGGCGCCTTCCTGCCGGGGCCGACGCTCGCTGAAATGCGCGACCTGCTGCTCCAGCACCTGGACGACCACTACCGTTTCTACGGCGAATACACAGGCGTGCGCACCGCACGCAAGCACATCGGCTGGTATCTGAGCTCCCTGCCGGGCGGGCCGCAGTTCTGTGCACAACTGAATTTGATAGAAAACACGCGCGACCAATGGCACGCGGTGGCCGCATGGTTCGATCGTTCGATCGGGCCGCACGCCTCGCCGCGACTCGCTGCCTAGGCCGCGCTTCAAGGACAAAAACATGAAAGAACATACGCTTGAAGAATGCGTACGCCATACTCTGGACCGCTACTTCAAGGATCTCGAAGGCGAGACCACGAGCGGCATCTGGGACATGGTGCTGACCGCCGTCGAGCGTCCCATGCTCGAAGTGGTGCTCGAAAAGGCCGACCGCAACCAGTCGCGCGCCGCCGAGATGCTGGGCATCAACCGCAATACCTTGCGCAAGAAGCTCGACCATTACCAGATCAAGGTCTGACGCGGCCGCCCTCATCCCATTGCTCCGTGCCGGCCCTGGCACGCCATCCTGTCCAACTGATATGAAAATCGAACGCGCGCTTCTTTCCGTTTCCGACAAATCCGGCATCGTCGACTTCGCCAGGGCCCTGCACGACCGTGGCGTGCAGCTCCTGTCCACCGGCGGCACCGCCAAGTTGCTGGCCCAGTCCGGCCTGCCGGTGCAGGAAGTATCCGACTACACCGGCTTTCCCGAAATGATGGACGGCCGCGTCAAGACGCTGCATCCCAAGATCCACGGCGGCCTGCTCGCCCGGCGCGATGCGCAGGCGCACCTCGACGCCATCGCCAGTCACGGCATCGGCCGCATCGATCTGCTGGTGGTCAACCTCTATCCCTTCCGCGAAACCGTCGCCAAGCCCGGGTGCACGTTCGCCGACGCGGTCGAGAACATCGACATCGGCGGTCCGGCCATGCTGCGCGCGGCCGCGAAGAACCACGGCACCGAGGCGGGCGGCGTCACCGTCGTCATCGACCCGGCCGATTACGCGAAAGTCCTCGAGGAAATCGACGCCACCGGCGCCACCTCGTATGGACTGCGCCTGAACCTGGCCAAGAAGGTGTTCGCCCATACCGCCGCCTACGACGGCGCCATCACCAATTACCTCACCAGCCTGGCCGAAGCTCCCGCGCAGGAAGCGGTGCCCGCGCGCGAGGCCTACCCGGAAATCCTCACCTTCCAGGTTTCCAAGAGCCAGGCCATGCGCTATGGCGAGAACCCCCACCAGTCGGCGGCGTTCTACCGGGACCCGGCGCCGGCGGCCGGCCTGCTCGCCAACTATCGGCAGTTGCAGGGCAAGGAACTCTCCTACAACAACATCGCCGATGCCGACGCGGCCTGGGAGTGCGTGCGCACCTTCGAGGCGCCCGCCTGCGTCATCATCAAGCACGCCAACCCGTGCGGCGTGGCCGTTTCCACCGACGCGCTCCACGCCTACCAACAGGCGTTCAAGACCGATCCCACTTCCGCGTTCGGCGGCATCATCGCCTTCAACCGCCCTGTCGACGCCGCGACCGCGCAGGCCGTCAGCAAGCAGTTCGTCGAAGTCCTGCTCGCGCCCGCCTACGATGATGGCGCGCGCGAGATCTTCGCCGCCAAGCAGAACGTGCGCCTGCTGGAAGTGCCGCCCGGCGACGGCGTCAACGCCTTCGACGTGAAGCGCGTGGGCGGCGGCTGGCTTGTGCAGCAGCCCGACGCCTTCAACGTCTCGCGCGACCAGCTCAAGGTCGTCACCAAGATCGCTCCCACCGAAGCGCAAATGGACGACCTGCTGTTCGCCTGGAAAGTCGCCAAGTTCGTCAAGTCCAACGCCATCGTCTTCGCCGGCGGCGGCATGACCCTGGGCGTGGGCGCCGGCCAGATGAGCCGCGTCGATTCCGCCCGCATCGCCTCGATCAAGGCCGAGAACGCCGGCCTCTCGCTCAAGGGTTCGGCGGTGGCGTCCGATGCCTTCTTCCCGTTTCGCGACGGCCTGGACGTGGTGGTGGACGCCGGCGCGACCTGCGTCATCCAGCCGGGCGGCAGCATGCGCGATCCGGAAGTCATCGCCGCCGCCGACGAGCGGGGCATCGCCATGGTGCTGACCGGCACCCGGCACTTCCGTCATTGATGGGCCCACCCCGCGCGGCTTACGTCGCACCCCTCAAGGGGCGGCGCTGGCGGACCGGCGGAGCCGGATCCGCGGCGCCCTGGATGGGGGCAGCGTTTTCAGGCGTTTCGGGTGGGGTGGTGATCTGATGGAATTGAGATCGTGCGCATATTAGGTGTGGATCCCGGCCTGCGGCGTACCGGCTTCGGGGTGATCGAATCGAACGGGGCACGGCTGCGCTACGTCGCCAGCGGCACCATCGTCGTGCCCGCGGACGATGATCTCTCCGGGCGGCTGAAGGTCATTCTCGATAATCTGCGGCAGGTCGTGCGGGATACCGCGCCCGATTTCGCGGCGATCGAGAAAGTCTTCGTCAACACCAATCCGGTTTCGACCCTGCTCCTGGGGCAGGCGCGCGGCGCCGCGCTGTGCGCGCTGGCCGACAGCGGCCTGGCGGTGCACGAGTACACGGCCTTGCAGATCAAGAAATCGGTGGTCGGCACGGGCCGCGCCGCCAAGATGCAGGTCCAGGCCATGGTGCAGCACCTGCTGTCGCTGGATGGCTCGCCCGCGGCGGATGCCGCCGATGCGCTCGCCTGCGCGATCTGCCATGCGCACGTCGCGCCGCTGGCCGACCGACTGCGCGAACAGAACGGTCATCCCGCATTCAGCCGCCGCGGCACCCGGCTGCGCGCCGGAAGACTGGTGTAGGGCCCGCCCTGGGGCGCGGCGGATCGGCAAAACCGGACCGCGGCGCCCTGCTTGAAGAAATGAGATAGCGTATGCTGCGGGGAAATTTTTGAAGGCCATTTCATGATCGGACGCCTGACCGGAACCCTGGTCGAGAAGCAGCCGCCCACCGTGTGCCTGGACGTGAACGGGGTCGGTTATGAACTCGACGTGCCGATGAGCACGCTCTACTCCCTGCCCGAGCTCGGGGCCAGGGTGACGCTGCTGACCCACCTCGCCATACGCGAGGATGCGCACGTGCTGTATGGCTTCGGCACGGCCGCCGAGCGCTCGACGTTTCGCGAACTCATCAAGGTCAGCGGCGTCGGCGCCAAGATCGCGCTGGCCGTGCTGTCCGGCATGACGGTATCCGAGTTGTCGCAGGCCGTCACCCTGCAGGAAGCCGGACGGCTGACGCGCGTGCCAGGCATCGGCAAGAAAACCGCCGAACGACTGCTGCTCGAGCTCAAGGGCAAGCTGGGCGCCGACCTCGGCGCCGCCGGCGGCACGGTGGCCGCGGATGGCCAGGCCGATATCCTCAATGCGCTGGTTGCGCTGGGCTATTCCGATCGTGAGGCCGTGGCCGCCGTGAAGAACCTGCCGGCAGGCGTGGGCGTATCCGAAGGCATCAAGCTGGCGCTCAAGGCCCTGGCGCGCTAGCGGACCGGCCGGCAGCAGTCGCCGGCACGCGGAGGGAAGACGGCATGCTAAGGATCTGGGGAAGGCGCAGTTCGTTCAATGTGCAGAAGGTCCTCTGGTTCGCGGGCGAACTAGGGCTGGCCTACGAGCACATCTCCGCCGGCGGCGACTTCGGCCTGGTTTCCACCCCGGATTTCCTGGCCATGAATCCCCACGGCCGGGTCCCGGTCATCGACGACGGCGGCACCGTGGTGTGGGAGTCGCACGCCATCCTGCGCTACCTGGCCGCCCGCTACGGCGCGCCGCGTTTCTGGCACGCAGACCCTGGGCAACGCTCCGAGGCCGAGCGCTGGATGGACTGGGCGCAAACCGCATTGCAGCCGGCCTTCCTCGGCGGCGTATTCTGGGGTTACTACCGGACTCCGCGGGCGCTGCGCGACCCCGTGCGGATACGTGAGCAAGTCGAGCTGAGCGCGGCGTATTTCACGCTGCTGGACGGCGTCCTGCGCGACCGGCCCTTTCTCGGCGGCGCGGTCCTTACGCTGGCGGACATCCCCGCCGGCACGGCCTTGTACCGCTACTTCGAGATCGACATCGAACGGCCCGAGATACCGCACGTCCGGGCCTGGTACCAGCGGCTGCAGCAGCGGCAGCCTTACCGCGCCCACGTCATGGTGCCTTTCGGCGAGCTGTACGGCAAGCTCGACTACTGACGGCACGTCGCGGGTCCGGACCGGAGCGCCGCCGACGGCGGCCGGCGGGCCGGGAAAAAGAAAAATCGCTGGCGGAACGGGCTAACATACAGCCAGTTCAAGGCAGAATACCCCCATGGCGATACAGCCCGACAAACTTTCCGCCCGAGACGACGCCCTCGATACACGCGTCATCTCTCCCCGCGCCTCCTCGCCCAACGAGGAAGCGATCGAACGCGCCCTGCGCCCCAAGGCACTCGACGAATACGTCGGCCAACGCCGCATCCGCGAACAACTGGAAATCTTCATCGCCGCGGCGCGCAACCGCCACGAATCGCTGGACCACGTGCTGCTGTTCGGCCCGCCTGGCCTGGGCAAGACCACCCTGGCCCACATCATTGCCCGTGAAATGGGCGTGCAACTGCGCCAGACCTCGGGGCCGGTGCTCGAACGTCCGGGCGACCTGGCCGCGCTGCTTACCAACCTCGAGAAAAACGACGTTCTCTTCATCGACGAGATCCATCGCCTGTCGCCCGTGGTCGAGGAAATCCTCTACCCCGCGCTGGAAGACTTCCAGATCGACATCCTCATCGGTGAAGGACCCGCGGCGCGCAGCGTCAAGCTCGACCTGCAGCCCTTCACGCTGGTCGGCGCCACGACCCGCGCCGGCATGCTGACCAACCCGCTGCGCGACCGCTTCGGCATCATCGCGCGCCTGGAGTTCTACACCGCCGAGGAACTGGCGTCCATCGTCACCCGAAGCGCGGGCCTGCTCAACGCCGCCATCGCCGAGGACGGCGCCCGGGAAATCGCCCGCCGTTCGCGCGGCACGCCCCGTATCGCCAACCGGCTGCTGCGCCGCGTGCGCGACTACGCCGAAGTCAAGGCCGGCGGCCGCATCACCGGCGAGGTCGCGCAGGCGGCTCTCTCCATGCTGGACGTCGACCCGGCCGGCCTGGACATCATGGATCGCAAGCTGCTGGAAGCCATCGTCTACAAGTTCGACGGCGGCCCGGTAGGCCTGGACAGCCTGTCGGCCGCCATCGGCGAGGAACGCGACACCATCGAGGACGTGATCGAACCCTACCTGATCCAGCACGGCTACGTACAACGCACGCCGCGCGGACGCATCGCCACGCAAGGCACCTACAGGCACCTGGGCCTCGCCCCCCCACCCCAGGCCGGCAGCGCCGAATTGTTCTAGAGGGGGGGGAGCCCACCCCCTCCGCGCTTCGCGCGTCCCCCTCAAGGGGGCGGCGCTGGAAGGAGAGGCCACCCCACGCGGCTTACGCCGCGCCCCTCAAGGGGCGGCGCTGGCGGACCGGCAGGGAAGTCCACCCCACGGGGCCTGTGGCCCCGCCCCTCAAGGGGCGGCGCTGGCGGACCGGCAAAGCCGGATCCGCGGCGCCCTGGGTCTAGTACCGCTTTCTCCAATTGCCACACCGTTGCTACCGCTGGCAGCCAGCGAAGCAAAGGCGCCTCAATCCAAGAAAGCGGCCCCGGACCCAGGATGCGGTGGATCCGGCTCCGCCGGTCCACCCGCATCGCCCCCTGGGGGGCGCGCGTAAGCGCGTAGGGGGGGTAATACAAACACAAAAGCCCGTGCTGGGCATCCCCCAGTTCACGGGCTTCGCTGCGCAACGCGCAGTTGACATCAAGTCGGACGAGATCATGCACGGCACCGATGACGCGGCCATGACAGCAAACCGTCCGATCCATAAAAAGAAGGTGGAAGCGTCGATAACCCGAACGGCGCCACCCACGCACCCGAAGCCGCACAGGCTTGCATCAACGCTCCCTGCGGTCTGACGACCAGGCCGCGCTAAAGTTTCCCCCTTTACAAGCCGTCACAATTGGTGGAAAGGTAGGATCCGGACCGGATGCCCGGCGACGGCGGGTTGTTTACAATTTCGCCCCGGGGCCACCCCGCTTCCAAGCTTGCTAGACTCATACCAAGGTTCACCTCGTGTCCAACCCCGCCAGTGACGATTTCCGGTTTTCCATCCGGGTCTACTACGAAGATACCGACGCCGGCGGCGTGGTCTACTACGCGAACTATCTGAAGTTCTTCGAACGCGCGCGCACCGAATGGCTGCGCGCCTTGGGCGTAGAGCAGCGCGTGCTGGCCGAGGAAACGGGCTGCATCTTCGTGGTACGCGGAATCGAGGCCCAATACCGCCGGCCGGCCGCATTGGACGATCTTCTGACCATACGCAGCAAGGTATCGCGACTGGGCAAGGCTTCCATCGATTTTTCGCAGTTCTGCGAGCGCGGCGATGAACTGCTGGCGGCCGGCAAGGTCCAGGTAGGGTGCGTCGACCGCGCGACGATGCGCCCGCGCGCCCTGCCAGCGGGCCTGGCCCGCACGCTCGCCCCGCTGGCGGCGGAGCCCGCAACGGATTAACCCTCGATCAACCCTTCAGGCACTTTCTTCCCATCCGCCCCCCAAAGGACTTTGCATGAACGTCAACCAGGACATGTCTATCCTGTCCCTGATTACCCAGGCGAGCTTTACCGTCCAGTGCGTGATGGCCATCCTGGCCATCGTCTCGCTGATGTCCTGGACCTACATCTTCCGCAAGCGCTTCGCCATCAAGCGCGCCCAGCAGCAGACCGACCGCTTCGAGGCCGACTTCTGGTCGGGCGGCGACCTGAACATGCTGCACCAGGCCGTGACCGCCCGGCGCGGCGAGCAGGGCGCGCTGGCGCGCATTTTCGAGGCCGGGATGGCCGAGTTCGTGAAAAGCCGGCAGAACAAGCTGAACGACGTCAACACGCTGCTCGACGGCGCCCGCCGCGCGATGCGCGCCGCCTACCAGCGCGAGATGGACTCGCTCGAATCGCACCTCGCCTTCCTGGCCTCCACCGGCTCGGTCAGTCCCTACGTCGGCCTGTTCGGGACGGTGTGGGGCATCATGCACGCCTTCCGGGGCCTGGCCAACGTGGAACAGGCCACGCTCGCCAGCGTGGCGCCCGGCATCGCCGAGGCCCTGGTGGCCACCGCCATCGGCCTGTTCGCGGCGATTCCTGCGGTGGTCGCCTATAACCGGTTCTCGCACGACATCGACCGGCTGTCCATCCGCTTCGACAGCTTCATCGACGAGTTCCAGAACATCCTGCAAAGACAGGTGCGCTGATGCCTTCGACCCGCTCCAGCAATCGCGGCGGCCGCGGCGGACGCCGCTCCATGAACGAGATCAACGTGGTGCCGTACATCGACGTCATGCTGGTGCTGCTGGTGATCTTCATGGTCACCGCGCCCATGATGTCGCCCGGCGTCATCGACCTGCCCACGGTGGGCAAGGCGTCGCAGGTCCCGGTCAAGCCGCTCGAGGTCATCCTGGCCGCGGACGGCACCGTCACCATCCGCGACCGGGAACGCGGCGACAGCACGCCGCAAGCCATTCCGCGCAGCGATCTCGCGCGCGTCGCGCGCGACCGCCAATCCCAGCACCCCGACCAGCCCGTCGTCATCTCCGCCGATCGCAAGGCGCAGTACGAGTCCGTGCTGAAAGTCATGGACGAATTGCAGCGCCAGGGCGTCAAGCGAGTCGGCCTGCTGGTCAAGCAACAAGGCTCCTGATTGCCCATGGCGCCCAACGACCGCTCCAACCGACCTCTCCGTCAACCGCCCGAACCGGGCAAATGGAAGGCTTTCGGCCTGGCCGTGCTGATGCACCTCTTGCTGGCCGCCGCGCTGATCTTCAGCCTGAACTGGAATCGCCGCGCTCCCGGCCCCGTGCAGGCCGAACTATGGACCGCGCTGCCCTCGCCCAACCAGCCCGAGCCGCCCGCCCCCACCCCCGAGCCCGAACCCCA
>Ga0180223_1000247_pt1 | contig 84738 bp, 82 predicted proteins | sample eDN5th30CKraftOP_FD_151337 | JGI IMG/M metagenome (GOLD analysis project Ga0180223, IMG submission 151337) | Enriched Organic Plus compost microbial communities from Emeryville, California, USA - eDNA 5th pass 30_C Kraft OP (version 2) (version 2) ...
TCACCGGCCTGGTGGTGGCTGTGCTGGCCGGGCTTGTGGCGCGCCTGACCCCCTTGCGCGAGGACGCCAGCTTCGCCTCTTTCTACTTGATCTCGCTGGGGCTGGGGGTGCTGCTGGTCTCGCTGCGCGGTTCCAACATGGATCTCATCCATGTCCTGTTCGGCACGGTATTGGGGCTGGACGACGCCGCGCTGCTGCTCGTCACCTCCAGCGCCAGCATTACGCTGCTGGCCATGGCGGCGATTTTCCGGCCGCTGGCGGTCGAGTGCCTGGATCCGGGCTTTCTGCGGGCCGAGCGCGGCGCGGGCACGTTCGCCCATGTGGTCTTTCTGCTGCTGCTGGTCATGACGCTGGTGGCGGGGTTCCAGGTGCTGGGCACCCTGATGGTGGTGGGCATCATGATGCTGCCTGCCACCTCGGCCCGGTTCTGGACGCGCTCGGTGGGCCGCCAGATGGTGCTGGCCGGCGCGGTGGGCTCGGCGGCCTCCTATGCCGGCCTGCTGGTGTCCTTCCGCGCCAATGTGCCCGCGTCGTCCGCCATCATCCTTTCGGCCGGTTGCATCTATATTCTGTCTATAGTATTTGGTCCTCACGGGGGGCTGCTGCAGGCAGCGCGCCAGGCCCGGGCCAGGCGGCGGCGCCTCTCGAGGGTCTTGTCTTCCTGATTCCGTCGTCGTCGTTGTCGGCGGGCGCGGCCCGGGCTGGTGTCGTCCGCCCCCGCGCCGCGTCATTTTCTGGAAATGCGTCATGTTTGAAAAATGGGTGTTGCGCCGCTGTGCGTCCGCGGTCTGTCTGGCCTGGGCGGCCGCGTTGGCGCTGGGCTTGGCCGCCGGGGCCGCCGCGGCCGCGCCGCTGAAAGTGGTGGCCAGTTTCTCGGTGCTGGGCGACATGGTGTCCGAGATAGGCGGCGATCACATTGAACTGGCCACTATCGTCGGGCCGGGCGGCGACGTGCATGCCTTCGAGCCCACGCCCCAGGACGTGCGGACGCTGGCGCAGGCTCGCCTGCTGGTGGTCAACGGCCTGGGTTTCGAAGGCTGGCTGCCGCGTTTGCTGGCCGCGTCGGGTTTTGCCGGCCGGCAGGTGGTTGCGTCCAAGGGCGTGGCGCCGCGCGTGCTGACGCAGGACGAGCAAGACACGCATGCCAGCCCGGGACATGACGCCGGCGCGGCGCACGACCAGACGCATCGCCACGTCCATGCGGGGGTGGTCGACCCGCATGCCTGGCAAAGCCTGGCCAACGGCATGATCTACGCGCGCAACATCGCCGACGGCCTGGCCAAGGCCGACCCCGCCAACGCGGCGGACTACCAGTCGCGCGCGCAGCGCTACATCCAGCAGATGAAGAAGCTGGACGCCGAAGTGCGCCAGGCGCTCGGCGCCATCCCGGCCGAGCGGCGCAAGGTGATCACATCGCACGATTCGCTGGGGTATTTCGGCCGCGACTACGGCCTGCGGTTCATCTCCTTGATGGGCATATCCAGCGAGGCCGAGCCCTCGGCCAGGGACGTCGCCGTCATCGTCGACCAGATCAGGAAACAGGACAAGGCCGCCGTATTCCTCGAGGGCGCCGTCAGTCCCAGGCTGGTGCGGCAGATCGCGCGGGAAACGGGCGCGCAGGTGGGCGGCACGCTGTATACCGACGCGCTGGGCGCGCCGGACCAGCCGGCCGGCACCTACCTGGGCATGTTCAAGTGGAATGCCGGACAGCTGATCTATGCGCTGAAACCCTGATCGCGCCGGGCCTGTGCGGCGCGATCGCCATTGCGCGCCCTTGCCGCTGCGGGCTCAGGCCGCCTTGCGCTGCAGGGCAAGCCCCGCCAGCATCAGCGTCAGGCTCGCGGCGATGGCCACCGTGGCCATCGCCATGCCGGCACCGATGGAGCCCTGCTCGAAATTGCGCCAGATGAAGATGGAAATGGTCTGCAGCCCCGGCGGAGCCAGCAGCAGGGATGTCACCAGTTCGCGCGAGGCCACGGCAAACACCATCAGCATGGCCGCCGCCAGGCTGGGCAGGGCCAGAGGAAGCGCGATATGCCACATGGCGCGGCTGGCCGACGCCCCGTGCACGCGCGCGGCGGCTTCCAGGTTGTGGCTGATGCGGCGGAATGCCGCGCCCACATAGCGTACCGGGTAAGGCAGCAGCAGGCAGCTGTATGAAAGCAGCAGAATGCCCCAGGTGCCATAGGGCGTGGCTGGCCAGAAGGCCTGATTCCAGGCCAGAATCAGGCCCACGCCCACCACGATGCCGGGCAGCGCGGCGGGCAGCAGCGAGCAGGCGTCTATCAGTGCGGCGCCCGGCACGCCTTTGCTGACGCACCAGGCGGCCAGGAAGCCCACGGCCGCGGCCAGCACCGCCGTACCCGCGGCCAGCGAAAGGCTGGCGCCCAGGGCGGCCAGCGCTTCGCCGCCCGTATCCAGCAGCGAGGCGAAGTTGGACAGCGACAGATTGTGCGCCGATAGTCCGCCGGAAACTGTGTCGGACAATGCCGCGGCCAGCATGGATGCCAGCGGCAGCACCACCGCGACCAGCGCGATGGCGCCGAACAGCAGGCACACCGGCAGGCGCCACGCGCCCAGGCTTGCCGGTTCGCCGGCCGTCGGCTTGCCCGTGGTGGTTTCATAGTCGCGGCCCGCCAGCAGCGCGCGCTGTGTGGCATAGGCCGTCAGCGCCAGCGCCACCAGCATCAGGGACAGCAGGGCGGCGCCGGGAGGGTCGATGGGCCAGTCGGCGAGCCGCCGTTCGATGGCATTGGTCAGCATCTGGACACCGGCCTGGGAACCCAGCGCGGCGGGCACGCCGTATTCCTCGATGGCCAGCGTGAAGGCCAGCAGCAGGCTGGCGGCGATGGCGGGCAGGGAAAGCGGCAGCGTGACACGCCAGAACGCGCGCCATGGGGTGGCGCCGCACACGCGCGCCACCTCGGCCAGCCGCAGGCCCGCGGCGGCCATGCCCCGCGAGACGGCAAAGTACACCAGGGGAAAGGAGCCCAGCCCCATGATGAGGACCACGCCCGCCTGCGAGAACAGCAGGCCGCCCAGGTGAAAGCCGAACAGCTGTGCAGTGTAGCCATTGGGCTGCAGGGCCAGTATCCAGGACAGCGCGGCAATATAGGGCGGCAGCAGGAAAGGCACGAGAAACAGCAGGTCCCAGAGGGCGGCGGCGGGAATCCGGAATTGCGCGCGCAGTGCGCCCAGCGGCACGCCCAGGCAGGCCGCCACCAGTGCGACGCCCAGTCCCGTGCTTACCGTCGTGCCGATCAGGGCCAGCGTGGCGGAGTCGGAGAATGTCGCGGACACGGCCCCGAAGGGCTGCCGCAGAGAGCCCGAACCCAGTTCGGGGAAGATGGCCTGCAGCACGACGAAGGCCATGGGCAGCACGACGAGCACGCCCAGGGCCGCCAGCGTGGCCGGCGCAAGCAGAGACAGGTTTTTCATGGCGGGGATGCGGCCGGGCGGCGGGCCCGGCCGCGTCGGCTCAGTGGCGTTCGAACAGCGTGTTGAAGCGCTTGAGCGTGTCGCCCCGCAGCGTGGCCGAATCCGAGTCGGAGCCGGCCTGCGGCAGCACGGTCAACTCTTTGAACAGCGGCCTGCGCGCATCGACGTCGGCGCGGGCGGGCATCAGCCAGGCATCGGCCACCGCCTTCTGGCCCTCTTCGGACAGCACGTAGTCGATGAACTTGGCGGCCAGTTCGGCGTGGCGCGAAGACTTCAGGATCATCATGGGGCGCGCGGCGATGACGGTGCCGCTGGAGGGGAAGATGACCTTGACGGTCTCGCCCTTGGCGATGTTGCCGTAGGTGACGTAGTCCACACCGCCGAACACGGCGGCCTTGGCGCCCTGCAGCACGGGAGTCAACGCCTGGGCGTTGGGGCCGGACACGGTCATGCCGTTGTCGCGCAGGTTTTCCAGCAGCTTCCAGGCTTCTTCTTTGCGCGCCTGCTGCAGGCCCAGCAGCAAGTCCAGGGCGGCGCCGGACAGCGCGGGGTCTGGCATGGTGACCTGCTGCTTGAACGCCGGGGCGGTCAGGTCGCTCCAGTCTTTGGGTTCGGGGGTGCCGCTGCCGGTATTCCAGATGATGCCCAGCGCCGCGATGCCTTGGGCGACGTAGTTGTCGGACTTGAACTGCGCCGGCACGCTGGCGGCATTGGCGCTGTGGTGGGGCTGCAGCCAGCCGCGCTGGTCGAGGTCGAGCGCGGTGTCCCACGAGGCGGAGATGAGCACGTCGGCGCGGGGGTTGGACGCCTCGGCTTCGAGGCGGGCCATGACCTTGCCGGTGGTCGCCTGGAATACATCCACCTTGGCGCCGGTTTTTTCCTGGAAGCCGGCTGCCAGGCGTTTACTGAGGCTGCCCGGGCCGGCCGTGTAGACGGTCAGTGTCTGGGCATGTCCCGAAGAGGTGGCGAAGGCGCTTGCCATGATGAACAGAAGGGAAGTGAATAAACGGGGGAGACTTGCTTGCGTAGACATTCTAAATGGTTTCCTTTGGAGAGATGGAGGTGATGCGGCCCCGCTCCATGTAGGCGATGCAATGCGCCAGGGCCTGGGCTTCCTCGTGGTCGTGCGTGACGTACAGGGCGGTGGTGCCAAGCTGCCGCAGCAGGGCGCCGATTTCCCCGCACAGCGATTCGCGCAGATTGCGGTCCAGGTTGGAAAGAGGCTCGTCGAAAAGCAGCACGCGGGGCTGCGCCACGATGGCGCGGGCCAGGGCCACACGCTGCTGTTGGCCGCCCGAAAGCTGGGCCGGCCGGCGCTGGGCGTGTTCTTCCAGGCCGACCAGGGCCAGGGCCTGGCGCACCCGCTGGTCGCGCTGGGCGCGTGCGACGCCCCGCATGCGCAGGGGAAAGCCCACATTGCCGGCCACATTCATGTGCGGCCAGAGCGCGTAGTCCTGGAACACCATGCCCAGGCCGCGATGCTCGGGAGGCTGGTGCGCGGTGCCGCTGCACATGAACTGGTCGTCGAACTGGATGGTGCCGGACTGCGGGTGAAGCAGGCCGGCCACGGCTTTGAGCAGAGTGCTCTTGCCGCAGCCGGAAGGGCCGAGCAGCGCCATGACGGTGCCGGCAGGCACCGCCAGATCCACGTCGTCGAGCACGACCTGCTGCCCGAAGGCGTGGCGCAGGCCATGCAGGGTGATGGCGGCGCCGGAAGGACGGGGCGACGTCATCAGAATTTATGCCGCATGCCCAACTGCAGGCCGAACTGGTTCTTGCCGGGCTCCACGTTCACGCCGTAATTGCCGCCGGCCAGGCTGACCGAGGAGCCGTTGTCGTTGATGGCGTAGGCGCCGATGGCGTACAGCGTGGTGCGCTTGGACAGATCGTATTCGCCGCCCAGCGTCACCAGCGTGGGCTTCTGTTCCGAGCCGGCCTGCTGCTCGGCCGGGCAGACGGCGTAGTTCATGCTGTCGCAGACCATGCCGTCGGCGTGATACACCGCCAGGGACAGGCGCGTGGGCTTGGCGGGGCGATAGCGCACGCCGGCCCAGTACATATTGCTGCGCAAGTCCTGGCTGGTGAGGCGCTGCTTCAGCCAGCGGTAGCCGCCGAACAGATCGAACTGGCCGACTTTGTACGAAAGGCCCGCCACGATGCGGTCTTCGCGATTGCCGCTGTCGGCGCCGGCTTTGGGCGAGTCCGCATGCTTGCTGTGATACAGCACGGCGGCGCCCAAGGGGCCGTCCTGATAGCGCAGGCCGGCGCTGAACATGCGGCCCAGCTTACTGTCTTCCCAGGACTGCGTGTTGTTCCAGCCGAAGCTATAGAAGGCGCCCGCGGTGACAGGCCCCATTTTCACGGTGTATTTGATGCCGTTGTCGCTGCGGTCCGAAAAGGCCGGGTCGACGCGCTTGCCGGAAAAGCCGGCGTTGCCGAAAGGATTGTACTTGGCCATCCAGTCGATCATCAGCGAATTGTGGCGCCCGAAGACCAGCCGGCCCCAGCTTTTGCTGTCCAGGCCGACATAGGCCTGGCGTCCGAAAAGCCGCTTGCCTTGCAAAGATTGTCCATTGGTCAGGTCCATGCCGGCTTCCAGGACGAAAACGGCTTTCAGGCCGTCGCCCAAGTCTTCGGCGCCTTTGAGCCCCCAGCGCGAGCCATTGAGATTGCCCGAGCTGACGCCGGTCTTGCTGTGGCCGTCGGGGCCATTGCTGAGGTACTGCATGCCCGCATCGACGATGCCGTACAGCTGCACGTTCGACGAAGGGGCGGCGGAGGAAATGCAGGGAGCAAGCAGGAGCAGTGCGCAGGAAAGCGCCCCGCCCGCCTTGGGAAGGGAAGTGGTAATCACAGGTTTGTCCTCTTTGGGATTTGATCGGAGCCGTCAGTCTAGCGGCGTCAAGTGACAATAAAGTGACGGTCGCTTGACGAGGAGTTGAAGGCGCGATCCAGTGGCAAGAAAAGCTGTGCTTGCCTTGGAAGAGGCGCGTGGGTCAGTCGGTCTTGCGCGTGGCGCGGGGATGGGCCTGGTCGTAGGCCTTGGCAAGGTGCTGGAAGTCCAGCCGAGTGTAGATCTGCGTGGTGGAGATATTGGCGTGCCCGAGCATTTCCTGGACCGCGCGCAGGTCTTGCGCCGATTGCAGCACATGGCTGGCAAAGCTGTGACGCAGGCTGTGCGGATGCACGTCCACCGGCAGGCCGGCCAGGGCCGCCAGCCTGTTCAGTTGGCGCTGCACCACGCGCGGGGATATGCGCCCCCCCCGGGCGCCCAGGAACAACGCCGCCTGCGCGTCGTCGTTCGCGGCGGGAGCCAGCTGGAGACGAACCTCGAGCCACCGGCGCAGCGCCTGCACGGCCTTGGCGCCCAGCGGGACGGTGCGTGTCTTGCCGCCCTTGCCGCGCACCGTGGCCTCGGCCTCGTCCAGCTGTATCCAGCCTTGCGACTCATAGACTTTGCCGCGCGTGTGGCGCCAGTCCAGGCCGACCATCTCGGCCAGGCGCAGTCCGCTGGAATACAGCACCTCGAACATGGCCTGGTCGCGGCATTCGACGGCCGTGCGGGGCTCGGGCAGCCCCGGCCTGTCCAGCAGTACCTGGGCCTGTTCGACCGACAGCGCCTTGGGCAGGCTGCGCGGCGCCCTGGGCGCGCGCACGCCCGCCGCCGGATTGTTTTGCATGCCGCAATGGGGCGCCCACCATCGGAAGAACCCCCGCCACGCCGCCAACGCCCGCGCCAGGCTGCGCGGCCTGTGGCTGCCCGCATGCAGGCGCGCCAGCGCCTGGCGGATGTGGTTTTCGGTGAACTGGCGCGGGTCGATGCCGGGGTGGCACTGCAGCAGATGATGCAGGTCCTGCCGGTAGCCTTGCAGCGTGTGGGGCGAATACCTGCGGTTGGCCTGCAGGTATGTCAGCCATTGTTCCATGGGGGCGGGCAGGGGGTGCATGTATGGAGCCCTAGGGCGTCGTGGGCTGGGCGCCTGCTTCGCGGACGGCCAGGCGCGTCAGACTGGCGCTGGCGAGTTCATTGATGGTGTCCAGGAAATCCGTGCCCATGTCGGTGGTGAAGCGTTCCGGGTCTTCCGAGCCCAGCACCAGCAGGCCGAAAGGCTGTGCCGCGCCCGCCGGCCGGAGCGCCACGATGGCCAGCGAGGCGGGGGGCGTGCCCAGCCAGCTTGCGGCTTCGTGGTCGCGCAGGGGGCCGCAGTAGGGCTTGTCCAGCTGCTGCGCATATTGAAGGATGCCGTCGGTGACGTCCTGATTGAATTCGGTGTCGGCCAGGCCGGGCAGGTCCCACAGCCGCAGGGCGATGGCCGGCAGGTCGAACAGGTCGCTGAGGCTGCGCACGATGTGGCCGGGCAGCTTGGCGGCGTCGGGCTCGGCCAGCATGCGGCGGCACCATGCCATGAGCGTCTTGCTGATTTTTTCGTTGCCCGAGGCGTTGTGGATCAAGCCCGAGAGTTTCCATTCCAGGTCCTTGGCCTTGGCGCGCAGCGTCAATATCTGGCGCTCGCCCAGCGAGATGGCGCGGCTTTCGTTGGGATGCGGCACGCGCAGATTGGCGAACAGCTCGGCATGCTCCTGGAAGAATTCGGGGTTCTGCTTCAGGAAAAGGGCGACATCGTCGGCGGAAAGGCTGGCGGTGCTCATGGCTGGGGGGCATCCTTGAAATTGAACGAGGCGGTCAGGGCGTCGATGTCGACCTGACCGGTGAATACGGTGGCTGCCGGACCGCTCATGCGCAGCGCGGCGCCGTCCCACGCGATGGTCAACGGCCCACCGCGAGTATGGACCACCACGGGGCTGTCCAGCAAGCCGCGGCGTATGCCCGCGGCGGCGGCGGCGCAGGCGCCCGTGCCGCAGGCCAGGGTTTCGCCCGCGCCCCGCTCGTATACGCGCAGGCGGATGGTATGGCGGTCCAGCACCTGCATGAAGCCGGCATTGACGCGATGGGCGAAACGAGGGTGGCTTTCGATGAAAGGGCCCACGGTGGCCACCGGCGCGGTGTCCACGTCGTCCACCACCTGGACGGCATGGGGATTGGAAATGGCGACCAGCGACAGGTCGGCGCCGGCGCCGTCCGGCAGGGGCAGCGTCCACAGAGTGTCCTCGCCGCAGGGCCGGGACGGCAGGTCCCGCGTGTCGAAGCCCACGTCGGCGGGCTGGAAGCGCGTCTGGCCCATTTCGACCGAGACCTCGCCGGAGGGCGATTCGACAAGGGTGATCAGGCCGGTGCATATTTCGGCCCGCAGGGGGTTGCGGCGCGATAGGCCCTGTTCGTGCACGAAGCGCACGAAGCAGCGCGCGCCATTGCCGCAGTGCTCGACCTCGCTGCCGTCGGCATTGAACACGCGGTAGCGGAAATCGGCCTCGGGATGCAGCGGGTTCTCCACCAGCAGCAACTGGTCGGCGCCCACGCCGAAATGGCGGTCCGCCAGCGCGCGGGCGCGCTCGGGCGTCATGTCGATGTGTTGGCGCACGCCGTCGAGTACGACGAAGTCGTTGCCTGCGCCCTGCATTTTGGTGAAGTTCCAGATCATGATGTTCGGTACCCTGCCTGCGTCAGTAAGGCCTGGCCTCGCCCTCGGGGCGGGTCTTGAAGCGCCTGTGCACCCAATAGTACTGCGCCGGGTCCGGTTCGACCCAGGATTCGATGTCGCGGTTCAGGCGCGCCGTGGCGGCTTCCAGGCTGTCGTCGCCGGGAAAGCCCGCCAGGGGGGGCAGCACGTCGACGTGGTAGTGCCCGCTGTCCAGGTCCAGGCGGCTGACGATGGGCACCACGGCGGCGTCCCATGTCCTGGCGATTTGCGCGGTGGTCAGCAGCGTGGCGGCGGGCACGCCGAAAAAGGGCACGAAGGCGGCGCCTTCGGTGCCGAAATCCATGTCGGGCAGGTAGTACACCGGCACGCCCTGGCGCAACTGGCGGATCAGGCCGCGCACGCCGTCGCGGCGGCTGATGAGCCGCACGTCGTTGAATCGCCCGCGGCCCTGGCGCACCATGCGGTCCACGTCCGGGTCGCTTTGCGGCGTGTACAGCGTGGCCGAGGTCTTCAGGAACAGCGTCAGGCGTGTGGCGGCGGCGTCCAGCCCGATGAAGTGCGGGGCCAGCAGAATGATGCGGCGCTGTGCGTCCAACAGGGCCTGCAATTGTTCCAGCCCGGTGATGCGGACCGTATCGGCGATGCGTTCGGGGCTGGAGAACCAGATCAGGCCGCGGTCCACGACGGACTGCGCAAGCAGGCGGAAGTGGCGGCGCAGCCAGCGCTCGCGTTCCTGCGGCGAGTGGTCGGGAAAGCACAAGGCCAGGTTGGTGCGCACGATGTGGGCGCGCGACGGCAGCACGCGGGGCGCCAGCCAGCCGAGGGTGCGGCCCCAGCGCAGCCGCGTGGCGGCCGGGCAGCGGCCGAAATACGAAAATATCCCCTTCAGGAGAGGCGTCTTGTTGAATTTCATAGGCGCGGGTTCAGGACGCGGGCGGCGGCGGCGCGCCGGCCGGCGTCTTGTAGCGGTTGTAGCTCCATAGATACTGCCGGGGAAAGCGCCGGATGAGGCTTTCCATGTGCTGGTTGATCAGGGTGGCCTGGGCCAGGGGGTCGGCGGGCAGGGGCTCGGGCAGGCGCAGATAATGGATGCGCCAGCCCTTGCCGCGCGGCAGGCGCTCGCCGGCCGTCAGGATGACCGCCACCCCGGTTTGCGTGGCCAGCTTGCCGGCCAGCGTCATGGTGTAGGCGGGCCTGCCGAAAAACGGGGCCCAGACGCCGTCGCCCTGGCCCGGCGCCTGGTCGGGCAGCATGCCGACCGCCTCGCCGCGTTTCAGGGCGCGCACGAATTCGCGCACGCCCTGCATGGTGGCGGGCACGGCGCGCAGCGCCGACGTGTTGCGCGCGCTTTCCATGACGGGCGCCAGCACCGCTTTGCGCGGCGGGCGGTACATGACGGTGATGGGGCCCAGGCGGGCCAGGTAGCGCGCCGTGATCTCGAAGCAGCCCAGGTGCGGGGTCAGATAAAGAATGCCGCGCCCTTCGGCGCGCGCGGCCTCGACAATGGCATTGTCGCCGCTGACGACTTTTTCCAGGCTCTGGTCATTGCGCAGCCATACCTTGGGCAGTTCCATGATCATGGCGCCGGTCTGGGCGGCGGCCTGCCGCGCAAAGGCCGCGTCGGCGTATCCGGCCTGCCTGGCATTGCCGCGCAGCCGCTGCCGATATTTGCCCGGCACGGCATAGGCGATGCGCCCGCCGGCCCGCCCGATGGCATGCAGCACAGGCAAGGGCAGCCAGGCCAGGAAACGGAATAGCGACAGCAGCATGAAATGCTTATAACCCTTCTGTATGTATTGACAAAGCGCTTCGAGCGGTATTTTCGCTTAAAATGCGAACCATCGCTGAGTTAAGGCGCCCTTCGGGACGCCACGATCGACAACTTGCGGAGCGATGACGGCATGGCAGTTTACTGTGCCGCCTAAATACCGCTAAAGCGTCGCGCCCCGTCTGCATGCCAAACGATGTCCGAGGTGCAACGCATTCCGTTCAACCTCAGATAGCCGCCCTCCGGCTTAAAGGACGCATCGCTGTGGTAAATAACGATTTCCTCTTCACCTCCGAATCGGTTTCCGAAGGCCATCCCGACAAAGTCGCCGACCAGATCTCCGATTCCATTCTCGACGCCATCTTCACGCAGGACCCGTATGCCCGTGTGGCCGCCGAAACCCTGTGCAACACCGGCCTGGTGGTGCTGGCGGGCGAAATCACCACCACCGCCAATGTCGACTACATACAGGTCGCGCGCGACACCATCAAGCGCATCGGCTACGACAACACCGACTACGGCATCGACTACAAGGGCTGCGCCGTGCTGGTGGCCTACGACAAGCAGTCGCCCGACATCGCCCAGGGCGTGGACCGCAATCCCGAGGCCAACATGGATCAGGGCGCGGGCGACCAGGGCCTGATGTTCGGCTATGCCTGCGACGAGACGCCCGACCTCATGCCCGCCCCTATCTGGTACGCGCACCGCCTGGTGCAGCGCCAGAGCGAGCTGCGCAAGGACGGCAGGCTGCCGTGGCTGCGGCCCGACGCCAAGTCCCAGGTCACCTTCCGCTATGTCAACGGCAAGCCGGCCGAAGTCGACACCGTCGTGCTGTCCACCCAGCACGCGCCCGAGATCTCGCAGGCCGACATCCGCGAAGCCGTCATCGAGGAAATCATCAAGCCCAGCTTCCCCGAGGGTCTGCTTACCGCCAAGACCAAGTTCCTGATCAACCCCACGGGCATCTTCGTCATCGGCGGCCCGCAGGGCGACTGCGGGCTCACCGGCCGCAAGATCATCGTCGACACCTACGGCGGCGCGTGCCCGCACGGCGGCGGCGCGTTCTCGGGCAAGGATCCCTCCAAGGTCGACCGCTCGGCCGCCTACGCGGCGCGCTACGTGGCCAAAAACGTCGTGGCGGCGGGGCTGGCCCGGCAGTGCCAGGTGCAGATCAGCTACGCCATCGGCGTGGCCGAGCCCATCAACATCACGGTCAACACCGCGGGCACGGGCGTCATTCCCGACGACCAGATCGCGCTGCTGGTGCGCGAGCACTTCGACCTGCGCCCCAAAGGCATCATCAACATGCTGGACCTGCTGCGTCCCATCTATGCCAAGACGGCCGCCTACGGGCATTTCGGCCGCTCCGAGCCCGAGTTCAGCTGGGAAGCCGCCGACAAGGTCCATGTATTGAAAAAAGCGGCCTGACAAGCGTCGCCGGCCGCCCCTTCCCCGGGGCGGCCGCGGCGGCAGGCCGCGCAACCGGAGTCCCCATGGCCGACGGCCCCGACGCGCTACCGACAGACCCATCCGCGGCCGACGGCCCGGATGCCTCATGCGGCGACCGCGATTACCGCGATTCGCCCTGCGTGGCGGTGTGCTCCACGCTGTACGATGAAATCTGCCGCGGCTGCGGGCGCACCGTCATGGAAGTGGCCAACTGGGTGTTCTTTTCCGAAGCAGAAAAACGCCGGGTGTGGGAGCGCATCACGGCCCAGGGCTACCCGCGCCGCAAGGGCTGACCGCCGGCCGAAATACGCTACAATCGACCTACCTGAGGAGCGCTGCGACGGGCGTCCAGGCCAAGTTCCATGGCATCGGCCCGCTAGGCTCAGGATCACTTGTTTTCAACGGCGCTCATCATCTCCTGCAAGGCAGGCGAGGATGGGCAAAGCCGTTTTTCCGCCTCGTTTGCGGCAGGTTTATTGGGAAACACCATGAACACTGTTGCCGACACCAATTTCTCCGACTACAAGATCGCCGATATCGGCCTGGCCGACTGGGGCCGCCGCGAGATCGCCATTGCCGAAACCGAAATGCCCGGCCTGATGGCCACGCGCGAAGAATACGCCGCCGCCCAGCCCCTGAAGGGCGCGCGCATCGCGGGCAGCCTGCACATGACCATCCAGACGGCGGTGCTCATCGAGACGCTGACGGCTCTGGGCGCCGAGGTGCGCTGGGCCTCGTGCAATATCTTCTCCACCCAGGACCACGCCGCCGCGGCCATCGCCGCCAGCGGCACGCCGGTCTTCGCCGTCAAGGGCGAGACGCTGGAAGACTACTGGCGGTACACCCACCAGATCTTCGAATGGCCCAACGGGCAGCATGCCAACATGATTCTGGACGACGGCGGCGATGCCACGCTTCTGCTGCACCTGGGCGCGCGGGCCGAGTCCGATCCTTCCGTGCTGGACAAGCCCGGCAGCGAGGAAGAGCGCGTCCTGTTCGCGGCCGTCAGGGCCCAGTTGGCCCGCGACGCCAAATGGTATTCCACCCGCCTGGCGCAGATACGGGGCGTCACCGAGGAAACCACCACCGGCGTGCACCGCCTGTACCAGATGTCCAAGAAGGGCGAGCTGGCCTTCCCCGCCATCAACGTCAACGATTCGGTCACGAAGTCCAAGTTCGACAACCTGTACGGCTGCCGCGAATCGCTGGTCGACGGCATCAAGCGCGCCACGGACGTCATGGTGGCGGGCAAGGTCGCCGTGGTGTGCGGCTTTGGCGACGTGGGCAAGGGCTGCGCCCAGGCCCTGGCCGCGCTGCGCGCCCAGGTGTGGGTCACCGAGGTCGACCCCATTTGCGCCCTGCAGGCCTCCATGGAAGGCTACAAGGTCGTCACGGTCGAAGAGGCCGCCGACAAGGCCGACATCTTCGTCACGGCCACCGGCAACTATCACGTGATCACGCGCCAGCACATGGAGCGCATGAAAGACCAGGCCATCATCTGCAACATCGGCCACTTCGACAACGAAATCGACGTCGCGGGCATCGAAGGCCTGCAATGGGAAGAAATCAAGCCCCAGGTCGACCACGTCATCTTCCCCGATGGCAAGCGCATCATCCTGCTGGCCAAGGGCCGGCTGGTCAACCTGGGCTGCGCCACCGGCCATCCCTCGTTCGTGATGTCGGCATCCTTCACCAACCAGACCATCGCCCAGATCGAGCTCTTCACCCGCGGCGAGGCCTACCAGACAGGCCAGGTCTACGTGCTGCCCAAGCACCTGGACGAAAAAGTGGCCCGCCTGCACCTGAAAAAACTGGGCGTGCAGCTGACCACGCTGCGCCAGGATCAGGCCGACTACATCAACGTCCCGGTCGAAGGCCCGTTCAAGCCCGACCACTACCGCTACTAAGCCCTTTCGCGTCTGCGGCGCGGCGGCGCGCGGCCAGGGCCGCGAAGCCGCCGCGCCGCGCTTACACAGGAGCTGGCCATGGAACTTCTACTCATCTGGATTCTGAACGCAGTCGCCTTGTTGATCGTCGCCTACATCCTGCCGGGCATCACGGTCGGTTCTTTCTGGACCGCGCTGGTGGCGGCGCTGGTGCTGGGCCTGCTCAACACCCTGGTCAAGCCCGTGCTGGTGCTGCTGACCCTGCCTATCACCATCGTCACGCTGGGCCTGTTCCTGCTGGTCATCAACGCGCTGGTGTTCTGGTTCGCCGGCTCGGTGCTGAAGGGTTTTCACGTCAATGGCTTCTGGTGGGCCATGCTGGGCGCGCTGGTCTACAGCATCGTGGCGGGGCTGCTGTCGAGGTTGATCGCGTAAATGTCCGCTGCACCCACAATCAGCCTGGAATTCTTCCCGCCGCGCGACATCGCCGCCCAGGAAAAGCTGGTGCGCTCGGCCAAGCAGCTGACGGCGCTGCGGCCCGGCTACGTCAGCGTCACCTTCGGCGCCGGCGGCTCGACCCGCAGCGGCACCGCCGACGCGGTGCGCATCATGCAGAACCTGGGGTTCGATGTGGCGCCGCACTTGTCATGCATCGGCTCCACGCGCGCCGTGCTGGCCGACATCCTGGACGCCTACAGGCAGCAGGGCGTGCGGCGCGTGGTGGCCTTGCGCGGCGACCTGCCCTCGGGCATGGGCGGCGACAGCGGCGAACTGCATCACGCCAGCGAGCTGGTGCGCTTCATCCGCGAACGCAGCGGCGACTGGTTCCACATCGAGGTGGCCGCCTATCCCGAGATGCATCCGCAAGCCCACGGCGCCGCGGCGGACCTGGCCCACTTCGTGGACAAGGTCAATGCCGGCGCCAACGGCGCCATCACGCAGTATTTCTTCAATGCCGAGGCCTATTTCGACTTCGTCGACCGGGCTGCCGCCAAGGGTGTGACCGTGCCCATCGTGCCCGGCATCATGCCCATCACCAACCATGCCCAACTGGTGCGTTTTTCGGACATGTGCGGCGCCGAGGTGCCGCGCTGGATACGCCTGCAGCTGGCCGAGTTCGGCGACGACCGCGCTTCGATACGGGCTTTCGGGCTCGATGTCGTGACGCGGCTGTGCCAGCGGCTGCTGGAGCAGGGCGTGCCGGGCCTGCATTTCTATACCTTGAACAATGCCGATTTCACCATGGAGGTGGCGCGCAACCTGGGCAGGGCCTAGCCTGTTCGAGGCCGGCCAGTGCGGCTGCCTTTTGCGCCGGCACGCGGTGGCGTGACGCGGCTGTCTTTCCAGGGCCGGCCAGCCAATGCCTGCTAGTCCCTACGCCTGGCCCGGCGGCATGCGCGGCGGCGCGTTGTCCAGCCAGGGCGGCTTTTCGGCATACAGCTCCTGGATCAGCCTCTTCAGCAGGCCCAGGTGCCTCGAGTCGTCGTTGGCGCGGTGGTTCAGGACAATCGGCGAGGCCGCATGCTCGCCTTCCAGCAGGCGGTAGCGCACGTCCTGGCGCATTTGCCGCGCCGAGGACGGGATGATGCATACACCGAATTCGGCGACGACCAGGCCCAGCGCAGTCTGTATCTCGCGCACTTCCTGCACCTCGCCCGGCCGCACGTCATGGGCATGGAATACGCCCAGCACCTGGTCGGCGAAACCGGGGCGCGGCTCTTTCGGATACACGATGAGCCGCTGTCCGGCCAGCTGCCGCACCGGCAGCGGCGTATCGGAAGCCGCCAGGGGCGAATCGGGCGGAATCGCCACCGCAAGCCGCTCCTCGCGCAATACGATGCCGATCACATTCGGGTCATTGTGGCACACCCGGCCTATGCCGATGTCGATGCGGCCTTCCTTCAGGGCCTGTATCTGCTGCACCGACATCAGCTCTACCAGCTGGATCTCCAGTTCCGGCGCATATTGCCGCAGCTTGCGCACCAGCGGCGGCAAGTCCGCATACAGCGTCGATGCCACAAAGCCTATGCTCAGCACGCTGCGCTCATTCAGGCCCACGCGCCTTGTGGACGCCTGCATCTGTTCCACGCGCGCGAGCACCTGCATGGCCTGTTCGTAGAACAGGCGCCCGGCGTCGGTCAGGCGGACGGGCCGGCTATTGCGGATCAGCAGCGGCACGCCGAGTTCTTCTTCCAGCGACTGGATCTGGCGGCTCAGCGGGGGCTGTGCGATGTGCAGGCGTTCCGCGGCGCGGGTGAAATTGCGTTCCCGGGCGACGGCGATAAAGTAGCGAAGCTGGCGCAGGTCCATGCGTTGTCCCAGGTTGATGACGGCGCTGATTCAATACCCTTTATACCGGGTTGCGCGCGTGTGGCGGCATATATGCAGGGCGAAATAGAGGGTTTTATTCTTTTTATACCTTTATGGTATCAAAGTAGATGTAAAAAGTGTTGGACGCCGGCGCGCTCGCGGGGCGAACATATCACGCTATGAGTCATGCCGCGTGTCCCGCTGAATCGAACCCCGCCGAATCGAACGCTCCTCTTGTCGAGCGGGTCGAAACCTGTATCGTCGACTTGCCGACTATCCGTCCGCACAAACTCTCGGTGGCCACCATGCAGGGACAAAGCCTGATGCTGGTCAAAGTGTATTGCAGCGACGGCATCGTCGGCATCGGCGAAGGCAGCACGATCGCGGGCATGGCCTATGGCCCCGAAAGCCCCGAGACCATGAAGCTGGCCATCGATGCGTACCTGGCTCCCGCAATCATCGGCCGGTGCGCCACCCGGATCCAGGCGCTGATGGCCTTCGCGGGCAGGCTGGTCAAGGTCAACCACTTCTCGAAAAGCGCGCTGGAAACCGCCTTGCTGGATGCGCAGGGAAAGCGGCTGGGGGTGCCGGTAAGCGAGCTGCTGGGCGGCCGCCATCGCGATCGCCTTCCCGTGGCCTGGACCCTGGCCTCGGGCGATACGGCGCGGGACATCGACGAGGCCGAAAGAATGCTGGATGCCCGGCGCCACAGGATATTCAAACTGAAGATCGGCGCCAGGGCGCCCAGGGCCGACATCAAGCATGTGGCCGACGTCAAGAAGGCGCTGGGCGACCGCGCGGCGCTGCGGGTGGACCTGAACATGGCCTGGAGCGAGACGCAGGCGGCATGGGGAATCCCGGCGCTGGCCGATGCCGGATGCGAACTGATCGAGCAGCCGGTTGCGTCGGCGGCCGCGCTTGGCCGGCTGATGCGCCGCTTTCCCGTCGCCCTGATGGCCGACGAAGTCCTGCAGGGGCCCGAAAGCGCATTCCAGATCGCAAGGCAGGGCGGCGCCGATGTCTTCGCCGTCAAGATAGAACAAAGCGGCGGCTTGTTCGCCGCGCAGCGCGTGGCCGCCATTGCCGACGCCGCGGGCATCGAGCTGTATGGCGGCACTATGCTGGAGGGGCCCGTCAGCACCGTGGCCTCGGCGCATCTGTTCGCCAGCTTTGCCAACCTCCAATGGGGCAGCGAACTGTTCGGCCCATTGCTCATCACCGAGGAAATCCTGGCCCGGCCGCTGCAGTACAGCGATTTTGAACTGGCCGTGCCCGACGGCCCCGGCCTGGGCGTCGAACTGGACGAAGACAGGATCGCGCGCTTCATGCGCGAAGGTTCGGCCCTGGCCACCCGATAAAAAGCAAGGAGGCAGCCATCATGCTTTTCCACGTGAGGATGGATGTAAACATTCCGCCCGACATGAACCCGGACACCGCCGCGCAGATCAAGGCGCGGGAGAAGGCGTATTCGCAGGACCTGCAGCGCAGCGGGAAGTGGCGCCACATATGGCGCCTGGCCGGCGAGTACGCGAATTACAGCGTGTTCGACGTCAAGGACAACGCCGAGCTGCACGACATTCTCACCGGCCTGCCGCTGTTCCCGTACATGAAGATTTCAGTAACGCCGCTGTGCCGGCATCCCTCGTCCATCCGCGACGACGATGCCTGAGCGGCACGAGAAGCGTCTTGCCCCGAATGCCGCGTTCCAGGCCGCTTCAAACAAAACCAAATGGAGGAAACAAAATGAGCGTCAAAGTATTTGATACCAAAGAAGTGCAGGATTTGCTGCGCGCCGCCACCAATATGGACGGCAAGGAGGGGGATGCCCGCTTCAAGCAGATTCTCCATCGCCTGCTGTCCGATCTGTTCAAGGCGATAGACGACCTGGACATCACCCCCGACGAAGTCTGGGCCGGGGTCAACTATCTCAACAAGCTTGGACAGGATGGCGAAGCGGCGCTGCTGGCAGCCGGCCTGGGCCTGGAGAAATACCTCGACATCCGCCTGGATGAAGAAGACAGGCAGATCGGCTTGAGCGGCGGCACCCCGCGCACTATCGAAGGCCCCTTGTATGTGGCGGGCGCACCGGTCAAGGATGGCATGGCCAGGCTCGACATCGACCCCGACGACGCTGCGGGCCCGCTGGTCATCAAGGGGATGGTAAATGGCCCCGATGGCAAGCCGGTAGCGGGCGCCGTCGTGGAGTGCTGGCATGCCAATTCCAAAGGGTTCTATTCCCACTTCGACCCCACTGGCACCCAAAGCGACTTCAACCTGCGCGGCGGGGTCCGCACCGATGCCGACGGCAAATACGAATTCCATACCCTTATGCCGGTGGGTTACGGCTGTCCGCCCCAGGGGGCGACCCAGCAACTCCTGAACCACCTGGCGCGCCACGGCAACCGGCCGGCCCACGTGCACTTCTTTGTCAGCAGCGACACGCACCGCAAGCTGACCACCCAGTTCAACATCGAAGGCGATCCGCTGATCTGGGACGACTTCGCCTACGCCACCCGCGAAGAGCTGATCCCGCCGGTGACCGAAAAGACCGGCGGCGGCGCGCTGGGGCTGAAGGACGACGCCTACAAGGAAATCGAGTTCAATTTCTCGCTGACCCCGCTGGTGGGCGGAAAGGACAACCAGCTCGTGCACCGCAAGCGCGCCGAGGCCTAGCCGGAACCCCAGGGAGCGCCGCACGTGTCCAGCATACAGACCAGGGACCAGGCGGAACGCGACATCCTGCATGTGCTGCCGGACTGCGCCGCCAGGCTCGATAGGCTGCGCATCCTGGCTCAGGCCGGCTTGCCGCCCACCGTCACTGTCATGGGCAAGTACAACCATGGCAAAAGCCGCCTGCTCAATGAGTTGATGGGCCGGGACGAGTTTGCCGTGGCCGACAGGCGGCAGACCGTCGCGCTGGCGGATCTTGTCCATGGAGGCGTGCGCTGGCTGGACGCGCCGGGGCTGGGCGCCGACATCGGGTCCGGAGACGACCGCCATGCCATGCGCGCGGCATGGCTGGAGTCGGACATCCGCCTGTTCGTGCATGCTGCCAGGGAAGGCGAACTCGACGGCGACGAGCGCGCCTTGCTGGACGAATTGCGGGCCGACGGCGAACAGTCGCTCCGCCAGACACTGTTTGTCCTGTCGCAGGTGGACCAACTGGCCGACGAAGGCCAGCTGGCGAAAATAGCCGGGGCCCTTGGCATGCAGGCGCCCGGCATCCAATGGACTGCCGTTTCGTCGACGCGCCACCGGCAGGGCATGGAGGGCGGCAAGAAGGTGCTGCTGGAGAAAAGCGGCATTCCCGCCCTGAAGAGTCTGCTGGAGGCCGCTCTCGCGCATGTGCCGCAGGCCCGCGCGCATGAAACCGCCTTGCTGTTCGGGCAGGTCCGGCAGGCGCTGCGGCAGCTTCTGGCTGCCCGGACAGAGGCGCTGTCCGCCTTGCGCCGGACGCAGGCGCAACAGCGGCAGGATTTCGATAGAGGCCTGGCGGCGGTGCTCGGAAAGGTCGTGGCCGACTTGCTGATGGTGGTGGATGCGCCCGTCGAAGACCATGCGCTCACGCCCGACCGCGCCGCCGACGCATACAGGCTTACCGCGGGCAAGGTCGAGCGCGCCCGCATCCAGATTGCCTATTCGCGCGCCTGCATGGAAATCGACGGATTCCTGGCCGGGCATGGCGTCATCGGGCTGCCGTCGGGCCGGCAGGCTGGCGCCGGCAGTTTGAATACGGTCATGGTGGCCGTGCTGGGGGTGTCGGTGAAGCACCGCAACGACTTGCGCGGCATATTCTGCAGCCCGCCGGGGCGCGAACGCCTGCAGCGGGAATTCACCGCCTACTACGAGCAGTCGGCGGACCGGCTGGCATTGGCAAAGCAGGTCTTGCAGGCTGAATCCGACGTATCGGCCCTGCAGAAGGCCCTGGCCGCGCTGCAAGCCCTGGAAGCCGGCGCATGAGCCAGGCCGCGCACCACGAGCGGCAGTTCATTGCCGCGATCGGCGCGTCTTCGCCCGTCGCGGGCGACACGGAGGCAGCCGTCCGCCAAATGGACGATTGGCTTGCGCGGCTGGGCCGCGAACTCGATGCCGTCCGCCTGCCGTGGGCCGGCCTGGACGAGCACAGTATGTTTGCCCAGCGGGCGCGGGACATCGATGCCCGGCTGGGGACGCTTGCGCAGGCATGGGCGCGGCGGCGCGCCGCCCTGGCGCCCGCGCAGGCGCTGGCCGATGCGTTCGGCGACAGGATAGTCCTGCTCGTGTTCGGGAAGTTCAACGCGGGAAAAAGCGCATTCTGCAACCTGATGGCCGACCGCTGCGCCGGCCAGGGCATGGAAGTCAGGTATTTCCGCCTCGACGCCGGCCGCATCGACGAAATGCGGGAGCGCTTCCAGGAGGGCTCTACCGAAACCACGGCGCAGCTGCAGGGGGTTTGCCTCGGCGAGCGGCTGGTGCTGCTGGACACCCCCGGGCTGCATTCCGTCACACCGGAGAATGCGGCCCTGGCCAGGCAATTCACCGACAGCGCCGACGGCGTGCTGTGGCTGACCAGCTCCACGTCTCCCGGCCAGGTCCAGGAGCTCGACGAGCTTGCGCGCGAGCTGCATCGCAGCAAGCCGCTGCTGCCCGTGCTGACCCGCAGCGACGTGTTCGACGAGGACGAGGTGGACGGCGAGATCAGGAAGCGGCTGCGCAACAAGACCGCGCAGAATCGTGCGCAGCAGGAAGCCGACGTCGCGGGGCGCGCCCGCGGGAAACTCGAGGCGCTGGGCCTGGATGCGGCCTTGCTCAAGCCTCCCGTGTCCGTATCCGTATATGCGGCGCGCGAACAGGGGCAAACGGCGGCGGCGATGGCCGAGGCCGGATTCGAGGCGCTGTATGCCGCCTTGCTTTCCGTTGTGGGGCCGGCGCTGGCCTACAAGCGGCGCAAGCCCGCCGAAATGCTGCTGCACCATCTGGAAGAGAGCGTGCTGGGCCCTTTGCGGGCCGAAGTGGCGCCGCAGTGCGCGGACCTGGCCGCGGCCTTGCGCCGGGAGCGGGACCAGTTGGAGCAGAAGCGCCTGCAGCTTGCCGACGCCATGTGGCGCAGCGTCGTCCCGGCGTTGCCGGGGCTGCTGGAGCGGCATGCATCGTCGCGCAATGTGCAGGCTGTCCGCGATGCCGTGTCGCGGCTGGCCGGCGAGGCGCTGGATATTGCGGCGGGCCGGGTGCTGGGCGATTATGCCCTTCGCCTGGATGCATGCGGCGGGCCGTTCCGCCTGGGCGCGGGCATCGGCTACGAAGAAATAACAGTCGATGGGCAACACCTCGTCGGCATCAGCCACGAGCGCCTGCATGCCGCGCTGCTGGATGCATTGCAGGAACATCTGGCGCGCTTGGCCGCCGACGCCGCGGCGCAGTGCGGCACAGCGCTGGGACGGCTGCAAAATGGCGTCGGCCGCCTGCAGGCGGCCCTGCAAGCGCATGAGCAGGACTTGTCCGCCATCAAACATGCGTTGCGCGCTCCCCAGGCGGGCGCGCAACGCGTCGCCCGCGCCTAGCCTGCGTGCCCAGGGCCGGCCAGTGCGGCTGCCCTTTCAGCCTTTCAGTATTGACAGTCCCTGGCCCGCCGTCCAGGGCAGGCCAGTCTGACTGGCCCCTTTTGTGGCGACAGGCCCTAGTCTTGCAGCAGGTTGGGCGCGGGCACGGCCCAGCCCTTGTCGGTCAGTATGGCGTCCAGACGCACGTCGTGCGGCGCCGGCGTGTGCGCCATGCCGCCCGCGTCCAGATCACCGCAGGCCCAGGCGATGCCTATGGCGGTGTAGCGGTGCCCTTGCCCTTTCAGGGCGGCCAGCGTGCGGTCGTAGTGACCCTTGCCATAGCCGATGCGGTCGCCCCGCCGGGTATACCCCAGGGTCGGCACCAGCACGATGTCGGGCGCCGGGGCGACGGGGCTTTGCGGCTCCATGATGCCGAAGGCGCCCTGCCGCATCGGCGTGCTTGGTGTCCACAGGCGGAACTGCAGCGGCGCGTCGGCTCCGGCGACTACCGGCAGCGACACCGTCAGCCCTTCTTCTTCGACCCACTGAGCCAGCAGAGGCCGCAGGTCGGGCTCTTCGTCCATGGACCAGAACGCGGCTATGGTGGCCGGCGAGGGCCGGCCCGCCTCGGCAAGCGCCCGCCGCGTCGTCGCCAGCCAAGTGAACAGCCGGCCGCGCATCAGCAGCGCGCCGCGGCGCGCATCCATGGGGTTTTGCGCGGCGCGCAGTTGTTTCAGGCGTGTCCGCAAGGCGGCTGCGTTATTCTCTATACTGTTGTTCATGGTCGATATTGTGCGGGTTCCGGCGAGGTGTGAATGAAGCAGAGTCAACGGTATCAGAAATCCCCCAAACTTTCCGGCGCGCGCCTGGAATGTTTGAAAGGCCTGAGCCTGTGGCTGGCTTTGACGGGCGGCCTGGTCGGGTGCGCCGGCGCGCAGGCGCCGGCGGTCCCGGCTTCAGCGTCCGCGGCGGCCGCCCCCGCGGCGGTCGTGCCCGCGGCGCAGCTGGCGCCCGGCGCGGCCCAGGCTTCGGCCGGCGCCGCGCTTGCCATGGCGGCGCCGCAAGGCCCGCAGGCGCCGCCCGGCGTCGCCGATCAGGCCCTGGCCGATGCGCGCGAGGCCATGCAGAAAAAGCAGTGGGCGCGCCTGGCCCAATTGGCGCCGCAGGCCCAGGCGGCGCCGCTGGTGGGTTCTTACGCGCAGTACTGGCTGCTGCGCCGGCAGGTGCAGGACGACACACTGCCGGTGCCCGTGGGAGAACTGCAGCAATTCCTGGCCACCAATCAGGACGAATACCTGGCCGACCGTATCAAGGGCGACTGGATGGTCGCCGCCGCGCGCTCGGGCGACTATGCCACCGCCGCCCGCCTGGGACCGGTGGTCAACGGCAATGCCTCGGTCAACTGTTCTTACCTGATGAGCCGGCACATGACCGGCCAGGCAGTCACGGCGGACGAGGCCATGCAGGCCTTCGAACCGGTCAATGCCTGCTGGTCCATGCTGGACGAATTCGTCCAGCGCGGCATCGTCGGCTGGAAGCATCTGCAGCCCGAATTGCGCGCCATCCTGGAAACCAGCAAGACCGCGACGGCGCAGCGCATGGCCGCCCTGATGTTCAGCGCCTCGAACATGCGCGCTTATGCGGCCCTGATGAAAAACGCCCGCAAGTGGCTGACGACCCAGACGCCTCCCAAGACGCGCGAGCAGCGCGAACTGGTCACGCTGGCCTTGTCCAGGCTGGCGCGCAGCAGCGACAGGCCGGCCGCCGCCGCCTACATCGACAGCGCCTGGGCCTCGGCCTTGCCCAAGCGGGACATCCAATGGGTATGGGGCCAGTTCGGCCTGGTCTCGGCGCTGAACGTCGAACCGGAGGCGGTGCGCTGGTACCGGCGTTCGGGCGATGCGCCCATGACCGACTACAACCATGCCTGGGAAGTCCGCTCCGAGCTGCGCCAGGCCAAGATAGATTGGCGGCGCGTCGACAAGGCGATACGCAAGATGTCGGCCGGGCAGCAGGCCGAGCCCGTCTGGGTCTACTGGCGGGGGCGGGCCCTGGCGGCCCGGGGCGATGCCGAGGCGGCGCGCAAGCATTATGCATCCATCCAGAACGAACTGAACTTCTACGGCCAACTGGCCAACGAAGAGCTGGGGCGGCCGCAGCCCATTCCGCCCGCGCCCGCGCCGGTGACCGATGCCGAGGTCGCCCAGGCCCGCGCCAACCCGGGCCTGCAGCGCGCCATCAAGCTGTTCAGGCTGGGCTGGCGCCCCGAGGCCGTGCCCGAATGGAACTTCAGCCTGCGCGGCATGACGGACCGCCAGCTGCGCGCCGCAGCCGAGCTGGCCCGGCAGGAACAGATCTACGACCGGGTGGTCAACACCTCTTTGCTGACCAAGGACGAAGTAGACTTTTCCCAGCGCTTCATCGCGCCTTTCGAGGGCCGGGTCAGCGAAAAAGCGCGTCTCATCGACCTGGACCCGGCGTGGGTCTATGGCCTGATCCGGCAGGAATCGCGCTTCATCACCGACGCGCGTTCGCACGTGGGCGCGTCCGGGCTGATGCAGCTGATGCCGGCCACGGCGCGCTGGGTGGCGCGCAAGATAGGCATGAAAAACTTCACCCCGGCCTCGGTCAACGATTTCGACACCAATACCGTGCTGGGCACCAGCTACCTGAGCATGGTGCTCGAGAAACTCGACGGCTCGCAGGTGCTGGCGACCGCCGGCTACAACGCCGGGCCGGGCCGTCCCGTGCAGTGGCGCTCCAAGCTGGCCGGCCCGGTCGAGGGCGCGGTCTTCGCCGAAACCATCCCCTTTACCGAGACCCGGCTGTACGTCAAGCACGTGCTGTCCAACGCGGTCTATTACGCCACCCTGTTCTCGGGCCAGCCGCAGTCCTTGAAGGCGCGCCTGGGCACCGTCGCGCCCGAGCCCGCCACGCGCGTGGCGCTGCCATGACGGCATCAGACCCCGCCACCGAAGGGCTGCAGGTCTACGTGGTAGGCGGCGCCGTGCGCGACAGCCTGCTGGGCCTTTCGGCCGGCGATCGCGACTGGGTGGTGGTGGGCGCCACCCCCGAAGAAATGGCCCGGCGCGGCTTCATCCCCGTGGGCGGCGATTTTCCCGTGTTTCTGCACCCGCGCACCAAAGAGGAATACGCGCTTGCGCGCACCGAGCGCAAGTCGGGCCGCGGCTACAGGGGGTTTACCTTTTATACGGGCGCCGACGTCACGCTGCGGGACGACCTGCGCCGGCGCGACCTGACTGTCAATGCCATCGCCCGCGGGCCGGACGGCCAACTGGTGGACCCCTGGCGCGGCCAGGACGACTTGCGCGACAAGGTGTTGCGCCACATCGGCGACGCCTTCGCCGAGGATCCCGTGCGCCTGCTCAGGCTGGCGCGGTTTGCCGCCCGCTTCGGCGATTTTTCCGTCGCCCCCGAAACCATGGCGCTGGCCCGGCGCCTGGTGGCCGACGGCGAGGTGGACGCCCTGGTGCCGGAGCGCGTATGGCGCGAGGTGGCCAAGGGCCTGCAGGCGCAGCGGCCCGGCCGCATGTTCGACGTCTTGCGGCAGGCCGGCGCGCTCGAGCGCGTCATGCCGGGGCTGGTGTTCGACGATGAGGTACAGGCGCAATTGGACAGGGCGGTGAGGGCGGGGCTGTCGCTGCCGCAGCGCTTTGCGGTGCTGTGCCGCAAATCGGCCGAGCCAGGGCGTATCGGCCGCCATTTGCGCGCGCCAAGCGAATGCATAGACTACGCCAGGCTGCTGCCCGGCATGGCGGCGTCACTGTCCGCAAAGGCGGGCGCCGAAGCAGCGGATGCCGAGTCCCGCCTGGACTTGATCGAGCGCAGCGACGGCCTGCGCAAGCCGCGGCGTTTTGTCGATCTGCTGCTGGCCGCGCAGTGCGTGACTCCAGTCGACGTCGAAACATGGCGGCGAAGCCTGGACGCCCTGCGCGCCATCGACGCCGGCGCCGTCGCCAAGGCGGCGGGCGGCGAGCCCGCCCGCATCAAGGCTGCCTTGAGGCAAGCGCGGCTGGAAGCATTGAACGAGGCAGGCTGACGCCAGGGCTCAAAACCGGGAGCCGGCCTGCATGTTTTCCAGCAGCGCCGCGATGTCGCGCTTCAGTCTGGCGAGCAGCTGCGGGTCCAGCGCGCCGTCCCGCTCCAGCGACAGCAACCATGCGGGCAGCCCGCGGGGCGGGGTGAGCGCGTAGTCGTTTATCGCCGCGCCAAGCGGCTCCAGGCCCTCGCCTTGATACTTGTCGGCCAGGTAGTCGAGCAAGTCTGTTTCGAGCACGCTGCTGTTCATGGTGAACATCCCGCCGCTGCAGCATCGGCACGACATGCCGTGCCACATGTTCTTGCCCGCGGCGCTCCATAGCCGCTGAATATGCCGGTCCAGCTCGCTGGTGCCGGGCTCCTGCCGGTCTGCCATGCCGTGTTTCCTTATCTGTGTCTTTGCGCGCCACGGCGGGCCGGCCCGGCCGCGGAGGCTAGGACGGGTTCTTGCCTGGCGCGGCGGTATCCATGTCGAAGCCGCATTCCTTTTGCAGCAGGTTGCGGGCGGCCAGCAATTGGGCGGCCAACTGCGCTTTGCGCTTGTCGCTGGCCTGGCCGGGCGGCAGAATGGCCGTGATCACGCACAGCGGGTCGCCGGGCTTGCGCAATACGGCCACCACGCCCACCGTGCCGGGCAGCACGGCGTTGCGGGTCCAGTAGATGTCGCTGGCGCGGATCTCGGCGCACACCCGCGCCAGGCTCGCATCGGACGGGAATTCCTGCCCGTCCGCCCTGGCCGCCGCCCGCTCTTTGCGCAGCAGCGGCGCGGTGCGCGCGGACGGCAGGTGCGCCAGGAAAACGCGGCCCGTCCCCGAGTGTGCCAGGGGCAGCGCCGCGCCCACCCTGGGCGTGGCGGGAGGCGGCGGCGTGCCGATCTCCATGCGCACCAGCGTCGGGCCGAGGTCCGTCCATACATATAGCGCCACCGCGCTGCGCGTGGTGACCGAGATGGCGCCCACCACTTCCTGGGCGCTGCTCATGGCGTCGTGGCGGTTCAGCGCGGCCAGGCCGATGCGCAGCGCGGTGGGCCCCAGGTCGTACAAGCCGGTGACGACGGACTGCTTCACCATGCCGTGGCGGGTCAGCGTGACCAGATAGCGATGCAGTTTGCTGGGAATCAGGCCTGTCTTGCGCGATAGCTCGCTCAGGCCGATGGCCGACCCTTCCTGCGTGATGATGTCGAGCACTTCCATCGCGGTCTCGACGGTTTGTATGCCGACGGACTCCTCCTTTTTGCGCTTGGGCCGCCCGCGGGGGATTGCAGAACTCATCATCTCGAAATATCCGGGTAGGGGAAATGGGCCCATTGTAATGGTGCGCTGACCGGTTCATTTCACTCCTGCTCCGGGCCGTACGCCGTCATGCGATGGTGTTGACCAGATCGCCCAGTTCTCCTATCCGGATGCGCACGATGTCGCCGCGCTGCAGGAACTGCCCGCTTTCGGCGCCCGTGCCGGCGGGCGTGCCGGTCAGTATCACGTCGCCGGGATGCAGCGTCAGGCGGCTGGACAGATAGGCGATCTGCTCCGCAGCGGTGAAGATCATGTTCGCGGTGGACGAGTCCTGTCTCAGCACGTCGTTGACCCACAGCCGGATGGGAAGCGCCTGCACGTCGGCCACCTCGTCCATGGGCGTCAGCCAGGGACCGAGCGGGCATGAGCCGTCGAAGTTCTTGTGGCCTATCCAGTCGTACTTGAAGGGCGAGCGTATGTCCTGCTGCTCGCGCTGCAGATAGTCGCGCGCGGAAAAATCGTTGGCATTGGTGACGGCGGCGATACAGCCCAGCGCATTGTCCAGCGTCAGGCCGCGGCTGCGCACCCCTACCACCAGGGCCAGTTCGGCTTCCCAGTCCAGCTTGCTGGAAACGACGTCGATGTCCTGGCCGGTTCCCACCACGCAGGCCGAGGACTTGATGAAGTGCCATGGCTTCTGGCCGCTTTCATGAGGGTCGGCCTCCAGCTTCAGGCCCTGCACCCGGGCCATGTTCTCGACATGGTCTTTGTAGTTGGCGCCCGCGCAGTAGATGGTGGGGGGGCGAGGTATGGGCGCCGCCAGCCGTGCCTGGGCCAGCGGCAGGCCGCCCGCGGGGGCGCTGTCGGCGAAGGCGGCAAGCCTGGGGCGATTCGCGCGCCATTGTTCCAGCACGTCCGTCATCGACCGCATGGCGCTGTCGTCCAGCGCCTGGGCGGCGGGGAAGATGCGGTCGCCGACCAGTATGCCCGCGGCGATGCCGGCTTCTGTGTGGTGGCTCAGCAGTTTGTATGTCATGTATTTATCCCTGTGCAATAAGGTTGTGCGGCGCTGTCTCAGGCGTCTGCCAGGACGTCGGTGCGTTCGGCCGCTCCCGTGGCCGGATCGATGGCGACGCCGTAGTCCCGCCGCGCCGCATCCAGGCTTACGTAGCCTTCGGCCACGTCGAAGGCGACCTTCTCGACGGGCCGCTCGCGGGGGGCGCCGTATCCGCCGCCGCCGCCCGAGCGCAGTGCCAGGGCATCGCCCTTTTTCAGGCGTTGATGGGCGACCTTGGCATTGGGCAGATTGTCCTGCCAGGCGCCGTCGATGCGGACGCCGACGGCGTTGCCCGCGGCCTCCTGGCCGCCGTCCAGGCCCCAGGGCCGGCAATGGGCGCGCTCGATGGACGTGTTGAAGGACAGGGGGGCCAACGCCTGCACGACCAGGTCCGCTCCCAGCCCGCCGCGGTGGCGGCCGGCGCCGCCGCTGTCCTGGCGCAGCGCGTACTTTTCGACCAGTATCGGATACTTGGCCTCTATCTGTTCTGTGGGGCTGTTGTGGGTGTCGCCGTCATTGATGCAGACCGTCACCGATACGCCGTCCTCGGTGGACTTGGCGCCCCAGCCGCCGCCCAGCGGGCCTATGCTGGCGATGAAGAAGCGGCCGTCCTTGGGCGAAAAGCCGTGCAAGGTGGCCACGACCAGGTCGGCATGGTGGCCGGCGATGACATGGTCGGGCAGGGCGGGGGCCAGCGCCTTGAAGATGGTGTCGATGACCGTCATGGGAAAGGTCATCCACCAGCGCATGGGCGCCGGCCGGGTGGCGCTGATGACGCTGCCTTCCGGCATGACGACTTTCAGTGAACGGAAGCTGCCGTCGTTGACGGGATACCACTGCGGCGTCGTCAGGCATTTGTAGGCCACCTGGGCGCAGGCGATGCCGGTGGTGACGCCCGAGTTGTAGAAACCCCCCACCTGGCGGCTGACGTCCGACAGGTCGATGGTGACCATGCCCTGCTTCACTTCCACGCACACGCGGATAGGGATGGGCACGCCTTCGTTGATGCCGTCGTCGTCCATATAGGACTCGGCTTCGTAGGTGCCGTCCGGAATCTTTACCGCCGCCGCCCGCGCCGCCGCATCGGTATGGTCCATGATGGTGTCGATGGCGGCCAGGACCTTGTCCTTGCCATAGCGTTCGACCAGCTCCAGGAAGCGCCGCTCGCCTGTCGTCACGGCCGTGATCTGGGCGCGCAGGTCGCCCATGGCCAAGTCGGGCAGCCTGACATTGATGGCGATGATGTCCAGCAGGTCCTGGTTGACCACCCCGGCGCTCTGGTATTTCAGGATCGGAATCTGCAGGCCTTCGGAATAAATGTCGGTGGTGACGTGTCCCATGGATCCGCCGATGTCCAGCCAGTGCGCCATGCAGCAGGTGAAGGCCACGATCTCGCCCTGATGGAAGACGGGCAGCGTGAAGGTGACGTGATTGAGATGGCTGCCCGTGATGTAGGCGTCGTTGGTGACGATGATGTCGCCGGGATGGATGTTCTCGATGCCGAAATGGCGGATCTTGGCCTTGATGGTCTCGGACATGCCGCGTATGAACATGGGCAGGCCCAGGCCGATGGAGACGGTTTCGCCCTCGGCCGTGAACAGGCCCACGGTGAAATCCAGGGCTTCGTAGATGATCATGTTGTAGGCCGTGCGCATGAGATTGGTCTTCATCTCTTCCGTGACGGCAAGCACCCCGTTGCGCACCAGTTCAACGGTGATGGGGTCCACGTTGTGCGTTTCCGCGGTCATTGCTGCTCTCCGATGGTGATGTCGAGATTGCCGAAGGCGTCGACCGTGACATGGTCGGACGGCCATACGACGGTGGTCGATGCGTGTTCTTCGATCAGGGCGGGGCCCGCGATCCGGTTGCCGCTTTCCAGCAGCCTGCGGTCGTATACAGGCGTGTCCACGAAGCCTTGCGCGTCGAAGAACACCGGCTTGCGCCGTACCAGCGCCGGCACCGCGCTCGGCCCGCCTTCCTGTTCGCGCCTGTCCTGCGGCGGCCTGGGCATTCTGCCCGCCGCCGATATCCGGACGCTGACGATCTGCGCCGACTCCTGCGGCGCGCAGGTGCCGTAGCGCTGCAGATGGACGTCGTCGAAGGCGCGCTTGATGGCGTCCGTATCGCGGTCGTCGAAATACGATTGGGGCAGCTCCACCGTGACGGCATGCTCCTGCCCGACATAGCGCATGTCGGCGAATCGCTTGATCTCGGTGGACTGCGGCCGCGTCGCCGAAGACGCGATGGCGTCCAGGCCTTCCTTTTCCATGTCGCGGTACAGCGCCTCGATGCCATCCAGCGATTCGCGGGACAGCGGCTGGAAGCAGGACCGGACATAGTCATAGCGCAAGTCGCTGAACAGCATGCCGTAGGCCGAGAAGTGGCCGGGCGAGAAGGGAATGATGACGCGCCGTATGCCAAGCTCGCGGGCGATGGCCGAGGCGTGCAGCGGGCCCGCGCCGCCGTACACGATCATGGTGAATGCGCCGGCGTCCAGCCCTCTTTCCGTTGTGACCCCCTTGACGGCATACGACATGGCCGTTGCGGCGATGCGCAGTATGCCGTCGGCGGCAGCCGTGGCGTCCAGGCCCAGCGGTTCGGCGACGTGCCGCCGCACGGCCCGGGCGGCGGCCGCTTCGTCCAGCTTCATGCTGCCTCCCAGGAAATGGTCGGGGTCCAGCCGGCCCAGCAGCAGGTTGGCATCCGTGACGGTGGGCTGTTCGCCGCCACGTCCATAGCACGCCGGCCCCGGCATGGAGCCCGCGCTGCGCGGTCCCACGCGCAGCGCGCCGCCCTCGTGCAGGGCGGCGATGCTGCCGCCGCCGGTGCCGACCTCGAAAATGTCTATCATCGGTATCTGTATGGGCAGCGCCTTGGCGTAGCCTCCGATGAGGGCGCTGCCGGTGGTCAGCGGCACGCCGGAATTGATGACGCCGGCCTTGGCCGTCGTGCCGCCCATGTCGAACGCGATGGCGTGGCTCAGGCCCAGCTGCGCGCACACGGCCTGGGCGCCGATGACGCCCGCCGCCGGGCCCGATTCCAGCATGCGCACGCATTGCTGCCTGGCTTCGCTGACGGGGTACAGGCCGCCGGTGGACTGCACGGTGTAGAAATTGCCGCCGAAGCCGCTTTGTTCCAGGTGGGACTCCAGCCGTCCCAGATAGGACTGCACGCGCGGGCCGACATAGGCATTGGCGGCCACCGTGGACGCGCGCTCGAACTCGCGGTATTCCTTGGACAGCTCGTGGGAGGCGGTGACGAAGGCCTGGGGCAATTCTTCCTGCAGAATCTGCTTCACGCGCTTTTCGTGGGCATCATTGCTGTACGAGTGAAGCAGGATCACGGCTACGGCCTCCACGCCCCGCGCCCTCAGGTCGCGCGCGATCCCACGCACGCGCTGCTCGTCCAGCGCCTTGTGCACCGTGCCGTCGGCCAGCAGGCGTTCTTCCACTTCGAAGCGCAGCGAGCGCCTGACCAGCGGCTCGTGCTTGGAGAAATACAAGTTGTAGGCATCAGGGCGATTTATCCGGCCGATTTCATAGATGTCGCGAAATCCCTCGGTCACGAGCAGGGCGGTGTGCGCGCCGCTGCGCTCCAGCAGCGTATTGATGACGATGGTGGATCCATGCAGGAAGAGTTCGGCGTCCTTGAACTGGACGCCGGCAATGTCCAGCGTGTCCTGGATGCCCTGCACCAGATTGTCGTGCGTCGAAAGGGATTTGCCGAACAGCAGCTGCCTGCCGGTTTCGTCGAAGGCGGCCAGGTCGGTGAAGGTGCCGCCGATGTCGACGGCCAGCCTGAGATGCCGCGGCGCCGGAGTGGTCGAGGTATTGATGCTCATTGTGCCATTGAAAGTGAATGGGCCCATATCGTCGTCTCCCTATGGGCCGGGTTGCCGAAGCCGGAGCAGGCCTGCCCGAACGTCGTCCGGGGCTATGACGCTATTTCATCCAGTGCGCGGCCCTTGGTTTCCAGCCCCAGCGTCAGGACGGCCAGCCCGCCCAGGACGGCGGCGCCGCCGAAAAGGAAGAACACCGAATGAATGCTGGAGCGGGTAAGCAGGGCGCCCACGATGACGGGGCCGATGATGGAGCCTATCCGCAGCCAGGCGCTGGCTGCGCCGGCGCCGGTGGCGCGTATGCGCGTGGGGTAGATCTCGGGGGAATACACATACAGTCCGCAAAGCAGGAAAGTGATGAACATCACGCTGATGGACGCATACACCATGACCTGGAATGCCGGCACCGAGGTGCCTGCATAGGCCAGGTACAGCATGGGGACGGCCGAACCGAAGAAACCCAGCATGAACGTGAGGCGCCGCCCGATATAGTCGATCAGCATTATGCCCACGAAGGTGGCGGCAAAGCCCACGGCATTGCTGGTCATTCCATAGCGCAGCGCCGTTTCCACAGGCAGCTGGTATTCTGTGCGGTACAGCGTGGGCATCCACGCGATGAGGCCGTAGCCCGTCAGCGAGGTGCAGCATGCGATGATCCAGACGCCTATCGTGCGCGCCGCCAGGCCGTCGGTGAACAGCTGGGTGAAGGACGGGCGCTTGCGCAGAGGCGGGGTGGTCACTTCCAGCGGCGGCAGCTTGGCGCGGGCCTCGCTGGACAGGTGGCTTTCCATCTGGGCGACGACGCGGTCGGCTTCGCGGATCTGGCCGTTCGCCGCCAGCCAGCGCGGCGATTCAGGCGCCAGGCGGGGCAGGATGGCGGCGAGGACAATGGGCAGCGAGCCGATGAGGAACATGGACTGCCAGCCATACTTGGGTATGATCCACACGGCGATGATGCCGGTGACGACCGTGCCCAGCGAGAAGCCCGACTGCAGCGTGAAGATGATGCGCCCGCGGTTCTTGGCGGGGCTGAGTTCATTCAGGTAGGTCGCCGCCACGGGCACCTCGCCGCCCAGGCCTACGCCCTGCAGGAAGCGCAATACCAGGAATATCCCAAGGCCCCATGCGAATACCGAGCTGAAGCTGAACAGCGCGATGATGAGCAGGGAGGCGCGGAAGGTGGGCAGGCGTCCGAACCGCTCGGCGGCCGACCCCATTATCAGCGCCCCGATCAGCTGGCCCAGGTAGCCGACGGAAATCAGCAGCCCTACCTCGCCTGGCGTCAGGTGCCACTGGACCACCAGCACCGGAAGGACGAATGCGATCGCGACGGCGTCGAATGCATCGAACAGATGCCCTGTGGCCACGGCCGCCAGAATTTTCCCGTGCCAGCGTGAAAATGGCAGCCGTTCCAGCCGGGCGGATATCAGCGCAAGCTCGCGGCGGGCCTCGGCCTTGTCGTCGAGGGCCGCTTCGGCGGGCTGGCTTGCGCCGTCCGCCACCAATGTTTTCTCCATCCTTTCCTCCAGTTAATGAAATATTTCACTTTTTGTTTTTTAGATTTGCCTTGGCAGTTGGAAGAATGCGGCCATCGTCCTGTCTCGGCATCGCGCCCGCCCGCGGGCGCCATCGCCTTCTGATGCCAATTAGTGAAATATTTCACTTTTTAACGGGCAAGGGCGATTTGCTGTCGGTTATTTAATCAGCTTTTTTTTGCAAACGCAAGAATCTGCTGCATCCATGCATGCCCGTTGACCATGACGATGCCCAGCACCACCAGCAGCGCGCCCGCCAGGAAGGCGGGGTCAAGCGGTTCGTCCAGCAGCCATACGCCGAAGACGATGCCGAACAGCGGCGTCATGAAAGAGAACACGCCCAGGCGCGAAGCCAGGTAAGTGCGCAGCAGCCAGAACCAGGTCAGGAAGCTGATGAAGGACACGACCACGGCCTGGAACAGGACGCTGCCCCAGGCCAGCGGCGTGGGCCGGAAGTCCAGCTGTCCGAATGCCGCCGCGGCGCCCATCAGCAGGATGAAGGCGCCGACAAGCTGGTACAGCAGTGTCTTGGAGACAGAGGTATTGGACAGCCTGGAACAGCGGATGACGACCGTGGTGGCGCCCCATAGCGCGCCGGCGACCAGGCCCAGGAAATCGCCCAGCAGGACGTTGGATGCGGCGGGCGTGGCGGGCTGGGCTTCGGGGCCGAAAAAGGCGACGATGATGCCCACGAAGGCCAGCGCGATGCCGGCCCACTGGCCCGCCGCCAGCTTTTCTTCGGGCAGCTTCCAGTGCAGGCCCATGGCGGCGAAGAATGGCGCGGTGTACAGGAATACCGCCATGTGCGAGGCATTGGTGTGGCGCAGGCCTTCGCCCAGGAACAGGAACTCCCCCGCGAACAGCAGGCCTACCAGCAGTCCCGGGCGCCAGGTGCCGTCGGCGAGCGACAGCGGTTCGCGGCGCCACAGCATCAATATTGCCACCAGCACGGCGGCGATGGCCGAGCGCAGCGCGATCTGCAGCGCGGGAGCTATGTCCGGCGCCGCGGCCTTGATGGCGATCTGCTGGAAAGCCCAGATCATGCACAGGACGGCCATCATGCCGAATGCCCTGCCGTCTATCGCTTTTCGTGCGCTCATGGCGTCTCCCTTGTTTATTTTTTTGTCTGCGTTCCCGCAAGGCGGGACAGGCCCGCCGGCCTCAGAGGCGGTCGCGTCTGTCGCCGCGCGCGAAGCCCATCAGGGGCACGGCGATGTCCCGGCCGACGGCCAGCACTTTGAACAGCTCGCCCATTTCGGCTTCGGAAAGCAGTCTTTGTACCGGCGCCACGGCCTTGGCATAGCGCCCGGCGTCGCTGGGGTCCAGGCCGCTGAGCAGCTCGGTGAGGCCGGCGTTCATCAGGAAGCGCGCCTGCGACGTATAGCCAAGCACGTCCAGGCCGCCTTCGAGCGCGGCGTCCGCCATGGCCGTGAAATCGATGTGCGTGGTGATGTCCTGCAGCCCGGCGTAGATCAGCGGCTGGCTGTGGGCATGATGCCGGAAGTGGCACATCAGCGTGCCTTCGGCGCGCTGCGGATGATAGTACTCGTGGCGGGGAAAGCCATAGTCGATGAGCAGGGCGGCGCCTTTGCGCAGCCAGGCGCCCATCTGGCGCACCCACGCCTCGGCCTGCAGGTTGACTTCGGACTGGTAGCCCGGCAGGGGCGGCATGCGCCGCGCCATCGTGGCCTGGAGATGTTCGTCCGCGGGCCGTTCGGCCAGGCGGAAGGGCGTGTGGGCGGGGTCGGCCAGGCCGCTGCCTTCGGCTGTGGCGCCGGGCGCCAGGCTGACGCCGAGTTCCAGCAGGTTGGTGTCGTCGCCCCAGCGGAACAATGTGGCGGGCATGGCGTCCAGCACTTCGTTGGCCAGCACGCAGCCTTCGAACTCGGCGGGCAGGGACTGCAGCCAGACGATGTCGCCGCCCAGCGGAGCCAGCTTCTGCTGCTGCCGCTCGCGCAGCTCGGCCGAGACTTCGAGGATCTGGTATTGGGGTTCGATGCCCAGCAGGCGCAGGGCGGGAATCAGGGCGGCGGCCAGGGCGCCGCTGCCGGCGCCGAATTCCAGAATGCGTTCGGAGCCGCTGGCGGCCAGGATTTGCGCCACCTGCCCCGCCAGCGCCTGGCCGAACAGCGGCGTCAGTTCGGGCGCGGTGGTGAAGTCGCCGTCATGAGGCCGGTCCCCCAGCTTGGCGCTGCCGGCCGAATAATAGCCCAGCCCAGGCGCATACAGCGTGTGGCTCATCCATTCGTCAAACGGCATGAAGCCATGCGCTGCGTATTGGATGCGGTCGGCCAGGTAGGATTGGACGGCTTGTAGGTGCGTCGCCGCCTCGGGATCCAGGGAAGGCAGGCCCGAGGGGACGGATATTGCGTTGCGTTCGGCCATGGCATGGATAATCGGTTTGACGCCGCCGGGCTCGGAGAGCCACATTCCGCGGCGGGCGTTGTCTAGGGCTTGCCACCACTTTTAGCGGCAACAGGCCCTGGGCATAGTGTATCAGCCGCGGCCGGCCTCGCAGGCGCCAGGGGTTCAGTGCCGTTCGCCGCCAGGGTCCGCGGTGTCCGGGTCCGCGGCGTCCTTGCGTTTCAAGACGTGCAGCGAATGGATCATGGACGCCAGGAAGGCGGCGAACAAGGCGACCATGGCGGCGACGATGAAGTTGCCGAGCACGATCCACAAGGGCAGGGCGAGGATCGCAGCCGACAGCAGGGGCATGCGGGCGAATTGTTTCATGGCGGGGGAATAGGCGGCTGCCTCCGGTTGCGCAGGCCCCCAGTATATATAGGATATATGGGCAGGCGCCGGCAGTTGCGCGCCTCGGGGCGCTTTCGCGGACTCCGGGGCAGTGCCGGGGCGGGGCGAACCCCCGCGCAGCGGCTCAGGGCAGGTCGAACAGCAGGACTTCGGCGCCGTCGCCGTCGGCCAGTGTCAGCGTGCTTTCGCCCGTGATCTTGGCGCCGTCGCCTTCGTGCATGCGCTGACCGTTCAGCGTCAGCGAACCGCGCGCCATGTGGACGTAGGCATGGCGATCGGCCGCCAGCGTGTAGTCGATGCGCTCCTGGTCATCCAGCAGGGCGGCGTACACCAGCGCGTCCTGGGCGATGGTCAGCGAGTTGTCCCGGCCGTCCGGCGACACCACCAGGCGCAGCTTGCCGCGCTTGCTTTGCGGTTCGAAGAATGTCTGCTGATAGCCGGGCTTGATGCCGGTGAACTTGGGCATGATCCATATCTGCAGGAAGTGCACCGGATCGACACGCGAATGGTTGAATTCGCTGTGCCGCACGCCGGTGCCGGCGCTCATGAGCTGCACGTCGCCGGGCTGGATGACCGAGCCGGTTCCCATGGAGTCCTTGTGCTCCAGCGCGCCGTCCAGCACATAGGAAATGATTTCCATGTCGCGGTGCCCATGGGCGCCGAAACCCTGGCCGGGCTGCACCGTGTCATCGTTGATGACGCGCAGGGCGCTCCAGCCCATTTCCTTGGCGTCGAAGTAATCCGCGAACGAAAATGTGTGATGGCTGTTCAGCCAGCCGTGCTGGGCATGGCCGCGATCGGCGGCTTTGCGCATTTGGATCATGATGGTCTCCGGATAAAGAGGGAGTGTTGCTCCGATAGACCATTTTATGAGCATAAATTTCGATAAAAAAGCGCTAATTTTAGATTTAATCAATCGAAAAATTAGTGCTTATGAGGGCCTGCAAGGGGGCGCCGGCTGTTGTGCCCCGGGCCGGCCAGGCCGGGCCCCTGCCTCGCCAAATACGGCAATCTTCGCGGGGACGCTCAGGCACGGCGCCAAGCCGGCCGGTCCCCACGCTGGGACGTCAGACGGCAATGAGGCAGGGCGGCGAACCCTCGGCCGCCGCCGCATCTTCATGCTCAGGCGTAGTCGGCGCGGCGTGGCGAGCCTTTGCCGCGGCTGCCGGGCTTGCCGCCAAAGCTGGGCCGCGTCGACGGGCGCGCGGCGGGTTTGCCGGCCGCCTTGCGCGCAAAGCCTGGCTTGTCGCCGAATGCCGGTCTGGCGGGCCGGGCGGGCTTGTCGCCGAAAGCGGGCCGGGCCTCGCGCGGCGGACGGCTGTCGAAGTCCTGGCGCGGCGCATGCGCTTTGGGGCTGTCGCGGTAACTGTCGCCCCTGGAGGCGAAACTGCCGCCCTCGTTCTGGCGGGCGGGCCTGGCGGGGCGGCTTTCGTGGGCGTAGCGATCCGCGCCGGAATGGCCCTCGGGGCCCTGCCTGTCGCCAAACCGCGGCTTGCCGGCATAGCCGCCCTCGCGCGCCTGGTAAGGCTTGCCCGCGCCATGGCCGCGCCCGGTGCCGGTCTTGTAGCCGCCCTTGCCCTTGCGGTCGGTGTAGGTGGGCCGCACGGTCTTGCGCGGCTCCAGGCCTTCGATGACGCTGGACGGAATGGGCTGGCCGATGAAGTGCTCGATACGCCGTATCTTGTGCCTTTCGGAGTGGGTGGCCAGGGTGAAGGCCAGCCCGCTGTTGCCTGCGCGTCCGGTGCGGCCGATGCGGTGGGTGTAGTCCTCGGGCTGCATGGGCAGGTCGTAGTTGATGGCGTGGCTGATGCCCTGCACGTCGATGCCCCGCGCCGCCACGTCGGTGGCGACCAGGATGCGCAGGCGGCGCTTCTGCAGCAGACCCAGGGTGCGCGTGCGCTGGCGCTGGTTCATGTCGCCATGCAGCGAGGCGGCCGAGAAGCCCTGGTCGGCCAGGCGGTCGGCCAGGTCGTCGGCGCCGCGCTTGGTCGAGGTGAACACAATGGCCTGGTCCAGGCTGGCGTCGCGCAGCAGGTGGTCCAGCAGGCGCATCTTGTGGCCGGCGTCGTCCGCATACAGCAGGCTTTGCGTGATGTTGTCGTGCTTCTGCTTGTGTCCCGAGACTTCGATGCGCAAGGGGTCGTGCATCATGTTGCGGGCCAGGCCGGCGATGGAGCCGTCGAGCGTGGCGGAGAACAGCAGCGTCTGGCGGCGGGCCGGGGTGCTGCCGACGATGGTCTCGATGTCTTCGATGAAGCCCATGTCCAGCATGCGGTCGGCTTCGTCCAGCACCAGGGTGTGGACGGTGGACAGGTCGACGCGGCGCGCCTGAAGGTGGTCGATGAGGCGGCCCGGCGTGGCGACCAGCACGTCGACGCGGCGCGACAGTGCCTTCAATTGGGCTCCGTAGGGCATGCCGCCCACCACCACGGCGGTGCGCAGGTCCTTCAGGTGGGCGCCGTATGCCTTGGTGGCGTCGGCCACCTGCATGGCCAGTTCGCGCGTGGGCGTCAGCACCAGCACCTGCACGCCCTTGCCCTTGTTGGCGGGCATGGGCGCGATGCGGTTCAGGGCGGGCAGCATGAAGGCGGCGGTCTTGCCGCTGCCGGTCTGGGCCGAGACCATCAGGTCGCGGCCGGCCAGCGCTTCGGGAATCGCCGCCTGCTGGACGGGGGTGGGTTCGGTAAAGCCCGCCTTGGCAAGGGCGGACAACAGGGCGGGTTCAAGACCCAGGGTTTCGAAAGACATGCGTCATCCTTTGCCGTGCGAAACGGCATGCGCTGCGCGGGTGTCATGGATTTGGCGCGCAGATTGATTGGAAGCATCGTGCCGACCAATCAACCTGGTGTGCAACCCGGGCCGGCGGGGGCCGGGGGGGGCGGATGAGGTTCGGGGTCAGGGAGCGATGGCGTTCGACATGGGTGCTGAGGGTTCAGTCAACTGCTATGACGCGGCGCGGTGCCGCGAGAAAATGTCGACGCATGGAAATGCAGTGCCGATATTATACTGTGAAACCGGCCCGGGCACAGTCCCCGTGTTGCCGGGATGCTACAGCGTGGCCAGCGCGGCGCGCAGCGCCGCATGGTAGGCGGGCACCAGGTTTTCCTGCTGTTCGCGAAAGACATCCCAGGCCAGCAGCTGTTCGGCGCTGCGCTCGCGCGGGACGGCCCATACCGCATCCGGAAAATGCGTGTCCAGCGGCCACCGGGGGATCACGTGCCAATGCAGGTGGGGCACCTGGTTGCCCAGCTGCGCCACGTTGACCTTGAGCGGCATCATCTCGTTGCGCAGCGTCGCTTCCACCAGCCATACCGCATCCATCAGATGCCGGCGCTGCGCGGCGTCCAGGTCGGTCATCTCGGAAACATGGTCGTTCCAGATCACGCGGGTGAAACCCGGGTAGGCGGGATCGCCGGCGTCGATGACGCGCAGCTGCGTGTCGTTCCAGATTTCGGCCGCGCCGTCGCGGCGCAGGCAAAGCGGGCAGGTGTCGGGTGGCATGAATGATGGCGGGGCTGGAAAATGGCCGGGCTTGGCGCCGGCGGCCTAGTGGAACAGTTCGCTCAGGGCCAGGCCGGGCTCGTCGGCGCGCATGAGGCGCTCGCCAACCAGAAAGGCCTCCACGCCGTGCGAACGCATGAGCTCGACGTCCTCGCGCGCGAGGATGGCGCTTTCGGTGACGACGCGCTTGCCTTCGGGGATGAGCGGCAGCAGGTCGATGGTGTTCTGCAGCGAGGTCTCGAAGCTTCGCAGGTTGCGGTTGTTGATGCCGATGAGAGGCGTCTGCAGCTGCAGGGCGGCGTCCAGTTCGTCGCGCTCGTGCACCTCGACGAGCACGTCCATGTCCAGTTCCAGCGCCAGGCTTTCCAGCTCTTTGAGCTGAGGCAGGCTGAGCGCCGCCACGATCAGCAGGACGCAGTCGGCGCCGATGGCGCGTGCATGGGCGATCTGGTAGGGGTCGACCATGAAGTCCTTGCGCAGCACGGGCAGCGAGCAGGCCGCGCGCGCCTGGCGCAGGTAGTCGTACGAGCCCTGGAAGAACTGCACGTCGGTCAACACCGACAGGCACGCCGCGCCGTGCGCGGCGTAAGAGCAGGCGATTTCCGCGGGATTGAAGTTGTCGCGGATGACGCCCTTGGAGGGCGAGGCTTTTTTGATTTCGGCGATGACGCCGGCCTTGCCCTGGGCGATCTTGTCTTCGATGGCGCGGGCGAAGCCGCGCACGTCCTTGCGGCTTTTGGCCTCGCGCAGCACGTCCGCCTCGCTGCGCATCTGGCGCGCCGTGGCGACTTCCGTTCTTTTGGTGGCGAGGATTTTTTCCAGGATGTCGTTCATGACTGCAGTTTCCGGGTGAAGGTGCAGAATTCGTCCAGCTTGCTTCGGGCCGCGCCATTGACAAGGAGTTCGAACGCCTGGTCCAGGCCTTCCTGGATGGAGGCGGCCTTGTTGCCCGCGTAGATGGCCAGGCCGGCGTTGAACCCTACGATATCACGCGCGGCCCCGGGCACGTTTTCCAGGGCCTCCATGATAAGCCGGGCCGACTCTTCGCGGTTGTCCACTTTCAGGGAGCGGTTCGAGACCATGGACATGTTGTAGTCCTCGGGATGGATCTCGTACTCGTGCACCTGGCCGTCCTTGAGCTCGCCCACCAGGGTGGCGGCGCCCAGCGAGGCTTCGTCCATGCCGTCCTTGCCGTGCACGATGAGCACGTGCCTGGACCCCAGCCGCTGCAGCACGCGCACCTGTATGCCCACCAGGTCGGAATGAAACACGCCCATGAGCTGGTTGCCCGCGTTGGCCGGGTTGGTCAGCGGCCCCAGGATGTTGAAGATGGTCTTGACGCCCAGCTCCTTGCGTATGGCCGCGACGTTTTTCATGGCGCCGTGGTGCGCCGGGGCGAACATGAAGCCGATGCCCGTCTGTTCGATGCATTCGGCGATCTGCTCGGGGCGCAGGTCGATGTTGACGCCCAGGGCCTCCATGACGTCGGCGCTGCCGGACGAGGACGAAGCGCTGCGCCCGCCGTGCTTGGCGATCTTGACCCCGGCGGCGGCGGCCACGAACATGGCCGCCGTGGAAATATTGAAGGTGTGCGAGCCGTCCCCGCCCGTGCCGCACATGTCCAGCAGGTTGTCGGGGTCGGGCATCTCGACCCGCAGCGCGAATTCGCGCATGACCTGGGCTGCGGCGGTGATTTCGCCGATGGTTTCTTTTTTTACGCGCAGGCCCATGATGAGCGCGCTGGCGATCTGGGGCGAAAGCTCGCCGCGCATCAGCATGCGCATCAGATGCAGCATTTCCTCGTGGAAAATCTCGCGGTGTTCGATGCAGCGGGAAAGGGCGTCGGTAGGGGTGATGGTCATGTCTTCGTCCTGGATCATAGCGTCAGAAAATTGCGCAGCAACGCGTGGCCGTGTTCGCTTAGGATGGATTCGGGGTGGAACTGCACGCCGTACACCGGCAGGCTTTTGTGGCGCACGCCCATGATTTCGCCGTCGTCGGTCTCGGCCGTGACTTCAAGGCAGCCGGGCAGGGTGTCGCGCTCGATGGCCAGCGAGTGGTAGCGCGTCACGGTGCAGGGCGAGGGCAGGTCTTGGAACACGCCGGTGCCGGTGTGGCGTATCGGCGAGGTCTTGCCGTGCATCTGCTGGCGCGCGCGGACGATGTTGCCCCCGTAGGCGGCGCCGATGGCCTGGTGGCCGAGGCACACGCCCAGTATGGGCAGCTTGCCGGCAAAGGCCTGTATCAGTTCTATGGAGATGCCGGCCTCGGCGGGCGAGCACGGTCCGGGCGAAACGCAGATGCGCTCGGGCCGCAGCGCGGCGATTTCCTGCACGGTGGTCTGGTCGTTGCGCAGCACGGCGACGTCCTGCCCCAGCTCGCCGAAATATTGCACCAGGTTGTAGGTGAACGAGTCGTAGTTGTCCAGCATCAGCAGCATGGTTTTCTCCGGAAAGCCGTGGTCAGATGGGTTCGTCGAGGCCGAACTGCACTTTTTCGGCCGCGCGCAGCACCGCGCGGGCCTTGGCTTCGGTTTCCTGCCATTCTTTTTCGGGATCGGAGTCGGCCACGATGCCCGCCGCCGCCTGGACATACAGCATGCCGTCCTTGACGAGGCCGGTGCGGATGGCGATGGCCACGTCCATCTCGCCGCTGTAGCTCAGGTATCCGGCCGCGCCGCCATAGACGCCGCGCCGCACGGGTTCGAGTTCGTCGATGATCTCCATGGCGCGCACCTTGGGCGCGCCGGTCAGGGTGCCGGCGGGGAAGGTGGCCCGCAGCACATCCATATTGCTCATGTTTTCCTTGAGCACGCCGCTTACATTGGAGACCAGGTGCATGACGTGAGAGTAGCGCTCGATGGTCATGGTGTCGGTGACCTTGACCGTGCCGGTCTGCGCCACGCGGCCGATGTCGTTGCGCGCCAGGTCGATCAGCATGACGTGTTCGGCGCGCTCCTTGGGGTCGGACTGCAGCTCCTCGGCCAGGCGCGCGTCTTCCTCGGGCGTGCCGCCGCGCTTGCGCGTGCCGGCCAGGGGGCGGATGGTTGCCACCGCCTGCTGCCGGTCGGCCTCGGTGACGATCTCCTGGCGAACCAGGATCTCGGGGGACGAGCCCACCACGTGGAAGCTGTCGAAATTCCAGTAGTACATATAGGGCGAGGGGTTCAGCGAGCGCAGCGACCGGTACAGCGACAGCGGCGAGTCGCGGTAGGGCTTGGCGATGACCTGCCCCACCTGCACCTGCATCAGGTCGCCCGCCGCGATGTATTCCTTGGCCTTGAGCACGGCATCGATGTAGTCCTGCTTGTCGAAATCGCGCCGGCTTTCGGTCTGCAGGCTGGCGTAGGCATAGGGGATGACGACGGGCGTGCGCAGCTTCTGGCGCAATTCTTTCAGGCGGCGGCGCGCCAGGGCATAGGCCTCGGGCTCGCGGGGGTCGGCATAGACGACCAGGTAGGTGCGCCCGGCCAGGTTGTCCACCACCACGAACTCGTCCACGTGCAGCAGCATGATGTCGGGCGTGCCTTCGTCCTGGCCGCTCGGAAAGGGTTTTGTGGCCGGCCCCAGCCTGGGCTCGATGTGGCGCACGGTGTCGTAGCCGAAATAGCCCGCCAGCCCGCCCGCGAAGCGCGGCATGCCGGGGCGCAGCGCCACCTTGAAGCGCTGCTGGTAGGCTTCGATGAAGTCCAGCGGGTCGCCTTCGTGGGTCTCCACCACCTGGCCCTTGTGCAGCACTTCGGTCAGCGTGCCGCTGGAGCGTATGACTGTCTTGGCCGGCAGGCCGATGAAGGAATAGCGTCCGAAGCGTTCGCCGCCCACCACGGATTCCAGCAGGCAGCTGTTGCGCCCGCCTTCGGGCCCGGCATGCGCCAGCTTCAGGTAGATGGCCAGGGGCGTATCAAGGTCGGCGTAGGTTTCCGCGATGAGCGGTATGCGGTTGTACCCCTGCGCGGCCAGTGCGTTGAATTCGATTTCTGTCATGGTGTTCTCGGTTGGGTGTAGGTTGCGCACGAGCCGGACAGGAATCGAAAAAGCCCGGCCATGTGTAAGTGGTTCCGGGCTTGCTGCGGGGTAATGCTGGGCGGCACGAAAGGACGCTGCCTTTGGTGCCGGGAGGGATTACCGCCACCCGGAACGCAAACGCCACCAGCGCCAAGAGGCGCTGGTTTTCGTGCAATAGGACCGGATGGCAGGCATGTGTGATGTCGGTTTAATGGCGCAGGGCCCAACGGGCCGCTTCATCAATGGACGTAACTATATCATCGACCTCGAGACTTTGCACGCCGCGCCCCTCGTTGTAGCCGTAGGGGACGGCCAGTATCGTGATGCCCGCGGCGCGCGCCGCCGCGGCGTCGTTGATGGAGTCGCCTATGGCCAGCGTGGCGCCGGGCGCCACTCCCAGCAGCCGGCAGGCATGCAGCAGGGGCAGGGGATCGGGCTTTTTGCGGGCGCAGGTGTCGCCGCACACCACATGGTCGAAAAAATGCGCCAGGCCGGTGCGCTCCAGCAGTGGCCGCGTGAATTCGTCGGGCTTGTTGGTGACCACGGCCATCCTGACGTCCTGCTCGCGGAAGGCCTTCAGGCCTTCCAGCACGCCCGGGTACAGCAGGGTCTTGTCGCCATTGATAAGGTGGTAGCGGCGGCGGAACAGCGCCAGGCCCTGCGCCAGCCGGCCGTCGTCCGGCGGTTGGGACAGGTCGTCCGAAAGCGCGCGGCGCACCAGGGTGTCGGTGCCCTTGCCCACGTAGGTGGAGATGACGTCCTGGCGCAGCGGCGGCAAGCCCATTTCCAGGCGCATGGCGTTGGTGGCGTCGGCCAGGTCGGGGATGGTGTTCAGTAGCGTGCCGTCCAGGTCGAGCAGCGCGGCGGAAAAAGGCATGGCGAAGTCCGGTGGCGGTCAGGCGGAAAGAGACTCGCCTTTGGCGATTTCGGCGCGCAGGGCGTCGATGACCTGCTTGTAGCCTGGCTGGCCGAAGATGGCCGAGCCGGCGACGAAGGTGTCGGCGCCCGCGGCGCGTATCTGGGCGATGTTGTCCACCTTGACGCCGCCGTCGATTTCCAGCCAGATGGGCTGGCCGCCCTGCCCCTGCCAGGCGTCGATGCGCGCGCGCGCCTGGCGCAGTTTGTCAAGCGTCGCCGGAATGAAGCGCTGGCCGCCGTAGCCGGGATTCACCGACATCAGCAGCACGAGGTCCAGCTTGTCCATGACGTGGTCCATCCAGTGCAGGGGCGTGGCGGGGTTGAACACCAGGCCCGCCTTGCAGCCGACTTCGCGTATGAGCGCCAGGCTGCGGTCGGGGTGGCGCGAGGCTTCGGGATGGAAGGTGATGATGTCGGCGCCCGCCTTGGCGAACTGCGGGATCAGCGCATCGACGGGCTCGACCATCAGGTGCACGTCGATGGGCGCCGTGGTATGCGGCCGCAGCGCCTCGCACACCATGGGCCCCACGGTAAGGTTGGGGACATAATGGTTGTCCATGACGTCCAGGTGGATCCAGTCGGCGCCGGCGGCGACGACGTCGCGCACTTCTTCGCCCAGGCGGGCGAAGTCGGCGGCCAGCAGGCTGGGTGCGATGCGGGTGACAGGGGCGCGGGTCATGGGCGTAAACTAGTTCCGTTACAAAAAAGATCAAAGCGATAGTGTGACATTATTGCAGGTCAGAGCTGACTTGCCTGTTAAAACCCCTTGAAACGTCATAATTGGAATGACCTCATGAAGCCATACGACATCGCCGTCACCATTACGCCCCAGTACCTGCCCGAGCAGTCCGAGCCGGCGGAGCAGCAGTTCGTGTTTGCGTACACGGTGCGCATCACCAACAATGGCGAGCATGCCGTGCAGGTCATCAGCCGGCACTGGATCATCACGGACGGCCAGCAGAACGTCCAGGAGGTGCGCGGCCTGGGGGTGGTGGGGCAGCAGCCCCTGCTCAGTCCCGGCGAAACATTCGAATACACCAGCGGCTGTCCGCTGCCCACGCCTTTCGGTACCATGCGGGGCACGTACCACTGTGTGGGCGATAATGGCATTCCGTTCGAAGTGCCCATCGACGAATTCGTCCTGGCCATGCCGCGCACGCTGCACTGATCCGTGCCCATCGGCAGATGCCAGGACGGCGGCATGGGCCGACCCCTCATTCCTTTGCGTCATATGAAACGAGTTTTTCTTTCCTTCGCCGTGCTGGCGCTGGTGGCCGCCTGCAGCAGTGTTCCGCCCGGCCCGGAAGGCACGGCTCCAGGCAGTCCGGCCGGGCAGGTCGCCGCCGACCAGCCCTTGCGGGTTCCGCCTTTGTCGGGCCTGCCCGAAACCCCGGCCCGGCCGCTGGCCGGCAAGTTCGTGGCGGTAAGCTGGGCCGTCCTGCCCGGCTGGCAGGCCGACGACCTGGACCATGTCTGGAAAGCGTTCATCAACAACTGCAAGGGCCTGATGCGGCCCGTGTCCGGCTCACTGGCCCAGCCCGCCCGCGCGGCGCCGCGGGCGTGGCAGCCGGTGTGCGCGGCGGCGCAGCGGGCCGGCCTTCAGGCGGATGCGCCGGATCCGGCCAAGGTGCGCCAGTTCCTGCAGTCCCAGTTGCAGCCCTGGCGGCTGCTGGACGCGGCCGGGCGCCCGGCCCGCAATACGGTGACCGGCTATTACGAGCCTTTCATCCGCGCCGCGCGGCGCCAGGGCGGGGCCTACCAATGGCCGCTGTACGCCCCGCCGGCCGACCTGCTGACCATTGACCTGGGGTCGGTGTATCCCGAGCTTGCCGGCAAGCGCGTGCGCGGCAAGCTGCAGGGCAATCGCGTCGTGCCCTACGACACGCGCGCCCAGATCGCCGATTCCGCTTCGCCGCCGCCCGTCATCGTGTGGGCGGACGACCCGGTCGAGGCCTTCTTCCTGCAGATCCAGGGCTCGGGCAGGGCCCAATTGCCCGACGGCGAGGTCCTGCGCCTGGCCTACGCCGACCACAACGGGCGGCCCTACGCCTCCATAGGCAAATGGCTGGCCGACAAGGGCGAAATGCCCCTGGCCCAGGCCTCCATGCAGAACATCAAGGCATGGGCCAAGCGCAACCCCGGCCGCGTGCAGGAAATGCTGAACGCCAATCCGGCCATGGTCTTCTTCAACGAAGAGCCCATCACCGACCCCGAGCTGGGCCCCAAGGGCGCCTACGGGGTGCCGCTGCTGGGCAAGCGCTCGATAGCGGTGGACGCCTCCTTCGTGCCGCTGGGCACGCCGGTATTTCTCTCCACGCAATACCCTGCGGGCGGCGGGCCTTTGCAGCGGCTGGTGTTCGCCCAGGACACCGGCGCGGCGATACGCGGCGCGGCGCGCACCGATTTCTACTGGGGTTCCGGCGACGAGGCGGGCAGCCTGGCCGGCCGCATGAAGCAGCGGGGCGAAATGTGGGTGCTGTGGCCGAAGCAGGCCGGCGCCCCATCGGCGCGATGAGCAAGGACGACGTCGCCGTCTGCGGCACCGGCATCGCCGGCCTGGCCTGCGCGCTGGGCCTGGCCCAGGCCGGCCTGCGGGTGGCGCTGGTGGGGCCGCGCAAGACACCGGCGCCTGCGCAGGCCGATGTCTATTGCCCCCGTGTCTATGCGCTGTCGCCCGGCAGCCGGCGATTGCTGCAGCAACTGGGCGCCTGGGGCCTGCTGGACTCGCGGCGTGTCACCGCCGTCGAATCCATGCAGGTGTATGGCGATGCGGGCGGCAGCGTTTCACTGCATGCCTGGCAGGCGGTGCGGCCCGCCCTGGCCTGGATCGTCGAATCTACCGAGCTGGAACGGGTGCTGCAGCAGGCGATGCAGGTATGCGGCATTGCCTGGCACGACGAATCCTTTCATGCGCTGGAAGACGGCGGGCTGGTCACCGGCGCCGGCAGCCGGCTGCGCGCCGGCCTGGTCGTGGGCGCCGACGGTGCCCGCTCGCCGGTGCGCACGGCGGCCGGCATCAGGCACACTTCGCGCGCCTACGGCGAGACAGGCTTGGTCGCCCATCTTGCTTGCGACCAGCCGCATGGACATGCGGCCCGGCAGTGGTTCACTTCCGACGGCGTGCTGGCCCTGTTGCCCATGCCGGACACGGCGCAAGGCCATCAGGTTTCCATGGTGTGGTCCATGCCCGATGCGCTGGCCGCCGAACTGCAGGCCATGCCGTATGCGCAGCGCGACGCGGCCCTGCAGGTCCGGCTGGCGGCCGCCACGGGCGGCGCGTTGGGGGTGCTGTCGGTGCGCGGCCCCGTGCACGGCTTCCCGCTGTTCCTGGAAAAAAGCGACATGGTCGCGCCCGGCGTGGCGCTGGTCGGCGATGCGGCGCACCGCGTTCATCCGCTGGCCGGGCAGGGCCTGAACCTGGGGCTGGGCGACGCCGAAGAACTGGCCCGCGTCATGCGCGGCAAGCCGACCCATTGCGGCGCGGGGCAGCTTCATCTGCTGCGCCGCTATCGACGCGCGCGGGCCGAGCCGGTGCTTGCGATGGGGCTGGCCACCGATGGCCTACATCGCCTCTTTTCCCTGCGGGCGGCGCCCATCGCCATGGCGCGCAACATCGGCATGCAATGGGTGGACAGGCTGCCTTTCGTCAAGAGGCGCCTCATCGCCGGCGCGTCCGGCGGGCAGGCTTCCGATGCATGAGGGGCGGGCAATGGGTTGGCCGTTGAGGTGCTGGCTGGCGGGCATGGCGCTGGCCGCGGCCCACGGGCTGGCTGCCGGCCAGCCGGCCCAAGGCCCGGAGGCGCCGGACGCCATCGGCGAGGCGGCGCCCGTTTCCGCGCCGGCGCCGCAGGCCGAGGCGTTTCCGCCAGAGGCGGATCCGGCATCCCCGATCGAGACGAAGACAGACGAGGTGGACGCAGGCGGCGAGGCCGCTCGGCAGGACGTGGCGGACAATCAGGCGGCGGGCACGGACGAGGCGGCAAAGAAAGCGCCGGGCACGGAGGCGCAGCCGGCGCCTGAAGAAGTATTGGCGCAGGTGCGCCAGCGCTTCGAAAGCCGGTTTCCGGGGCTGGAAGTGAGCGACGTGGCCCTGACGCCCTTCGACGGCCTGTACGAAGTCCGCATCGGCGCCGAATTGCTGTACACGGACAGGGAGGTGGGCTACGTGATGCAGGGCGCGCTGATCGACGCCCGCACGCGCCAGGACCTGAGCGCGCAGCGGCTGGCCAGCCTGTCGCAGGCGCCTTTCGATTCCCTGCCGCTGCAGTGGGCCGTCAAGCAGGTAAAGGGCGACGGCTCGCGCAGGATGGCCGTCTTCGAAGATCCCAATTGCGGCTATTGCAAGCGCCTGCACCAGACGCTGGAGCACGTCGATAACGTGACCGTCTATACGCTGCTGTTCCCCATTCTGTCGCCCGATTCGCGCGAGAAGGCGCGCGACGTCTGGTGCGCGCCAGACCAGGCCCGGGCCTGGCGCGACTGGATGCTGCAGGCCAGGCCGCCGGCCCGGGCGGAATGCGAGACGCCCATCAAGGACATCCTGGCGCTGGGCCGCAAGCTGATGGTGCAGGGAACGCCCGCCATTTTCTTCCAGGACGGCACCCGCGCCGACGGCGCCCTGCCGCTGGAGGCGCTGCAGCAGCGGCTGGAAGCGTCGGCCAAGGCCGCCGCCTCGGCTGTTCCCTGAAAAGAGAAGGCTCTGTTGGGGGGCGTGGCTCCGGCCGATGCCGGCCGCGCCTGCGGGCGAGCTGCCGCGGCTAGGGGGCGCGGGCCTTGCTTTTCGGAGGGAATTGCTCGTCCACGATCTTGACCCATTCTTTCAGGAAGGCGTGGTAGTGCTTGTCGTCGTGTTGCCACATGCGGTTGACGGCCATGCCGCGGGTCATGTTGAGCGTCAGGTTCAGGATGGTGCGCGCCTGTTTCGGCGTATAGCCCGCTTTCCTGAACACCTCCAGCCACAGTGCGTTGGTGGTCTGGCGGTAGTTGTCCATGACGGGGATGATGCGCTCCATGAGCTCGGGGTCGGTGCGCGCCACCATGATCACTTCCAGCGCGGCAATGAAAGGCCAGTCGAAATACACGCTGAGGCTGTCCGAGATGAAGCCTTCTATGGGCTTCTTGACCGCTTCGGCCGTACGGGCGATGCGCTGGCCGCGCACGATGCACTCGTCGTAGACGGCCGCGGTGGCCGCCATGACGAGTTCCGCCTTGCTGGCATAGTGATGCATCAATGCGCCATTGGACAGGCCGGCGGTCTTGGCAACCTCTTTGGTGGTCAGGCCGTTGTAGCCGCGCCGCATCAATACGTCTATGGTGGCGCCGAGCAGCCTTTCCTTGGCGTCGCGGCTGCGGTCTTCCTGGGTGCGCCTGGCCGGGGCGGCGGGCCTGGGCTTGCGGGCCAGCAGGGATGACGCCGGCTCCGCGGTCGACTGCAATGAAGGGGGCCCGCCGTCGGCGGGCGTATCTATGGGTGTCATGGCATGGAAACAGGCCGTGCCTGCATGATGGGCGCAACGGGCCGATTATATATTCCGATCCGTGTTTTCCCCTATTTTTCCACGAAGAAACAAACCGCTCACTCTGTTTGTGATAAATTTACCTGTAAAAATTAGATCAAGCAAGGAGACACTCATGGCTTTCGTCAAAAATGCCTGGTACGTGGCCTGTAGAAGCGGCGACGTCAAAATAGGCGAAATGTTCCATCGCAAGCTGCTGGACGAACCGGTGGTTTTCTATCGCAAGAAGGGGGGCGAACTCGTCGCCCTGCAGGACAGGTGCCCGCATCGCTTCATCCCCCTGCACCTGGGCAAGGTGGTGGACGACGTGGTCGAATGCGCCTACCACGGCCTGCAGTTCGACTGCAGCGGCAAGTGCGTAAAGAACCCGCACGGCGACGGCCGGATTCCCGCCGCCGCCAAGGTGCGGCACTACCCCGTATACGACAAGCACACACTGGTGTGGATATGGATGGGCGACGAGCCCGCCGACCCGTCGTCGATCCCCGACTACAGCGTCATCGACGAGGATTCGGGCTATCTGACCAGCGGCGGCTATCTGCACATCGCCGCCAACTATGAGCTGATGGGCGAGAACCTTCTGGACTTGAGCCACATTGCGTATCTGCATGATGGCTATCTGGGCAGTCCCGAGCAGTCCGGCGCCGAGCAGGAGCTTGTCCAGGAGGGCGACCAGCTGCTTTGCAAGCGCTGGGCATCGAACGTGCCGGTGCCCGGTATATTCGACATGGTCTACCGGCAGGACGGCAAGCCGGTGGACGCATGGACCAATATGCGCTGGATCCCGCCCAGCTGCTTCCTGCTGGACGCTGGCGTGCACGCGGTGGGCGGACAGCGCGAAGACCATGGCTGGTACTACGGCATCCATATCCTGACGCCCGAGACGTCCAACACGACGCATTACAACTTCGTGGCGGCCATGCCCTCGGGCACCCGGCTGTCCCCCGAAGAGGACGAGAAGTTCCGCAGCATGCGCCGCCATGCCTTCGAGGTGCAGGACAAGCCCATCATCGATGCCCAGCAGGAGGCCATAGGCGATGCCGATTTCTGGTCGCTGCAGCCGGTGCTGCTGAGCGTCGATGCCGGGCCGGTGCGCATGCGCCGCACGCTGGAGCGCATGGTCAGAGAGGAGCAGGAGAAGGCGGCCGCCAAGGCCGCAAGGGCCGGAACGGCCAAGGCGGCGCAGGCCGCGGCGGCGACCTGAGGTCTCGCCGCAACCCTTGCAAAAACACAATAAGCCCACACAGGAGACAAGCTTGAAAAACACATTCCGGACCGCCCTGGCGGCGTCGGCGCTGTCGCTGGCGTTCTGTTCGATCGCAGCTGCGCAAAATCCCATCAAGATCGGTTTCATCGGCACATTGTCCGGCCCCGCCGCCGCCGTCGGGCAGGACCAGCTGGACGGCTTCAATCTGGCGCTGGACGCCAATGGCGGCAAGCTCGGCGGCGTGCCGGTGCAGCTGCTGCGCGAAGACGACCAGATGAAGCCGGATCAGGCCAAGCAGGTGGCCCGCAGCCTGGTGGAACGCGAAGACGTGCCCATCGTCACGGGTATTTCTTTCTCCAACGTCATGTTGTCCATCCACAAGTACATCACCGACAAGGAGGTCTTTCTAATCGGCTCCAACGCCGGCCCCTCGCAGATCGCCGGCAAGCAATGCTCCCCCTACCAGTTCATCACGTCGTGGCAGGGAGACCAGGCCGCCGAGGCGGTGGGCCGGTACGCGCAGGAAAAAGGGCTGAAGGACATCCTCGTCATGGCCCCCAATTACCAGGCGGGCAAGGACATTGTCCATGGCTTCAAACGCTACTATAAAGGGCCGCTGGTCGACGAAATCTATACTTCGCTGACCCAGCTGGATTTCTCGGCCGAGCTGTCCCAGGTGGCCGCCGCCAAGCCTGGCGCCGTGTTCGCGTTCTTTCCCGGCGGGCTGGGCGTGGCGTTCGCCAAGCAATATGCGCAGGCAGGCCTGATCCAGAAGATTCCGCTGCTGTCCACTTTCGTGGTGGATGCGCTGTCGCTCCCGGCCATCGGCGACACCGCCCAGGGCATCATCAGTGGCGGCTTCTGGGCGCCCGATTTCGACAACCCCCAAAGCAGGGGATTCGTCGCGGCGTTCGAGAAGAAGTATGGACGCATCCCGTCCAACTACGCGGCGCAGAGCTATGACGCCGCCATGCTGCTGGACTCGGCTATCGCCAAGGTAAAGGGAGACTTGTCCGACAAGAAGGCCTTCATGCAGGCGCTGAAGCAGGCGGACTTCAAGTCGGTCAGGGGCGACTTCGCATTCGGCAACAATGGCTTTCCCATCCAGGGCATGCACATCATGGAAGTGGCCAAGGACGACAAAGGCCGCCTGAACCTGAAAACCATCGCCACGCCGTTCAAGCGCTACCAGGACGCGTACCACGACCAATGCGCACTGCCCGGCTGACTTCCCGCGGCCCGGCATCCCGGGCCGTCAAGCCAGCGAAGCCGAAAACAGATTGAAGATCAACTGGCGCAGCCACTGGTTGCCGGGTTCCTTGTGGAACTTGGCGTGCCAGAACAGGTTGATGCCTATCTGCGGCAGATCCACGGGGTGGGGCACATACTTCAGGCCGAAGGGCTCGGCGCAGCGCTTGGCATAGCGTTCGGGGACGGTGGCGATCATGTCGGTGGTGGCCAGGATGTGGCCCACGGCGACGAAGTGCGGCACCAGCAGGCGCACGCGGCGTTTCGACTCGCCGCTTTCCAGTATGTCGTCGACCTTGGCGTGGCCGGTGCCGGCGGACACCACCACCACATGGTCGGCCCCATAGAACTGGCGCCGCGTGACGCGGCCCTTGTCCAGCGCGTGCCCCCGGCGGAACAGGCAGACATAGCTCTGCATGAACAGCCGCTGCTGGAAGAAGCCGGTCTTCAGCTGCGGCAGCAGGCCGATGGCCAGGTCCACGTGGCCCGCCTCCATCTCGGCGCGCAGGTTGTCGCTGTGGTTGCGCACCGTGCTCAGCGTGACGCCGGGCGCGACCTGCTCCAGCAGGTCCATCAGGCGGGGCAGCAGTTCTATCTCGCCCAGGTCGGTCATGCCCAGGGTGAACTTGCGTTCGCTGGTGGCGGGGTCGAAGACGGTCTGGTGCGACAGGGTGTTCTGGATGGTGCTGAGCGCGTAGGCGATGGGCTCGGCCAACTGCAGGGCGTAGGGCGTGGGCTCCATGCCCTTGGAAGTGCGCAGGAAAAGCTCGTCGTTCAGCAGCAGGCGCAGGCGCTTGAGCGCGTTGCTGACGGCGGGCTGGGTGATGCCCAGGTTGAGCGCGGCCGCCGAGACGCTGCGTTCCAGCAGCAGCCGGTTGAACACCACAAGCAAGTTCAGGTCGAGGTCCTTCAGGTCCATGAGCGGCGTGTCCCAGAGGGAAAAGGGGCGGGCGTATTATTCATGATGGAAATTCATTGAATTCATCATATTCTATATATTTATTTTGTACGAGTACTTATACTGTTCGCACTACAACAAATCCAGCGTCACATAAAACTGGTACGAGGCGGACAGAGACAAGTCATGGAATTGGTCGTACAGCCGCTGGACAAGGCGATTCCCGTCGAGTCCGGCACCAATCTGCTGCAGGCCCTGCGGGCCCACAGCGTGCCCATATCCTACAGCTGCATGGCAGGCCGCTGCGGCACCTGCCGGTGCAAGGTGCTGAGCGGCCAGGTGCTGGAATCCGGCCGCGAGGCCAAGCTGACCGGCCTGGACGACGGCCGCTACGTGCTGGCCTGCATGAGCGTCCTGACCGAGTCCTGTACCATCGAAATCCCCGAGCCGGACGAGGTTGTCACGCACCCGGCCAAGGTGCTCAAGGCCAAGGTGGCCGCCATCGAGGACCTGGCCCACGACATCAAGGGCATACACCTGAAGCCCGCCAAGCCCCTGGAGTTCTCGCCGGGCCAGTACGCCACCCTGCAATTCAGCCCGCAGCACATCCGCCCCTATTCCATGGCCGGCCTGGACCGGGACGACCTGCTCGAATTCCATGTGCGCGTGGTGCCCGACGGGCGGGTCAGCGGCTATGTGGCGCGCGACCTCAAGGTGGGCGACGCGGTGCGTGTCAGCGGGCCGCTGGGCACCGCCTACCTGCGCACCGCGCACCAGGGCCCCATGCTGTGCGTGGCCGGCGGCACCGGCCTGGCGCCCGTACTGTCCATCGTGCGCGGCGCCCTGGCGCGCGGCATGGCCAACCCCATACATGTGTATTTCGGCGTGCGCTCGCCCGACGATGTCTACCGGCGGGACGCGCTGCTGCGCCTGCAGCGGGACCACGCCAACCTGAAGGTGCACGTCGTCGTGACGGCCGGCAACCGGGACCCCGGGCTACGCAGCGGCCTGGTCACCGACGCGGTAGAGCACGACTGGCCGAGCCTGGACGGCTTTCGCGCCTATGTGTGCGGCGCGCCGCCCATGGTGGAGGCGGCTGCGATGCTGCTGACGCGCAAGGGCATGAGCCCGGAACATATCTACGCCGACGCGTTCTACGCGAGCGGCAGTTGACCCGGCGGCCCATTGCGCGCCGCGGGCGCGCCCGGCTGCCGGCCTGAGTACCAAGGAGACCACCATGAACGACATGCCTGCTGTTTTCCCCCGGGACCCTGCGTGGCAGGGCGATGGCATCAGCCGCATCCCCTTCTGGGCCTACACCGACGAGGCCCTGTACCACAAGGAGCTCGAACGCTTCTTCTACGATAACCACTGGTGCTACATAGGCCTGGAGGCCGAGGTGCCCGAGCCGGGTGACTTCAAGCGCACCATGGTGGGCGAGCGCTCCGTCATCATGACACGCGACCTGGACGGGGGCGTCAACGTCATCGAGAATGTGTGCGCCCATCGGGGCATGCAGTTCTGTCGCGAGCGCAGCGGCAACCGCAAAGAGCTGGTTTGCCCATACCACCAATGGAACTACAGCCTGAAGGGCGACCTGCAGGGCGTGCCCTTCCTGCGCGGCGTCAAGCGCGAAGGCCAGGTGCAGGGCGGCATGCCCAAGGACTTCAAGACCAAAGAGCATGGGCTGAACAAGCTGCGTGTGGCGACGCGCGGCGGCGTGGTGTTCGCCTCGTTCAACCACGACATCGAAAGTTTCGAGGACTTTCTCGGACCGCAGATCCTGCAGTATTTCGACAGGCTGTTCAACGGCCGCAAGCTGAAAATACTGGGCTACAACCGCCAGCGCATTCCCGGCAACTGGAAGCTCATGCAGGAAAACATCAAGGACCCCTACCATCCCGGCCTGCTGCACACCTGGTTCATCACCTACGGTCTCTGGCGCGCCGACAACAAGTCCGCGCTGCGCATGGACGACAGGCACCGCCACGCCGCCATGATCTCCACGCGCGGCAACAGCGGCGCCAAGAACGAGGTCACCACCGGCGTCACCAGCTTCAAGGAAGGCATGGAGATCAACGACAAGCGCTTGCTGGACATCGTGCATGAGCCCTGGTGGGGCGAGCCCACCGCCGTCATGCTGACCGTCTTTCCCAGCGTGATCTTCCAGCAGCAGGTCAACAGCGTCTCCACGCGCCACATACAGCCCAGCGGGCCGGGCGCCTTCGATTTCGTATGGACGCACTTCGGCTTCGAGGACGACACGCCCGAAATGACGCAGCGCCGCCTGGTGCAGGCCAATCTCTTCGGCCCCGCGGGCTTTGTGTCGGCGGATGACGGCGAGGTCATCGAGTTCTCCCAGAGCGGCTTCGAACAGAAGCCCTACCATCGGGCGCTGGCCGAACTGGGCGGCTACGAGGCCGAGGACACCGACCACATGGTCACGGAAACCCTGATACGCGGCATGTACGACTACTGGCGCAAGGTGATGGAGGTTTGAAAATGGACATGCAGACATATCTGGACCTGACCAGGCTGTACGCCGACTACGCCGCGGCGGTCGACACCGAGAACTGGGAAGCCTGGGTGGGTTTTTTCGATGAGGACTGCGAGTACAAGGTGCAGCCGCGCGAAAACCACGAGCGGGGCTTTCCGCTGGCCACCATGTGGTTCATCAGCCGCGACATGCTGAAGGACCGCGCCTACGGCATACGCGAGACGCTGTTCCACGACCCTTACTACCAGCGCCATGTGGTCGGGGCGCCGCGCATCCTGGGCCTGAAGGACGGCATCATCGAGTCCGAGGCCAACTATGCCGTGTTCCGCACCAAGTACGACGGCCAGTCCACGGTCTTCAACGTGGGGCGCTATATCGACCGCATCGGCGCCGGGCCGGACGGGCTGAAGTTCAAGTCGCGATACTGCATCTACGACTCGGAGATGATCGCCAATTCCATTATCTACCCCATCTGAGGCGGGCTTATGTCAAACTGGATAGATGTGCTGGCGCAGGACCAGGTCCCCGAGGACGACGTCGTGGGCGTCGACGCGGGCGGCAGGCAGCTGGCGCTGTATGGCGTCGAGGGCGAGGTCTATGCCACCGACAATATCTGTACGCATGGGCACGCGCGCCTGTGCGACGGGTTTCTGGAAGACCATGAAATCGAATGCCCGCTGCACCAGGGGCGTTTCGACATCCGCACCGGCAAGGCCTTGTGCGAACCCCTGACTCAGGATATTCGAGTATATCCAGTCAAGATGGAAGCGGGTAGAGTTTGGGTCGATATCGACGATACCCAAGGGGGGTAGTGCATGACCACTCTGATCCTGTCGCAGCTGCTCAACGGCGTGCAGTACGGCGTGCTGCTGTTTCTGCTGGCCGCGGGCCTGACGCTGGTGTTCGGCATCATGAGCTTCGTGAACCTGGCGCACGGCTCGCTGTACATGATGGGCGCCTACTTCGCGGCGACGGCCTTCAACCATACCGGCTCTTTCTTTCTGGCCATCGTTGCCGCCCTGGGCGGCTGCGTGGTGCTGGGCATGGTGCTTGAGCGCACGGCCATATCGCGGCTGTACATGCGCGACCACCTGGACCACGTCCTGGTCACCTTCGGGCTGGTGCTGTTCTTCAATGAAATGGCCCAGGTCATCTGGGGCACGCAGCCGTATTTCCTGCCTGTTCCGGCCTGGCTGGACAGCACGGTCGATATCTTCGGCATCACTTATCCGTCGTACCGCTTCGCCATCATCGTCGCCGGCCTGCTGGCCGCGGTGGGCTCGCACCTGCTCATCCACAAGACGCGGCTGGGCATGCTGATACGCGCCGGCTCGGTCAACCCGCAGATGGTGGGCGCCCTGGGTGTCAACATCAAGATGCTCAACGCACTGCTGTTCGGCATAGGCGCGGCCCTGGCCGGCCTGGCGGGCGTCATGGCGGGGCCCATCCTGTCTGTGCAGTCCGGCATGGGCGAGCCTGTGCTCATCACCACCCTGGTGGTCATCGTCATAGGCGGCATCGGCTCGGTCAGCGGGGCGTTCTACGCCGCCCTCATCGTCGGCATCGCCGACACCATGGGACGGGCCTTCCTGCCCATGCTGCTGCGCGAGGTCATGGCGCGCGACATCGCCAACGCCGCGGGGCCGGCCATCGCCTCCATGCTCATCTATGTGCTGATGGCCCTCGTTCTGGCCATACGGCCGCAAGGCCTGTTCGCGGGGGCCAGAAAATAATGAAAACAACAAACACCCAGGCAAACCCGCAGACCAGCTTGCAAACAGGCCGCCGGCCCTGGCAGGCCGGCACGCTGGTGCCGCTGGCGCTGTTCGTCCTGCTGGCGGCCGTGCCGCTGTGGGGCTTGCTCACCGACAACAGCTTCTACGTCGCCTTTTTCGCCCGCATCGTCATCTACGCCATCGCCGTGGCCGCCCTGAACCTGGCGCTGGGCTATGGCGGGCTGGTCAGCCTGGGGCATGCCCTGTTCCTGGGACTGGGCGCATACAGCGTGGCCCTGCCCGCCTTCTACGGCATCGACAATGGCTGGGTCCACCTGCTGGTCTGCCTGGCCAGCTGCGGCCTGGCGGGGCTGATCACAGGCGCCATCAGCCTGCGCACTTCGGGCATAGGCTTCATCATGATCACCCTGGCTTTCGCCCAGATGGGCTATTTTTTGTTCGTCAGCCTGAAGCAGTACGGCGGCGACGACGGCACCAGCATCACCCTGACCAGCAAGTTCGTGGGGCTGGACATGGGCGGGGTGTACACGGTGTACATCGTCTCGCTGGTCCTGCTGGCATTGCTTACGTGGTGGATGGCGCGGCTGCGTGTGGCGCCTTTCGGCATGGTGCTGCGCGGCGCCAGGCAGAACGTCCGGCGCATCAGCGCCGTGGGCTTCCCCGCGCGCCGCTATCTGCTGGTGTCCTATGTGCTGTCCGCCATGCTGTGCGGCGTCGCCGGCATGCTGCTGGCCAACCTCAATGCTTTCGCCTCGCCCAGCACGCTGTCCTGGATCGTCTCGGGCGACCTGGTGGTGATGCTGGTGCTGGGCGGCATCGGCACGATATTCGGCCCGCTGCTGGGGGCCACCGCTTTCCTGGGGCTGGAAGAAATCCTGAAAATATTCACGGACCATTGGCTGGCCGTCTTCGGCCTGGTCATCGTGTTCATAGGCCTGCTGGGCAAGGCCGGCATCGCGGGCTTTCTCGAGTCGGCCGGCAGCCGCCGGGCCAAAGGCGCGCCGCGGCCCGCCGCGCCGGGCGCCGCCCGCAAGGGGGTGGAGGCATGAATGAATATCTGCTGCGCACCGAATCCCTGGTCAAGCGCTACGGCGGCCTGCTGGTCACCGATTCGGTTTCCATAGACGTGCGTCCCGGCGAACTGCACGCCATCATCGGCCCCAACGGCGCGGGCAAGACCACGCTGATCAACCAGCTGTCGGGCGAGCTGCACGCCAATTCGGGCAGTGTGCTGTTTGACGGGCACAATGTCACGGCGCTGCCCATCCACGACCGCGCGCGCCGCGGCCTGCTGCGCTCGTACCAGATCACGTCCATTTTCGAGGGCTTTACCGTACTGGAAAACACCGTGCTGGCGGCCATGGGGGCCAAAGAGCACGCCTTCCGCTTCTGGCGCCCCATGCTGGGACGGCCCGACCTGGTGAAGGTGGCCAACGAGGCCCTTGCCGTCACCAGCCTGCTGCCCCGCGCCCAGACGCCCGCCGCCGAGCTGGCCTACGGTGAACGGCGCCAGCTGGAACTGGCCATGGCCTTGGCGGCCCAGCCCAAGGTGCTGCTGCTGGACGAGCCCATGGCCGGCATGAGCGCCCAGGAATCCGCCGGCGTCGTGGCCTTGCTCAAGAAACTCAAGGGCGCGCACTCCATCCTGCTGATCGAGCACGACATGGACGCCGTCTTTGCGCTGGCCGACCGCATCACGGTGCTGGTCTACGGGCGGGCCATGTTCTCGGGCACGCCCGACGAAATCCGCAACCATCCCGAGGTAAAGGCCGTTTACCTGGGCGACGAAGCCATAGGGTAGGGGCACATGAGCACACTATTGCAAGTTTGCGGCATCCACGCCTCGTACGGGCAGGCACAGGCGCTGTTCGGCGTATCGTTCGACGTCAGCCAGGGCGAAGTCGTCACCCTGCTGGGCCGCAACGGAATGGGCCGCTCCACGGCCATAAAATGCCTGTTCGGCCTGCTGCCCATCACACAGGGTGAAATCAGCTTCGACGGCAAGCGCACCAACGCGCTGCCTTCCTACAGCATCGCCCGTCTCGGCCTGGGGCTGGTGCCCGAAGGGCGCCAGGTGTTTCCCAACCTTACCGTCGAGGAAAACCTGGTGGCGACCTCGCGGGGGGCGTCCCGGCAGGGCGGCGCCCCCGAGTGGACGCTGCAGCGAGTGTACGAGTTCTTTCCCCGCCTGCAGGAACGCCGCGGCAATCTGGGTTCGCAGCTGTCCGGGGGCGAGCAGCAGATGCTGGCCATCGGCCGGGCGCTCATGACCAACCCGCGCCTGCTGGTGCTGGACGAGGCCACCGAGGGTCTGGCGCCGCTGATCCGGGCCGAGATCTGGCAGGCGTTGACCGCCCTGAAGGCCCAGGGCCTGTCGCAAATCGTCATCGACAAGAATGTCGGCGCGCTGCTGCCGTTCGCCGACCGCCACTATGTGCTGGAAAAAGGCAGGGTGGTCTGGAGCGGCAGTTCCGATGCGCTGCGCCAGGAGCCGCGCATCGTGCAGCAGTACCTGGGGGTCTGAAGCCGGGGCTTCCCGTCCGGCCGGCCCCGCGGCCGGCGGCGTTTTGCCGCGCGGGCAAGGGGGGGGCGTGTTGCGAAAGCGCAGGCCCCACCCCACAATGGCAGCTATGCGGCCATCTACGAGCCGCAGACCGTGCAGGACCGCGGCGGCGCATTGTTTGAGCCCGTCGAAGGCGCGCAGTACGAGGCCGGCATAAAGGGCGAGTATTTCGACGGCCTGCTCAATGCGTCGCTGGCGCTGTTCCAGCTGACCGAGAGCGGCCGCGCCGTGCAGGATCCGGACTTTCCCGCTGGCGGCATCTACCTGCCCGGCGGCAAGCTGCGCAGCCGCGGTATCGATGCCCAGGCTGGAGCATGTCGCTAGGCTATACCTACACGTCCATGCGCGTGCTCACCGACACCGACAACAGCTTCGCCTTCCAGCCCAGGCATTTGCTGAAGCTGTCCACCGACTATCAGTTGCCGGGGCGCTGGAACCGCTGGCGCATTGGCGGCGGCCTCTATGTGTCGAGCAGCTTTCTTGCCCGTTCGGGCGATACCGTCACGCGCCAGGCGGGATACGCGACCGCCGACCTGCGCGTGGCCTATCAGCTGGACAAGCAGGCATCGGCGACGCTGAGCGTCACCAATGTGTTCAATCGCTATTACTACGAGACGGTCAGCGGCGTCAGCAACTGGAACTACCCGGGCGCCCCGCGCCGGGCCATGCTGATGTTGCGGTATTCGCTGTAGGGCTAGGCATACTGCTCGAAAGCCTGGGCTATGTCTTCACGGTCCAGTCCGCAACCCAGGCAGGCGCCCAGCAGCAGGCGCGCCTTGTGCGGCGAAAGCCACCCCGCCGGGATCAGCCCTTTTTCAATCAAGTCCATTTCGGACCCAGGGAAACGATAAGTGCGCCGGAACACGCACCCACCCATTACGCGCGAGGCTAGTACCACAGGCATGTCGGCCGCCAGGCTGGCAAGGGGGGAGGCAAAGCGGTCCGGCACATGTCCTGCGCCCATGGCCTCCACTACTAGGCCGGCATAACCCAGGCGCGGTATCGCTTCGAGCAGGGTGGTTGCATCATCCAGGCCGGTGCGCACGACGGCTACCGCCGGCATGGCCTGGGGCCAGGCCGGCAGGGTGAATCGGTTTTCGGGCTGGCGCAGTATCCGCAGTTGGGATTCGGTGACATACCCTATGGGGCCTGCGTCTGGAGTATGGAAAGCCGATGCCAGGCCCTTGTGCATTTTCTCGACGCTCCGGGCCAGATGAATTTCGTCGTTCATGGCCACCAGCACGCCAAGGCCCCGGGCTTGCGTCGAGGCTGCGACGCCAATGGCAGCCAGCAGGTTGGCTGGGCCGTCGGCACCGGCCGCCGAGGCGCTGCGCATTGCGCCGGTGAACACGACCGGCGCCTCTCCTTTGTACAGGAGGTCGCATAGAAAGCTGCTTTCGTCGATGGTGTCCGTGCCCTGTACAACTACCGCGCCGCTCGCGCCACGCTCCAGGGCTTCCAGGACTGAACGCATGGTGTCCATCAGGTCGTCGCAGGTCAGGGACGCGCCCGGCTTCAGGAAAGGTGTCAGTACCGATACCCTGGCGAGGGACTGCAGTTCGGGCAGATGCCGTATCAGCGCCTCGCCCGTCAGCGTCGGCGCTACGCCGCCGCAGCTGGTCGAGGCCATGGTGATGGTGCCGCCCAGGACGAGGATTTGAACTTCTGGTGGGGACATGGCTGTTTACGAACGAGTGATATCGGGCAGCACCTTCAGGACCACTTTATAGGTACTTTCGATGTGGCTGCGGCTTGCGGCGAGGGCCTTGTCGAGGTCGCGGTCCAGCAGGGCATCCACCATTTTCTGGTGTTCGACATGGTCGTCGCGGTATGGCATGCCGTGGGTGACCGCGATCTGCCTGTAGCGGTGGGACTGGTCGAATAGAAGCTGCCAGAAATAGAGCAGCCATTCACTATCGCATCCTTCGACGATGCTGAAGTGAAAGCCGTGATGCGCGCTGTCCCATGCCGGCGAAATGAGCCCCGTTTCAGGATCGATGGCTTTACGCCGCGACAGCCGATGGAAGTTGGCAATGATCTTGGCCTCCCAGTCTTCGTTCCCGCGTTCCAGCGCGCGGGTGAGCGCCAGCGCTTCTATTTCGATGCGGCGCTGGATGGTGTCTTCCAGTTTTTGCAGGGTGACAGGCGCCACGCGAAAGCCGCGCTGACCATTTATTTCGACCAACCCTTCGCTGGTAAGACGTGTCAGTGCCTCCCGCAGCGGAGTGAAGCCTATGCCTAGGCTGCCCTTCAGGGCCTCGAGCCGCAAAGGGCGCCCAGGAGCGAGTTGGCCCGAGATGATTTGTTTTTTTAGCTGGGTGAATGCCGTTTCGGCGAGAGTAGGGCTGCCAGGCGTGCCGCTTTCAAGTGTGCGCGGCGCGGCGGTGCTCAAGGCCTTGGCCATAGGACTTCCTTCTTTGTTGAATGCCTCATCCATATATTTTTTGAGGAATTATACAAAACAAACCCTTATTGACGAACCAATTTTATTTCGATAGATTTGTCTTGCAACGAAAAATCATATGTTTATATATAAATAGGGAGCCAATATGTTTAAAGTGCTTTGCAGGAAAGCAGTACGAACGGCTGGATATTGCGTATTGATGCTGGTTGCTTTGTGGGGTCATGGCGGGAGGGCGCAGGACACCATCGTGCTGAAAGGGGTGACGCCCTGGACGGCCGATTACGACCTGAGCCAGGCATTTTTCATTTTCAGCGACCTGGTCAAGGAGAAGTTTGGCGACAGGGTACAGATACAGTACCTGGGCGGCCCCGAAGTCACGCAGGCGGCCAACCAGTTTGCGGCGCTGCAAAATGGCGTGTTCGATGTGATTCTGGGGGCTGCGGCCTACTACCGGGGCGAGGTGCCGTTGGCCGCAGCCGTGCAATTCACCACGTTGAGGCCGTCCGAACTGCGCAAATCGGGATATTTCGAATTAATGCGCCGCATTCATGAGCAGGCGGGGGCGGTGTACTTGGCCAATACTTCCGGCGGAAATCAGTTCCGCCTGTACCTGCGCAAGCCAGTGGAAAAGCCGGACTTCTCGGGCCTGCGCTTGCGCGGGTCGCCGGCGCAGCTGCCCATGATCCGCGCCTTGGGGGGCTCCCCGATGAGCATTGCGCCCGACGACGTCTACACCGCGCTGGAGCGCAACGTGATCGACGGCTTTGGCTGGACCTACACGGGAATCGACGTATACGGCTGGCAGGAAGTCTCCAAGTATGTCGTGAACCACCCGTTCTATTCCCTTGACGGCGCCATTCTGTTCAGCCAGGCCGCGTGGCAGCGGCTGCCCGAGGACGTGCGGCAGGGCCTGGAAGATCTGGCGCCGGAGCTGGAGCTGCGCGTAGAGGCCCAGATGAAAAAAAAGCTGCAGGAAGAGGACAAGCGACTGGCGGCCATGGGCGTGAAGTTCATCACTTTTTCGGACGAGGACGCACGCTATTTTCTTGATACGGCCATGAAGGCGGGCTGGGAAGAGTTCCTGCGCCAGAATGCTCAGGCCTTCGAGAAGGACAAGGGGCTGGCGGAGCAGCTTCAGCGCACAGGCAACGCCGCTGGCGGGACCTGAAGCCGGCGCCATCTAGGGGAAAAGCATGTTCTCTTTGATATACCACCGTCTGCTCGACATGTTGGGTGCAGTGGCGGCCGCCCTGGTGTTTCTCGTCATGGTGGGCATTTCCGTGGATGTATTCATACGCTATGTCACGGGCAGTTCCATCGTGTGGATGTTCGAAGTGTCCGAATATTCGCTGCTTTACATTCCATGCCTGGGCATGGCCTGGCTGGCGCGGGAGAACGGCCACATCGCCATCACTACCTTCGTGGACAAATGCCCGCCGGAAACCCGGCGTCGGCTGTCTCGGTTGACCACCGCCGCCTGCGTCCTGGTATGCGGCATCATCGCCTATTGGGGAGGCGTGGTGTTCCTGGAGCGCCTGCGGCGGGGGGCGGTCTCCATCCAGGCCATCGAAGTGCCCGATGTCCTGATCTATTGGGTGATTCCATTCGGCTTCGGCCTGGCGGCAATAGAATTCCTGCGCCAGTTGTTCGGCAGCCCCTACGCCGCAGCCGGGCAGTACGGTGCCGAAAGTGGAGGTGTCGATGGCCTGGTATGAAACCCTGACACTTATTTTCGGCGCGGTGCTTGCGTTGCTGGGGCTGGGCATGCCGGTAGCGTTTTCGCTGGCGGCCGTGACGCTGGGAGGCATTTATTTCACACAGGGATGGGGCGGCCCCTTCCAGTCTTATGTGTTGAGCGTCAAGTCATCGCTGGGCGCATTTTCGCTGCTTCCCGTACCGTTGTTTGTGCTGATGGGCGAAGTCCTGTGGCATTCGAAAATCGCCGGCAAGGCGCTCAAGGCGCTGGACATCGCCATGGGCCGGCTGCCCGGGCGGCTTAGCCTGTTGACCATCGCCAGCGGTACATTATTCTCGACCTTGAGCGGATCCACCATGGCGAATACGGCGCTGCTGGGGCGACTATTAGTGCCAGAGCTGTCGCAGCGCAAGTACAGCGGCATCATGTCCATGGGCCCCATCATGGCCTCGGGCGCGCTGTCCATGCTGATCCCCCCGAGCGCGCTGGCGGTCATCTTCGCTTCAGTGGCCAAGATATCCATCGGCAAGCTGCTGATTGCCCTGATTCTGCCGGGCATTCTCCTGGCGCTGCTCTATGCCGTATTCATCATCGGGGTGGCGGTGAGGTTTCCTTCGCAGGCGCCGTCCTATCAGGTGGATCACATCGCCCTGCGCTTCAAGCTCAAGGGCCTGCTTGTCAATGTCGTGCCCCTGACGTTGGTCATTGTGCTGGTGATAGGGGTGATCTTCGCGGGCATAGCCACGCCTACAGAGGCTGCCGCAGTGGGCGCCCTGGCGTCGTTGGGCCTGGCGGGCGCATATGGCGGGCTCAGCTTGCGCAGCGTGCGCAATGCATTGATCGACACCATGCGAATCTCGGTCATGATGCTGACCATCCTGGCTTCCGCCATCGCGTTCAGCCAGATACTGGCGTTTACCGGCGCAAGCCGCGGCTTGCTCGGCTTCGTGGTGGCGGGCGAGCAATCGCCCATGACGTTCGTGATCCTGACGATGCTGATGCTGCTGGTCCTGGGCATGTTCCTCGAGCAGATCGCCATCATGATGGTGACTCTGCCCATCCTCATGCCCATCGTCGCCGCCCTGCACCTGGATCCCGTCTGGTTCGCTGTGTTGATGCTGATCAATCTGGAAATCGCACTGATGACGCCGCCTTTCGGCATGCTGTTGTTCGTCATGCGCAGCGTCACGCCACCCTCTATCGCCATGTCCGAGATATGGCGTGCCGCGCTGCCCTACGTGGCGATCAACCTGCTGGTGATCGCCTTGATCATGGCCGCCCCGTCCATAGCTACTTACCTGCCGAAGATAGCCTTCGGCTGAACAACTCAGGAGGATCGAAATGCAAGACTTGCAAGTGCCTTTTACGAGCCAGCAGATGGTGCTGCTCAGGATGTTGTATGAAGAGTCGGGACGCACCGACGGCCTGGAGGCCATGGTGCTGGACATGTTCAGGTCCTATGCGCGCCAGACGCTGGGGAGGGAATGTCAATGAGCGGCGATCGCTATGGCAAGACTGCCTATTCCGACATCATGCAGCCCGTCACCGGCAGAGCAATCCCCGTGAAGGCGGGCCAGACGCTGCACATCACGCTCGTCGAGGGTGCGCAGTGCGTGGACTTCAATTGCTTCAACCTGGAGGACTACCGCGAGCGGATGTCGGTCGGCCATATGCGGCGCACCGGCTTTCGCGCCCACGTGGGCTCCATCATCTGGAGCGCCCCGCCGCGCTACAACCCCATGATGGTCATCCTGGAAAAACCCGATACGTGCCAGACTGATCTTCTGGCCGCGCGCTGCCATGCAACCCAGTTCGAGAAAGAGCGGCGCTACCCCGGTGTGCACACCAACTGCCAGGACACATTGGCCGAGGCCATCGCCGAATATGGGCTGACTCCCGACGACGTGCACGATTCGTTGAACTTCTGGATGAATACGGGGTGGGACGACCAGGGCAACTTCATCCCCAATGTGCGCCGCAATACCGGCAAGAAGGGCGATACGGTCGTGCTGCTTGCCTTGATGGATGTGCTGGCCGTTCCGAATGTCTGCGGATCGGGAGACGTGTCCAATACCTCGAACTACTGGTTCAACCCCGTCGGGGTGCAGACGCGCGAGAAAACGGCGTACACCGCCAGCGTCATGGAGCAGTTGCTGGCCAAGCACACCGGATACATCAACCAGCGCAAGCCCGAGCAGTTCAAGGTAAAGCATCGGCAGCAGGACCGCCGATGCGTCAAGGACCCCGACTACAAGCCCGAGTACGTCAATTTTCCCATGAAGACCGAAGCGCTCCGGTTCGGCCTGGCCAAGGCCGATGCAGCAAACATGGAAACGCTGCGCCGCCGTGGGCTGGGGAGCACACACGAGGAGGTGTTCAGGTCGGCGGTCATGGCATGGTACACGCGCAACAGCACGCCACAGATCGCGCCGGAGCTGTTGGACATCAAAGCTGCGAAATAAGGAATACGACGCGCCAGCGAGGCGCGGACCCCGCCCCGGGGCCGGGGCGGGGTCGACGGCAGAAACGATCCGCTGGGCGGATCCAAAACATCAGGAGGACGATTTGAACGTAAGCAATGATTCCTGGGCAGACCTGGACCTCAGCGCGGCCGAGCGCGAGCGGCGCTGGCGCGAGGTGCGCTGGCGCATGGACCATGCGGGCCTGGACGCGCTGCTGGTCTGGGGGAACGAATCGAAATGGCAGGCCGGCCTGGCAAACAACCGCTATCTGTCCGGGCGCGTGGCCCCCGGGTGCATCTTGTTTCCGCTGGACGGCGACCCCATTATCTGGTCTGGCTTCCCGCATGACGTCACGCCATACGGCGCCCTGGCGGACGGATGGATAGGTGATACGCGCGCGGGCCAGCAGACCACGCGTGACATCGTCAGTACGCTGCACGATCGTAAATACCAGCATGCCAGCATCGGCGTCGTGGGTTTCGGGCAGACGCGTCCGCGGGTCATCTCCGAGACGGTGCCGTACCAGCAGTTTTCCGAGATCGAGGCCGGGCTGCCGTCGGCGCGCTTCATCGATGCGAGCTGGCTGCTTGAGCAGGCCAGGTTGATCAAGAGCGACGAAGAGGTCGGCCTGCTGCGCCGCGCCGGAGCGCTCGCGCATGAGATGGCCTTGGCAATGAAAGACACAGCGCGTCCGGGCGTGCGCGAGTATGAGGTCTATGCCGCCATGCTCGATGCGTCGCTCAGCCGCGGGGGCGAGGAAGAAATGATCTGGATGTCGTCCGGCGCCATACCGCCGCCCCACGGCAAACGCCCTCCCTCTTCGGCAAGAGTGCTGGAGGCGGGCGACATTATCGTCTGCGAGTATCATGCACGCTACAAGGGTTACCTGGCCGGGGCAGAGATATCCATCGCGTTGGGTGAACCGCAGCCGGAGTACCAGCGTATCCACGAAGTCTGCGTCGCATCGCAGAAAGCGGGCATCGCCGCGATGCGGCCTGGTGCGCCTTTCTCGGACGCCGTCATGGCCTTTCGTCAGCCGATTATCGATGCGGGTTTCGGGTCCGTGGAGTGCGGCCTGCATGGGCACGGGTTGGCTTCGCCGGAGTTTCCCAGCACCATGTATGGCGGCAAAGGGGGAGGCTGGAACCAACATGCCTACGCACGCATTCCCGCCATCGATTTTCAGAAGAACATGGTGTTTGCCACGGCCTCGGATGTCTTCAACCCCGACTGGAACGACAAGACCGGCTTGATGCTGGGCCGGACCGTACTCATAACGGACCAGGGGCCCGAGGAAATCACCGGCCTGCCGCTGGACGCCCGGCTGGCCGTCGTATAGAAAGGGAGGGCGGTCATGGCGAATGATTTCCCGGGCCTGCGGTTTATCCCCTATCCCGGCGCGTCGGCAGAAGCTATGCCGATGGCGGCGCTGGCGGGCGACCTGGTGTTCTATGGCGGCGGGGTGGCTGCGCACCCGGACCATGGGGTTCCCGAGGGGATACAGGCTTTCGAAGGCTACCCCAATCACTGGTCGCAGATAAACCGGGAGCTGGACCATATATACGGCATCATGGGCCAGGTGCTTGCCGATGCCGGTTCCGATATGCGCCATGTCATGAAGCTCAATGCTTTTCACGTTGGGGAGGCCGATGTCTACGAGGCCCTGCGCATGCGGCCGGAAATCTTCGGCGACCAGCCACCGCCCAGCACTCTGGTGCTGGAGCCGGAGCTGAGCGTGCGCGGACTGCGCGTCGCCGTAGATGGCGTGGCTTTAAAGGTTTCGTCGGGACATGCCCGTCAGGCATTGACGCTCTCCACGGAATCGGCACCCATGCCCCCGCACCAGAAAATATGGGGCAAAACCATTTACTCCAAGGCGGTAAAGGGCGGCGGTTTCATTTTCACTTCCGGCCGCACCAACAATATCATTGGCGGCGCTAACGATGACCGCCTGCGGCGGCACAAAGATTTTCCCTATCAACATGATCATGCCGAAGTGTCCTGCCGCCTTGTGCTGGACTACTTGCGCGACGTGCTGGCATCGTTCCAGGCGGATTTCGCCCACGTGGTCAAGGCGGAGATTCACCTCAATGACATGACGCAGATTGCCGCCATAGAGCGGGTGTGGCGGGATGCCTTCGGTGCCGATCCGCCCGCGCGGGTGTTCATTCCGTCGACATTTCCCACGCCCTACACGACGCTGGAGATCGAGCTGATTGCGCTGGATCCCGAGGGGCCCTGGGATAGACAGCCTATACCTTTGCCCCGGCCCGCGCGCGAGCGGGTTTGCGAGCCTCGGGCGGTGAAGGCGGGTCCCTATGTGTTTTTTTCGGGGTTGTGCGCCACGGATTTCATCGATGGCCTGGCGAGTCAGGCCAGGGTCAATCCGGGGTTGCCGTTCCACGAGGACCGGGTTCATAAAGAGATGGCCTATATCGCGCAGGTGATTGAAAGTGCTGGAACGGGCTTGGTGCCTTTGCGATGCCGTTTCATGACGCCGGATCTGCGGCGCTTCGGGCCGTTTCTGGAGGCTTGGAAGCGCAGCATGTCTGGCGCAGCCATGCCCATGACGACATTCAGAACGCCTGGCCCGCTGCCTATCCCCGATACGGCCTTCCAGCTTGACCTGGTGGCCTGGGCCGGCTGCTGACCGCACCGCCCGGTTCCGATCGTCTTACCCCGCCCGCGTCATCAGCCTGATGCCCGGCATCACGCGGGCGGCCAGTTCGGGGTTGCGGGTGGCGTATTCGACGTTCATGCGGGCGATTTCCACGTGCTCTTCGCCCAGCGCCTGGGCGCGTGCGCCCTGGCCGCGCTCGATGGCCTGCACGATGGCGTGGTGCTGGTATTGCGCCTGCTGCATCCAGCGCGTGCCTTCCTCCAGCGAGGACTGCATGGGCAGCATGGCGCTGGGGGCGGCGAAGGGCTGGCCGTTCAGCATTTCCATCATGCGCTTGAGCGTGCGGTTGCCGCTGCCGTCCAGGATAAGTGCGTGGAACCGGGTGTTGGTGTCCACGTAGGCGGCGTAGTCGTCCAGTTCCATGCGGGGCTTGCCGACCACGGCATCGGCTTCTTCCAGGCAGTCGCGCAGTTGCCGCGACAATGCCTTGGACACGCCTTTTTCCGCCAGCATCCTGGCGGCGTAGCCCTCGAGCACGCCGCGCGTCTGGATGGCATGCGACACCTCGGCGGCGGTGAAGCCCCGCATGCGGTAGCCGCCGCTGGCCATGGCTTCGATCAGGCCTTCGTATTCCAGCGTGGTCAGCGCCAGGCGCACGGGGGTGCGCGAGGCTTCCAGCTTTTCCGCCAGCGGGATCTCGGCCAGGCGCTCGCCCGGGGCGAAGGCGCCCTTCAGGATGAGGTCGCGCAACTGGATCAGCACGCGCGACTGTTGGGATTCTGGGGTCTGCGGTCTCATGGGGGCTCCGGTGCTGACGGGGGATTTTACAAGGGCCCGCGGCGCCGGCGTCTTGTGCGCTATGCCGCCGCGGCCAGGCTTCTTTATTGCATACAATAAGGCTGGACAGGATTAGAGTTTACCCTAGCCTTCCTTCGGTGGATGGCCGCAACGCCCGTATCCCGGAGCGCTTGTTTTTATTCAATATCCATATGATTTTTATCGGAAAATAAAATTTTCAAGCTGTTTTGGCCGGGAGTCGGCAGATTTGTCTGCAATGCCCATGGCGAAGCAGGCACGATTGACTTGCCGGTGAATAATCACGAAACTGTATGCAATGAAAGGGCGTGTGGCGCCCCACAGGACAACCCCGACTGGCGGAGGGAACAATGATTACTGCCGAACAGAACGATTTCATCACCCGCGTGGGGCCGGCCGCGCCCGCGGGCAAGTTGCTGCGCCGCTACTGGCAGCCGGTGGCGCTGGCCGACGAACTTGAAGGCCCCAGGCCCCTGAAGGCCGTCAGGCTGCTCGGGCAGGACATGGTCCTGTTCCGTGACGACAACGGCGAACTGGGGCTGCTGGACCGGGACTGTCCGCATCGCGGCGCCGACCTGGCGTTTGGCCGCCTCGAGCACGGCGGCGTCCGATGCGCTTTCCATGGCTGGCTGTTCAACGCCAAGGGCCAGTGCATGGAAACGCCGGCCGAGCCGGCCAACAGCAAGTTCCACACCACCATCCAGCAGGGCGCCTACCCCGTGGTCGAGCGCAGCGGCGTGGTCTTCGCCTACCTGGGCGAAGGCGAGCCGCCGGCCTTTCCGGACATGGACTGCTTCGTGGCGCCCGGCACGCACACCTTCGCCTTCAAAGGCCTTTGGGAATGCAATTGGCTGCAGGCGCTCGAGGTGGGCATCGACCCGGCGCACGCATCCTACCTGCACCGCTTCTTCGAGGACGAAGACACGTCGGCCAGCTACGGCAAGCAGTTCCGCGGGGCATCGGCCGATTCCGAAATGCCCATCACCAAAGTGCTGCGCGAGTATGGCCGCCCGACCATCAATGTAGAGCCCACCCCCTACGGCATGCGCATGACTTCGCTGCGCGAACTCAGCGAGGAGTTCACCCACGTGCGTGTCACCAATCTGGTGTTTCCGCAGGCCATCGTCATCCCCATGAGTTCCGAGATGACGATCTCGCAGTGGCATGTGCCCATCGATGACACGTCCTGTTACTGGTACGCCATTTTCACCAGCTTTACCGAACCGGTGGACAAAGAGCAGATGCGCGCCCAGCGGCTGGAGCTGTACGAACTGCCCGGCTACACCTCGCGCAAGAACAAGCGCAACCACTACGGTTTCGACGCCAACGAGCAGATGACCGAAACCTACACGGGCATGGGGCACGACATCAACGTGCACGACCAGTGGGCGGTCGAGTCGCAAGGCCCCATCCAGGACCGCACGCGCGAACACCTGGCGGCCAGCGACAAGTGCATCTATGCCTACCGCCGCATGCTGGTCAGGGCCATCGAGGCCACGCTGGCCGGCGAGGGCAAGGCGCCGATGGTGCTCAGCGATGACGAGGCCCGCGAGGTGACCGGCCCGGCCTCGATCGACGGCATCGGCCCGCGCAGCCGGGAAAAGGAGTACTGGGTCGAGGCCGACCGCAAGCGCCGGCAGGAGTCCAGTTGGGCATCTCGGCGGCCAGGGCCCGTCAATACTGAAAGGGCAAGCGCATGAATACGCAAACAGCCGGCGCCAGCGCCAAGGCCCGCCGGTGCGGCTGCCCTTTTGGTGTTAACAGGCCCTAAGGACGCAACATGGCAAGTTTTGTCGAGAAGTACGACGCCTGGACGCCTGAACAGGCAGGCGCGGCGGAAGAGTTGGCGCGCCGCCTGGAGTCTGGCGAAGTGGACGTAGTGCGCTTTGCCTTCCCTGATCAGCACGGCATTCTGCGCGGCAAGACGCTGGTGGCGTCCGAGGCGATAGGCGCTTTGCGGGGCGGGGTCAACATGACGACCACGCTGTTCGCCAAGGACACGTCCCACCTTACGGTGTTTCCGGTGTTCTCGGCGGGCGGCGGCTTCGATTTCGACGGCATGCAGGGCGCCGCCGACTTCGTCATGGTGGCCGACCCGTGCACCTTCCGCATCTTGCCGTGGTCGCCGCGTACCGGCTGGGTGCTGTGCGACGCCTATATGGCCGACGGCCGTCCGGCGCCGCTGGAGACGCGCAGCATCCTGCGCCGCGCGCTGGCGGGGCTGGAAGAGCAAGGCATGGCCCTGGTGGCAGGGCTGGAAGTCGAGTTCCATGTGTTCCGGATCGAAGACCCCAGAATGGGCCTGCATGACGGCAGCGCCCCGGGCCAGCCGGGGATCCCTCCCGAGGTTTCGCTGCTGAGCCATGGCTATCAGTACCTGACTGAACAGCGTTATGACGCCAGCGAAGCGCTCATGGAGCTGCTGCGCACCACCATGCAGGGGCTGAAGCTGCCGGTTCATTCGATGGAGATCGAGTTCGGCCCGAGCCAGTTCGAGCTCACCTTCGGGCCCATGCCAGGCTTGCCGGCCGCCGATGCCATGGTGCTGGTGCGCAGCGCGGTCAAGCAGGTGTGCCAGCGCCACGGCTATCACGCCACGTTCATGTGCCGCCCGCGCATTCCGAACGTGATGTCCAGCGGCTGGCATTTGCACCAGTCGCTGTGCGATGCGGCCACCGGCGGCAATCTATTCATTCCCGAGCAGCAGGGGCAGCATCTTTCCGGGCTGGGCCGCCAGTATCTGGCCGGCCTGCTGGCCCACGCCAGCGGCGCGGCGGCCTTGTCCACACCCACCATCAACGGCTACCGCCGCTATCGTTCATTCTCGCTGGCCCCCGACCGGGCAAGCTGGGGCCGGGACAACCGCGGCGCCATGCTGCGTGTGCTGGGCGGGGTGGGCGACGCGGCGACCCGCATCGAGAACCGGGTGGGCGAACCCACGGCCAACCCCTATCTGTATATGGCCTCGCAGGTGTTCTCGGGGCTGGACGGCATACGCCGCAAGCTGGAGCCTTGCCCCAGCGCAGACGTGCCTTATGAAGACACGACCGAGCCGCTGCCCCGTTCGCTGCCCGACGCCTTGCGCGCCTTGCGCCAGGACGAGTACCTGTGCAAGCAGCTGAGCCCCTTGTTCGTAAACTATTACTGCCACATCAAAGAGGCCGAGCTGTCCCGTTTCAACCAGGCGGTCACCGAATGGGAGCATCGCGAATATTTCGGCCTGTTCTGACTTTTACCGGCGATTCGCCGCCCAGGGATACACACTTTCAATGAAACCCGTCGCGATTTTCCAGCACACCCACGTCGGCCGGCCCGGCGCCGTCATCACGGTATTGAACGAGCTGAAGGTCCCCTGGGTGCTGGTGCCGGTGATGGACGGCGCGTCTATTCCCGATGACCCGTCCGTATTCAGCGGCATCATCCTGATGGGCGGCGCCATGGGGGTCAACGACGGCCTTTCCTGGATCGACGACGAGATCCGCCTGGTCGGGCAGGCCCGCCGGCACGGCATACCGGTGGCGGGCCACTGCCTGGGCAGCCAGGTGATGGCGGCCGCCTTCGGCGGCAAGGTCGAGCGCGGGCCGTCCATGGAGATCGGCTGGCAGAACGTCGATCTGGAGCCTGTTCCCGAAGCGGCCGAGTGGTTCGGCGAGGGCGCGGGCGAAGTCTTTCAGTGGCACGGCGACGCCTTCAGCCTGCCCGACGGGTCGCGCCGGCTGGCGGCCAGCGCGCAGTACCCCAACCAGGCCTTCGTACTGGACGATCGCCATCTGGCCATGCAGTTCCATCTGGAAATGACGCCCGAACTGGTGGACGCCTATGTGCGGGCCAACGGCAAGGTGATGGACCGCGAATTGGCCAAGGGCGCCGCCGCCGTCAATACGCGCGAAGAAATCGAAGCCGGCCTGGACCGGCGCACGGCCGCCATGCACGCCATGCTGCGCAAGGCTTATGCGCGCTGGACCAAGGGCTTGAAGCGTTGACTGCCGCATACTTTGTGTACCGAGCGCTGGTAATACTCGCCGCGTCGCAGTATCTTTAGGCTTCAAAGGAGACAAGACATGAATATACAGTCCGATGCCGAGCGCCGCCTGTTCGAGGCCGACGACGAGCGTTGCCGGGCCATGCTGGCCCACGATCTGGACGCCCTGGCGCGCGTGCTGGCCGACGATATGGTCTACACGCATTCTTCGGCCGTGGTCGACACCAAAGAACAATACCTGCAGTCCCTGCGCGAGGGCCGAAGCCGCTATCTGGCGGCGCAACGGCAAAGCGCCCAGGTCCGGCTATATGGCCCAGTGGCGGTCATGCACGGCCATGTCATCATGCAGATCGAAAGCCAGGGCAAGAAAAGAGACCTCAACAACCTCTTCCAATCGGTGTGGGTCGAGCGTGACGGCCGGTGGCTGCTGGCATCCTGGGCCTCTACCGTGATTCCGCCCGAAACCAAAACTCTGTAACCGCAGACTCGTTTCGTTGCCCCGCGGGGCTTTATGGCCGAGGCGAGACGATATATAAAGTGAACTGAACATCAGACTCACACCAAGGAGACCCCCGTATGAACGCCGCAGCAGTGCCCGATCCCGCCCCCAACGTCAATGCGCCCGACTGGGTCAGGCATTCCGCTCTCAAGCAGTGGGTGGGACAGATCGCCGAGTTGACCCAGCCGGACCGCATCGAATGGTGCGACGGCTCCCAGGAAGAATACGACAGGCTGTGCGAGATGATGGTGCAGGCCGGCACCTTGCGCCGCCTCAATCCTGAAAAACGGCCCAACTCTTACCTGGCGTGGTCCGATCCCTCGGACGTTGCGAGGGTCGAAGACCGCACCTTCATCTGTTCGCAAAAGCAGGAAGACGCCGGGCCCACCAACAACTGGGTCGATCCGGAAAGCATGCGCCAGACGCTGGGCGGCCTGTTCGCGGGCTGCATGCGCGGCCGCACCCTGTACGTGATTCCGTTCTCCATGGGGCCGCTGGGCTCGCCCATCGCACATATCGGCGTAGAGCTTACCGATTCGCCCTACGTGGTGGCCAATATGCGCATCATGACCCGCATGGGCCGCAAGGTGTACGACGTGCTGGGGGCCGACGGCGAATTCGTGCCCTGCGTACATTCGGTGGGCATGCCCCTGCAGCCCGGCCAGGCCGACGTCGCCTGGCCCTGCAACGAGACCAAATACATCGTTCACTATCCCGAAACCCGCGAAATATGGTCTTTCGGCTCGGGCTACGGCGGCAATGCGCTGCTGGGCAAAAAATGCTTTGCGCTGCGCATCGCCTCCAACATGGGGCATGACCAGGGCTGGATGGCCGAGCACATGCTGATCCTGGGCGTCACCTCGCCCGAAGGCAAGAAAATGCACGTGGCCGCCGCCTTTCCGTCGGCCTGCGGCAAGACCAACTTCGCCATGCTGATTCCGCCGGCCTCTCTGTCGGGCTGGAAGGTCACCACCATCGGCGACGACATCGCGTGGATCAAGCCGGGCGCCGACGGCCGCCTGTATGCCATCAACCCCGAGGCGGGCTATTTCGGCGTGGCGCCGGGCACCAACGAAAAGACCAACTACAACTGCATGGCCTCGCTGCGCGAGAACGTGCTGTTCACCAATGTGGCGCTTACGGATGACGGCGACGTATGGTGGGAAGGCATGGGGCCGGCGCCGCGGCACTGCCTGGACTGGCAGGGCAAAGACTGGACGCCCGATTCGGGCCGCAAGGCGGCGCATCCCAATGCGCGCTTTACCGTCGCCGCCGAGCAGAACCCGGTCATCGACCCCGAGTGGGACAATCCGGCGGGTGTGGCCATCGACGCCTTCATTTTCGGCGGACGGCGCTCGGACACCGTGCCGCTGGTCACCGAGGCGCGCAACTGGGTGGAAGGGGTATACATGGCCGCCACGCAGGGCTCGGAGACCACGGCCGCGGCGGCGGGCAAGCAGGGCGTGGTGCGCCGCGACCCCTTTGCCATGCTGCCTTTCTGCGGTTACAGCATGGGGGCGTACTTTGCGCATTGGCTCGCCCTGGGCAAGCGGCTCGAGCAGTCGGGCGCGACATTGCCGCGCATCTTCTACGTCAACTGGTTCCAGACCGACGCCGACGGCAGGTTCATCTGGCCCGGTTTCGGCGAGAACATGCGAGTGCTGAAATGGATGCTCGAACGCATCGAAGGAACGGCCCTGGGCCAGGAGAACCTGTTTGGCGTGTCGCCGCGCTACGAGGACATCACCTGGGACGGGCTGGATTTCACCAGCGAGCAATTCCAGGCCATTACCGCCATCGACGCCGAGGCCTGGCGCAAAGAGCTGGACCTGCATGCCGAGCTGTTCGACAAGCTGCGCGACCATCTGCCGGCCGAACTGGCCAGCCATCAGACGCGTCTGAGCGCGCAGTTGTAGGTTTCCCGGGCCGCCGTTTTCCCGCATGGGTGCGCGGCGGCCGTCTCTTGCGCTAAGCGGCAAGGGGGCCCGCAGGCCCCCTTGCCGCGTGCACAGATCAGGCTTGCGGGGCCTCGCCCGCCCAGGCTCGGCGGATCAGCGCCTCGATGTCTTTCTCGACCAGTGGGCGGGGATTCCAGTAGGGATTCTTCATGGCCAGTTCGGTGGCCTTGGCGATGCCGGCTTCCGGCATGCCCAGCTCGCGCAGCGAGCGGGGCGCGCGGATGCGGCCCGCCAGGTCGTACAGCCCCCGCGGCGCGTCGCCGCCGCCCAGCGCCCGGGCGGCGCGCGCCATGGCGTCGGCCGTGGCGGGCGCGTTGTAGGCGGCCGTGTGGGGCAGCATCACCGCATGGGTTTCGGCGTGCGGCAGGTCGAAGCTGCCGCCCAGCACGTGGCACAGCTTGTGGTGCAGGGCCATGCCGGCCGAGCCCAGGCAGATGCCGCAAAGCCAGGCGCCGTACTGCGCGCGGGCGCGGGCGCCGCGGTCCTGCGGGTCGGCGACGACGCCGGGCAGCGCCTGGGCCAGCGCGGCGATGCCTTCCTCGGCCATCAGCGAAATAATAGGGTTGCGGTCCTGGGCGTACAGGGCCTCGACGGCGTGGGCCATGGCATTCAGCCCGCTGGTGGCCGACAGGGCCGCCGGCAGCGACAGGGTAAGCGACACATCGTAGATGACGGTCTTGGGCAGCACTGCCTGGGTGCGCTGGGTGGTCTTGACGCCGTTTTCGGTCTGGCCCAGGATGGGCGTCATTTCAGAGCCGGCATAGGTGGTGGGCACGGCGATCTGCGGCAGGCCGGTGCGCAGGGCGATGGCCTTGCCCAGGCCGATGGTGGAGCCCCCGCCCAGGCCGACGACGCAGTCGGCATCGTGGGCCTGCGCATGCTTGACGGCTTTTTCCGTGACATCCACCGGCGTATGCATGGCGGCCTCGCTGAAGATGCCCACGCATTTATCGCCCAGCACGCCGGCCACCTGGCGCGCCCAGTCAGCCTGCGAAGCTGTGCTCAGCACCAGGGCGCGCCGCGCGCCGAGCCTGTCGACTTCGGCGGGCAGCGCCGCGAGCCTGCCGTCGCCGAACACCACGTGCGTGGGCAGGGCTTCGTAGATGAATTCGTGGTCCATATGCATCTCGCTGAGTGTCGGACGGCATTCGCCCGCATGGGACGGGATATCCGTCAGGCCTGGCCGGCCGCCTTGAGCCGGAAATTATAGTGCAGATAGGCGTAGGGCTCGGTCATTTCGCGGCCGTCCGGCGCGACGCCCGGCTCGCGCACTTCGTATTCGCGGATCAGAGAATTCTTGACGCCGAACACCACGTCGCTGTCCAGATAGGTGTCGCCGTCGGCGAACACGTGCGTCACCAGTTTTTCGAAGCCGGGGGCTTCTATCATGAAGTGCACGTGCGCGGGACGATAGGGGTGGCGGCCCTGGACGGCCAGCATCTGGCCCACCGGACCGTCATCGGGGATGGGGTAGGCCGAAGGGCGTACCGTCCAGCAGCTGAATTCGCCTTTTTCGTTGGTGTGCAGGCAGCCGCGCAGGGCCAGCGTGTCCAGGCGCTGCACATCGTAGAAGCCTTCGGTGTCCGACTGCCACAGGTTGACCGTTGCGCCGGCCAGCGGCTGTCCGTCCTGGCCGCTGACCGTGCCGGTGACCAGCATGCGCATGCCGGGCACGCCCTCGCTGATGTCGGCGCCCGACTCATAGCGCTTGGCGCCTTCCACATAGAACGGGCCGAACACGGTCGATTCCGTGACGCCTTCGGGCATGCGGTGGTTGATGGCATCCACCAGCATGGACACGCCCAGCGTGTCGGACAGCAGGATGAATTCCTGGCGCTTGTCGTCGCACATATGGCCGGTGCGGGTCAGGAAGTCGATGGCGAACTCCCATTCGGCCTGGGTGGGCTCGATTTCGCGCACGAAGGCATGCAGGTGGCGCACCAGCGCCTCGCTGATCTGCCTGGCGCGCGGGTCGGTACAGCCCGCGAAGCGGGAGATGACTTCGTCGGTCAGGGTGTGTTCGTTCAGGTCGCGCATTGTGAGTCTCCTGTTTTTATGGGTGCCGCGCCGTGTTGGCGACGCCTGTTGCGGCCAATATGGCGTCCATGGCGCGCAGCGCCCGGGTTTCGTCGTCGCCGCGCCAGGCGACGATCTGGTCGGGCCGTATCAGGGCGAAGTCTGCATCGTACAACGGCCTGGCCTGGGGGACGTGCACGATGGCCAGGCCGGGGCCTCGCGCGCGCGCCGGCCGGGCGGGGGCCTCGCGGCCCATGCACAGCAGCGTCCATTCGAAGCCGAAGGTATCGTACAGTGATCGTCCGTCTTGCAGCCACATATGGGGAGGCCGGCCGCCCGGGCAGGCGCTGGCCACATACTGGTTCGCCGCGTCGGGCGGCGGCGCCGAGCCATCGGGCACGATGGCGGGCGATCCGTCGTAGCGCCCGCCGAAAGTGATGCCCGGGATGTTGAACTCGGCCCGGCCGTGGGCCTCCAGATACCGGCCCGCCTCGGCGCGCGCTTGCTCGCCGGAGGGCGTGTCCTGCTCGATGTCGGGTGCCGGCGCATACAGGCCCAGCGAGTCGGCGAACTGCCGGGCATAGGAGGTGTTGCGCACCGCCAGCGGGCGGCGCTCCGCCTCGTAGGAATCGAACAGGCCGGCGCCGGCGTGGCCCTTCAGCACGGCGGCCAGCTTCCAGCCCAGGTTGACGGCGTCCTCGATGGCGGTGTTGTAGCCCAGCCCGCCGGTGGGCGTGAACAAGTGGGCCGCATCACCGCCCAGAAAAACCCGTCCCTTGCGAAAGCCGTCCGCCACCAGCGAATGGCCGGCCGTCCATGCGCCCTGCGACAGGATTTCGACGGGCAGCGCCGCGCCCACGGCGGCCTGGAACATGCGGCTGGCGTCTTCCCGCGTCAGGGCGTGCTCGTCTTCGTGGGGCTTGAGCTGGGTGTGGAAGGCGAATTCGCCCTGGCCGTCCACCGCCGCCATGAAGGCGCGGCGCTCTGGATTGAAGCAGACGTTCATCCACGCGGGCGGGTGGGGCACGACATCGTAGAAGCGCGGCGCGCGCGCATAGATGGCATACATGCGTCCGCCCATGAAATCGCGCTGGATGCCGGTTTCGCCGGCATAGCGAAAGCCCAATTGCTCGCGCACCCGGCTGCGCGGCCCGTCGGCGCCCACCATATAGGCGGCTTTTATCGATTGGCTGCGGCCGTCGCGCACGGACTGGACTTCCAGCAGGACCTCGTCGCCCGTGTCGCGGAAAGCGGTCATGCGCCATCCGTAATGCACGCTGATGCCGGGCAGGGCTTCGGCGTGCCGGCGCAAGACCTGCTCGACATATTTCTGCGACACGCGGTGGGGCAGCTCGGCCGCGCTCCACGAGCCCGACAGGCTATGGATTCTCTGGCGCGCCTGTGCCGCCGAGGGCAGCTGAAAGCGGGCCAGCTCGTGCCTGGCATAGCGGGTGAAATAGGCGATGTCGGTGGGAAAGTCGGCCGGCAGGCCCAGGTCGCGTATCTTGTCGGCGAAGCCCAGGCGCCGGTAGTGTTCCATGGTGCGCGCCTGCGTGGCGTTGGCCTGGGGGTTGAAGGCGGTGTCGGGCTTCTCGTCGACCAGGATGGCGCTGATGCCGCGCCGGCCGAGCTCGTTGGCCAGCATCAGGCCGCAGGGTCCGCCGCCCACGATGGCCACCGAGGCGCTGTCGGGCAAGCTGTCTGTATGCGTCATGCGTCGTCTCCCGCAGGCAAGTGTTATTCCTTGAATATAGTAAGGCTGTCTGACTATATTGTCAACGCGGGCCGGGCGGCAAGGCTTGGCGGCTTGCGGTCATTCCTGGTCGTACTTGTGCAGCGCCTGCTTCAGTGCTTCGAGCGCGTCGGGCCCCAGCGCATCCCGCATTTCCTGTTCGGCGCGGCTCAGCGCGGCGCCGAAGGCATCCAGCCATTGCAGGCCGGCCGGGGTGAAAAAGACAATTTTGGCGCGTCCGTCGGTGGGGTCGGGCCGGCGCTCGACGATGCCCCTGGCCTCCAGCTGGATGATGAGTTCGCCCATGGACTGCTTGGTGATGCCGGCGCGCCTGGCCAGCTCGCTGGCGCGGGTGCCTTCCAGGTCCAGGTTGCGCGTGATGGCGATGTGGCTGGGCGTGAACCCTTCGTAGCCTGAGCCGTCGCGCTGCATGTGATGCAGTATGCGGCTTTCGAAGCGCTTGACGGCATTGTTGAGCAGGCGGCCGACATTGCCGCGGCGCCAGCCCAGGTCGGGCGCGGCCCGGGCGGCCGCGGGGCGGCGGACGGCCTTTTTTGCCGCGGGCGTGCCTTTGGCCATGCTACAGGCCGCTTTCCACCGGCGGCTCGTCGAAAGCGGAAGCGTCGCCGTCCAGCCATTTCTGGCCGCGCCGGTACAGGGCCTGGACTATCGGGCCGGTAAGCTCGGGCATATCGCGCTTTATCTTGAACCCCAGGCGCGACTGCAGGTAGGCAAGATGCCGGTAGCCATGGGGAAACTGGTCCAGAAGCTGCTTGTCCAGGTCCAGGCTGGCCCCGGGGTCCAGCAGGTCCATGCGGTCTTTTTCGTAGATGGGCTGGCGCCGCACGATGCGCCATTCTTCGCGGCCCGCGACGGCGCGCAGCTCGAAAAAGTCATAGAAGCGGCCGGTGCACAGCACGTCCACGCGCTGGCCGTCCACGTCGGCGCGCTGGCTGATGGTCATCTTGGTCTGGGCGATGGCGCGCCTGCCGCGCACGTCGACGCTGGAACCGCCCAGGAAGTGCAGGATGGAAACCCCCTTTTCGAACCCGCTGCGGCTGACTTCGATGAACTTGGCCGCCGGGCCCTGGAACCATGTGGCGGACATCCAGCCGTCATCGTGCCATACCGTCGCGAAGCGGTCCCAGAACCCCGCGTCGCGCCAGACGGCCCAGTTCTGTACGACTTCCGCGATCTGCAGCCTGTGCTGAAACTCCTGGTCCATGTCGATTTCCTTTTTGCTTTTTGGCTTGTGTGCGGCGCCCGCGCCCTGCGTCGGGCGTCATGCGATGGGAAAAATATGGTAATACCGCCTGACTATGTCGTCAACGCGGCCCTATGCGGTCCGCACCCGCAACGGCTGGCGCGCGGTCGGGCGACGCCGTGGTGCGCACGCCATCGCCTGGCGGCCAGGGCGGCTGTCCACCCGACCCGATCCGCCCAGTTACGTTCCATTTTGAAGAACAATGTTCCGAAAATATGGCCAAATTGATTTCTGGCTGATAGAATTGATCAAAAATAGTAAGTTTGATCAGGTTTTTAGGGGAGGCTGGAAATTTTTGTGCCCATAAACGAAGCGGCGCGCCTGCTGGGCGTGTCGGCGACCACGCTGCGCCGGCTGGAGCAGGACGGCCAGGTAAAGGGCTACGGGCTGCGCGTCTATTACACGCCGGGCGGCCAGCGCCGCTACCTTGCCGAGGAAATCGAGCGCTTCTACCGGCATCGCGGTTTTTCGGGCCAGATGGGGGTGGGCGAGCGTCCCGCCGTGCTGGTCATCGACTGCATCAATGCGTTCACCAACAAGCAGTCGCCGCTGGGCGGCGACTGGGACAAGGAGATTCGGCACATCAACCGCATCGTGCAGGCCGCGCACAAGGCGGGGCGCCCCGTCATTTTCTCGCATTCCTATTACGACGAGTCGGACCGCGGCTTGCGGCTGTGGGCAAAGAAGATACGCGGTATAGAGGCCCTGACCCTGGACTCCAAAGAGGTGGCCCTGGACCCGCGCATGGTGACGCGCAAGTCCGACTTCCACCTGTTTTCCAAGTACGTGTCGGTCTATTACGAAACCGATCTGTTGAAGATACTGCGCGCGGGCGATTGCGACACTTTGTTCATCTGCGGCTTTTCCACCAGCGCCTCGGTAAGGGCGGTGGCGATGGAGTCGCCCCAGTACGGTGTGCATCCGGTCGTGCCGGCCGAGGCGGTGGGCGATCGCGACGATTACGTCCACCAGAACAATTTATCCGATATCGAGAAGAAGTTCGCCGACGTGGTGCCGACGCAGACAGTCATCGACTATCTGCGCGGCCGCGCCGCCGGCGGGCACAAGCAAAGGAAGAAAGATGGCAATCTGGGATGATGTGCTGGACGAGCAGGACAAGCGGATGTTCGAAAAGGCCAGGATGGGCGGCACGGCGCGGCTTGGGAAGAAGCCCGCGCTGGTCATCGTGGACATGACATACGGCTTCGTCGACAGCCGCTTTCGCCTCGGCCATTCGGAAACAGGCTACCCGGCGGTGCAGGCCACGGCCACGCTGCTGGAAGCGGCGCGGCGCGCGAAACTGCCGGTGTTCTTTACCAAGGGCGTCACCGAAAGCAGCGCCTCCGGAAACGGGTTGTGGAAGGGCGTCGAAGAGAAAAGCGTCGAAGAAAACACGATTGTCCACGACATCGCCCCGCTGCCCGAAGAGGTCGTCATCCAAAAGCGGCGCCCCAGCGCCTTTTTCGGCACCAATCTCGTCGACATGCTGATCTACCACGGCATCGACACGCTTATCGTCGCCGGGCTGACCACCAGCGGCTGCGTGCGGGCCACGGTGGTCGACGCGTTTTCCTACAACTATCGTGTCATCGTGCCGCAGGAATGCGCGGCGGACCGCAGCCAGATTTCGCACAAGGTCGGCCTGATGGACATGAACATGAAGTATGCCAACGTCCTGCCGCTGGCGGACGTCGTGGCTTGGCTGGACGCAAACCCCTGATAAACCCCCATGCCGGTCCCGGGGCGGGCCGGCGCACATTGAACAGAAGAGGAGAGGCATCATGAAATTCCAGACATCCAGCATCAGAAAATACCTGTGCGCGGCCGCTGCGGCGCTCGTCGCGCTGGCCGTGGCGGGCTGCGACAACAGCGCGCCGGAAGAAAAGGCTTCCGCCGCGCCGCAGATCTCGCAGACGCAGCAGCAGGCGCAGCCGCAGGACGAACAGGCCATTGCGCTGAACATCGGCACGCTGAAGATCGCCGCGCTGTCCAACCTGTACGCGGCGGACCGCCTGGGCTACTTTCAGCAGGAAGGCGTCAAGGCGACGTTCACCCAGATGGGCGGCGGCGCCGAGCTGCTGCCCGCGGTCAGCGCCGGCAAGATCGACATCACGCTCAGCATTCCGTCCAACGCCATCCAGGCGCGCGACAAGGGCTTCGACTTCCGCATGGTCATGCAGAACGAGGTGGCGGCCGCGCAGGGCAGCGACAGCCAGGCGGTCTTCGTCAATGGCGACAGCGGCATAGCGAACGTGAAAGACCTCAAGGGCAAACGCATCGCGGTGAACTTCATCGGCAACCAGATGTGGCTGTCGCTGGTCGAAGTGCTGAAGCAGAATGGAATCGGCAAGGACGAAGTCAGCTTTATCGAGCTGCCTTTCCCCAACATGCAGGATGCGCTGGTCAACAAGCAGGTGGACGCGGTGTTCAACGTCGAGCCCTTCACTTCGCGGATGAAGGCCAACCCGGCCCTGAAAGTGATTTCCTATGCGGCGGTCGAAGCCCTGCCGGGCCAGCCGGTGGGCACTTTCTGGGCATCCGGCAAGTGGCTCGAGAGCCATCCCCAGGCCGCCGGGAAATTCGTGCGCGCCATGAACAAGGCCAATGAATATCTTGCCCAGCATCCCGACGAGGCGCGCAAGATGGTCTCTGAGTACACCGGCCTGAAGCCGGAGGCCGTCGAGCAGATGGGCCCGATTCTGTGGAGCAGCAAGGTGGATCCCGCCACGCTGCAGCGCTTGCTGGACCTGATGAAAGAGCACGGCCTGATCGCTTCGGACATGAAGGTCGAAGACGTGGTGTTTCCGACCGCCATG